>LXNJ01000204.1_pt1 | contig 43137 bp, 35 predicted proteins | sample 809081 | NCBI WGS metagenome assembly LXNJ01 (sample SAMN04870510, study PRJNA318959) | sponge metagenome | biome: sponge; feature: marine sponge reef; material: water | host: Petrosia ficiformis | place: Greece: Milos, Mediterranean Sea | collected 2013-05-29 | depth 5-7 m | reverse complement strand
CCCCGCCACGACGCTCGGCTGCTCGTGGCGGGTCCCGACGTCGCCCACCGCCGGGTGCGCGACCTGCCGGAACTGCTGCGTCCCGGCGACGCCGTAGTCCTCAACGAGACCCGCGTGGCGCCGGCGCGCCTGCAGCTCCGCAAGCCCACCGGCGGGCGGGTGGAGGTGCTCGTGACGACCCCCGGCCCGGAGTCCGTGGCCGAGGCGCTCCTGCGGCCCTCGCGACGGGTGCCGCCGGAGTCGGTCCTGCGGGACGCCGGCGGTCGCGACGTCCTGATGGTGGGCGCCGCCGCCCCGGACGGCCGGCGCGAGGTCAAGACCCTGGCCCATGGCAGCATCGACGCCCTGCTCGACGAGTTGGGCGAGGTGCCGCTGCCGCCCTACATCGGTCGCCCGGTGGCACCGGAGCGCTACCAGACGATCTACGCACGGCGCCCCACCTCGGCGGCGGCCCCCACCGCCGGGCTGCATCTCAGCGAGCAGGTCCTGGCCGGCCTCGCCGCCGCCGGGATCAGCGTGGTCCGTCTGGATCTGGGCATCAGCGTCGCCACCTTCCGGCCGGTCACCGCCGAGCGGCTCGAGGACCACGTGATGCACAGCGAGCGCTACGAGATCCCCGCCGACACCTGGGCGGCCTGCCGGCAGGCTCGCCGGGTCGTGGCGGTCGGCACGACGGCGGTGCGTGCGCTGGAGACGGCCGCTGCCACCGCCTCCCTGGCGGGATCCAGCGATCTCTTCATCCGCCCCGGCCACAGGTTCGCCGTCACCGACGTTCTGCTCACCAACTTCCACATGCCGCGCTCCACGCTGCTGTCGCTGCTGTCGGCTTTCGTGGGCGAGCGCTGGCGCCGGCTCTACGAGACGGCCCTCGCCGAGGGCTACCGATTCGGTTCCTTCGGCGACGCCATGCTGGTCGGCAGGTGCTGAGGTACAAGGGTGCTGAGCTTCACCGAGACCGCCCGCTGCGACGGCGCCCGCAACGGTGTCGTCCGTACGCCGCGGGGGCAGTTCGTGACGCCGACCTTCATGCCCGTCGGAACCCGCGGGGCCGTGCGCACCCTCACGAGTGCCGACCTCGAGGATCTCGGCACCGACGTGGTGCTGGCCAACACGTACCACCTCATGCTGCGCCCGGGAGCCGAGCTCATCGCCGACCGGGGCGGCCTGCACCGCTTCATGGACTGGTCCGGCCACATCCTCACCGACTCCGGCGGCTACCAGGTGATGAGCCTGGAGCCGAAGCTCGACGACGAGGGCGCCACCTTCCGGTCCACCTACGACGGCAGCACGCACCGGCTCACGCCCGAGCGCGCCGCCGAGGTGCAGGCGCTCCTGGGCTCCGACATCGCCATGGTGCTCGACGTGTGCCCGCCGCTGCCGTCGCCGCGCCCTGTGGTCGAGGCGGCCGTGGAGCGGACCGCCGTCTGGGCGGCCCGGGCCCGCGCCGCGCACCGGTCGCTGGCGCCGCCGGCGCAGGCGCAGTTCGGCATCGTGCAAGGGGGGACCGACGTGGACCTGCGGCGCCGCAGCGCCGCCCGGACACTCGACATCGGCTTCGAGGGATACGCCATCGGGGGGCTCTCGGTGGGCGAGGAGCGCCACGAGCGCCTCGAGCCGCTGCACGCCACCACCGAATCGCTGCCCGCCGAGCGGCCCCGCTACCTCATGGGGGTGGGGGATCCCGTCAGCATCATCGAGGCCGTGAGCGTCGGGGTGGACATGTTCGACTGCGTCCTGCCCACCCGGCTGGCCCGCCACGGCACGGCGCTGACCTCGGTGGGGCGGCTCAACCTGACCAATGCACGGTTCGCCCGCGACGACGGGCCGCTGGATCCGGCACTCGCCGGCGATCCCGCCGGCCGCTGGTCCCGCGCCTACCTGCGCCACCTGCTGATGGTCGGCGAGACGGCCGCCACCCGCATCCTCAGCCTGCACAACCTGGCCTGGCTGTTCGATCTGATGCACGCCACGCGCCGCGCCATCGCCGAGGGCCGCTTCGCCGGCCATGCCGCCGGTGTGCGCGCCACCTGGGAACCCTGAGAATCCGCCGGCGCGGGCACCGGGTGGGATCGCCAGACCAGCGCCGACCGGGTAACCTTGAGCGCCGCGTCCAGTGCGATCCGGCGTCGACGCGACCAGCAACCGACTCACAAGGCGGGTGACGTGCGCAGCTTTCTATTCCTCCTGATCCTGTTCGTCGCACAGGCCTGCACGACCGGCGGTGAGGACGGCGGCGGCGGATTCAGCGGCTTCCTCCCGCTGATCATCATCATGGCGCTGCTCTGGCTGGTGCTGCTGCGGCCGCAGCAGCGGCGGGCCAAGAACCGCCGGGAGATGCTGTCGAAGCTGGAGGTCGGCGACGAGGTGGTGATGTCCAGCGGGGTGTACGGCCGCATCGCCAGTTTCGACGAGCAGACCGTCTTCGTGGACATCGCCGACAACGTGCGCGTCAAGGTGACGCGCGACTCCATCGCCGAGCGGATCACCTACCACGAGGAGTGGGACGGCGACTCGAACTGAGCCGTCTCCGGGCGAGGCCCTATCCAGGATGTTGCTCCTGTTCGCCCCCCGGTCGCCGGCGGGGACATGGTGCCGCCGATGATGCAGCGCCTCGCCGAAGCGGTGCGGGCCGTGCCGCCCGCCCTGCGCCGGCACCGCTCGCTGCTCGGCATCCTGATCGTGGCGGTCGGCCTGCTCGCCGGCAATCTCGCGACCGGCCAAGGGCCACTCCTGGGTCTTGACCTGCAGGGCGGCGTGGAGGTGGTGCTGCGCCCGGTGCCCGACGAGTCCGAGGTGACCCCCGAGGCGCTGGACCAGGCCCTGGAGATCGTCCGCAACCGGGTCGACGCCCTCGGCGTGGCCGAACCCGACATCACGGTCCAGGGCGGCAACATCGTGGTGCAACTGCCCGGCGTGGACGACCAGGACCGGGCGATCGCGCTCGTCGGGCAGACGGCCGAACTGCGTTTCCGGCCCCTGCTGGCCCGCGCCGTGTCCCGCACCGAGATCGAGGCCTACAAGGCCGCCATCGAGGAGTCCGAAGCCGGTGAGGCCGACGACGCCGCTGAAGCCGAGGAGGCCGGCGACGCCGGCGGACTCGATGTCGAGGACCTGCTCACCGGCATCCTCACCAAGCCCGCCGACGACGACGTCGACGCCCCGGTGATCCTGCCCGGCAGGCCGGACTCCAACGGGCAGGTTTTCCACTTCCTGCTGGGCCCGGCGCTGGTCACGGGGGCGGCGCTCGAGAGCGCCACACCGGTCCTGGAGTTCGCCCAGTGGAACGTGCAGGTCACCGCGCTCGAGGGGGCCGACGGCATCGACCGGTTCAACGCCGCCGCCCGCACCTGCTACTACGAGGCGCCCGATCCCCGGGTGTGTCCCACCGGGCAACTCGGCATCGTGCTGGACGGGAGGGTCGAGTCGGCGCCGGTCGTGAACGCCCGGTCGTTCGAGCGCGACCGCATCAACATCACCGGCGCCTTCGGTGAGGCCGAGGCGCGTGACCTGGCGCTGGTGCTGGACTACGGCGCCCTGCCGCTGGAGTTCGAGGACCCCGCCGAAAGCGGCCTGGTGCGCACCGTGTCGGCAACCCTGGGCCGCGACGCCCTGCGCGCCGGGATCGTCGCCGGCATCGTCGGCCTGGCGCTCGTGGCGCTGTACATGCTGTCCTACTACCGGTTCCTGGGGCTGGCCGCCCTCGGCAGCCTGGTGGTGTCGGGCGTGCTGCTGTGGGTGATCCTCTCGTTCCTGTCCGAGACGCGCGGGCTGGCCCTGACGCTGGCGGGGGTGACCGGCCTGATCGTGGCGATCGGCGTGTCGCTCGACTCCAATGTCGTCTACTTCGAGCACCTGAAGGAGGACGTGCTGGGCGGTCGCACGCTGCGCAGTTCGGTCGATCAGTCGTTCCCGGTGGCTTTCCGGACGATCTTCTGGGCCAACCTTGCCACGCTCATCGGCGCCGGCATCCTCTGGTTGCTCACCATCGGTTCCGTGCGCGGGTTCGCGGCCATGCTGGCGATCGCCTCCATCCTGGATCTGGTGGCGACGTACTTCTTCCTGCGCCCGGTCGTGCGCGGTCTGGCCCGCTGGAGTGCGCACCGGCCCGCACTCGTCGGGATGGCGACGGTGGTGGCCGCCGCCGCGGCCGCGGAGAAGGAATCGTGACCGGCTCGGCGCCGGGATTGCGCCTCGGCCTGCGGCGGATGTACGCCAACCAGGTGAGCCTGGACTTCACCCGCCTGTGGCGGCGCTCGGTCGTGCTCTCGATGGCGATCCTGCTGATCGCCGGCGGCTTCTGGCTGTTCAAGGGCCTGAACCTGGGCATCGAGTTCGAGGGCGGCACGTTCTGGGAGGCGCCGGTCGGGGACGTCTCGACCGCCGAGATTCGCGATGCCCTGGCGACGGTGGGGCAGGCCGACGCCCGCATCCAGCAACTCGCCGGCGGTGTCGTGCGCGTGCGGGCGGAGGTCGCCGCAACCAACACCGCCGAGGTCGCCGCGGTGACCACCGCGCTGGCGGACCTGGCCGGCATCGATGCCAACGACATCTCCTTCTCGGCCGTGGGTCCCTCGTGGGGGGCCGAGATAACCAGCAAGGCGCAGACCGCCCTCATCGTCTTCTTCGTCGTGATCGCCGTCTACATCTGGCTGCGAATGGAGTGGAAGATGGCCCTGGCGGCCCTCGTCGCCGTCGGGCACGACATCCTCGTCACCGTCGGCTTCTATGCCGTGTTCGGCTTCGAGGTCACGCCGGCCACCGTCATCGCCTTCCTGACCATCCTGGGTTACTCGCTTTACGACACGCTCGTCGTCTTCGACAAGATCCACGGGAACGCCCGCACCCGCAAGGAGCCCTACTACGAGATCGTCACCCGCTCGGTCAACGAGGTGTTCATGCGCTCGGTCAACACCACGATCACGTCGGTGCTGCCGGTGCTGTCGCTGCTGATCATCGGCCGCTTCGTGCTCGGCGCGGTGACGCTGCAGGAGTTCGCGATCGCCCTGCTGGTGGGCCTGCTGGCCGGTACCTATTCGTCGCTGTTCGTGGCGGCGCCGCTGCTGGCCTGGCTGCACGTCTGGGTCAGCGGTGAACGCCCCGGCCAGCGGCTGCCGCGTGAGCGCCGCCCCGCCGCCGCGGCACCGCGCACGAAGCGACCGGGCAGCGGACCGGTCGGAAGGTCGGGGGTCACCACCACCCGCACGCATCCGGCGCGGCCGGCGAAGAAACGCCGCAGGTGAGGCCGGACCTCGGACATGGAAACCGTCACATGACGCACGCCGCCGAAAACGTTGCCGACGCCGAGGCCCTCTGGCGCGAGTTGGTCCGGGAGATTCCGGACTTCCCCGTCGCCGGGATCGGCTTCAAGGACATCACGCCCGTGCTGGCGCACCCCGGTGCCTTCGCCGCCTGCGCCGATGCCATGGCGGAGCGATTCGCCGAGGCCGGGGTGGAGGCGGTGGCCGCGGCGGAGGCGCGCGGGTTCATCTTCGGAATCCCCGTGGCCGAGCGCCTCGGTGCCGGATTCGCCGCGGTCCGCAAGCCGGGCAAGCTACCGGCGGCGGTCGTCGGCGTGACCTACGAGTTGGAGTACGGGACCGACCGGCTGGAGATGCACGTCGACTCTTTCGCCCCGGGCGCGCGGGTGCTCATCGTGGACGACGTGCTGGCCACCGGCGGCACCGCCCGCGCCACCTGCGACCTGGTCGAACGCGCCGGAGGGCAGCTCGTGGGGTGTGCCTTCTTCGTGGAGTTGGCCTTCCTCGGCGGCCGGCGCCGCCTCGAGGACGTACGCGTGGAGTCGTTGCTCACGTACACGTAGGCAGGGCCGGCCAGTGCCGCGCACCGTCTCTTCGTCATTCCGGCGGCGGCCGGAATCCAGGCGCGTCCGGCTTCCGGCCCGGCCGTCGAACACACGGCCGGCTCGCCGGTGCAGGTGAGTGATCCCGCGCCGTCTCTGCGATGCTATTGGTGTGAGGCGCGTCTCACCGTGAGGTTGGAATCGTGAGCGTCCGGGCGACCACCGAGGTCCCCGTCGCCGAGTCGGCCGGCGCGCCCCCGTGGGGCCGCCTGCAACCGTGGCGGGGCCATCCCGCCGCCGGGCCGATCACCTCGCTGCTGGGGGAGTACTCGGCAAACTTCGGTGACGCCGACACGGACGTCATCGAGCGGGCCTACGCGTGGGCGGCGAGCGCCCACCGGGCCCAGCGGCGCAAGTCGGGCGAGCCGTTCGTGGAGCACCCGCTCAACGTGGCTCGCATCGTCGCTCGCCTGGGGCTCGACGACGTGAGCGTGGCGGCGGCCCTGCTGCACGACGTCATCGAGGACACTGACCGCACGCTGGCCGACGTCGAGGCCGACTTCGGTCCGGAGGTGGCCAAGATCGTCGACGGCGTCACCAAGCTGGACCGCGTCGAGTTCACGACCCGCGAGCGCCACCAAGCCGCCTCGCTGCGCAAGATGCTGGTGGCCATGGCCAAGGATCTGCGGGTTCTCATCATCAAGCTTGCCGACAGGCTCCACAACATGTGCACCCTGGCGGCCCTCTCGCCGGAGAAGCAGCAGCAGGTGGCGCGCGAGACCCTCGACGTCTATGCGCCCCTGGCGCATCGCCTCGGCATGCAGGAACTGAAGGGCCGCCTGGAGGACCTGGCGTTCGCCGCCCTGCACCCCAAGTGGTACGCCCAGATCGATCACCTGGTGGCCGAGGAGGATCCCGAACGCGACCTCTACCTGGCGCAGCTCCTGGTCACCGTGGAGGGGCGGCTGCTCGAGTTGGGCATCGGCGCCGAGGTGACCGGCCGGCCGAAGCACCTCTGGAGCATCTACGAGAAGATGGTGCTGAAGAACCGCGACTTCAACGACATCTACGACCTGGTGGGCATCCGGGTCATCACCGAGAGCGTGCGGGACTGCTACGCCGTGCTGGGTGCCATCCACGCCATCTGGAAGCCGCTCCAGGGGCGATTCAAGGACTACATCGCGATGCCCAAGTTCAATCTCTACCAGAGTCTGCACACGGCGGTGGTGGGTCCCCAGGGCAAGGTCGTGGAGGTGCAGATACGGACCCGGGAGATGCACGCCCGGGCCGAGCACGGCGTGGCCGCCCACTGGGACTACAAGGAGGACAGCGGCGACGACCTGGCCTGGCTGAGCCGGATCATCGACTGGTCCGAGGAGAGCGACGATCCCGAGCAGTTCCTCGGCAACCTCAAGGTCGAGTTCGAGCAGGACGAGGTGTTCGTCTTCACGCCGCGCGGCGACGTGGTGACCCTGCCGGTGGGCGCCACCCCGGTGGACTTCGCCTACGCCATCCACACCGAGGTGGGCCACGGCTGCATCGGGGCTCGGATCAATGGCCGCCTCGTGGCGCTGACCACCAAGCTCTCCACCGGCGACACCGTGGAGGTGATGACCTCCAAGGATCCCGACGCCGGTCCGTCGCAGGACTGGCTGCAATTCGTCGCCACGAGCAGGGCCCGCTCGCGGATCCGCCAGTGGCTCACGCGGGAGCGGCGCACCGAGGCCCTCAACCGCGGGCGCGACGAGATCACCACCGAACTGCGCCGGGAGTCGCTGCCGATCGCTCCGGTCATCCGCTCCGAGACGCTGCGCGACGTGGCGAAGGCTCTCAACTACGACGACACCGACGCGCTGTTCGTGGCGGTCGGGGAGCGCCACCTGTCGGCCCGCACGGTCACCGAGCGGGTCGCCCGCCGCCTGCGCGGCGAGGATGCCGAGGGCTCGCAACCCGCCGAACGGGTATCCGCCACCGCCGTGACGCCCCGGCGATCCTCCCCCAAGCGCTCCGGCGGTGCCGGTGTGCACGTCGAGGGTCTCGGCGACGTGTGGGTGCGCCTCGCAAAATGCTGCACACCGGTGGTGCCCGACGAGATCATCGGTTTCGTGACCCGGGGCAGGGGCGTGTCGATCCACCGCGCCGACTGCGCCAACGCCGTTGCCCTCAGCGGCGACGGCGAGGCCGCGCGCATCATCGACGTGGAGTGGGAGGAGGGGGCCTCCACGGTGTTCACCGCGGCGATCGAGGTCCGCTCGCTCGACCGGCCGCACCTGCTGCGCGACGTGGCGGTGGCGGTGTCCGAGCAGCAGGTCAACATCACCTCGGTGAACGCCCGCGCCGGTGCCGACGGCGCCTCGATCATGCGATTCGAGATGGAACTCTCCGACGGCGCCCAACTGTCGTCGGTGCTGCACGCGGTGCGCCGCGTGGGCAGCGTCTACGACGCCTACCGCGTACTACCCGGCGGCGGCCGCGGCTGACCTTCCCGGGTCAGGGGCTGTCCGGTCGGGGTCGGGTGCCGTTTGCTCCTTCGGCGCGGGCGCAAGGCGTCGCAAATCGGCTCCCCGGCCCCCTCCCTCGGGGGTCTGGGGCTGTCCGGTCGGGGTCGGGTGCCGTTTGCTCCTTCGGCGCGGACGCAAGGCGTCGCAAATCGCCCCCCCGGCACCCGACTTCCCGCCCTGGCGCTCAGCGGGTATCGAGGGCTGCGGCCAGCGCTCCGGTCACGTCGGGGTGGGTGAACTTGAAGCCGTCGGCCAGGAGGACCTCGGGAATCACTCGGACGCTCTGGGTCAGGCCGGCGACTGCTTCGGAGCCGAGGAGGAGGCTGGGCAGCAGGAGTGGTACCGGGAGGACCGCGGGGCGGCGCAGGGCCTGGCCCAGGGCTCGGGTGAACTCGGCGTTGGAGACCGGGTTAGGCGCGGTGATGTTCACCGGGCCCGATACAGCGCTGTTCAACAGGTGGCAGACGGCGGCGACGGTATCGGTCAGGGAGATCCAGCTCACCCAGCGGTCGGCGGGGCCCAGGCGGCCGCCGAGGCCCAGCTTGAACAGCGGCAGCTGCCGGCGCAGGAACGGACCCTGGGCGGACAGCACGACGCCGGTGCGCAGCAGAACGGTTCGCACGGCGGCCTCGGGTTGGGCCGCCGCCTCCCATTCCCGGCACAACTCGGCCAGGAAGCCCCGGCCCGGTCCGGTGCTCTCGGTCACGACGGTGTCGCCGCGCTCGCTGTAGAAGCCCATCGCCGAGGCGCTGAGAATCACCTCGGGCGGCCGTGACAGCTCGGAGACGGTGGCGGCCAGCAGTGCGGCGCTCCCTATGCGGCTGTCGTGGAGCACCTGTTTGCGAGCCGGCGTCCAGCGCCGGTCGCCGATGCCGGCCCCGGCAAGGTTGATCACCGCTTCGGAGCCCTCCAGGGCGGCACCGTCCAGGGCGCCGGCCGCGGGATCCCAGGGGATCTCGTCGGTGGCCGTGGCGGACCGCCGAACCAGCCGGCGCACGGTGCGGCCCTGCCGGCGCAGTTCGGTGACCAGCGCGCGACCGATGAGGCCGCTCGATCCGGCGATGACGATGTGTCTGCCGCTGGTGTCGTCCACGACGCCTCCCGGGGATCACGCTACGGCGCCGGCCGCCGCTAGCGTCGCCCCGGTGAGCACGAGGATGCTGATCGCCCTGAGCCTGCTGTGCGGGCTGGCAATCCTCGTGGCCTTCGCCTTCCAGTTGCTGATCCGCTGACACCCGCTCCCGGCGCCGAGCGGTCCGCTCGCCAGCCCCCTCCGTTGCACGACTTGGCGGCGTCTCGAGAGGTATCGGACGTGGCCGAGTCTGTTGCTGCCGGGCACTACTGTTGCTAGTGTTGCCAATGGCGAGTGGGCCCGATTGCCTGAACACAGATGTCTCGACGTGCGCGTCTTCTCGCCGCCTGCCTGCTTGTCCTCCTGCTGACGCTCCCTGCCCGCGCCCAGGACTCCGCCGACCATCAGTACCTCCAGGACCGGCTCGCCGGTGACGAGAGCCTGAACCAAGCCCAGGCAGAACTGGAGCAGCTCGGTGTCGAGCAAACCGTTGCCGGTCAGCAGATTGCCGCGCTCCAACTCTCGACCGCCGAACTGGAAAGCGAGCTGGCACGCACGACTGAGTTGGTGGCGCTCTCCGAGACGCGCCTGTCCAACATCGCCGCCCGCCAGGCGCTGACCGTCGAACTCCAGGCGGCGGCCGAGCGGGCACTGCAGAGCGCCGAGGATGCCTACGCCACCCAGCGCCGGCTGGCGACCGAGCGGCTCGTGAACATGTACGTCTACTCGACCGAGCACCGGACGGCGCTGTCGTGGGAGGTGTCCGACGTTCACGACCTGGAGAACCGCCACGTGCTGCTCACGATGGTCGGCGAGCACGACAAGGAGCTGTTGAAGAGCCTCGACGACGCCGTCATCGAGATCGACCGGCGGCGCGACGAACTGGATTCGGCCAAGAGTGCCGTTGACGAACTGGCGCGCCAGGAATCCGAGGCTCTGGCGGGACTCAACGAAACCCGGGCTCGCCAGGCGGAGCTGCACGCCGAGCTGACCAGGCGGATCGGTCAGTTGCACGACGAGATCGACGCGCTCGAGCAGGCCCAGGCAACCGTCGAGGCCATCATGAGCGAGCGGATCGCCGAGATCGAAATCGAGGCGGCCGAGCGCGATCGCCTGCGCCGGATCTGCTTCGACAGGCCGCGCCAACCGCTCGACAGCGACGGCTCCTGGATCGACTGCCCCGGCGTCGGCGTCGTGATCCCGCCGGCCGCCGTGCGCTGGCCGCTAATCGACAGGGTCACCTCGGAGTACGGCCCGCGCTGGGGACGCATGCACGAGGGCATCGACATCGGCGGTGCCCTCGGCGCGCCGATCCACGCGGCCGAATCGGGCCGGGTGGGTTTCGCCGGCTGGATCGGCGGCTATGGCAACACGATCATCGTCGACCACGGCGGCGGAATGGCCACGCTCTACGCGCACATGCACGGCTTCGCCACCTCGTTCGGCGAGACGGTGAGCATCGGCCAGGTGCTGGGGTACGTCGGCAACACCGGCTTCTCGCAGGGCCCCCACCTGCACTTCGAGGTCCGCGTCGGCGGGACGCCGGTGAACCCGCGCAAGTACCTGCCCTAGCGGCGTGCCCCCCGGGGGCGGGCGCGGGGCGACAGGTAGGCTGGCGGCGTGACGTCGCACGATCTGATCGTGGTGGGCGGCGGCCCGGCCGGATATGCGTCGGCTCTGTACGCGGCGAGCGCCGGGCTGGATGTGGGCCTGGTGGAGCGCTCCAAGCTGGGCGGCACGTGCCTGCACGTGGGCTGCATTCCTGCCAAGGAACTGCTGGAGACCGCCGCGGTCTACCGGGCCGTGGCCCACGCCGGCGAGTTCGGCGTCGGCACGTCGGAGCCCACGCTGGACATGGGCGTGGCGCAGAACCGCAAGCAGGGCATCATCGACCGCCTCACCGGCGGCCTGGCCAAGCTGCTCGGCAGCCGCAAGGTGACGGTCTACGACGGCGGCGGCGCCCTGGGGACGGGGCGCACCGTCACGGTCACCGGAGGCGCCGAGAGCGTCACCCTGACCGGTCGCAACGTGATCCTGGCCACCGGATCGGTGCCCCGCACCCTTGCCGGGTTCACCGTCGACGGCGAGCGGGTGGTGACCTCCGACGAGTTGCTGTCCATCGAGTCCGTGCCGGCCACCGCCACCGTCATCGGCGGTGGCGCCATCGGCTGCGAGTTCGCCTCGATGCTGTGCGACATGGGCAGCGAGGTGACGCTGCTGGAGGTCCTGCCGCGGCTGCTGGCTGGCGCCGATGCCGACGTGAGCAAGCAAGTCGAGCGATCCTTCAAGCGCCGGGGCATGAACGTGCACACCGGCGTGAGCGTGGCCGGCGCCGAGGTGGCCGGCGAGTCGACCGTCGTACGGTTCGGCGACGGCGACGAGGTGCGCGCCGACCTGGTGGTGCTGAGCGTCGGGCGCCGCCCCGTGACCGAGGGCCTGGGGCTGGAGGGCACCGGTGTGGCGATCGACGAGCGCGGTTTCGTGACCGTCGACGAGTACTGCCGCACCGGCGAGGACGGCACCTACGCCGTCGGTGACGTCATCGCCACGCCGCAGCTGGCGCACGTCGGCTTCGCCGAGGGCATCCTGGCGGTGCAGCACCTGCTGGGCGAGCAGCCGGCGCCGATCGACTACGCCAACGTGCCCTGGTGCATCTACTGCAGCCCGGAGGTGGCCTTCGCCGGCCTCAGCGAGCAGCAGGCCGGCGACGCCGGGCTGGACGTGGTGGTCTCCAAGCATCGCTACGCCTCCAACGGCCGAGCGATGATCGTGGGCGACACCGACGGGTTCGTGAAGGTGGTGGCCGAGCGCACAGCCAGCGGGGACGCGGGCCGGTTGCTGGGCGTGCACCTCGTGGGGCCGTGGGCCACCGAGCAACTCGGCCAGGGCTACCTTGCCGTGAACTGGGAAGCCACCGTGGCCGACGTGGCCGGCTTCATCCAGCCGCACCCCACGCTGAGCGAACTGTTCGGCGAGTCCGTGCTGTCGCTGACCGGCCGGTCGCTCCACGGCTAGCGGGAGCACCGGCAAGACCGAGAACACAAGGACGGGCGCAATGGCCGACGTGGTTCTTCCCCAACTGGGCGAGACGGTGACCGAGGGCACGATTATCCGCTGGATCCGCCAGGTCGGCGACGAGGTCCAACGAGACGAGCCGCTCTTCGAGATCTCAACCGACAAGGTGGACTCCGAGGTGCCCTCGCCGGCCGCCGGCGTCCTGACCGAGGTGGTCGTGCCGGAGGGCGAGACGGTGGAGGTGGGCACGCTGCTGGCGATCATCTCCGACAGTGCGGCGGCTCCCGCGCCGGAGCCCGCCGCCGAACCCGCCCCGGTGGCCGCGCCCGATCCTGCGCCGGCACCCGCCGCGGCACCGGCACCACCACCCGCTCCGCCCCCCGCGCTTGCTCCCGCAGCAGAGACGGCGGCACCGGCCATGGCGCCCGCGGACGGCGAGGAGCGATCGCAGCCGCGCCTGCTGTCGCCGGTGGTCCGCAGGCTCGTCAACGAGCACGGCATCGACGTCTCGACCATCGAGGGCAGCGGTGTCGGCGGCCGCATCACCCGGGCGGACGTGGAGCGCATCATCCGCGAGCGCCAGAGCGCCCCTGCGCAGCCCGCGCCCGCGGCGGCCCCCGCCCCGGCCACCGAGGGCGCGCCCGCGCCTGATGCCGGCGAGCCGCTCGTCGTGCCGCTCACCAGCATCCGCAAGACCATCGGCCGGCACATGGTCGCCTCCAAGGCCACGTCGCCGCACGTGCTGACCGCCGTGGAGGTGGACTTCGAGGGCGTCGAGCGGGTGCGCCGGGCGGCGCGGGCGGGCTGGCGCGCGCAGGAGGGCTTCGGCCTCACCTACCTGCCGTTCATCGCTCGAGCCACCTGTGACGCCATCGCCGACTTCCCACACATCAACGCCAGCATCGACGGCACCGACCTCGTGGTGCACCGCAACGTGCACCTGGCCGTTGCCGTCGACCTGGACTTCCAGGGCCTGCTGGCGCCGGTCGTCCGCGACGCCGAGACGAAACGGCTGCGAGCCATCGCCCGCGAGGTCGTCGACCTGGCCGCCCGTGCCCGCCGCAAAGAGCTCTCGGCCTCGGAGGTCACCGGGGGCACGTTCACCATCACCAACCCCGGCCAGTACGGCACCCTGATGCAGTTCCCGATCATCAACCAACCACAGGTGGCCATCCTCTCGACCGACGGCATCCGCCGGCGTCCGGTCGTCGTGACCGGCGAGCAGGGCGACGAGGCCATCGCCATCCACTCGGTCGGCGTGCTGGCGCTGGCGTGGGACCACCGGGCTTTCGACGGGGCCTACGTGGCGGCTTTCCTGGACCGCCTGCGCCACATCATCCAGACGCGGGACTGGGAAGCCGAGATCGCCTAGTGGCACCCGCCACGGCTGCAACCCGGGCGGCGCCCCCGGCGCGCCCCGCCGCCGGAGCCGCCCGCGGCGAGGTCGTGAAGCCGGCGCACCTTGCGGTCCGCTGGCTCGGCCGGGTCGGCTACGACGAGGCCTGGGCACTGCAGCGAGGCCTGCACGCCCACAGCGCCCGCAATCACCTGCTGCTGCTGGAGCACCCGCACGTCGTCACCATGGGCCATCGCGCCACCGCGGCGCACGTGCTGGTGGATCCCACCGCCGCCGGAGCCGAACTGTGCCGCACCGACAGGGGGGGTGACGTCACCTACCACGGCCCCGGCCAGCTCGTGGGTTACCCGATCCTCACGCTGGGCGGTCCCCGCGCCGGCGGGCTCGGAGCGGCTGCGGCCTACGTGGAGAGCCTCGAGGACCTGCTCATCGAGGTCCTCGCCGACCTGGGGCTGGCGGGGGCGGGAAGGCTCGAGCGTCACCGGGGGGTCTGGCTCGACCCCACCGGGACACGGCCCCGCAAGATCGCGGCCATCGGCGTGCGCGTGCGGCGGGGTCGCACCCTGCACGGGTTCGCCCTGAATGTGGACCCGGACCTCAGTTGGTTCGCCCGGATCGTGCCGTGCGGGATCCGCGAACACCCGGTCACGTCGCTGGCGGCCGAGGGTCTGGCGGTCACGATGCCCGAGGTCGTCGACGCCACGGTGGCACGAGCCGCCCAGCACTGGGGCACAGCCGGGTGGGACCGGGCCGACGTTGCCGCTGCTGGGGGTCGCCGCCCCCTCCTCACGCCACCTGCACCTCCTGTGCCCGAGGGCGCTGTCGAGGCCGCCCTCGCTGCCGGCGAACCCGCGCCCGGAGCCCTCCGGCCGGTGACGATCCCCGTGGCCGGTTCATCCCCGGCGCTGCAGGTTCCCGTCGCAGGCGAGCGGAAGCCGTCCTGGATGCGCGTGGTGGCTCGAACCGGGCCGGAGTTCCGGCGGATCAAGTCGGTCATGGCGGACCTCGACTTGGTCACGGTCTGCGAGGAGGCCGGCTGCCCGAACATCTACGAGTGCTGGGAGCAGGGGACGGCCACGTTCATGCTGGGCGGCGAGCGCTGCACCCGGGCCTGCGGCTTCTGCCTCATCGACACCCGCCGGCCCGAACCCCTTGACGCCACCGAACCCGAGCGGGTCGCCGCCGCGGTGGCCCGCATGGGTCTCGAGCATGCCGTTGTCACCGCCGTGGCCCGCGACGACGTGGCCGACGGGGGCGCGGCGCACTTCGCGGCCTGCATCCGGGCGATCCGGCGCCTTTGCCCGTCGGTGACCGTCGAGGTCCTCATCCCGGACTGCAAGGGTGACCCCGCGGCGCTCTCGGTGATCTTCGACGAGCGCCCCGACGTGCTGAACCACAACATCGAGACCGTGGCCCGGCTGCAGCGGCTGGTGCGCCCCTCCGCGGGTTACGCCCGCAGCCTGGCGGTGCTGGCGAGGGCCTCCGACAGCGGTCTGGTGACCAAGTCCTCGATCATGGTGGGGCTGGGCGAGACGGCCGACGAGGTGGCCGAGGCGCTGGGCGACCTGGCGGGGGTCGGTTGCGACATCGTCACCATCGGGCAGTACCTGCGCCCCTCCAGTGCCCACCTGCCCGTGGAGCGATGGTGGCCCCCGGAGGATTTCGAGGCGCTGGCCCGGATCGGCAGGGAGTTGGGCATCGGGCATGTCGAGTCGAGTCCGCTGACGCGCTCGAGCTACCACGCCGCCGGCGCGGCCCGCTCGGTCGGCGCGGCCGCCGGCAGTGCCTGAGGCGTCGGCGGGAGCGGGTAGTCCCACACGGCTGCCGGCCCTGCCGTGAGCGAGGTTCACGCCGCGACCGTCCTGCTGCAGTGGGCGGCCGGCGGGCTGCTCTTCGGATACGTCACCACCCGCCGGCGCGAGGTCGGCCCCGGTTACGGGTGGCTGCTGAGGTCGCTTTACGCAGCCCTGGCGGCAATGGCGGGCATCATCGGCGCCGCCGCGGGCTTCCGCCCCGTTCGGGACGTGGCCGCTCTCGCCGCTGCCGCTGCGGCCGTCGCCGTCCTCGTCGTGTCGGTCCGCCGCCGCGCCTCGACGGAGTCCGCGCAGCAGAGCGACGCCCTGCGGCGCCGCAGGAGGGTGGCGACGATGCTCGGCCGCCCGGCCCCGGCAGCCGAATCGCCCGGCGGTTCCGGATTCCCGCCGACGCTGGACCTCGCGGCCCCGCTGGTGGCGTTCGCGGGTGTGGTCGCCGGGGGTGTGGTGGCGGGCGGGCCGCTGGGGCTGTCGGTGGCCCGGGTGGTCATCGGCGCGCTCTTCTTCGGTGCGGTCTCCGACGCCATGCTGCTGGGACACTGGTATCTCGTGCAGCCCGGGTTGCGCCGTGCGCCGCTGGTGCAGCTGGTGCGCTGGAGCATGGCAATCTGGGTGGCCGAGACGGTGGTGTTGCTGTGGCCCACCGGGGTGGCCTCGATCCTCAGCGGCGCCGTCGACGACAACTTCGGCGGCCTGCTGGGCTGGTACTGGGTGATGTGCGCAGCCGCGAGCGCGGTGCTGCTGGGCGCCACCGAGGCGGCGCTGCGGATCCGGCGCTATGCCGCGGTGATGGCCGGCACCGGCCTGCTGTACCTGGCCATCATGACCGTCTTCGGGATGGACCTCATCGCGCGGGTGTCGCTGCGCCCCTGAGGCGAGCGACGTCGCGGGCGAGGCGGCTCAGTGCCTCCACCCGAGCATCGGGAGGCGCCGAGCGGCGGCGCAGCATGACGAGCGGACGATGCGCCACGGCTTCGCCGGTCACGTCGACGAGGTCGGGATCCCTGCCGCCGACGGCCTCCGGGAGCACCGTCCACGCCGGCCCGACGGCCGCCACCTGGCGCAGCACGTCGGGGTTCTGTGAGGTGAGTGTCACGATCGGCTCGATCCCGCGATCCGCGAGGCCGGCATCGATCAGAGCCCGGGTGCGTGAGCCCTCGGGCGGGAGTGCCCACTCGGCGCCCGAGGGATCGCCATCGACGGTTCCCGCGCCGCGGCGCGCATAGATGCGCAGCTCCTCTGTGCCGAGTTCCTCGCCGATCAAGCCGGGCACCGATGGCCCGACGGCGAAGACGAGGTCGAGTTCGTAGCGCAGCAACCGGTCGCAGAGCGCAGACGTGGTATCCACCACGAGCCGCATCTCGACGGTGGGATGCGCCTCGCGGAAAATCGTCAGCGCGTCGGGCAGCAGGTAGAGCGTGGCCGCATCGATGAGGCCGATCCGGAGCTCTCCGCCCTCGCCGTGGTGGTGCGCCTGGATCCAGGCATCCAGCTCCCTGGCGCGTCCCAGTACCTCCGCGGCGAAGTCGCCCACCCTTCGCCCGGCTTCCGTGAGGCGTCGCCGGCGCCCGTCCTGCTCGAACAGCACCACTCCGAGCCGCTGCTCGAGTTGCGAGAGACTCTGCGACAGGGCTGGCTGGCTGATGCCGAACTCCTCGGCGGCCTCGGTGAAGGAGGAAAGCTCCGCCACCTTCTGCAGGTAGGCGAGGGAGCGTGTGCTGACGTTCACGGGCATCCGAGGATCCCCGGTGCGAGCAGTTGGGCGATCGCTCGGATGTCGCCGCTGGTGGCGTGCGACCATACACGCGAGCATATAGGTGATTGCCTATTGATCCAGTTGCAAGGTTCCAGAAATCTAATATATTGGGGCCCCGACATGAGCGAGCAGGCATCGCGAGCCCGCAATTGCGGGGTTCGGGGAGCCGCATCAGTAACCCAGCCGCACCCGTCCCGCGAGAGCGGTGACCGGTGCCGGGAGGAAAACATGAGAGCGATCAACGTGGCAATAGCGGGCGTCGGCAACTGCGCCTCGTCACTCGTGCAGGGAGTCGAGTACTACCGCAACGCCGGCGCAGAGGAGGAGATCCCCGGTCTGATGCACCCGGTGCTCGGTGGGTACGGCATCGGGGACGTGCGTTTCAGCGCCGCCTTCGACGTTGATCAGGACAAGGTAGGCGAGGATCTCTCCAAGGCCATCGGGAAGGGCCAGAACAACACGGTGGCCTTCTGTGACGTGCCGGCGGCAGGCGTGACCGTGCAGCGAGGCCCCACCCTGGACGGCATCGGGCGCTACCTCGCCGACGTCGTGGTCGAGTCGCCCGAAACCCCGGTGGACGTGGCCCGCGTGCTGCGCGAGACCGGCACCGATGTGCTCGTCTCCTACCTGCCCGTGGGGTCCGAGCAGGCGGCACGCTGGTATGCCGAGCAGGCCCTCGAGGCCGGCTGCGCGCTGGTCAACTGCATGCCGGTCTTCATCGCCGGGGACGAGTCCTGGGCGGAGCGATTCCGGCGCCAGGGCGTGCCGATCGTGGGCGACGACATCAAGTCCCAGGTCGGGGCGACCATCGTCCACCGCAACCTCGTGCGGCTCTTCCAGGACCGCGGCGTCCGGGTCGACCGGACGTACCAGCTCAACTTCGGCGGCAACACCGACTTCCTGAACATGCTGGAGCGCGACCGGCTGGAGTCCAAGAAGGTCTCCAAGACCCAGGCGGTGACCAGCCAACTCGAGGCCGAACTGGCGGGCTCGGACGTTCACGTGGGCCCCTCCGATCACGTGCCCTGGCTGGAGGACCGCAAGTGGTGCCACATCCGCATCGAGGGGACGACGTTCGGTGACGTCCCGCTGAACGTGGAGTTGAAGTTGGAGGTGTGGGACAGCCCCAACTCCGCCGGCGTGGTCATCGACGCCATCCGCTGCGCCCGGCTGGGCCTCGACCGGGGCATCGGCGGGCCGCTCTACGAGACGTCCGCCTACTTCATGAAGTCGCCGCCGCGCCAGATGCGCGACGAGGACGCCCGCAAGGCCCTCGAGGACTTCATCGCCGGTTCGTAGCCGCCCGGTCGGGGGTCCCTGGCTGTCCGGTCGGGGCGCCGGTGGCCGTCGTCGGGAGCGTCTGGCGAAATCGCTCCGCCGGCCGGCCCCCGGCCCCCCGCCCTCGGGTGTCCTTGGCTGCCCTCGGGTGTGTGGACGCGGCGCTAGCGTGAGTCGGCGCCTGCGTCCCTGATTCCCCGACAGAGGAGGAGCACCGTGGCCATTTCCGTGACCCTTGCCCGAACCGTTCCCGCCGGTGCCGATGTGACCGCGCTCGCCGTCTGTTCCGACCAACTCGACACCGAGCCCGGTGGCCTGGACTGGGGGCTGTTGCGTGGCCTGGGCTTCGAGGGAAAGGCGGGCCAGGTGCAACTGGTGTCGGGACCCGAGGGCCGTGCCGTGGCAGTCGTCGGGATGGGCCCCGCCGCGGACCTCGCACCGGCGGTGATTCGACGCTGCTCGGCAGCGCTGGCAAGGCTGGTGCGCCGGCATCGCTGGCTGGCCTCGTCGCTCCTCGACGCCGTTGCCGAGGACGGTGACCTCGCCGCCGCAGCGCAGGCCCACGCCGAGGGGATCCTGCTGGGTGCCTACGGCTACGACGCCTACAAGAGCGATCCCGAGCCCAACTCCCTGCGAAAGCTATCGGTCGTCGGCAGCGGGCGGGAAGTGCGCGACGCGCTGAAGCTCGGCACAGCCGTGGCCGGGGCGGTCTGCTTCGCGCGGGATCTCGTGAACGAGCCCGGCGGGTCGCTGACCCCGGAGAAGCTCGCCGCGGCGGCCCGGGCGCTGGCGTCGGGCGACGACGGCACCGACGGCGCCCCACTGGAGATACAGGTCTGGGAGAAGGAAGAGATCGTCGAGGCCGGCCTGGGTGGGCTACTGGGGGTCAACCGGGGATCCACGCAGGCTCCCCGATTCGTCGAGATCACCTGGCGGCCGCCCACGGGCAGCGAGGGGTTCCTGGCCCTCGTGGGCAAGGGAATCACGTTCGACTCCGGGGGCCTGTCCATCAAGCCCGCCACCGGCATGGAGACCATGAAGATCGACATGAGCGGCGCCGCCGCGGTTCTCGGGGCCATGCGGGTGGTCAAGGTGCTGGCGCCGCCGATCCGGGTGACCGGCTACATCCCCATCACGGACAACATGCTGGGTGGCGACGCCTCGCGGCCCGGCGACATCCTCACCATCCGCAACGGCAAGACGGTGGAAGTGCTCAACACCGACGCCGAGGGGCGGCTGATACTCGCCGACGCGCTGTCGCTGGCCAGCGAGGCGGAGCCGGACGCCATCGTGGATCTCGCCACCCTGACGGGGGCGTGCATGGTGGCGCTCGGCACCAAGGTGGCCGGGCTCATGGGCAACAACCAGGGTTGGGTCGACGCCGTGGAGGCGGCGGCGGACCGGGCCGGCGAGCGGGTCTGGCACCTGCCGCTCCCGGCGGACTACCGCAAGCAGCTCGACTCCCCGGTTGCCGACCTCAAGAACATCGGCAACCGCTGGGGCGGCACGCTCACCGCCGCACTGTTCCTGCAGGAGTTCGTGGCCGAGGGCATTCCCTGGGCCCATCTGGACATCGCCGGCCCGGCCTGGACCGACAGCGTCGACGGGGAGGCCGCCAAGGGCGGCACCGGCTTCGGCGTGCGGCTGCTCGTGGATCTGATCAGGAACTTCTCGCCGCCCGGCGACTGATCGAGCCCCACGCGCCGGCTCAGCCGCCGGCGGCAGCGTCCTCGCGAGCCTCGGGGTGCGCGGTCCGCTCGCCCTGGGACCGAAGCAGTCCTTCCATCCGGTCGAGGCGGGGAATGATCTCGGACCGCAACCAGACGAGACTGCCGCAGACGAGCATTCCCACGACACCGATGAGGGCGGCGCTGGTGGCATCCATCGCAGTCAGTCTGGCGCGCCGGCGCTGTCACCGCCCGCCACGCCGACGCCCGTTGCGCCATCAACGGCCGCCTGGGCCCGGGTGTGCTTCTCCGTGGCCCAGTGGGTGGCCTCGAACGCCACGGCGGGATGGAACTGCCACGCGTGCAACTGCCGTTCCACCGAGTCGGGCTCGTCACCGCACGCCAGCAGAGCCATGGCCAGGTGCCGGGCGCGGACCGGCACGTCGACGTCGGTCGGATCGGGACTCTGGCGCCTCAGCCACAGTTCGTGCGCGGCGCGCAGGCGGGGAGGCAGGCGTTCGGCCATGCGGGAGGTCAGGTCGGGCAGGCGGGTCCGCACGAAGAGGGTGTTGTGGCGACCGCGCTGCATGAGCCCGAAGCGGCAACAGCGTTCGAATGCCCGATCGAAGGCGGCCTGGAGTGCCTGCCGGCTTCCCAGGCCGATCTCGCTGGCGATCTCCCCCGTGTTCACGGAAAACCCGTCGGGCTCCTCCTCCAGACGCATCGCCAGCCGGCGGATCAGCCACGTGGATGACGGCCCCAGCACGCCCAGCCAGAAGAGTTCCACGTAGGGCGAGCGCGGGTGGTGCCCGCGCCGCGCCTCAGTGGAGAGATCGATCCACGACTCCAACCACAGTTCCCGAGCGCCGTTCGATCCGCGCGCGGCGTATCGAGGGGACCCCTCATCCATGTCCGGAGAGCGTTGCGAGCCTGTGCGCGCCGGTGAGGGCGCACTGTCGGCGGCGGGTTTGTCGACGATCAGTGGGGTCTGCATGGCAATGGCTCCTGCGCGTGTGCTGTACGTGGGATGCCGTCGGCATCGAGGGTGGTTCATCACCAGATTAAGGGTGAATTAAGGAGAATTCATAGACCATCACAACATACTTGTCAACACCCTGCAGTCTGATGATGATGTCCCCCGGCACCCGCCGGCTTCGATCGGCCAGGGGGGTGCTCAGCTGAAGGAGGCGTAGCAGGCGCGCTCGATGCTGTCGAAGAGTCCGAACGAGCGCGGGTCGCCGAACGGGAACTGCTGGCTGATGTAGGTCCCGGCCACCTGGTTCTGCATGTCGATCCAGTAGTACGAGTTGGCCAGTCCGGCCCACATGAGACCGCCCGCGGGCCTCCCGGTTGGCAATGGCTCCTCGTTGATCTGGAAGGTCAGACCCCAGGACTTCTCGACGCCGGGGTAGAACTCCACGTCACCGGCGACGCCGGGTATCGCTGCGGGCAGCGGCAGCACCCGCAACGTTCCCATGTTGTTCACGACCATCCGGTCGACCGTCTCCGGGCGCAACACCTGCACCCCGCCGCGGGTGCCGCGTCCCAGGATCATCTGCAGGAAGCGGCAGTAGTCCTCCACCGTGCTGTAGAGCCCGGCGCCGCCCAACTGCACCTCGGGTTCCTGGTCCATCTCGAACTCCAGGGCACTCAGGGCACCGTCGCCGCCGCGGACGTGGACTGTGGCCAGCCTGGCCCGCATGTCGTCGCTGATCCCGAACGCGGTGGAATCCATGCCCAAGGGGTCCAGGAGGTGTTGCCGCAAATAGTCGCCGAGTCGCATCCCCGATGCCGCCTCGACCATCAGCCCGACATGGTCGATGCTCGTGCCGTAGAGCCATTGCTCGCCGGGATCGTGGAGCGCCGGGGCGTCCAGCGCGGCCCGCCGGCAGGTCCTGATCGTGGGCGTACCGGTCACCCGGTGGTAGTGCAGGAGGTTGTCGCTCCAGATCTCGTAGCCGAATCCGGCCGTATGGGTCAGCAACTGGCGGAGCGTGATCGGAGTCCGCGCCGGGCGAACCAGCGGGCCGCCCTCCTCGTCGAAGGCCTCGAGCACGCCGACAGTGCCCAGATGCTCCAAGATCTCCGCAGCGGGCGTGTCGAGGTGGAGTTGACCGCGCTCGACGAGTTGCATCGCGGCCGCACCGGTCACCGCCTTGGTCATGGAGGCGATCCAGCAGACCGTGTCGGTGGTCATCGGCCCGGCGGCCTCGTCGTGCAGGGATCGCACACCGGCTGCCGCAGAGCAGAGCACCTCGTCCCCGGAGACGATCTCGGCCACCGCCCCGGCCACGTCACCGCGCGCCGCACCGCCGTCGAGGATCGCCTGGATCGAGCGCTGCAGTGTGATCGGGACCTCCCTTCGCGGGCCCTGCTCGGGTGCCCGGCGCGGTTCGACCTGCCCATTGTGGTTGACGGGGCGCTGGGACGGGGGTCGGCAGGACTGCGCGGCGCCGCGTCGGGTTAGGGTCACGGCCGGGAGGGAAGCCGTGACGAGCGTCGACGAGCAGCTGGCCGAAGAGATCGGCCGGGCCGGCAATCTGGTGGACCGGGCCGAGCGCATCGTCGTGCTGACGGGCGCTGGCATCTCGACCGACTCCGGCATCCCGGACTTCCGCGGTCCGCAGGGGGTGTGGACCCGCAACCCGGCCGCCGAGGCGAAGGCCCACATCACCAACTACGTGAACGACCCGGAGGTGCGCAGGGAGGTCTGGCGCCAGCGGCTGGCCGAGAACAGCGTCGAGCGGCCGCGTCCCAACGCCGGCCACCGGGCGATCGTCACCCTGGAGCGGCGCGAGAAGCTGCACACGCTGATCACGCAGAACGTGGACGGCCTGCACGCCGAGGCCGGCACCTCGCCGGGGAGGCTCGTGGAGATCCACGGCACGCGGCGGCGGGTCAAGTGCCTGGCTTGCGGTGAGGAGTGGCCCATGTCGCATGCCGTCGAGCGGCTGCTGGCCGGCGAGGAGGACCCTCGCTGCCGGTCCTGCGGGGGCCTGCTGAAGTCGGCGACCGTCTCCTTCGGCCAGAACCTCGTCACCGCCGATGTTCTGCGTGCCTCGGAGGCGGCCACCGCCTGCGACCTCATGCTGGCGGTGGGGAGCACCCTGCAGGTCTATCCGATCGCCCAAGTGGTGCCGGTGGCTCGGTCGGCGGGCGCCGCCCTCATCATCCTGAACCGCGATCCCACGCCCTTCGACGACATCGCCGACGTGGTGCTGCGCGGCTCCATCAGCGATGTGCTGCCAATGGTGGTGCGCGAGCCCGGATCCGGTTCCTGAGCCGCGAACCGGGCGCCGGCGGGCCCGGCGCCGAATCCTGACCAACTTGGTAGACTTTTCGAGGCGGGGGAACCGGCCGCCGGAGGACGGGCGGCGCCCCGTACCCGAACATCCGGATCGAGGGCGTTCGACCGTGCGGGGCGGCGACCCGGACGGCCGGTAACAGCACCCCTGCGAGACCAACCGAACCGCCCAGCGGACTTGCCCAAGGAGCCGAAGCGATGCCCACGTTCCGTGACATCCTCATCGCCGCCAAATCCCGGATCACCGAGATCGACACCGCCACCGGCGCGAGCCTGCGTGATGCCGGAGCGGCCTTCCTCGACGTGCGCGAGCCCGACGAGGTGGAGCAGGGTGCCATCCCGGGAGCCATCCACATCCCGCGCGGCCACCTCGAGGCGAACATCGAGAACCGCCTTCCGGGCCGCGAGACGCCTCTCGTGGTGTTCTGTGCAGGCGGCGTGCGCTCGGCGTTCGCTGCCGAGACGCTGCAGACGCTCGGCTACACGAACGTCGCCTCCATGGACGGCGGCTTCAACAAGTGGAAGGACGAGGGCCGCCCCTGGGCCGTGCCGCGGGTGCTGACCCCCGAGCAGCGCAACCGCTACCACCGGCACCTGCTGTTGCCGGAGGTCGGCGAGGAGGGCCAGATGCGCCTGTTGGATGCCCGCATCCTGTGCCTCGGCGCGGGCGGTCTCGGCTCGCCCGCGGCGCTGTACCTGGCCGCCGCCGGCGTGGGAACGCTCGGCGTCGTGGACATGGACGTCGTCGACGCCTCGAACCTGCAGCGCCAGATCCTGCACAACGTCGACCGCGTGGGCGAGCGCAAGGTCGACTCGGCCAAGAAGACGCTCACGGCTCTCAACCCCGACGTGAACGTGGTCACGCACGACGTTCGCCTCGGGGCGGACAACATCCTGCAGGTCATCGACGGCTACGACGTGATCGTGGACGGCGCCGACAACTTCCCGGTGCGGTACATGCTGAACGATGCCTCGGTGAAGCTGGGCATTCCCGTCGTGCACGGCTCCATCTTCCGTTTCGAGGGGATGGTCACGGTGTTCGATCCCCGTGGTGGGCCGACCTACCGGGATCTGGTTCCCGAGCCGCCTCCGGCCGAGATGGCGCCGAGTTGCGCCGAGGCCGGGGTGCTGGGCGTGCTTCCCGGGATCGTCGGCTCGATCCAGGCGCTCGAGGCGATCAAGATCGTGCTGGGCTACGGCGACGTGCTGGCGGGCCGGTTGCTGACCTTCGATGCGGGTGAGATGAGCTTCCGCGAGTACCGGGTGCGGCAGGATCCCGCCAACGAGATCACCTGGGAGAACCGGGACCGGATCCGCGTCGTCGAGCTCGACGGCCTCTGCGGGCCGGCACCGCTGGAGGCCCCGCCCGGCGGTTGACGCAGCTGCGGGCCGGCGCGACCGGCCGCCGATAATCCCTACCAGACGTCGGCGACGTCGGGGGAGGCCGCCTCGGCCAGGTCACGCCGCCGGCGGGTCACCACCAGCAGTGCCGCGATCAGCACCAGGCCGACACCCGCCAGGACGACGACCGCGGTGTCGTTCGTCACCGAGTCCTGCCACGAGCGGATACGACCGGGCGCCGCCTCCGCCGGGGTCGCCGGCTGGGCCGGCATCGACGCTGCCGCAGAGGACTCGGCCGGCGCAGCGCCGGCGGTGCCCGCCGGTGGAACCGTCGCTTCCGTCGGTGCCGGTTCGCCCTGGTCGCCACCGGCCGGTGCGACGGCGTGACTCGGGGTGGCCTGGGCGGACATCGGCGAAGCCGACGCCCCCGCCTCGTTGTTGGCGAGGATCGTGATCGTGTAGCCGGCGCCGCCGATGAGATCCTCGATGGTGTGGCTGGTGTGGGTCGTGTCGACGGAGGTGACCGTGCCGTCCGGTGCCACCCAGGTGAGGGTGTAAGACACCACCGGCAGCCCGCCGTCATCGGTCGGCGGTTGCCAGGAGACCAGCAGCGATTCGTGGCCGATGGCGATCTCGGCATAGGCGAGGGGGCCGGGCGGGCGCGCCGGCGTGGCTCGCACCGGGTCGGCCGTGACCGAGGTGCCGACCTCGTTGGTGGCCGACACGGTGATGCCGTACGTGGCGCCGTTGGTGACCCCCTCGATGGTGTGGCTCGTCCCGGTGGTGTTGGCCGAGTTGGTCGTGCCGTCCGGTGCCACCCACAGCAAGGTGTAGCCGGTGACTCCCAGTCCACCGTCGCTGGCCGGCGGATCCCACGCCACGTGGATCCGTGAGTCGTCGCGGCTGGTTCGCACCGCCACGGGAGCACCGGGAATGTGGGCCGGCGTCCCGCTGGCGGGTGCGCTGGCCGGCGAGGTGCCGATCTCGTTGTCGGCGCTGACGGTGAAGGTGTAGGTGGTGCCGTTGGCGAGACGCTCGAACGTGTGGCTGGTCTGTGGGATGCGCGCCGAGGCGGTCGTTCCGTCGGGTGCCGTCCAGGTGACGGTGTAGGACTGGACGGGACGGCCCCCGTCGCTCGTCGGGGGCTGCCAGGTGAGGTCGACCCGGCCGTCGCCGCGGTCGACGGTGAGGTTGGCGGGCGCGCTGGGTGCCGCAGCGGGGGTTGCGGACGCCTGGCTGCTGGCCGGCGAGGTCCCGGCCTCGTTGGTGGCGGTCACGGTGATGGTGTAGGTGGCGCCGTTGAGGAGGTTCTGCAGCGTGTAACGCGTGTCGCTGGTCTCGATGGTTCCGCTGGCGCCGGTGGAGGAGACCCAGGTGATGGTGTAGGACGTGACCTCCAGGCCGCCGTCGTTGTCCGGCGGTTGCCACGAGGCCTCGATCCGACCGTCGCCGCGAACGGTCGTCACCTCACGCGGCGCACCGGGCGCCGTCCCGGGCCGGCGCCCGGCGGGCTCGCTGGGGCTCGACGTGCCGACGCGGTTGACGGCGGTCACGGTCACGGTGTACGCCGCCCCGTTGGTCAGGCCGGTGAGGGTGAGTTGCGTTCCCTGCGCCGAGGAGGAGTGCGCGGCACCGTCGGGTCCGGTCCAGCGCACCGTGTAGGACTCCACGGCCAGCCCGCCGTCGTTCGCCGGTGGCGACCAGGAGACCTCCAGGCGACCGTCGCCGCGCTGCAGTCGCACCTCCCGCGGCTGGGTCGGCGCTCCGAGGGGTGTGGCGCTGGCGCTGACCGCCGGTGAGGTGCCGCTGGCGTTGGAGGCCGTGACGCTGATGGTGTAGGCGGCACCGTTGACGAGGTTGCGCAGGGTATGGGTGGTGCCGGTTGTGGGAACGCTGCCGGAGACGCCCGTGGACGAGACCCAGGTGAGCGTGTAGCCCGTGATCAGGCTGCCGCCGTTGTCGGCCGGTGGCAGCCAGGTGACGACGATCTCGCCCGGTCCGGGCGCCACGGAGATCGACTGCGGCCCGTTCGGCGCTGCTCCGAGCGGTGAGGCGGTGGTGGTGACCGCCGGTGAGGTGCCGCCGGCGTTGGAGGCCGTGATGCTGATGGTGTAGGTGGCGCCGTTGGCGAGGTTGCGCAGCGTGCGGTTGGTGTCGGTCGTGGGGATGGTGCCGGAGGCGCCGGTGGAGGAGACCCAGGTGAGGGTGTAGCCCGTGATCGGGCTGCCGCCGTGATCGGCCGGTGGCAGCCAGGTGACGACGATCTCCGTGGGTCCGGGCGACGCGGAGATCGAGCGCGGCGCGCCGGGCGGATCGCCGGCCGGGGGCAGCGGCGTGCTGACGGGGTCGCCGAATTCGGGAGGCAGGGAACCGCTCTCCCCGAAGACGAACTTGGTCGACAGGAGATGTCCGCCGCGGCCGGAGGCGTTCGGTAGCGGCCCCCAGCCCTCGGATTCGGCTCCCTTGTTGACCACGAAGACGAAGCGCTGGCCGGACACCGACTTGGTTCCCGCCGAGCCGGTCAGGCGCACCGTCGCCCGGTCGATGCGCCCCGAGACGCTGATGTTGCCGGTCACGTCGATGCGCCGGAGCGTGCCGACGTTGGTGTCGCCGGCGCGTGCGAGCCACCGGCTGAGGGCGTCGACGCTGTAGGTACGCGTCCACGGGGTGTAGGGATCGCCGGACGTGTAGGGGTCCGCTGCGGCCACCAGGTAGGGAAGCTGCTCGTTGAAGGCGTATCCGCTGTTCTCGGTGTACCCACCACCGGAGGTCGTGAACAGCGTGAGCGCCGGCTGACCACCGTAGGTGAGAATCTGGCCGGCGGTGTCGGCGACGGCCTGTAGCCAGGGCCCGTTCCTGGCCGACTGCTCCCGTGTGTTGCCGGTGTAGACCTGGCTCTGGGTGTCGTCGTAGAGGTCGAACGGGACGTTCCAGGTGTCGCTGCCGCGGTTCTCGCGTGCCACGTGCAGTGCGTAGGTGCGCGAGGCGATCGCCTGTGCTCGGAGAGCCTCCACCGGCCAGTCGGGCGGCACCTCGGCCACGCCGCGGAGGTAGTGCTCCAGATCCAGATTCGTGAGCACGATGCGGTACCACGAGTTCCCCGAGAACTTGGTGAGGGTGACCTGGCCGTGCGAGTAGGAGTGGCGCGTGGCCGAGGATTCCACCGCCACACCGTCGGCCGTCCGGATCTGCAGGACGTTGCCGCTGCAGATCGGTCCTCCGCAAAGAGACGACCCGCCGCTCGCCGTCACCGCCCAGCCGTTGCCTTCGCGCTCGACGCTGAACAGCCCGGTCTCGGGGGCGCTGTAGACGGTGGTGCCGTCCAAGACGAGCTCGAACGGACCGCGTGGCCGGAACCGGCTGCGACTGGCCGCGGCCAGGTAGACCCGCAGGTCGTCCAGATGCCATCCGCCCGTGAGCACGGTGCCGGGGTAGTAGAAGCCCAGGATGCCGCTGGCCGTCTGCCCGGCGGCGGTCCGGGCCCGCAGCGACTGGTGGCTGATGCCGACCCCGTGCCCCCATCCGGCGCCGCTGAAGGTCACGTCGTCGCCGGAGTTGAGGTTCGGCGTGCTGAAGCCGGCGCTCTGCGCGGCGACGGGTGGCAAGGCGGGAAGGCTCCACAGCGTCGCGCCGACCACGCCCAACACCGTGATCGTGGCGGCAAGCCGGCGCGTGACCGTTCCGGGACCCCTGGACAGCAACGCGAGTCCCCGAGGGGAGGGGTCAGCGGTGAACCCGGCGCGCCGGGCCACGCGTGGCCCGATGGAACGCAACCGGTGGAACCGCCTCGCGGCGAGGGAACGCCGAACACACCTCATGTGCCGGCGACGAGGTCTCATGGAGAGTTGTATCCGAAGTCGTCACCACCCCTTGCCATTGACATCATCGCCCACATTCGCCACTTTTGCAACAGATTTGACCCTTGCCGGCCGGCCGAAGCCGATCCCGCGCCGCTGATCCCCGTCCCTCCGATGCGCCCGAGCGGGAGCGGCGGCCGCCGGGAAGTACACTCCGCCCGTGTCAGTCGCTCTCATCACCGGCGTGACGGGCCAGGACGGCTCCTACCTCGCCGAGTTCCTCCTGGACAAGGGGTACGAGGTGCACGGCACCACGAGGCGTACCTCCCTCGACAACACTGAGCGGCTCCGGGGCATCCTCGGCGATCCCGCGCTGGCCGAGCGCTTCCGGCTGCACACCTCGGACGTCACCGACGGGAACTCGCTCGTCCGCCTGCTCGAGGCGACCCGGCCCGACGAGATCTACAACCTGGCCGCCCAGACCCACGTGGCGGTGTCCTTCGAGGTGCCCGAGCAGACGATGCAGACGACGGGGCTGGGTCCGTTGCGCCTCCTCGAAGGTCTGCGCTCACTCGGGTCCACCGCCCGCTTCTACCAGGCGTCCTCGTCGGAGATGTTCGGCTCGGCGCCGGTCCCGCAGAACGAGAACTCGCCTCTGCGGCCGCGGTCACCGTACGGATGCGCCAAGGCGCTCGGGCACTGCCTCACCAGCAGTTACCGCGAGGCGTACGGGCTGTTCGCCGTGAGCGGCATCCTCTTCAACCATGAGAGCCCCCGGCGCGGCGAGACCTTCGTGACACGCAAGATCACCCGGGGGGTGGCGGCCATCCTGGCCGGCCGGACCGACGAGTTGCGTCTGGGGAACCTCGATGCCCACCGTGACTGGGGTTTCGCCGGCGACTACGTCGAGGCGATGTGGCTGATGCTGCAGCAGGACGAGCCGGAGGACTTCGTGGTGGGCACCGGGGTGGCCCACTCGGTGCGGGAGTTCTGCGAGTTGGCGTTCCGCCAGGCCGGTCTGCACTGGGAGGATCACGTCCGGACCGATACCCGCTTCGTCCGCCCGGCCGAGTTGCATCACCTGGTGGCCGACCCCACGAAGGCGAAGCGAGACCTCAGCTGGAAGCCCAAGGTCGACTTCGAGGGCCTCGTGTCGATGATGCTCGAGGCCGATATCCGGCCGGTCACCGGGGATCGCTAGTCTGATCACGTGCGGGCGCGCCGATTCTGCATCGTGGGTGGCGGCCCGGCCGGCAACTCTTGCGCGTCCGTGGCTGCTCGTCTGGGAGCCGACGTCACCCTGATCGAGAAGGACATTCTCGGCGGCGCCGCCAACCTGTGGGACTGCATCCCCTCCAAGGCCATGATCGCTGCGGGTGGCGTGATGTCCTTCGTCTCCCGCGCCACCGGCATGGGCCTCGATCCCGTCACCCCCACCATGGACCTCGACGGGCTGCGGGAGTACATCGAGTCCACCCAGACGCGGCTGCACGAGTCGCTGAACCAGATCCTGACGAGTCAGGGGGTGGAGATCATCAGCGGCACCGGGACGCTCGTGGGCCCGCACGAGGTGGTCGCCGAGACGGCCGACGGCCGGCGGGAGATCACAGCCGACGTGATCGTCCTCTCCACCGGCAGCCGCCCGCGTGTGCCGGACTGGTGCGCGCCCGACGGCCGGCGCGTGCTCACCACCCGCCAGGCCTACCCGCCCCCGGAGGTGCCCCAGCACCTGGTGATCATCGGCTCGGGCGTGACCGGTGTGGAGTTCGTCCACATGTTCAAGAGCTTCGGCAGCGACGTGACCCTCATCGTGAGTCGCCAGCAGGTCCTGCCGGGGAAGGATCCCGAGGTCGCCGCCCTGCTGGAGGAGAGCTTCCTCACCCGCAAGGTGAACCTCTACAAGGGAGCGCGGGCCAGTGCCGTTGATGTCGACGACGACGGCGTGGCCGTGCGGTGCAACGACGGTCGCGTCGCCACCGGCACGCACGCTCTGCTGGCCGTCGGCGCGATCCCGAACTCCGAGCACCTGGGCTTGGCGGCGGCAGGGGTCGAGTCCCAGGACGGTTACGTGACCATCGACCACAACTGCCGCAGTTCGGTCCCGCACATCTACGCCGCCGGCGACCTCAGCGGCAAGGCTCTGCTCTCGTCGGTGGCGGCGATGCAGGGACGCAAGATCGCCGAGCACGCCATGGGCCTGCACCAGAACCGCCCGCACCGCCACATCGACTACAGCCAGGCCGCATCGGCGGTGTTCACCGAGCCCGAGATCGCCGAGGTGGGTCTCACGGAGGCCGACGCCACCGGGCGGAAGATCAGGGTCACGAAGATGCCGTTCTCGGTGACGCCGAAGGCGCTCATCAACAACGACCCGCGAGGCTTCCTGAAGCTGGTCTCCGATCCCGCCACCGGCGTCGTGCTGGGCGGGTCCATCGTCGGCGGGCAGGCCGCCGAGCTGATCTCGGTCGTGGCACTCGCCGTGACCGCCCGGCTCACCGTCAGCGACATCTCCGAGACGCTGTTCGCCCACCCGACGCTGTCCGAGGCCCTCGGCGACGCCGCCGAGTAGCGGGTCCCGGCGTCCTCCGCGCGGTCGAAGCACTCCGGACGGGGACTTTCGAGCTGTCGAGCACCACCGATGAGCATCCCACCGCACACGAGTGACGACACGCCCGCCGAATCTCAGGAGTTCGTGCTCCAGGAACCGCTGGGGTCGGTGCTGGTGCGCCTCGCCGCCCGCCTGTTCGACGCGGCGCTGATGCTCCTGGCGGTACTGGCGGGCATCCCGCTGCCGGACAGCGGGCGTATCGCCATCCTCGTGGCGGTGCCGATCCTCTACGAGACGATCATGGTGGCGATGTGCGGGAGGACGGTGGGCAAGATGGTCATGGGGCTGCACGTGGTCCGTCGCCGCGACGGCGGCCGCCCCGAGCTGCTGCCCTCGCTGGCCCGAGGCGCGCCGGCGGGCATCCTGGCGGCCGGCCCGGTGTTCGCCGCCATCGTCATGCTGCTGTGCATCCTGCCGATGGTCGGCGACACCCGCCTACAGCGCAGCCTGCAGGATCGCATCGCCCGCACCGTCGTCGTCCAGCGCCAACGCCCCTGGGCAGCCCGATCCACGACCGAACCCGCCCGTGGCGCGTCCTGACTCCGAGCCGGCCGGCGCCCACCCGGCCGGCGAGTGCGGCGCCGCAACTCAGCTGTAGCCGTCGTCCTGCTGCTGCGAGCTGAAGATGGTGGGAAGACCCTTGCGCGCGAAGTCGGGGGCACCGTGCATCCGGCGGCCACCGATGGTGAGCATCTGGGAAGCCTCGCCGCCGCAGATGCGGCCGCCGTGCGAGTCGAGGATGCTGTTCAAGCCGATCTGGTTGACGGGGTAGGAGTCGAGGGCCGAGTAGGTCTGCAGCAGCAGCGGGCGAGGCCGCGGCGAGTTGTTCGGCAGCGAGCCGTGAATCATGCAGCAGTTGTGGACGGTCACCGACCCCGCCGAGCCGTCGAGGTACACCACCCGGTCGAGGTCCAGCCCGGCGACGTCGGCGTCGTTCAAGGCGCCGGCCCACGAGCCGTCGGCGCCGTACAGGTCGTAGAGCGGACCGAGATGGCTGCCGGGGAGCACCCCCATCGGCGCCATGTCCGCGTCGACGTCGCTGAGGTAGACGCCGATCGTGAGCGGGGTGAAATCGGTGTGGGGCCAGAACTGTATGTCCTGGTGCCATTTCACCTCGGCGCCGCCGCCGGCCCACTTGAAGTTGAGCTTGGAGTGGTGATACCGGACCGGCCCGCCCAGCAACGCCGAGGCGAGCTGCGCAGGTGGGCCCTCGAACGTGAACCGCGCATAGGTGGGGTGCCGGTCGACCGGGTAGTTGAGGCGCCGCAGCCTCGGGGCCTCGGCGGTGTGCGTCGGTTCGAGATCGAAGACCGTGCCCGAGGAGGTCTCCGAGCGGCTGGCCTCCACGAACTCCGCGGTGACGGCATTGAGTTCGTCGAGCCACTCCGGCCCGACGAACTCGGGCAGGCACAGGTACCCGTTCGCCTCGTACTCGGCGCGTTGGCGATCCGAGATGAGACCTGCCACGTTTGGGGGTGCGTCCGCGAGCGTCATGTCCAAACCATACCGGGCGAGCCTGGCATGTATCCGTGTGCGGCTCTGCCGCGGCAGACGGTCGCTGCCGGCTGCCGGAGGCGCCGGCTTCCCTCGGACGGACCGTGCCGGCCGGGCGTCGCGGCTTCACTGCAGCGGCGACCGTCGCACTGCCTACGCTGAGGGCGATGTTCATAGTCCTGCTCCTGGTGCTGCTGGGCATACCGGTTGCGGAGATCTTCTTCATCATCCGGGTGGCTCGTGACTTGGGCATCGCCGAGACCATCGGCCTGCTGGTGGCGGTGACGCTCGCCGGGGCCTGGTTGGTGCGCCGCTCCGGCCTCGGCGTGCTGCGTCAGATCCAGGAGCGGCTCGCCCGCGGCGAGATCCCCGGGAAGGAACTCGTGGACGGTCTGCTCATCCTCGTCGGCGGCCTGCTGATGCTGACGCCCGGTTTCCTGACCGATGCCGTGGGGTTGCTGCTTCTGGTTCCCCCGACCCGCTTGGCGCTGCGCGCACTGCTGATCCGCAGGTACAGCAAGCGGATCCGAATCGCCGGCTGGAAAGCCGGACCGGGCGCGTCCGGATTCAGCGGCTTCGGTGCGGGCGGTCGGCGCCACGGGGCGGGCGGCTTCGGATCCGGTTCCGACACCGAGCCCGGTCGGGGCGACGTGCGCGACGTCCGGGAGCCACGCCAGTTGCGCAAGGGCCGACGGCGTCGGACGGAACCCGACGAGGACTGATCGCATCAACACCGCTTCTCCGGACGCCGCGACCGCCGGATGACCGAACCGATGAAGTCGACGTAGCGCCGGAGAGGGTGTCGGCCGGGCACGCCCAGCAGCCCGGCGGCGCCCGCCATGTGGAGCGATCCCGGCGCGGTTGCCCCGGCCCGCCCCTCAGGCCTCCAGTTCCGCCCGCACGATGGCGGCTCCGGCGGCCAGCGCCGACAGCTTGGCGAAGGCGACCTCGCGGGACAGGTACTTCATGCCGCAGTCGGGGGCGGGGATCAGCCGGTCCGCCGAGATGTATTGCAGCGCATCGCGGATCCGCTGCGCCACCGTCTCCGGTGTCTCCACGGTGGCGTCGCCGTTGTCGATCACGCCGAGCACGACGCTCTTGTCGGGCAACTTCTCGAGGATGTCCAGGTCGATCCCCGGCTGCGCCGCCTCGATGGAGACTTGGTCGACGGCGCTGACGTTCAACTCCGGGAGGAAGGCGTAGGCGTCCGGTTTCCCGAGACCCCGCCAGGCGTGGATGGCCGCGTACCCGAAGCACATGTGGAGCACGGTCGTCCCCGTGACCCCGTCGAGCGCCTCGTCGAGCACCTCGACCGCGTACTCCAAGGCCTTCTCGGGTTTGGCCTGCATGTACGGCTCGTCGAGCTGCACCACGTCGGCCCCGGCGGCGAACAGGTCCTTGATCTCCCGGTTGACCACCTTGGCGTAGGCGGAGGCGGCCTTGCGCTCGTCGCCGTAGTGATCGTCCTGGGCCTGCTGGATCAACGTGAACGGTCCGGGCAGCGTGAGCTTGACGGTGCGGCTGCTGTGGGCTCGGAGCAACTCGACGTCGCGCACGCCGATCGGCTCGGGCCGGGTGATCGGCCCGGCGATGCGGGGAACGGGATTCGGCTTGCCCGTGCGGTCCATGGCGGTGCCGTGGCGCTCGGGGTCGATGCCGCCGAGGGCGGTGGCGAAGTGGTTGGAGTAGCTCTCGCGGCGGATCTCACCGTCGGTGATGATGTCGATGCCCGCCGCCTCCATCTCGCCGATCGCCACGATGGTGGCGTCGTCCTGGGCCTCGGTGAGGTGTTCCGGCGGGATCCGCCAGAGTTCCCTGGCACGCACCCGCGGCGGAAGCCGGGTGCACAGCGCCGGCCGATCGATCAGCCAGTCCGGCTGCGGATAGCTCCCCACCACGGCTGTCGGCAACAGCACGCCGCGGAGCCTAACGGACCCCGCCCCGCCGTGAGCCGCCCGCGGCTGAGCACTGGCTGTGCCGTGGTCGCGGTCATGCGAAGAAGATGAGCCAGAGCGCAAGGCCGATGAAGAAGCCGATGATGAGCGTGGCACTGATGCGCTCGAGCACCGCCCGCTCGGGTAGCCACATCCCCCTGAAACGTGAGGGCCTTCGCCACGTGGCACCCACGGCTATTGACTCAGTCGAAGAGAGTGGGCTGGGGCCGGAGCGATACTCGATCTGCCTGGAGCATCTCGACGCTGGCAGGTTCGGTGGGCTCCAGCACCGCCGCTTCGAGTTCGTCCAGCGATGTGACCGGCACCGCCCCCCGCTCCTCGAGTGGTGCGTTACCCGGACCCTCCCCGGCCCCCCGCCACACGGCCACCCGACCGAAGCCACGTCTGAGCGCCTCGTCGGCGCCCGACCACGAGCCGCCGCTGCCGACTTCGGCGGCGACCACGAGCGTGAGATCGGACAGGGCGTAAATCAGCTTGTTGCGTCCCATGGCGTTGGCCACGCTGAAGGGCGCCTTCGGGCTGTAGGGCGTGCACATCACGGTGCGCCCGTCGTGAATAGCCCGGCGTATGTCGGCACTGCGGAGCTTGCGAGCCAGCGACTCCGCCAGCACGCCCACCACCGCTCCGCCCGACTCGAACGCGGCGTTCATGGCGGTCTGGTCGACGCCACGAGCGCCACCGGACACCAACGGCAAGCCCAGCCGCGCCGCCCGCTCTGCCGCCGCCCCGGCAATGTCGGCACCCTCGGGCGACACCTTGCGGCTCCCCACGACCCCAAGACCCGGCCGGCCCAGCAACTCGACGGCACCCGCCGCGTACAGCAGCACTGGCGCCGCCGCACCCAGCAGGTCGATGAACCGACGCGGGTAGTGATCCTCGAAGGGGGTGAGCGTCGAGATCCCGGTGTGATCGAGACGCTCCAACTCGAAGCCCATCCCCGTCGCTCGATCCAGCAGTGCCACGATTCGGTTCGCCAGGTCTCCCGCAAGCCCGTGTTCGGCCGCGAGTTGCTCGACTCCCATTCCTAGCAGTGCGCTCGGCTTTGTGACCCGATCACACAGACCCCAGAACTCCGATGCCTTGAGCGGCTTGGCGGGCTCGTCGCGCAGCCGACCCATCAGCAGGATCGTTGCCAGCGAATCGTTGTTCACCATGTCAGCCGCTTCCCGACAATGCCGGCCAGAGCCAGTCGAAGACCGAACCGACTCGGGTGCCGGCGGTCACTGCACCGACCTCCCAGCAGTGTCGGCGAGCACGAGCGGGAAGACCGGACCGGCGCCGGCCTCCCGAAGCTCCATGCCAACGACGGTGACAGTCCAGCGGGAGTCGACGATGTCGTCCACGAGCAACACCGGCTCGGGAGGGACATCCCCGCGGACCGCGAACGCTCTCTGTACGTTGCGAAATTGCTGAGAACTGTTCTGCATCGTCTTCTGCGGCTCGGTATCTCGGGTCTTCGCGACGACATCTTCACACGGGAGCCTGAGCGCTGCCGCTAGCCGACTCGCATAGTCCGCGACCAGTCCCGGGTTCACTCGCGACGGGACGAACGTGACCCAGGTCGGTGCTGGTTCCGGGTTCCGGCGGCTTGTGATGAGCTCCGCCGCGGCGCCCACGAGTTGGTCGTCGAACCGCCCGGACTCCTGCTTCCCTGCCCGGACGAGGTTTCCCCAACCGCCGTCACCCCAGACGCTCAGTGATCGGCCCGGCTCGTGGCGGTGGTCGAGCGGGATACTCCCGCCGACTGGCAGGCCTTGACGAGGCTCGATGATCCGCTCGGCTCGGCGAAGATGGTCGACTCCGCGCTGCACGGTCGCAGGATCGGGCTGTGCGTCGAAGCCGCTGTCCCTGCGGTTGTCGCAGATACCGCAGGGCTCCTCGATGTCGTCGTCAAGATAGGAGCCCAGGAGTTGCACCCGGCATCCGTCGGTACCGATGTACTCGAGCATCTGTCCCTGCTCGGTGATCCGCTGGGCGGTCACCGATTGGACACGCTCGTGGTCGTACGACCAGTCGCGCAGGGTCCGGATCCAGCGTCTGCCGACGCGCTCGATGGCACCGTCAACCTCCAGGTTCTTGCGGAGCGACTCGATCTGGGTCGGCCGGACATTGAATGACTCCAGCAACTCGCCCTTTGTCATGGGGCCGCCCTGTGCGGTGAGGCGCGCCACGACGCGCTCGGCGAGGTCGACTGGCGGGAATGCGGAGCGATTGAAGTAGTCCTGAATGTCAGCGTCCTCGCTGCCGCGGAGCAGGATTCCCCATGATTCGCTGAGCGCTCGCCCGGCACGCCCGACCTGCTGGTAGTACGCGATCGGTGAGCCGCCGCAACAACTTCAGCGCTTCGTCAGCGAGCCTCGGTCCCGTCACCGACTGGCTGCCGGATCCCGATCCTGCTGACCGATTCGTCATGATGCGAACCCTATGAGAGGGGTGTGACACGGGCTCCCCCGGGGGCCTGTCCCCGTGTGCGTGGGTTGTGAGCGGCGGCGTCCCGCAGGAGCGACGGGTCAGACGAGCGCCCGGATGGCTCTCACCGACCGGTGGTTGCGGGCCGTCATCTCGGTGCCGATGAACCGCGGCAGGCGCTCGACCAGCCTGGACCGGCCGAACCCGTTGGGGGTGTGGAGGTAGAGGACCCGCTCGGTCAGCACGAACTCCTCGTTCTGCGTGGCCAATTCCCGCAGGCCGTCCAGATCGGCGGCCGGGTCGGGTTCGGCGAGGAAGATGAAGTGGACCGCCTTCGGATCCAGCTCGCCTTGAGAGAACGGGTTTGCGGCGATGGCGGCGTCGAAGGCGTCGACGTCGAGGACGAACGTGTGGGGAGCGAACCCGAAGCGCTTTTCGATGGCGCCCTGGATCGAGCGGGCCACCGAGTTACGGTCACCGTCCGGCGAGTCCAGAACGATGTTGCCGCTCTGGATGTAGGTCCGGACGTTCTCGAGGCCGACCTCGGCGAGCAACTCGCGCAGCGCAGCCATCGGCAGCTTGCGACGCCCACCGACGTTCACACCCCGCAGGAGCACGATCCAAGTCGTCATCGGCGCCAGCCTCCCACGGCCCGACCACCGACACCCGCCGAGCGTGCTGGCACCCGAACTCAACGCACCGGATGACCCACGCTCAATGCACCAATTGCGCACCAGCAGATGTAGCAGATGTCGCGCATCTGATGTACCGGATGTCGAGCATTCGAAGTACGAGATGTCGAGATCCCTCCGCGCGGCTGGCCGACCCGCCGGCGGTAGCGTCGTCGGCGTGGCGGATCCCAGACTCGACTTCGATGCCTTCAACCAGGAAACCGTCGACGCGTACACCGACCTCCTCTGAGGGTCCTCGTTCGTGCGTTGGCGGCCGGAATCCGCGTCGCCTGCCCGCTGTCGACGCTCGTCGCGGAACGTCCGGCCGACCTCAGGACGGCTCGATCAGCACCACCAGGTCGCCGCCGCCGACCAGGTCTCCGGCGGCTACCCGTATCTCGCCGACGGTGCCGCTGCAGCCGGCGAGGAGGTTGTTCTCCATCTTCATGGCCTCCAGCACCACGACCGGCTGGCCGGCCTCGACGGTGTCGCCGACGGCCACGAGCACCTTCACGACGGTGCCCTGCATGGGAGTGCGCACCTCGCCGCTGCCCCCGCCGGCACCGGCACCGCCGCTTCCGGCGGAGGATCGCCGGGGGCGGCGGGCGGGCCGCTGATCCGCGCTGGCCGCCGCGGCCCCCGCGGGCAACCACAGCTTGACGGTGTAGCGCTTGGAGTTGACCTCCACGTCGACGGTGTGGTGCACCTTCTCGTCCTCGCCGACCAGCGCCAGCTCCTCGGCCACCTGCATCGGCATCAGACCGGTGAGGTCGAGTTCGTCGGTCACCCAGCGGGTGGAGTGCGTCACCGCCGCGAAGTCGGGGTGCGACAGGATGGCCTCGTCGGCCGGGATGGTCGTGGCGACCCCCTCCACTTCCATCTCCCCGAGGGCCCGCAGCGTGCGGGCGATGGCGGCGGGCCGGTCTGCGCCCCAGCAGATGAGCTTGCCGACGAGGTTGTCGTAGAGCGGGCTGATCTCGTCGCCCGCCTCATAGCCGGTGTCGAAGCGGGTGCCGAAGCCGTCGGGGGTGATCAACCGGCTGATCCGGCCGGGTGACGGCAGGAAGTGCCCCCCGGCGGGGTCCTCGGCGTTGATGCGCACCTCGATGGCGTGGCCCCGCAACTCCACGTCGCCCTGGCCGAAGCCCAGCGGCTCGCCGGCCGCCACGCGGATCTGCTGCTCCACGAGGTCCAGCCCGCAGATCATCTCGGTGGCCGGGTGCTCCACCTGCAGCCGGGTGTTCATCTCGAGATACCAGAAGGACCCGTCCTGGTACAGGAACTCCACCGTGCCGGCGTTGACGTACCCGCAGCCGTTCGCCACCGTGACCGCTGCCTCGCCCATCGCCGCGCTGATCGCCGCCGGGATGTCCGGGGCGGGCGCCTCCTCGACGAGCTTCTGATGGCGGCGCTGCGCCGAGCAGTCACGGGTGCCCAGGTAGACGCAGTTGCCGTGGCTGTCGGCCAGCACCTGCACTTCCACGTGGCGGGGCCGGGGCAGGTAGCGCTCCAGGTAGAGTTCGTCGCGACCGAAGTAGGCCAGCGCCTCCCGGCGGGCCGACTCCAGCGCCGAGTCGATCTCGGCGGCGGCCTGCACGACCTTGAGACCGCGCCCGCCGCCCCCGTAGGCCGCCTTCACCGCCACCGGATAGCCGTTCTCGGCGGCGAACGTCGCCACGTCCTCGGCGACCTCCACCAGCGGCGTCCCCGGCACGCTTCCCACCCCGACCACCTCGGCCGCCCGCCGGGCGGAGATCTTGTCGCCCATCACCTCGATGGCCTCGGGTGGCGGGCCGATGAAGGTCACTCCCAGCTCCACGATCCGCCGGGCGAAGTCGGCGTTCTCGCTGAAGAATCCGTAGCCCGGGTGGACGGCCTCGGCGCCGCTCGTCTCGATAATGGCGAGGATGGCGGGCGTGTTGAGGTAGCTCTCCTCGCTGGTGTGACCGCCGAGGGCGTACGCCTCGTCGGCCAGGCGCACGTGCAGGGCGTCGCGGTCGGGCTCGGAGTAGACGGCGATGGACTTGATGCCCATCTCCCGGCAAGTCCGGATCACCCGGACCGCGATCTCGCCCCGGTTGGCGATCAGCACCGAAGAAAACACGCCATATCGTGCCAGATCGTGGCCCGGAATCCATCGATCCGTTCAATGGTCCCGCGGAGCGGCGCGCCCCGCGACGCTCGCGCGCACCGGCGCAACCGGGCCCGCCGGAGCCGATCACCGGCCGCCGCGGGCCGCCGGACGCGGTGCCGCCCCAAGCCTGGGGCGCCGACGACGGCTGAGGACGTGCGTGGCCCGCGGACGGTCGCCTGCGCGCCGCTCCCGCATGGCCGCGGCCCGCGGTCGTGTCTCCGATGACCCCCGACGAGGTGCGCGACCTGCTGGTGGGGACCGTGTTCGGTCCCGTGGAGTGGGTGCCGCGGACCGGCTCGACCAACGCCGACCTGCTGGCGGCGGCCCGCTCCGGCGCACCGGAGGGAACGGTGCTGGTGGCCGACCACCAGACGGCGGGGCGGGGCCGGCGCGGCCGGTCGTGGGCGGCGCCGCCCGGCTCGGCACTCCTGGCTTCGGTGCTGCTGCGCCCGCAGCGGGCCGGGGCCGCCAGGGCGCTGCTGTCTCCCGCCACGGCGCTGGCGGTGCATCATGCCTGCGCCGCGGCCGGAGCCGAGGTGCGGCTGAAGTGGCCCAACGACGTGATCGCGACCGATCCCCGGGAGGCGAAGCTGGCGGGGGTGCTGGCGGAACTCCACGCGGGACCCGATGGCGGGATGGCCGTGGTGGCGGGCTTCGGTGTCAACCTGAGCGGCCAGGAGGAGTTGACCTCCGCCGTCGCCGCAGTGGCCGGCACCGAGGGGAGGGGCGGCTTCGAGCCGCTCCCGCCGGTTGCTCTCGAGGCGATCGCGACCACCCCGCCCGGTCGCAACGAGTTGCTGGTGTCGGTTTTGCTGCGCCTCGACGCGTGGTACCGGCGCCTGCACGGTCCCCGAGGCGCCACGGACCTGCTCGGCGAGCTCCGCCACTATTCCGCCACGCTTGGCCGGCAGGTTCGGGTGATGACGCCGGGGGGTGTCATCACCGGGCGCGCCGCCGACCTCACGGACGAGGGTCATCTCGTCGTCACCACGTCAGCGGGGCCGGCGACGGTCGCCGCCGGCGATTGCCTGCATCTGCGCGTGCCGACAACCTGATCGCGGCGATCACCCCACTTGCTCGGCACCGGTGACGCCGTCGCGCCGTCCCGGTCCGGGGTCGCCGGAGGGCCCGGACGGCTGCGCCGCGAGGCCGCTTGGGCTCCGCCCCCCAGGCTACGATCCGTTCAGACCTTGCCCCGTCGAACGTGGGAGTGTGGCCGTGAACGACCAAGTGGACAGCGACCAGAACGGGGAGGACTCTCCCGCGGAGACGACGACGAGGCGCCTGATCACGCTTGCCGTGCCGCCCATCGACCGGTTGCTGGTTCTGCTGGGTGCCTGCGCCATGGTTCTGTCGGCGTTGCTGAGTTGGATCGAGCTGGCGCCGGACGCGTTTCCCAACTTCGCTGGTATCGGAGTGGGCGGTGGCGGTGTTGGCCTCATCGTCCTGCTCGCCGGTATTGCGCTGCTCTCCGGGCGACCGAGCGTCGACACGGCAACCGGCGTCGCCCTCGGCGCCTTCCTGTCCTCCCTCGTGGCGGTGACACTGCTCGTCGACGAGTCCGGCGGCTTGGCCATGGGCGCGGGCGCCTGGGTGGCGATGGTCGGCTCCGTGCTGGCATTGGCCGGGGTCGTGTTCGCGGCGGTGGACCCGAGCCGGCGCCCGGCGCGGCATGTCACACACAGCGCGGTGGCTTCACTGGGGGCAGGCCTCGCGGCGGTCGCGTCGTTCTGGCTGGACTGGCCCGTCGGTCCACTGAGTTCCTCGGCCGGTAGTCCGTTCACGAGCGGACTCGACAGCGACGTCAGGACCGGCTACGCCGTGCTCATCCTCGGTGGGCTGAGCCTGCTACTCCTGCTGGGTCTTCGGTCGCCGACGACCTCGCCCGGGACGAGGGCGACGATGGCGATGTACATCCGCGTGGCCGGCATCGCCATCTGCGCGCTGGCGGCCGCCGAGATTGCGGGCAGCCTGATGAGTTCCGTCTGGACCGGGTCCGGTCCGGTCCTGGCGCTCATCGGCGCTGTGGCGATTGTCCGGTCGGTGGGCTCCGCGGACGGCGCGGCCGCCGACGAGACTGCCAACGTAGACGCCGTCTAGCCACAGCCGCGACGACCCGATGCCACCCATCGACTCCGCCGAGTTCCGGCGCGTCCTCGGGCACTTCCCGACCGGGGTCACGGTTGTGGCCGCGGTCGACAACGGCAGCCCCGTGGGTCTTGCCATCGGCTCCTTCGGCTCGGTGTCCCTGGATCCGCCGCTGGTGATGTTCTGCCCCGGCAGGTCCTCCAGCAGCTGGCCGGCCATCGAACGTAGCGGCAGCTTCTGCGTCAACGTCCTGGCCGATGACCAGGCCGACATCAGCTCGCGCTTCGCCGGGCGCGATCCCGACAAGTTCGCCGGCGTGGCGTGGGGCACCGGCGCCACCGGCTCGCCGGTCATCGACGGCTGCCTGGCCTGGATCGACTGCACCGTCGAGACGGTTCACGAGGCCGGAGACCACTGGATCGTCGTCGGCCGCGTGGCCGATCTGGGCGTCGGTCGCCCCGACGCCGGGCCGCTCATCTTCTTCAAGGGCGGCTACGGCGCGGTCGGGCCGGCAGAGGACTGAGAAGGAGGATCATCATGGCCGTCTACGCCCTCGGCGACCTGGTGCCGCGCATCCATCCCGACGCCTACGTGCATCCCGAGGCCACGATCATCGGCGACGTCACGATCGGCGCCGGCTCGACGGTGTGGCCACAGGCGGTGCTGCGCGGCGACGCCGGGAGGATCATCGTCGGCGAGCGCTCCTCCATCCAGGACGGCGCCGTGGTGCACTCCGATCCGGTGTCGCCGACGATGATCGGTAACGACTGCACCGTCGGGCACCTGGTCCACCTGGAAGCCTGCACGCTGCGCGACGGATCGCTGGCCGGCGTCGGCTCGATCATTCGCCATTGCGTCGTGGTCGGGGAGGGTGCGCTCGTGGGTGCCGGCGCGGTCGTGCTGGACGGCACCGAGATCCCGCCCGCCGCGCTGGCGATCGGCGTGCCGGCCAAGATCCGCCGCGACGCCGCCGCCGGTGCCATGCTGGCGGACGCGGCGCAGAGCTACGTGGCCCGCGGCCCGCAGTATCGGGCCGAACTGCGGCGGTTGGACTGACCACACCGGTACCTCACCTC
>LXNJ01000203.1_pt1 | contig 43387 bp, 35 predicted proteins | sample 809081 | NCBI WGS metagenome assembly LXNJ01 (sample SAMN04870510, study PRJNA318959) | sponge metagenome | biome: sponge; feature: marine sponge reef; material: water | host: Petrosia ficiformis | place: Greece: Milos, Mediterranean Sea | collected 2013-05-29 | depth 5-7 m | reverse complement strand
CCCCGCAGCCTCCACCCGGGACTCGAGGATGCGCTCGCGTCGCCGGATCCGGTCGCGTTCGTCGAGCGTCGCGAGGTACTCCTCGATCCCCTCGCGGCTCCCGTTTCGGCGCTCATAGAGCGCTTCGAGCGCCGTCTCGTTGGGGTTCTCGCGCCGGCTCGCGCCGAATCCCGCGATATAGGAGTCCTCGGCCCGGTCCAGCCACGCCGTAGCCGCCTCCACGTCTCCTCCTTCCCCCGCTTCGGCGGCCAGCTGTTCGTATACCTGACCCGCGTGGTACCTCGCGTCGCGGTTGCGATCGGCGAGCGCCAGCGCCCGCTCGAGCACATGTCGTCCGTCCTCCACGTGCCCGGCCTTGAAGTAAGCCCACCCGATCACGTCGTAGACGCCGCTCAGGTAGGATCGAAGGGCCTGGTCGAACTCGCCTTCCGTGTCGTAGAAACGGCGGGTCTCCATCACGCGCTCCAGCATGATCGGCATGCCCTCGCGGACCATATTCGCCGCTTCGAGCGCGTAGGGCGTGTGGTCGACCATCGCGAGCGGAGCGTCCCCGTAGGTGATGTGGGGATTGAGGCGTTCGTACTTCACGAGCCCCCGGATCGCCTCGGCCAACTCTTCCGCCGGGACGGGGTCCATCGCCTGGAGCGCCGAGTAGAGATCGAGATAGATGCCGCCATTGAAGCGGTCGCTGTAGAGCGGTCGCTCCAGGTAGCGGTACGCCGCATCGCGAACCACAGGGAGTTCGGCGCGATACTCCGGCGAGTCGTCGCCGTGCGCTTCCCACATCTCCTGTCGCTGCCTGCTCGCTCTCCGGGTCTCCTCCAGGTAGACGAGCATCGCGTGATAGCTGCCCGGATCGCTCTCGACGATTCGGGCCTCGAGTTCGGCGGCGCGCTCCTCGTTTTCCATCTGCCGGTACATGGAAGCCATGCTCTGCAGGCCTTCCACCGTCTCCGGGCTCGCTTCGATGTATGCCGCCATGCTCGCTTCCACGGCCGCGCTCCGCTCCTCCGTGGGGAGGAGGTCGGACATCCACAGGCCGCGCCAGTGCTGGCTCCGCACTTCCCCCGACCCCGGCGCGAGTTCGAGGGCCGCTTGCATGAGCGGCGTCCACTCGTCCATGCGGCGGGCCTGATAGGCCTCGTTGGCGAGCCTCGTGTACCCCAGCACGTGGTTCGGGAACTTCTCGTTGAGCAGGGCCCATGTCGCCCGGCTGGAATCCGCCCACGCGGGGTCGTCCATTTCATAGCGGGCCTGGGACTCCAGTTCGGCCCGCATGCGGAGCAGCTCCGGCCAGCCGCGGGTCTCCTCGTCCAGCTCTCCGAGGAATTTCCACGCCGCCTGGAAATCGTCGCGCCGCAGCGCGTTCAGGTAGAGGAAGGCGAACTCGGGCTGCGACGACGCCTCCCACGCCTCGAGGGCCAGCTCGTGAGCAGGTCCGGCCTCGTTGTCGACGAGGTGCGCGTACGCCCTGGCGTAGATGCCCCACGGGTTCCCGGGGTCGTCCGCCAGAATCGCGTCGGCCTGCTCGTGGATCTCCTTCGACAGCCCCCATCCCACGAGCTGGTAGGCGTAGAGGCCTCGGAGTTCCGCGTCGTCCGGAGCGCGGACGACCCACGCTTCCCCGAACAGTTTTCCGGCCTCGAAGGTGCGCAGCCGCGCGTGGTCGCGAAGTTGGGCCTTCGCGGCTTCCAGTTCCTCCGCGGTGTAGTCGGGCGGAGCGGCGCCGTCCCGGCAGGCTCCAAGCAACGCACCCGCCGACACAACCAGCGCAAGAAAGCGTCCGGCCTTCGGGCCGGCATGGGGGGAACGCGTCGACATCGCACACCTCCGGGGCAGGGACAGCCCGAGCCTCGCGCGGCCCGGCCTCTCAACCTGTACAGACGTCGACATCACGAAAAGGGTTTTCCGCACACCGGCGCCCGATCCGATATCACTGTGAACCCGCGGCCCGCCGTTGAGATCCCGTTGAGCCGGAGCCGGACATCCATCGTATGTTGCCTGCGATGATCGAGCCCCGCGCCCCTCACCCGGAATCCGTCCTCCGCGACGTGTTCGGCTACGACGAATTCCGGCCGGGACAGGCGCACATCATCGATTCGGTCCTGGCGGGACGCGATTGCATCGGCGTCATGCCCACAGGCGCCGGAAAGTCCCTCACCTTCCAGATCCCCGCGCGCCTCATGCCGGGAACCGTGCTCGTCCTCTCCCCGCTCATCAGCCTGATGAAGGATCAGGTCGATGCGCTCCGCGACGTCGGATTCCGGGCCACGGCGATCAACTCTTCGCTCGCCCCCGACGAGCGCCGGCGCCGACTGCGGGGATTCGAGCGCGGGGACTACGAACTTGTCTACCTGGCTCCGGAAGCTCTGGGGCCGCACATGCGGGAACGCCTGCGTTACGCGCCGCTCTCTCTGATCGTCGTCGATGAGGCGCACTGCATTTCGCAGTGGGGGCACGACTTTCGTCCCTCCTACCGGGCGCTTCAGGGACTGCGCGACGAGATTCGCGACGAAGGCGCGGGAGGGAACCGGCTGCCGATTCTCGCGCTCACCGCGACCGCCACGAGAAGGGTCGCCGCCGACATCGTTCGACAGTTGGGCATGACGAAGCCCGAGGGATACAAGGGTTCCTTCTTTCGCTCGAACCTCCGTGTCGTCTGCCGAAAGAAGGGGGAGGGGAACACGCGGGCCGAGATTCTCGGGCTCATCCGCCGGCATAAGGGCGAGAGCGGGATCGTCTACTGTCTGTCGCGAAAGTCCGTGGAGCAGATGGCCGAGTTCCTGCGGCGGGAGGGCGTCGATGCCGTCCCGTACCACGCGGGACTCGACGACGCCGCGCGGGCCGAGCACCAGGACGCGTTCGCCCGCGACGAGGTCGACGTGGTCGTGGCGACGATCGCCTTCGGGATGGGGATCGACAAATCGAACGTGCGCTTCGTCATCCACCGGGACATGCCGTCGAACATCGAATCGTGGTACCAGGAGATCGGACGGGCCGGGCGGGACGGGCTCGCCAGCGACTGCGTGCTCTTCTACTCGTGGGCGGACGTGAAGGTGCGCGAGCGGTTCCTCGCCGAGATCGACGATCCGACCGTGCGCGAGGCGAAACGCCGGGCGGCCGTCGATCTGTTCCGGCTCGCGGACCGCGACGCGTGCCGCCACCGCGGGCTGCTCGCCTACTTCGGGGAGGACTTCGACGGGTGCGGCGAATCGTGCGACGTGTGCACGGGTGTCGGCGTGACGGATATCGTGGACGTGCTTCCCGTCCTCAGGCGGAAGGCGCGCGCGGCGGGCTCCCGGCGACGGACCGTGGCGGCCGGGATCGACCGGTCGCCGTCGGACCCCACCTTCCAGCATCTCCGCACCCTGCGGAAGCAACTGGCGGACGCGCGCGGAGTCCCCGCCTACATCGTGTTCAGCGACCAGGTGCTGTGGGACCTGATCGACATGCGCCCTGGCTCCCCCGAGGAGATGCTGCAGGTGCCCGGCATCGGCCCCGCCAAGCTCCAGCAGTACGGCGAGATCTTCCTGGACGCGCTGCGCGAAGCGCGAGACGCCTGAGCTCACGATTTCGTCCAGATCACGACGACGCCGCAGCGCGACTCCGATCCGGCGAACTCGGCCGGCAACTCGGAGGGGCCTCGATACACTTCGACGCCCGCGATCTCGACCGGAATGACGAAATCGTTGATGTTCGGCACGGAGCTGCCTCCGATCCGACCTCGGCGGCCACGGGCTCATCGGTAGCGGCGTCGCGGACCAACCCTACGAGCCGTCCCGTGCCCGTTTGGGAGAGGAGGAGTCGAAGCTCCACGTCATGCGGCATCCCGGCCTCGAGGGCTACCACCGACTCCTCGCTGGACGCGTCTCCGAACTCGGCCCAGAGCGTGGCTTCCCCCGCGTCTCGTGGAGCGCAGATGAGCAGTCGGCCGTTGGGACCGGCGGCTTCGCGCACGGGTCGCCGCACCGCGTCCGTCCACCGCAACACGACGGTGGCCCCGGGTATCGAAATGAAACCGGACTCGTCCACGACCGAGATCCGGAGGGCGGCCCGGTCGTCGCAGTCCTCCGCTGACTGGCCCGCGACCGTGTCGGTGCCGCCGATGACCCGCAGGGCGGCGAGCACTCCCGCCGCGACTCCTCGTCGGCAACTCATGGCACACTCTCCCGCAAGGTCGATAACAAGGTCCCGGTGTCGACGCAGCCCACGTAGATTCGGACGGTCCAACCACAAGACGCGGAATACCTCTTCCGCGTCACGAGGAGAACAACCTGATGAAGCCGTCACAAGCCGCCGTCTTGAGGACCGCGCTCGCCGCGGTCGTTCTGCACGGGGTCTTCACGGTCGGCATTCCGGCCCTGATCCTTCGAAACACAGGCGGAATCCCGCTGCTCGCCGTCGACATCGGGCAGGGCCGCTGGCTTGGGGCTGCAGCGGGGGGCTTCGGCGTCTACCTCTATCTCTGGTCGGTCGCGCGCCTGCTACGCAAGCGAACATCGGCGGTTCCCGGTACGGCGCCGAGCGTGCTTGTGACGGACGGCTGGTACGCGCATACCCGCCATCCGCTCCTGCTCGGGGTCGTGCTGATCCTCCTCGGGGAAGCCGTGTTCTTCTCGTCCCCCTGGTTGCTCGCATACGCTCTTGCCTACTGGCTGTGGCTGACCGTCTTCGTCGTCGTCAGGGAGGAGCCGGATCTGAGGCGGACGTTCGGCGCGGCCTTCGCCGACTACTGCCGGGACGTGCCCCGCTGGATTCCACGACCACGGCGCCCGGGGCAACGCCGATGAGTCCGAGGGTCTTCTTCCACGTGGGGGCGGGAAGGGCCGCCTCGCGCTGGCTGCAGGAGCGTGTGTTCCCGCGCTTCCGCGACGTCCGGTACGTGCCGCGGACGGGGTTCGGGCAGAGCGCGAGGATCATCGCCCAGAGCGGAGATCTCCCCGTTCTCGTGTCGCGGCAGCTGGGGTACCGGGAGTTCACGCCATCGGTGGCGGCGTTCGCGCGCGAGGCGCCGCACGCCCGTCCCATCCTCGTCCTTCGGCGCCACGACGAATGGCTGCGATCCGTCTATCTCCGCGAGATCAAGGAACTCCGGTACGTTCCGTTCGAGCGCTTCATCGACTTCGAGGGGGACGCCGGGGCCCGCCCGCAATCATCGGCCCTCTTCCGGGAGCGGATACGCGTCCTGGAGGATCACTTCCGACACCGGCCCCTGGTGCTGTTCTTCGGCCAACTCGTCGCCGACCCGCAGCGCTTCGTCCGTACGATCGCCGACTATGTGGGCGCGTCCTATGAGGAGGGGGATATTTCCTTCCGCCCGACCAACCGCTCTTATCACGACAGGCAGTATCGATTCCTCCGGGCGGTGGGGCGCCGCCGAAGGGTGAGAGCAGGATCGCGACCCGGTCATCCCGCGGTTCGCTGGCTCCGCGTGCGATCCCTCCGGTTCGCGTGGCATGTCGGCGTCGCGCTCGGACGCGCGGTGCCGATGCGGTTCCTGAGTGCGGAGCCGCTCATCACCGAAGCGCAGCTCGCTCGCGCCCGGGCCTTCTACCGGGCGGACTGGCAGGCCTGCCTCGATTATGCGGCGACGCACAACCCGATGTGGACGATGATGCGCCGATCCGACGACTCGTGAACGGCGTGGGCTCGCCGACATCGGCGGTCTCCCGCAGATTCTCGCCCACCGTGACTCGATTCCCGAGCGACCCAGGAGGGTCCATGTCGCAAGGACGTTACCCATGGGCACGACTCGCCCCGATGCTGCTGGTCGCCACCCTGGCCTGGTTCGGCACGACGGGAGCCGCGGCGCAGGAGCGGATTCCGGACCCGCCACGGGAGAACGGGCTCTACTCGGACGCGGTGCGCGTGGGGGATCTCGTCTTCCTGGCCGGTGTCGTGAATCGGGATCCCGATCCCGCCACCCGGTTTCGGAACACCTTCCGCCGGATCGGCCAGGTCCTCGAGGAAGCGGGGTCGAGCCTGGAGCGCGTCGTAGACATCACGACGTATCACATCGACATGCACGCGCACATCGAGGCGTTCATCGAGGTCAAGGACCAGTTCCTCCCCGAGCTCCCGTCCTGGACGGCGGTGGGGGTGACCGAACTCTACAGCCCCGGCGTACTGATAGAGGTCAAGGTGATCGCGGCGGTGGATGACGATGGCTGACGGCCGGCCCGTGGTTGAGCTTCGCGTCCGCCGCCTCGTGCTCTGCCTGGCGCTTGGCCTCGGGCCCGCACTCTCGGGCTGCGGCAGCGACGAAACCGGCTCCCGCGCCGACGACAGCACGGAACCGACGGCCGCGTACGCGGGCGAGGACTGGCCCGTGTACGGCGGCGATCCGGGCGGCCTCAAGTATTCCTCCCTCACGGACATCGACCGTGCGAACGTCGCGGAGCTTGAGGCGGCCTGGGTGTGGGAGACGGGAGAAGAACCGATACCCGATGCGGCGAGCCCCATCCAGGGCGAACGCGTGGCGCCCGGTGCGTTCGAGGTTACGCCGATCGTCATCAACGACACCATGTGGCTCTCGACCCCCTACAGCCGTGTCGTCGCGCTCGACGCCGAGACGGGGGAGGAGTTCTGGAGCTACGACCCCAGGGCGTGGGAGTGGGGGAACCTCCACCGCGGCTGCCGCTTCTGTCACCGCGGCATCGCCCAGTGGAGTGATGGAAGCGAGCGGCGGATCTTTCTCAACTCGCGCTGGCGGCTGATTGCGCTCGACGCCGCCACGGGAGAGCCGATCCCGAGCTTCGGGGAGGGGGGGGAGGTGGATCTAACGGAGGGGCTCGCGTGGGACGCGAACCGGCTTCACATCTCCAACACGTCGCCCGCCGTCGTGTACGACGACATCGTGATCGTGGGCAGCGGCGTGCCGGACAACCGGATCTACCGCAACAACCCGCCCGGCGACGTGCAGGCGTTCGACGCGCGCACCGGCGAACTGCTCTGGACTTTCCACACCATCCCCAAGGAGGGCGAGTTCGGGGTCGAGACGTGGGAGGACGAGTCGTGGTCCTACACCGGCTCGGCGAACGTGTGGGCGCCGTTCTCGCTCGACCCCGAGCGGGGACTCCTCTACCTGCCCGTCTCCACGCCGAACAACGATTTCTACGGCGGGCACCGGCGGGGCCAGAACCTGTTCGCGGAGTCGCTCGTGTGCCTCGATGCGCGGACGGGCGAGCGCGTGTGGCACTTCCAGACCGTACACCACGGGCTGTGGGACTATGACCTGCCCGCGCCGCCCGGTCTCGTGACGATCGAGGTCGGCGGGCGCGAGATCGACGCGGTCGTGGCGGTGGGGAAGACGGCCTTCACGTACGTGCTGGACCGCGAGACCGGCGAGCCGGTGTGGCCCGTCGAGGAGCGCGCGGTGCCGGAGAGCACGGTTCCCGGCGAGGTGCCGTGGCCGACCCAGCCGTTCCCGACGCGGCCCGCCCCGTTCTCCCGGCAAGGGATCACGGAAGACGACCTCATCGACTTCACGCCCGAACTGAGGGCGGAGGCGCTGGAAGTTTTCCGTCGTCACCGGACCGGGCCGATCTTCACCCCACCCTCCGTCGACGGGACGATCATGATGCCGGGCCTCATCGGCGGGGCGGGGTGGGGCGGCGCGGCCATCGACCCCGAAAGCGGCCATATGTTCGTGAAGGCGTATGACGATCCCTTCCTCGCGCGCGTCGCCGAGGTGGAGCCGGGATCCGGGGACGCCGATTATCTGCCGAACTTCGCGAGCAGCCTCTCGGTGGCCGGCAGTCTTCCGATCCTCAAGCCGCCCTACGGAACCATCACGGCGATCGATCTCAACACGGGAGACCACCTGTGGCAGCGTCCGTTCGGGGATGACTCCGCGATCCGGGCCCATCCGGCGTTGGCGGGACTCGACCTCCCGCCCATGGGGGGCACGCCGCAGAGCCACGGCACGACGTCGGGGCCGCTGGCGACGGCGGGGGGTGTCGTGTTCCTCGCGGGTGGAACGCCGTGGCTGGAGGCGATGGACGTGAGCGACGGCGAGACGTTGTGGCGAGGGGGCCTGGCCGGGGGGTTGGGGCGCGGCAATCCGATGACCTATCGCACCCGGTCCGGGCGGCAGTTCGTGGTCGTCGCCACCTCCGCCGACGGGCAAATCGACTCGAAGCTGCAGGCGTTCGCCCTGCCGACTCGATGAGCGCGCACCCGTGGGGCAGAGCCGCCCGCGCCGCGGTGCTGGCCATCGCCGTTGCTCCTCTGGTCGCGACCTTGGCGCCCGCCCGCGGTTTGAGCGGGGCGCAGGAGCGGACATTCCGGCTGCTCCGACCCCTGGGCGCCGCAACGCACCTCACGGCGTCCGTCCACCTGGGCGATGTGGACGGCGACGGCGCGCTCGACATCGTGGTGGCCAACGGCCGGCACTGGCCCGAGCAGAACCGGATCTTCCTCAACGACGGGCGTGGCGGCTTCACGCTGGCCCGGCGACTGGGGGACGAGGAGGACGGCACCTACGCGGCCCCGCTGGCGGATTTCGACGGGGACGGCGACCTCGACATCGCCACGGGGAACGACCGGACCCGCAACCTCATCTTCTTCAACGACGGCGCCGGCCACTTCGAGCGGGGCCCGACCTTCGGCGCTCCGAGTTCGACGCGCAGCCTCACGCTCGCGGATCTGGACGGGGACGGGCACACGGACATCCTCGTCGTCAATCGAGGCCGCCGGAACTTCATCTTCCGGGGAGATGGGACGGGCGCCTTCGATGAGGGCACGCCGTTCGGGGCGGGGGACGATTCAACGATCGATGTCGCCGCGGCGGACCTGGACGGGGACGGAGACCTCGATCTCGTGCTCGCGAACCGCGACGGAGGGACGAACGCGATCCACTGGAACGACGAGGGAGCGTTCGACCGGCAAACGCCGTACGGCACAGGCGCCGACGAGACGCGAGGTGTAGCCGTGGGCGATGTGAACGGCGATGGCCTGCCCGACATCGTGGTGGCCAATATCGGCGAAACGAACGCCGTATACCTCGGCGCCGGCGGCGGCTCCTTCGCTCGAGGGCATCCGTTCGGGCGCGAAGGCGACCAGAGCTTCGCGGTTCGCCTCGCCGATCTGGACCTCGATGGAGATCTCGACATCGTCGTCGCGAACGCCAGCGCGCAGAACGCCGTCTACTTCAACCGGGGCGGGGAACTCGAGGAGTTCCGCTTCGGCTGCGGCGACTGCGCCACCTACGGGATCGCGGTCGGCGACCTGAACGGCGACGGTTTCCCGGAGATCATCACGGCGAACTCCGGAGCACCGAACGGCGTCTTCGCCAACGTCCCCGCGGGAGACGACGGCCCCGGTCAGCCGCAGTAGTCGGCCGCCGCCTCGGCGAGGATCTCGGCCAGCCGCGCGCACGATTCGAGGTCCACCCACTCTTCGTCGGCGTGCGCCCCCGCGCCGGCCGGGCCGATGACGATGCTGTCGACGCCCGCGGCCTGCGTCAGGGCGGAATCCATCCAGGGGGAATCGCCGATGATTTCCGGCGCGCGGCCCAGCACCCGGCGGGCGGCTCGCGATACACAGGCCGCGATCGGCGCTTCCGGCGTCGTCTCGAACGGTTCGCGGTGGAAGAAGGTGGACCAGGCGACCTCCAGGGACGGGTCCTCCGCGCGCAGATCCTCGAGCATGGCCGCGATCTCGCCTTCGACGGACTCGCGGGTCTCGGGCGGCACGGTGCGCCGCTCGACCTGAAGCGTACAGCGCGCGGAGTAGGTGCTGATCCCGCTTCCGCCCTCCAGCAGCGCCGCGTGCATCGAGGGGGGACCGAGGAGGGGGTGCCCCGGCCGGGATTGGAGTTCCTCGCTCAACGCCTCCAGCCGGTGCAGCACGCGTCCCATGCGCAGGTTCGCGTCGACCCCCTCCCGGTACCGGCTCCCGTGGGCCGCCCGCCCGCGAGTGGTGATCTCGATCCACGTGAAGCCGCGGTGGGCCACGCACAGGTCCAGTGACGTGGGCTCAGTGACGATCGCGGCGTCGAAGGCGAGTTCCCCGCGCGCGCGCCGCTCGAGCAAATCCGCGGTGCCCAGGCTCGCGTATTCCTCGTCGGCCACCGCAGCCACGAGGACATCCCCGGCCAGACGCGTGCCCGATCCGCCGACGAGCCGGGCGGCCTCGATGCAGGCGGCGAGCGCCCCCTTCATGTCGTAGGCCCCCCGTCCGTAGAGCCGCCCGTCCCGGATGCTCGGCGAAAACGGCGCCTCCATGCCCTCCACGCCCACCGTGTCGTAGTGGGCGTTCAGCATCAGCGCCGGCCCGTCCCCGGCGCCCGCGAGGCGCCCGACGACGCTCGGCCGGCCCGCCTCGGGTTCGTACCGGGCCACTTTGAGGCCCGCCTCGCGCATATGCCGCGATGTCAGGCGGGCAATCTCCGTTTCACCCGGCGACCCTTCCACGAGGGTCGGGTTCACGGAGTCGATGGCGACGAGGTCCGCGAGGGTGGTCGTGAGGCGCAGAGGATCGGCGGAGAAGCTCATCCCGCAAAATGTCCTGCCGAGAACTCAGGACAAGTGCCGGGACACGTGCATCGCGCCTCGCCTCAGGGGCTCGGGAGGCGCTTGATCTCCCTTCGGCCCGCCGCCACGCCGGTACCGACCCCGATCCCGAACAGAACGGCCGTCAGGGGAGTGACGAATGGCAGGATCGCGGCCAGCAATCCAACGCCCAAGCCCGCGATGCCGGCCACGAGCGGGACACCGCGCCGGTGAACACCGTCCACGAAGCGCAGCCGTCCGCGCACGAACCTCTTCATCGTTATGTAGCCGCCGACCGAGCCGGCGCCGGCGATGGCGAGCCAGAGAAAATTCCCGATGAACTCGAACATGTAAGCACCTCCCGCCCAGCCTGTACGCCCTCTATCCCGGGGCGGTTTCAGCAGCCTGACCGCCTTGTACTATGTTGCCGACGTTCGAACCCAGCCACGGAGATGGAGATGAACGCGAGATGAACACGGACGGAATCCAGGTCCGGTGGGACGGCGGGCTCAAGTTCAGCGCCGACCGAGCCGACCACGAGACGCGAATCGACGGAGACGAGGGCATCGCCCCCAGCCCGGTCGCCTTGATGGTGGAGTCCGTCGCCGCCTGTGCCGCGATCGACGTGGTCGTCATCCTGCAGAAGGGACGCCAGGAACTCACCGGGCTCTCGGTGCGGGCGAGGGCGCGCAGGGCGGAGGCCGCGCCGCGCTACGTGAAGGGTCTCCGGTTCGATTTTCATATTTCCGGTAACGTGGACGAAGCCAAGGCTCGGCGGGCCGTCATGCTCTCGTTCGAACGCTACTGCTCCGTCTACCATTCGCTCCGGCAGGACATGGAACTCGAATGGACGCTGACCCTCGACGGCGAGTCCGCGGGCGGGCAGGACTGACTATTCGAAGGGGTCGGGAAGTTCCCCGGCCCAGTCCAGGAAGCCCGGGCCGTCCGGCGTCCAGACCACGATCGCGCCGCAGGTCGAGCCCGTGCGCATGAACTCCATCGGCGTCTCGACGTCCCGCTTGTAGACTTCGACCGCGCCGAGAACGTCCCTCTCGAGATCGTCGAACTGCATCCCTGCCTGGTACATCCCGTCCAGGTAGAGCGCCGGCGGACACCGGAGCCGAGCGCCTTCGCCGAGGAAGACCTCCGCTCTCCCGTACTCGATGCGGCCCACGGACACGTTCGCCAAGCCGCGCAGGAGGTCGCTGGGAAGACGCGGGTTCCGGTTGATGATGTCCCGCGGAGTGAAGAAGGTCCCGAACCCCTTTTCCAGGCGCTCCACGAAGCCGGCCAGGTTCCGCGCGCGCCGGGTCTGCCGCACCTCGACCGTGAGATCCGCAATGCGAATGACCGTGCGCGACAGGGTGAGCGTGACGCGCGTCGTCTGGTCCGGCGCGAGGTCGATGAGCGTGTGACCGGCCTCATAGCCGATGAACCGCACCTCGATCGAGTCCCTGCCGGCCCACGTCCGAGGGATGCGGAAATTGCCCTCGGCGTCCGTGGTCGCTCCGTAGCCGGATCCCATGAGGATGACGACGGCGCCTTCGATCGGGAGTCCGGTCGAAGCGCTGGCGACATGGCCGACCAGTTCCGCCGTGCGGCGGTCCTCCGTCTCCTGCTCCTCCTGCGCCAGAGTCGAACCCGGCGAACCCGCCAGCACGGCTCCCGCGACGAGGGTCAGCGCCGCCAAGCGGGCGCATCGACTTCCCGACTCCAATGCACTCATGTGGCCCCCTTGGTCGAATCCGGCTCTCCCCTTGGTTAACGCTTTCCATCGTCCGAAAGATACGGCTTCATCGCCTTGTCATCGACAGGACGGTCGGGTCCCCGCCTCCGCTGCCATGAATGGTGACGAGCAATTCATCGCCTGCGGGGCTTTCATACGTGAACCACCAAGGCGCGTTCGGCGGCGGCGCCTCCGCCGTGCTCCGGAAGGTGGCCTGCCGGCCTTCCAGGGCGGTGAGACGGTATTCGAGTCGCGTCTCCTCCCAGGGCACCCACCCTCGCGACACGTGCTTGAACCGATAGTAGATCTCGCCATCGTCGTCCTGCTCGAGGAGCAGAAGTTCGTACATGACCGCGAGGTCATCGCGGACGAGGCGGAAGGAGCCGGACATCGAACGCCCCGCGGGGCTGAACCACGCCTCTTCGATCTGTCCACCGAAGGCGTCCCCGCCCCAGTGACCGGCGATCCATGCCAGATCCTCGAGGTCGATGGCTCGCGTGGGCGCGGCCGGCACCGCCCGGCCCGCCCGATCCGCGTCCTGACCCATCGCGCCCCCGGCGCCCGCCAAGTGGGCGATGACGGAAAGCGCGATGGCGACCGCGGCCGCGTGGCGGCGCATGGCCGGTGCCCGGGAGGTTTGAGAAACCGCGGATCGCGCCGCATCTTCGCACGCCATGAAAGCGGTCATGAAGGTCCTCGTCTCAATCATCGTCTGCCTCCTCGCCGGCCTTGCGGGGCTGGCGCTCGTGTTCAGAGACCTGCCTGTTGGGCCCGGTCCCGGGCTCATCGCCCTCGGGGGTCTCCTGTATTTCTCCGCAGGCTTTGGCCTCGCGCGGTGGCACCGCGGCGCGCGTCCCCTCCTCTGGGGCCTGGCGCCGGGCTGGAGTCTCGGCCTGCTGGGCGTCATCGGCATCTGGGTGACGGTGACGGATCCTCCGTCCGGCCACTGGGGCCTGGCGCTTCTCTTCCTGCTCGGCCCGGCCGTCGCGGGCTCGGCGGGCGCCGTGCTCGCCGCGAGGATTGATGCCTGAGAGCTGAGCACCGCTCACGGCCGTACCCGCCGCCATCACGATCGTCAGTCGGGTCGGGACCCGATCCTGCCCGGTCTCATGGCCGTCAGCACCCGAAACGGCTCGAGTGCGTCCCTGTCGTACGAGAAGTATACGAAAAAGGGCTTCCCTCTCATCTTCGCCCGCTCCACGAGACCCCAGTATCGCGAATCGAGACTGTCGTCCCGGTTGTCGCCGAGCATGAAATAGCGCTCCCGCGGGACTACGAGCGGTCCCCAATTGTCCCGCGTGGGCCTGTACTCGCTTCGCTCCGGATCCCGTATCAGGTGCTCCCTCTGCCACAGCATCCGGACGTCTCCGGCATCGGGCCGGCGTGGATCGCGGCGAACGTAGGGTTCGTCGATCTCAGTCCCGTTCCGAAACAGGACGCCGTCCTCCATGCGGAGCGTGTCGCCGGGCAGGCCGACCGTGCGCTTCACGAGATCCAGTCCCGGAGAATGGTCCGCCCGGAACACGATGATGTCCCCGTACTCCGGCTCGGCATATCCCGGCACGCGGGCGTTCGTAAACGGGATCGTCGTACCCAGCGCGGCCTTGTTCACAAGCAGATAATCGCCGACGAGGAGCGTTCCCTCCATCGACCCCGAGGAGATCACGGAGGTCGCCAGGAGGAACGTCCGAAAGAAGAGGAGTCCGACGGCGGCGACCACGAATGATCGGGCCCACTCTCTGATCGATTTCTTCGCGTCGGTCACCTTGCTGCCTTCGCTTCGATTCCTGGCCATCTCTATCTCCCTTCACCGACCATTACGGGAACCACAGACGCTCGGCATCGTTACATCAGGCCGTCGGAGTATAGGTGGAGCCGCCAAAGGCTGCCGCCGCGGACGGCGCGTGCGACGTCGATGCGAAACAGCCCGTCCATGAGCGACACGCCGACCCCCACGCTCGACCGCCAGCCCTCGGTACCGAAGGCGTCCACGGGTCCCGCCCAGCCCGCGTCCCAGAACCCCGTGATTCGGATCGGGCTGCCCCCGACGTCGTACGCCGGATCGCCGATCCGGAATCCGCGCCCCAGTTCGAGCCGTCCGAACCAGAAGCTCTCGCCTCCGGTCGACACCGGATCGAAGGCACGCAATGTGTACGATCCGCCGAGGTGGAAGTGGCGCTGCGGAGGCGGTTCCCCGAACACCCTCCCGACCCCGCCCTCCAACGCCAGGGACCACCGGCTCACGGGGAGTTGCAGCGCCGCCGAGACCGCGGCGCGCCCGTAGAGATCGAAGTCGCCCGCGGCGGCCTCCCCCCAAACGGACCCGCTCAGGACCGGCGTGCCCGGATCCACCGACGAAAAGGCGCGCAGGCGGCCCGAGATGCCCGCGAGGTCGCCGCGCGCGGCCACGATGTTGTCGGAGAAAACCGCGTCGCCGAAGAGGTTCGGGAGTGAAGCATCGCTCTGCTTCGGTGCGTTCTGGTGGCGCTCCGCGAAGAGCGTACCTTCCACCCGGGTCCTCCTCCCCTGGCGGCTCGCCGCGATCTCGAAGCCGGTCTCACGGAAGTAGAGGCCTTCGTCATACCCCGCGATCAGGCTGTTGAAGGAGTTGCCGAAGGAGAGCGGGCGGCCCCAGTCCCCGAGATCCGCGAGGCGCCGGTAGGCCGTGACCCCGAAACCGCCTCTGGCCGTCTGGCGCCGCCACCCGACCTCGATGCCCGGCTCCCACTCCGGGATGCCGACCCGCGGCGTGACCGAGAACTCCGATGTGACCCCCGTGGGCACGGCGAACCGTGCGCTGACCGAGACCCCTTCGACCCGATTGTAGCGGAGCCGGCGCAGGCCCGGAGCGATGTCCAGGCGGGGACCCAGGGCGACGGCGGCGGGGATGCGCAACGAGGACAGCCGATCCTTCAGGTCGTCGAGTTCCGCGGCCGCGAAGGCGTCGACCGTGGCGGAGAAGAGCGGTTCGGGCAGCTCCGGGGATGAGGGGAGCGCCTCGACGGGCGGGACGATCACCACGATGCGGCGGGCCTCGGCGGGGAGCGAATCCGCCTCCGCCGTCAGCGGGTCGTCGCGGATGCCCTCGATCCGCGCCTCCTCTCCCTCGCTCGCCTCGGTCCCACCCTCCTCGGTGTCGACCGTCTCGTCGACCCACCGCGTCCAGCCGTCCGGCACGTCCTCTCCGGGATCGAGCGTGGGTTCCCGATCCACCAGGTAGTCCTCGAATGTCCATTCATAGCGCACGGGCATGCTTGCGAGATCCGCCATCGTGGCTACCGCATCGAAGGCCATGCGATTGGGGAGCCACCAGCGCAGTTCCTGGAGTCCGTAGTCGATCGTGATGAAGTCGACCCTCGCGCGGATCGGCTTCACGAACCCGGGCACTTCGTCCGCATCCTCCGGTTCTTCGCGTTCGAAGTCGTATTCGATCGCGGGACGGTAGGCGGCGCGCGTGAGGACGCCTTCGTCGGCGTCGAACCAGAACGAGCCCGCGATGCGGTCGAAACGGGCCTCCCGCGGCTCGATGATCGCCTCGATCAGCGTCACTTCCCGGTTGTCCCCCGGGAAGCGAATGCGCAGCGTATCGCCGGAGCGGTAGCGGTAGTGATACGCTGCGGTATCCGCCAGAGGGTGCAGGGCCCAGTCTTCGCCGATCGCCACGTGCTCGCTGGCCGGATCGATGATGTCGAAGTCGAAGTCGAACGCATCGTCGTCGCGCAGGTCGTCTTCGAACTCGACTCCCAGGCCGACGATGGGCACCCCGCGGCGGACTCCCAGCCAGCGGACGATGTGTTCGCCCTCCGCGGTCCAGCGCAGGCGCGCGGCGCGTTCCTGGTGGAACATCGCCCGCTCGCGTCGCAGGATGGCGCCGCCCAGTCCGGCGTAGATGCGTTCGCGGAAGGTGGCCTCGAAGCTCGTCAGCCCATCGGCCCGAGCCCTGCGCTGCTCGAGGGCGCGCTCGATCAGCCCCGCGATCCCGTCATCCGCGTAGGCGTCGGCCGGAATCGGCCGCGAGACGGCGTCGGGCGGATCCTGGAGGGCGCGCGCGTCGAATGCGGCGCCCGCGACGGCCCCCATCCACGCGGCCAGCATGAGGGCGCGCGCGGCAGCAAGCGTTCGGTCCAAAAGTACTCTCCGGTCTGGAACTGACTCCCCGGCGTCGACGCGCGGGGCCTGCAGCCGATGGCGAGACGCGGCCGCCCGGGCGGGCGACACATCCCGACAGGAGCCGCTACGTCTATGTTTGAGTAGACGTTTCAACCTTCGCCCGCGTCACCCGGGAGGAAAGCGAGTGGGGCTGTACTCCGAACACATCTTCCCGCGCCTCATGGAGAGCGGGCTCGGGGGCGACGTGCATCGCAGGTACCGGCGGCGGGTGCTCTCCCGCGCACGGGGGAACGTACTCGAGGTCGGCTTCGGCACCGGCCTCAATCTCGAATGCTACCCGACCTCGGTTCACCGCGTCACCGGAATCGACCCCGCAGCCGTGCTCGAACGCCGCGTGCGCGCTCGCGTCGCCCGCGCCCCCTTTCCCGTCGAGCGCATGATCCACGATGCCGCCGACCGACTCCCTTTTCCGGACGCGCATTTCGACACGGTGACGAGCACCTGGACGCTGTGTTCGATCGCCCGGGTCCGGGAGGCCCTCCTCGAACTGAGGCGTGCGCTGAAGCCCTCCGGCGAACTCCTCTTCCTCGAGCACGGACGGAACGAGAAAGGCTGGGTTTCGCGCCTGCAGGACACCTTGAACCCGGTCCAGAACTTCGTGGCCTGCGGCTGCAACGTTAACCGGAAGATCGACACCGAGATCGAGCGCGGCGGATTCCGGATCATCGAACTCGACCGCTTCACGATGCCCGGGGTGCCCCGGGTGCTGGGCTCCGTCTACCTTGGCGTGGCCAGGCCTGCCCGCCGGCCGCCGGACGTTTGCGCGGCGGCTGACTTGGCCACAGAGTAGCGTCCGCCGCAACCGACGATGACGCCCGGCGCCCGGCGCGCCGGCGATCCCCATAACAGGCGTCCCGATACATGGCACGAGGTCGCAAGGCAAAGGACAGCAAGGAAGAGGCGGACGAAGCCGCGGGAGGCAAGCGGGAACGTTCCCCATCTCCACCGGCGTTCAGCGCCGCGTGGTTCCGCGACTGGATGCGTACTTTTGCCGTCGCGGCCCTCATCTTCGTTTTCTTCCGGACGTTTCTGCTCGCGACGTTCGTGATCACCTCGGGGTCGATGGAGGGGACCCTCCTCGTCGGCGATTTCCTGCTCGTGAACAAGACGTCGCTCGGCGCGCCGATCCCGTTTACGAACGCCCGCTTGCCGGGATACGCCGAGCCGGAGTACCGGGACATCATCGTGTTCAGGGCGGACCATTCTCCGGGGCTGGATATCGTCAAGCGTACGGTGGGACTGCCCGGCGACACGCTCCGAATGGAGAGAGGCGTCCTCTACCGGAACGGCGTCGCGGTCGACGAACCCTACATCCGCCGGAATCCGCGACAGCTGGATGAAGGGGATCCCCGGATGCGGTGGCAACTGGATCACCTGATTCCGGACCCGGAGCGAGGCGAGTACAAACCCACGCGGGACAACTGGGGGCCACTCGTGGTTCCGCCGGAACGCTACTTCATGCTGGGGGACAACCGGGACCAGAGTCTCGATTCGCGGTTCTGGGGCTTCGTCGAGCGCGGGAAGATGCGGGGCAGACCCTTCTTCATCTACTTCTCGTATGACCGGAAGGCGCTGCGGCCGCTGAAGGCCCTCACGGCGATGAGGCCGGGAAGGATCGGACCCTCGCCGGACTAGCGTGGTGTCGCGGAGATCCGCGAGTCAGCGAGGGTGACGTCCGCCGTCAGAGCTTCTTGAGCAGCTTCCGAATGACGATCACGGCGACGGCGATGGCGATCTTTTTCATGAGGTTTCCTCTTCCGCGCATGGCATACGCTGCAAGGTGGCGCGTCCACGCTCTGCCGAACAGTACGGGCCGCTCCCGGGTCGAGGTTTCGGCCGCTCTGGCCCGCAGCCGGGCGCCGGGCAACGTTCAACGGGTGGAACAGGTTTGCAGTCCAGGAGGTCTCATGCGCGTGACCCGGGCGGTCGCCCTTGTGACGATGCTCTCTTGTGTGGGGTGTGATGCGCCGTCGGCCGGCGAGGCGGTGGCGGCTGATCATTCCCATGCCGGCGGCGGCGTCGTGACGCACTGGACCGAGTCGCTCGAACTCTTCGTCGAGTACCCTCCGCACGTGCGGGGGGTCGCGAGCGAGCCGTGGGCCATCCACCTCACCTGGCTGGCGGACTGGAAACCGGTGCGAGAGGGACGCCTCGTGCTCCTGCTCCGGGGACCGGGCGGCGCCCGCGAAGAGATCGTACTGCCGGCCCCGGCGAGCCCGGGCATCTACAGTGCGAGCCCGACCCTCTCGGAGACCGGGACCTGGCGCGCGGACATGACGCTCACGGCCGGCGGCGCGGACCATGCGATTCCGGTGGGGCAGTTGCGCGTGTTCGAGAGCGAAGACGCGCTCCCGCACGACGTGGAGCAGCCGCTACCGGGGCTGATCGCGCTCCCGAAGGAAGAGCAGTGGGCGATGCCGTTCCAGGTGGCGGTCGCGGAGAGGCGCCGGATTCCGAACTCGATCCCGGTGACCGGGGAGGTCGCGGCCCCCGCCCGCGGCCTCGCACACGTCTCGACCCCCGTGGAAGGTCTCGTGCTCGTCCAGGGACCGTCGCCCGCACCCGGCGAGGTCGTGCAGGAGGGAGAGACGCTGGCGTTGATCGCCCCGACGAGCCTCGACGATTCGTACGCGCGCATGCGGGCCGACGTGGAGGAGGCCGGGCGCGAGGCGAACCGGATGGAGCGTCTCTTCGCGGCCGGGGCGATTGCCGAGAGCCGCCTCGAGGGGGCGCGGCACGACCTCGCGGTGGCGCGGGCGGCCTTCGAGGTGGTGGCCGGCGGCGGCTCCGGCGAGGAGGACGGCGGTCCCGAACCCTACGTTTACCGGCTTCGGAGTCCGATCGGGGGCGTGATCGCCGACCGCCGGGTGGCCCCCGGCGAGCACGTCGCCACCGGGACGCACGCCTTCACGGTCGTGCGCCCCGACACCCTGTGGTTCGTCGCGCGGGTTCCGGCCCGCTACGCCGAAGCGGCCAGCGACGTCCGCGGCGCGTGGTTCACCGTCGAAGGCACGACCCACACGCATGCCACCGACCGCGTCGTGTCGGTGGGGAGCATCATCGACGCCGGGAGCCGTACGCTGCCGGTCCGGCTCGCGGTCGCGAACGCGGGCGGAGAGCTCAAGGTCGGGATGCTGGCCGAGGGACACCTGCTCCTCGGTACCCCTGTGGAAGGCGTGGCCGTCCCGACCGGCGCGATCCTGGACGAGGACGGCCTCCCCGTCGTCTACGCCAAGGTCGGCGGAGAAGCGTTCCAGAGGCGGGTCGTGGAGACCGGCCCCTCGGACGGAACGTGGACCATCGTCCACTCCGGGGTCTCCGACGGGGAAGAAGTGGTCGTCGTCGGCGCCTACCAGGTGAGACTGGCCTCGCTCGGCGACCTGGAGGTTTCGGACCACGGGCACCCGCACTGAGGACGCCGGGATGAGCGTTCCCCGATCGGTGGGAGATCGGTCGGGCCTCCTGCACGGACTGCTGGACGGGCTCGTCCAGGCCTCGCTGGAGAACCGCTTCCTCGTCGTGGCCGCCGGGGTCCTCCTCCTGGCGGGCGGGGGATGGGTGGGGGCCACGCTGCCCGTCGATGTCTTTCCCGACCTCACCGCTCCCACCGTGACGGTGCTCAGCGACGCTCACGGGATGGCCCCGGAAGAGGTCGAGAGTCTCGTCACGTTCCCGATCGAAACGGCGGTGAACGGGGCGGCCGGTGTGCGCCGGGTCCGGTCGAGTTCGGCTCAGGGGATCAGCATCGTCTGGGTGGATTTCGACTGGGGGACGGACATCCTCCGCGCGCGACAGATCGTGAACGAGCGACTCCAACTCGCCACGGCCCAACTGCCCGAGGACGTGAGCGCTCCCCTCCTTGCGCCCGTGAGTTCGATCATGGGCGAGATCCTGCTCGTCGGCATGAGCGCCCCCGCCGCGCGACTCATGGAGGCGCGGACGGTCGCCGACTGGACCGTGCGGCGAAGGCTGCTGGCCGTGCCCGGGGTGTCGCAGGTGGTCTCCATCGGCGGACAGGTTCGCCAGTACCAGATCCTGATCCACCCCGAGCGCCTGCTCGCGTACGGGGTCGGGCTCGACCAGGTACTGGAGGCGGCGGCGGGCTCGAACCGGAACGCGTCGGGAGGCGTCTATCGCTCGGGCGGGCGCGAGGTCCTGATCCGCGGCATCGGCCGCGCGCGCGACTTGGAGGAGATCGGTCTGACCGTCGTCGCCGTGAGGGAGGGTGTGCCCGTCCTCATCGAGGACCTGGCCGAGGTTCGAATCGGTCCGCGCGTCCGGCTCGGCACCGCTTCCGTGAACGCGGAGCCCGCCGTCGTTCTCTCGATTCAGAAACAGCCAGGCGCCAACACGCTGGAGCTGACGGAGCGGATCGATGGCGAACTGAACGAGATCGAGGCGGAACTCCCGACGGGCGTGGCCTTCGAGAGGGCCGTGTTCCGGCAGGCCGACTTCATATCGCTTGCCGTGGAAAACGTGATCGAAGCCCTGCGCGACGGTGCGTTGCTCGTCATCGCCGTGCTCCTGCTCTTCCTGTGGAACCTCAGGACGACGGCGATTTCCGTGCTCGCGATTCCGCTCTCGCTGGCCCTGGCCGTCATCGTGCTGCGGCTCCTCGGAGGCACGATCAACACGATGACGCTGGGCGGCATGGCCATCGCCATCGGCGCCCTCGTCGATGACGCGATCATCGTCGTCGAGAACGTACACCGCCGCCTGCGCGAAGACCGCCGTCGCCCCCCGGATCGCCGCCGCCGGCCGCTGTCCCTCATTCGGGATGCGGCGCGGGAGATCCGGAGCCCGATCCTGAGCGCGACCCTCATCATCTCCATCGTCTTCGTCCCGCTCTTCTTCCTGTCCGGCGTGGAAGGGCGCATGCTCAGGCCGCTGGGACTGGCCTACATCGTGAGCATCCTCTCGTCGCTGCTCGTCGCCGTCACGGTGACGCCGGCGCTCTGCCACATGTTCATGCCGGGAGATCGCGCAACCGCCCGCCCGCGCGACCCGTGGCTGATGCGCGGGCTCGAACGGGTGTACGGGCGGATCCTCGACGGGGCGCTCCGGCGTTCCGGGGCCGTGCTTGGCGGAGCCGCGCTCCTGCTGGCCGGTACCCTGGCCCTGGTGCCCTCGCTGGGACGCGGATTCCTGCCCGAGTTCCAGGAGGGAACGCTGACCATCTCCGTCGTGAGTCTGCCCGGGACGTCACTGGTGGAGTCCGACGCGATCGGGGCCCGTGTGGAGCGCCAGCTTCTTGCGCACCCGGCCGTCGTCTCCACGTCGCGGCGGACCGGCCGGGCCGAACTCGATGAGCACGCGCAGGGCGCGAACGCCTCCGAGGTCGACGCGCGACTGGACCTCTCGGAGCACGACCTGCAGGAGGTCATGGCCGCGCTCCGCGACGACCTGGCGGGGCTCCCCGGGACGAACGTCACGATCGGGCAGCCGATCGGACACCGCATCGACCACATGCTCTCGGGTACGCGGGCGGCCATCGCGGCGAGTCTGTTCGGTCCCGATCTCCGGCAACTGCGGGAGATCGCCGGTGAGATCGAGACCGTCGCGGGCACGGTGGAGGGTCTGGTGGACCTCTCCGTCGAGAGGCAGGCGGACATCCCCCAGCTTCAGATCCGCGCCGACCGCCGCGCGATGGCCCGTCACGGCGTCACGCCGGCTGCGATGGCGGCGGCCGTGGATGTCGCGTTTCAGGGGGAGGAGGTGTCGCTCATCCGGGAAGGCGACCGCGCCTTCGACCTCGTGGTTCGCTACGCGGACGAACACCGCACGGACCCCGGGGCGATCGGCGGCACGCTGATGACGACGCCGGCGGGCGCTACCGTGCCGCTGTCGCAACTCGCTTCGATCGTGCCGTCGCTGGGCCCCAACGCGATCAGCCGCGAGAACGTGCAACGGAAGATCGTCGTGAGCGCGAACGTTGCGGGGCGCGACGTGGGCGGAGCCGCGGAGGAGCTACAGGCGCGGGTCGGCGCGGAGGTCGCACTGCCGCCGGGCTACTACGTCCAGTACGGGGGGCAGTTCGAGAGCGGGCGGGAGGCGACGCGGCGGATCACGCTGCTCTCGCTGTTCTCGATCGCCGCCATCTTCCTCATCATGTTCCGAGCTTTCGGGAGCGCCCGGATCGCGGCCCTTCTCATGGTGAACCTGCCCCTGGCGCTGGCGGGAGGCGTGCTCGCGGTGCTGCTCATCGGCGGCACCGTGAACATCGCGACGCTGGTCGGCTTCATCACGTTGTTCGGCATCGCGGTGCGCAACGGGATCCTTCTCGTGAGCCGCTATCAGGATCTGCGGGCGGCGGGCGCCGAGCTCGGCCCGAGCATCCGGCGCGGGTCCATGGAACGTCTCAGCCCCATCCTGATGACGGCGCTCACCGCGGGCCTCGCGCTCGTCCCGCTCGCGCTCGGCATCGGGGAACCGGGCAAGGAGATTCAAGCCCCGCTCGCCGTCGTCGTACTCGGAGGGCTCCTGACGTCCACCGCGCTCAACATGGTCGTCGTTCCGGCTCTCTTCCTGCGCTTCGCCGGGCCCCTCAGCGGAAGCGGCCGAGGGAGAACGGGGACAGGTCCCGGGACGGCGGCTCGTCCGTGAGAAGGTCCGCCATGAGTCCGCCGAGGACCGGCAGAAACTTGAACGCGTGACCCGAGCCCCCCGCGAAGATGGCGATGCGGGAATGGTCGGGGTGGCGGTCCAGAATGAAGTCCTCGTCGGGCGTGTTCGTGTAGAGGCAGACGGACGCGTGGGCGAGGGGGCCCGCCACGCTTGGCGCGTACCGCGCGAACAGTCGCCGCAGTGCCTCCGCCTCGGCGTCGCCCACCTCGCGGTCGACGCGCTCGACATCGGTTCCGCGTCCCGCCTGGAAGTGCATCCCCGCCTTGAGGCCTCGCGCCGTCGGGGGGAAGCCGTACCAGGTGCCCTCCCGTTCGAGTTCCCACACCCAGGCGGGACCCTCCGCCAGCGCGCCCGCATGCTCCCCGGCAGGTTCGAACCAGTACTGCACCGTGCGCTCCACTTCGAGCGGGAGGGCCAGCCCCGGAAGCAATTGCGGCGTCCATGCTCCCGCCGCGATGGCGAGCCGCCGCGCCGCGTATTCCCCTCGTTCGGTCCGGATCCGGACGCCCGAGGCCGACGCGGACCACTCGATCGCGGGCTCGTCGAAGCCCAGGTCCGCGCCCTCCGCCGCCTCCAGCGTCGCCTCGAGACAGGCCTCCAGCGAGAGAATCGCGGCGCGCGGTTCGTAGATGGCGACGGTCCCCGGATCCGGCCGAAGCCAGGGGAAGCGCTCGGCGACCTCCTCCGCGGAGAGAAAGAGGTCGTCGGTGTCCCGCTGCGCCACGCCGCGCAGCGGGCTCCCCGCGAACACGCGGCCATCAGACGGCCCCATCATGAGGGCGCCCGCCGTCCGCACCAGGCTCCTGCCGGACGTGCGCTCGAGGTGCGCCCAGCTCCGGTAGGCATCGCGAACCAGCGGCACGTAGGGAGACCCCCGATACCAGGCCTCGCGGATCATCCGCGTGTCGCTGTGCGCCGATCCCATCGCGTGCGGGGGCGCGTAGCGGTCGAATCCCACCACCGCATGTCCGCGCCGGACCAATTCGGCCGCAGTCGCGCTTCCGATGGCTCCGAGCCCGATGACGGCGAAGTCGTGCATGGCGATGCGGACCGGCTCAGTTCCCGATTCTCGGGAAAACGAGCCGCTGATCCGCCTCCACCACCGACACGGCCCCCGCGCTGCCCTCCGCGACCTCGAACACGAACTGCACGGCCGAACCGTGCATCAGGAAAGTCGTCGGGGACTGGGGGAGCAGCGGAAACGCGTCCTCGCCCGTGCGGGCGGCCATGAGAACGCCCTCCTCGAGCGTGACGGTCAGGGTCGTGGCCGGGTCGACCCGGTACTCGCCCGCCAGAGAGGACAGATCCCCGGGCTCCACGCGCACGACGGGGAGCCGCAGCGCCAGATCGGGTTCGACGCCCAGATCGGACAGGCGCTCAAGAAGGCGGGGCATGCCGGGGTTGTACGTCAGCGCGTCCCGGATGTGGGCGGAAGCCGCTTCGAGGGCCCCGACTTCCTCGTGAAGTTCGGACAGCGCGAAGCGGACGAGAGGGGTCTCGGGCGTTCCGGCCGCGTAGGCCTCGAGGATCGCAATGGCCGTATCAGGGTCGTCCTCCCGGAAATGGCCCGCGAGCCGCAGGATCTGGCCGGCGGAGTAGTCGTATTCCTCCGCTCGCGTCCGCCGCCAGTTGTCGTACCTCGACATCGCCGCCTCGACCCCGCCCGCCTGGACGATCGGCAGCAGCCGCTCCGCGATCGACGGTCTCGGCCGCACGGCTTCGGCGCCCCAAAGCACACTCGTCAGACCCTGCACGAGCGGTCCCAGGTCGGAGGACGTGTTGTCCAGCAGCACGATTAGGCGTCCGTGGTCCGGGAAGACGCGCAGGTAGGAGGAGAAGCCGAAGATCCCTCCCGAGTGTTCGATCGCGCGCACGCCGAGGTCGCGCTCGATATCCCGCCTCCGCACGCCCACGCCGTACGCGTACGACCCGGATTCGAGGCCCGGGGTCGTCATCCGCGCCAGCGTCTCCGTATCCCGGAACAGGCTCCCTTCAACGAAGAGGCCCGTGGCCCAGCGAGCGAGGTCGCCGACGGTGGAGTACAGCATGCCGGCGGAGTAGGGCACGGACGGGTCGATGAGACGCGCCGGCCGATAGCCGACGAGATCGCGGGTGTGTCCGCGTGCGTGGCCCTCCGGCGGCCAAAGCCCGTGATCGTATCCGGTATCGCGCAGTTCCAGCGGGTCGAGCACGTACGTGCGGAGCGCTTCGTCGTAGCTCAAGCCCGTGACCCGTTCCGCGATCCAGCCGAGGAGCACATAGCCCGAGTTCGAATACTCGAAGTCGGTCCCCGGTTCGAACGAAAGCGGATCTTCCCATGTGAGGGCGATGATCTCGTCCGGCGAGAACGGGGTCGCGGCCTCCCACTCCATGAACCCCGGCATGTTCGTGTAGCTCGGCAGCCCCGACGTGTGGGTGAGCAGGTGGTGGAGCGTGATCCGTTCCGCGTTTTCCGGCGGATATTCCTCGATGTACCGGCCCACGGGATCCTCGACCCGCAGCAGTCCCTCCTCCTCGAGTCTGAGGATCAGCGCGGCCGTGAACTGCTTCGTCAGCGAAGCGATGCGGAACCGCGTGCCCGGCGCGTTCGCGCCGCCGCCCGCGAAATCGGACCGGCCGAACGCCCCCTCGAACAGGACCTCGCCGTCGTCGACGATCAGGGCCGCGCCGTTGAAGAGTCTCAGATCATGGAAGGATCGGAGGTAGCCTTCCGCACGGCCGGCACGCGACTGCGCCTCGACGGCGGACGCGAGCCCCAAGGCGAGCACCGCGGCGAGACCGTACTTCGAGGCGGATTTTCTGTGCCGATACAAGCGGGATCCTCCCGTAGAGCGGCAACGAGCCGGAAAGGAGCCGGAAAGCTCGCGTCCCCCGAACGAAAGAGATAGGATCGCATCATGCGCTCGAACTCAAGTCGGCAGCGGTCCCGGATCCTGGAACTGGAGGAGGCGGCGCGGCCGCTCGACCCCGACGCGGGCGAGCGCGACCGCCTCATGGCCGAAGTACACGCCTACGCGCAGGGGTTCCTGAGCGGGCTTCCCGAACGACCCGCCTACCAGCACGACAAGTCGGCCGTCGCGAAGATCCGGGAACTCGGCGTCGGGAGCGACGCGCGGTCCGTCGAGCGGTCCCTCGAGCGGCTCATCGACCGGATCGATGAATCCGTCGTGGGGGCGGGACTCGTGCCCTCCCACGCCGGGCACCTCGGGTACATCCCCGGCGGCGGCATCTACGCCTCTTCGCTCGCCGACTACCTCGCGGCCGTCACGAACGAATACGCCGGCGTGCGCTTTACGGGCCCCGGCGCCGTCGAGATGGAGAATGTCGTGCTCGGCTGGATGGCGCGTTTCACGGGGTATCCGGCCACATGCGCGGGGAACCTTGCCTCGGGAGGCTCGATCGCGAGCCTGATCGCCGTGGTCACCGCCCGCGAGGCGGCCGGACTTCGCGCGCGCGACTACGAGCGGGCGGTCGTCTATTCCTCGTCCCACCTGCACCACTGCCTGCACAAGGCGCTCAGAATGGCCGGTGTGGGAGAGGCGGTGCGGCGCGATGTCCCGCTGGACGGGGACTTTCGGATGCGGGCGAACGCGCTCCACGAACTCGTGGCGGAGGACCGCGCGCGCGGACTCCGGCCCTGGCTCGTATTCGCATCGGCCGGCACGGTGGACATCGGCGCCATCGACCCGCTCGCCGAGATCGCGGACGTTGCCGAGCGCGAGGACCTCTGGTTCCACGTGGACGGCGCCTACGGCGGCTTTTTCGGCCTGCTCGAGGAGATCCGGCCCGCGCTGGCGGGGCTGGAACGCTCGGATTCCCTCGTCCTCGATCCGCACAAGGGCATGTTCCTCCCCTACGGAACGGGCGCCGTGCTGGTCCGCGACGGAAAGGCCCTGGCCGAGGCGCACGCGTCCGGCGCCAGCTATCTGCAGGACACGGTCGAGGCCGAGCGCTGGGGACCCTCTCCCGCCGCCGTGTCGCCCGAGCTCACGAAGCACTTTCGCGGACTGCGGGTCTGGCTGCCCCTTCTTCTTCACGGGGAGGGGCCGTTCAGGGCCTGCCTCCGGGAGAAGCTCGAACTCGCGCGATACTTCCACGGCAAGATCGAGGCGCTCGGGTTCGAGGTGGGGCCGGAGCCGCAACTCTCCGTGGTGACCTACCGCTGGGTGCCGGAGTTCGGCGACGCGAACGCATTCAACCGGGCCCTCGTGGACGAGACGCACCGCGATGGCCGGATCTTCCTCTCCTCGACGACGATCGATGGGACGGTCTGGCTGCGGATGGCGGCGCTCGCCTTCCGCACGCACCTCCATACCATCGACCTGGCGCTCGAAGTCCTTGCGGAAGCCGTGGAGCGGCTCGCGGTCCACCCCGAGCGCTGGCGCTCCGCGGTACGCGCCGAAGCTCTCGCCGGAGGAGGCGGCGGCTGATGGCGGGCTCCAGCCCCGCGCTCGCCCGCCAGGACGTGCGCTTCGAGCCGGACGAGCGCCCCCCGCTGCCCATCGCCGCCGGCCTCGGCCTCCAGTACGCGCTCATCTGCCTCGCCAGCATCGTGCTCACGCCGACGGTGATGATCACGGTTGCGGGCGGCAGCGACGCCTACTTGTCGTGGGCGGTGTTCGCAGCCCTCCTCATCAGCGGGCTCACGACGGCGATCCAGGCGCGCAGCGTGGGGCGGATCGGCGCGGGCTACATCCTCGTCATGGGGAGCACGAGCGCCTTCCTCGCGGTGAGCGTATCCGCCCTCGAGCAGGGAGGGCCGGGGATGCTCGCGCTCCTGATCATCGCGTCCTCGCTGATTCAGTTCGTCCTCGCCTCCAGGATGGCGTTGTTGCGGCGGATCTTCACGCCCACCGTGGCGGGCACCGTGCTCATGCTCATCCCGGTGACGCTCGCCCCGATGATCCTGCAGAAGCTGGGTGAGGTGCCGATGGGGGCATCGCCGGCCGCGGGACCGGTCACGGCAATCGTCACGTTGGCGGTCATGGTGCTGGTCCCGCTCAGGTTTTCCGGCGCGCTTCGGCTCTGGGCACCGGCCCTGGGGATCGTCGCCGGGTGTCTCGTCGCCGGCCTCGGGTTCGGGATCTACGACCTGTCCACCGTCTCCGCGGCCCGCTGGATCGGCCTGCCGGACCTGGCATATCCCGGGCTCGACCTGAGTTTCCGGCCCGAGTTCTGGGCCCTGCTGCCGTCCTTCGTGATGGTGACGCTCGTGGGCGCCATGGACACGCTCGGGGACGCGATCGCGATTCAGAGGGTCTCATGGCGCAGGCCGCGCGCCATCGACTTTCGCTCCATCCAGGGCGCGATCTCCGCCGACGGCGTGGGAAATCTCCTCTCGGGTCTCGCGGGAACCGTGCCGAATACGACCTACGGCATGAGCATCGCCGTCGCCGAACTCACCGGCGTCGCCTCCCGAGCCATCGGGATCTGTGTCGGCATCGTCTTCATGGCGTTCGCCTTCCTGCCGAAACTCCTCTCCCTCATCATCGCGATCCCGGGCCCGGTCGTGGCGGCCTACTTCGTCGTGATCGTGGCGCTGATCTTCGTCTTCGGGATGAAGATCCTGCTCCAGGAGGGGCTGGATTATCGCAACGGTCTCGTGGTCGGCGTCGCGTTCTGGATGGGGATCGCTTTCCAGTTCGACTGGATCTACCCGGAATACTTCCAGGGGGCTTGGGCGGAACTCCTCGGCAACGGCATGACCGTCGGCGGTTTCACGGTGATCCTCCTCACGATCGTCGGGACCGGCGGTCGTCGGGCGCGATTGAAGACGCGGTTGTCGGACGATACCTGGTCGGAGGTCGACGCTTTCCTGGTGAAGTTCGCCGCGCGCAACGGCTGGGACGAGGACATGGAAACGCGTCTGCGCGCGGTGGGCGAAGAGACGGTGCATATCCTCGCCCGCGAGAAGGCGCGGGATGCGCGCGATGCGCCGGAAGTGACGCGCAATCTGTTGGTCATCGCGCGCGGCGATGGTCCCTCGGCGGATATCGAGTTCATTGCGACGTCGGACGAGAAGAACGTCGAGGATCAGTTGGCGATGCTCAGCGAGGCGGCCGCGGGCGTCCCCGTCGAAGCGGAGACGCCGCTGCGGCTGCTGAGGCACTACGCTTCCTCGATCCGCCACCAGCAGTATCACGACATCGATATCCTCACGATCCGCGTCGAGTCCGCCCGCCAGGTGGCCAGGGACTTCTAGCCCGGAACGATAATCGCCTTCGTGACGGCGAGCCGCTCGACATCGGCGAGCGCCTGAGCGGTGTCCTCGAGGTCGTATTCTCCCCCGATCACGCGGGCGAAGGGGAGGCGGTGTCGGGCGAGCAGGTCCAGCGCGCGTGAGACGTGCGGCAGTTCGGTTCCCCAGCGTCCCTTCACGGTCGCGTGCTTCCGGTTGATGTCGAGGTGCGGGTTGATGGAGACGGGTCCGACGTCCGTGTAGTGGCCCGCCACGACGTAGGTGCCTCCGTCGCGGAGGAGGGCGAACCCCTCCGGGATCGCGGCCGGGTTGCCGCTCGCCTCGATGACGACGTCGGCACCCCGGCCCTCCGTGAGGTCGGCCACGCTTGCCGACCGGTCGGGGCCCGACGTTCGGCTCAGGGAGAGGGTGACGTCGGCGCCCATCGCGGTGGCGAGGTCGAGGCGATCGTCGGGGTCGCCGATGACCGCGAGGAGGCCGCAGCCCCGGACCCGGGCGAAGGCGGCTGTCGCGAGGCCGACGGGGCCGGAGCCCTGGACGACGACCGTGTCGCCCGGCCGCAGGTCCGATCGCTCGACAGCCCCGAAACCGGTGAAGAGCCCGCAGCCGCCTCCGATGACGTCCGCTGTCGCGAGTCCGTCGGGCAGTTTGAAGATGGACGTGTCGGCGGTGAGCCGCATGGAGGTCGCCCACCCTCCGAGCAGTCCCTCGCGGGCGCTGAACGTGATGCCGTAGACGCGGCGGTGCGGGCACAGGTTCGGCTGCCGCGCGGCGGAACAGTAGAAACAGCGGTGGCACGTACCCACCACGTCGAAGAAGGTGACCGTGTCCCCTTCCGCCAGTGGCCGCCCGGCGGCGTCGACGCCCGGTCCGCGCGTCTCCCTCACGCGTCCCACGCTCACGTGCCCGGGGATGATGGGCCAGGGCACCCCCGCGAGACGCCCGTGGAAGAGGTGGACATCGGTTCCGCACACCTCGCTCGCCTCGATCTCCAGCCACGTCTCGCCCGGTCCGAGGTCGGGGTCATCGAAGTCCCGAATCTCGAGCGGCTGTCCCGGTCCCGTCATCACTGACGCGCGTTGTGGCACTTCGCCTCCCGTCCACGGAGTTCTCAGGCCGGCTTCCGTCGCGTATCATACGGTCTCACCAGCGGGAGATGAGAATGTTCGGAGCCCACATGCGAAACCGTAAGCGAGCCCGTCCCGGCCGGCGGATCCGTTCCGTCGCCGTCGCCGCAGTCCTGTGCGGGTGCGCCGGCGAGGCGGAGCGCCAGGTGTCGCTGCAGTCGGGAGATGTCGAGTTCGAGCGGCCATCCCCGAGCGGCGAGCCGTCCCTGGCCCTTGGGGCCGAGGGCCGCGCGATCCTGACATGGATCGAGCCGGAGGACGGCGTGTCCGCGCTGCGACTGGCGATTCGCGACGGAGGCGGCTGGTCCGCCCCGCGTACCGTGTGGGCGTCGGAGGCGATGTTCGTGAACTGGGCGGATTTCCCCTCGTCGGTCGAGATGCCCGACGGCACCCTCGCCGTCCACTGGCTGGAGAAGGTCGCCGACGCGCCGTACGCGTACCACGTCATGCTGGCGCTTTCTTCGGATGACGGGATGACGTGGACGGAGCCGTTCCGCGCCCACGACGACGAGTCTCCGACCGAGCACGGCTTCGTGTCGATGGTCCCGTGGCGGGACGGCGCGGGGCTCACGTGGCTCGATGCCCGCGCGATGGCGGGCGAGTCCGGCGGGGGCGAGCACGTGGGGGGCGAGGGCGGAGTGGAGCGTGGAGCCATGTCCGTCCGCTTCCGGACGCTCGCGCCGGACGGCCGGTTGGGCCCCGAAGTGCTGCTCGACGACCGGACGTGCGAGTGCTGCCAGACCGCCCTGGCCCGGGTCGGGGACGGGTTGGTCGCCGCCTACCGAGACCGGAGCGAGTCCGAAGTCCGCGACATCGCCGTGGTGCGCGGGGCAGGGGAGCGCTGGACGGAGCCCGCTCCGCTGTCGACCGACGGCTGGGTCATCCCCGGCTGCCCCGTGAACGGGCCGCAGTTGAGCGGCGACGAAAGGGCGCTCGTCTCGGCTTGGTACACGGGCGTCGGCGGCACGCCGCAGGTGTACGTCACCTTCTCCGGAGACGGCGGTGCGACCTTCGGCCCCGGCATCCGAGTCGACGAGGGGCTGCCGCTGGGCCGCGTGGACATCGAGAGCCTCCACGACGGTTCGGCGGTCGTCGTGTGGCTCGAAGCCTCGAGCGACACGCCGCGCGTCCTCGCCCGTCGCGTCCATCCCGATGGGTCGCTGGAGGCCCCGCTCCTGATTTCGGAGACCGCCGGCGAACGCTCGAGCGGATTCCCGCGCATGGCGCGGCTGGAGGACGAACTCCTGTTCGCGTGGACGATTCCCGGCGAGGGAGGCGGCGTCCGCGTCCGCGCCGTCCGACTCTCCGACTGAATCGCGCCGGGGTCGACCCAGGCCGCGATCACCCGCGACGGCGCTCGAGGATCGCGCGGAAGGAGCGGGTCTCGAGTTCCTCCCTCGTGAGCCCCGAGCGCGCCGCTTCCTCCGCCGTCAGGGCGCCGCTCGCGAGCCCGCGCAGGAAGAAGTTCAGGAGGCCCTGGCCCGAGGCCTCGTCGTCGAACACGGATCCCGTGAGGACGGCCTGTCCGGCGGCGGACACGAAGCGGTCGAGGCGGCTCGCGGCCGCGTCCAGGCCCTCGACGAAGAAGGAGAAGACGGCCGCGTAGCGGGAGACGAGTTGTGCGGGGTGCAGGTCCCAGCTCTGGTGGAAGCCCTGGCTCAGAGACCGCCGAACATCGGAGTAGTGCAGGCGCCACGCGTCGTGGACGACCGCCGCGTTCTCCGCCCGCTCGGCCGGCGAGTTCGCCGCCGTTCCCCGATGCGGTTCGACGGGCAACACATTCGTCGCCCCGTCCGAAAGGTGGATGCCGGTCCCGCCGAGAGAGAGCTGAAGGATCTGCCTCGCCATGTCGCACAACGGGTGCCCCAGCGTCTGCGCTTCCGCCGCCACCGCCACGGCGCCCGTGAGGTCGTACGCTCCGAGATGTACGGTGCGGCACCGCCCCCCCGCCGCCGCGACAAGGTCGGGCACCGCGATCCGCCCGTCCGGCGCCACGAGCGACTGCGGCGTTTCGATCATGAGGTCGATGGCCACCCGCCTCTCCGGCAAGTCGAGCGCCGCCTCGAGCCGATCCAGCGCCCCGGCGAGCCGTTCCACCTGCCGTGCCGCGGCGATCTTGGGAAGAAGCACGGCGAAACCGTCCGGCAGGTCGCGCCGGGTCCGGGCGAACGCGGTAAGGAAGAGTTCCAGCGTGCGGAGCGCCCGCCCCCCCGTGACTTCGGACAGGGATTTGATGCGGATTCCGAGCGAGGATGGGAGACTGTCGGCCGCGACTCCCGCCGCGACCTCCTCCGCCGCCGTCGCCGCCGCTTCGTCTTCTTCCGCCTCGGACCGGGCACCGAACCCATCTTCGAAGTCGATCAGAAAGTTCTCGACGGGCGCACGTTCGAGCTTTGCGCGCACGCGCCCGTGCACCGCCTCCGCGATCCCGGAAGGAAAGCGATTTCCGAGCGCCTCCCCGAGAGCGGCGGGGTCCGCCGCGTACCGGTCGAGATAGCGCACGGCGATCCGTCCGAGCTTCGCCGCCGTATCTCGCCGGAAGAGGTGAGCCCCGCCGGCCACCGTGTGCACGGGCTGTCTCATCATGGGCTCAACTTCCGCGGCCCCGGGCGCCGCAGCAACGATCCGCTCGCCATCGCCCGACGATCCGGCCGCAGCCACCCGAAAAACTGGCGACAAGCCGGTTCGTCCCCTACGATTGCGGGCGGTTGTTTCACCACGCGACTCACGGGCCGGGGAACGCAGTGCCTGTCGGGCGGGGTAAGCCCGAGGAGAAACGGTGGAGCCAACAAACGTCGGGAATCCCGACTACTACCATAAGGTCGTGGATTGTCAGTGGGCCTGCCCGGCCCACACGAACGTACCGGGTTACATCCGCCTCATCGCGCAGGAACGGTACGACGACGCCTACATGCTCAACTGGGAGTCGAACGTTTTCCCGGGCATCCTCGGCCGGACGTGCGACCGCCCCTGCGAACCCGCCTGCCGGCGCGTAAGGGTCGAGGAGAAGCCGGTCGCGATCTGCCGCCTCAAGCGCGTCGCCGCCGATCTCCGGGGCGACATCACCCCCCGCTTCCCGGATATCCCGAAGAAGAAGAACGGAAAAAGGATTGCATGCGTGGGCTCGGGTCCCGCGTCGCTGACCGTCGCCCGCGACCTCATGCCGCTCGGCTACGAGGTCACGATCTTCGAGAAGAACGACCGGCCGGGCGGCCTCATGTGGACGAACATCCCGCAGTTCCGCCTGCCCCCCGAAGTGCTGTGGGAGGAGATCGACTACATCCTCGACATGGGCGTGGACATCCGCTACAACGCGCCCGTCAAAAGCATGAAGTGGCTCCTGGAGCAGGATTTCGACGCCGTTTTCGTCGGCTCCGGCGCCCCGCGCGGCAAGGAGCTGCGCCTGCCGGGCCGGTACGATACGGACCACATCCATATCGGCATCGACTGGCTCGAATCCGTCGCCTTCGGGCACACGAACTCCATCGAGGAGAACGTGCTCGTCATCGGGGTCGGGAACACGGCCATGGACTGCTGCCGCACCTCGAAGCGGATCGGCGGCACGAACGTCAAGGTGATGGCCCGCAAGTCGAAGCCGTACTTCAAGGCTTCCCCCTGGGAACTGGAGGACGCCGAGGAAGAGCGGGTGGACATCGTCGAGAACCACTCGCCCACCGAGTTCGTCGTCGAGGACGGCGTCCTCAGGGGGATGAACTTCGACATCGTGGAGTGGCACGAGAACGACCAGGGCCGGCTCGTCTCCACGAAGCTCGACGAGGCCTTCTTCCCGGCGGACGCCGTGATTCTCGCCATCGGGCAGGAGACGGCCTTCCCCTGGATCGAGGACGACGCGGGGATCGAGTTCAACAAGTGGCGCGAGGCCGTCGTCGACCGCACGACGTTCATGTCGACGCGCGAGGGCGTCTTCTTCGGCGGCGACGCGGCGTGGGGCCCGGAGAACATCATCTGGGCGGCCGAGCACGGGCACCAGGCGGCGATCTCCATCCACGCCTACTGCAACGGCGAAGATCTCCGCAAGCGTCCGCCCGAGCGCATGAACCTGGTCAGCGCCAAGATGGGGCTCCACGAGTGGAGCTACTCGAACGACTACGAGTACGCCGCACGGCGGAAGATGCGGCACGTCCGCCTGGAGGAGCGTCTCAAGAGCATCGAGACGGAAGTGGAGGAGGGGTTCGACCTCGAGCAGACGCTGACGGAGGTCGAGCGCTGCCTGAACTGCGACATCCAGACGCACTTCACGGGGAGTCTGTGCATCGAATGCGACGCCTGCATCGACATCTGTCCCCTCAGCTGTCTCACGATCACGCACAACGGGGAAGAAGCGGAACTCCGCACGCGGCTGACCGCGCCCGCCGAGAACACGGACCAGGACATCTACGTCTCGGAGTCGCTGCCGCAGACGGCCCGCGTCATGGTGAAGGACGAGGACCTCTGCATTCACTGCGGGCTGTGCGCGGAGCGCTGTCCGACGGCGGCCTGGGACATGCGAACCTTCGATCTGCTCAAGCCGTACGCGGGGCAGGACGCGGAGCACCCCTACTCCGGGATGGGAATCGAGGAGATGTCGCCGGGCGGCTCCGTTTCGGTGACTCCCTGACGGAATGGCCGACATGAAGACGGTCCGCGTGAACGACTTCGCGCTCAAGATCGGCACCGTGAACGGCACGGGCTCCGCGAGCGCCAACGGCCTCATCATGCAGTCGATCTTCCGAATGGGGGTCCCCGTGTCGGGGAAGAACGTCTTCCCCTCGAACATCCAGGGCCTCCCCACCTGGTACGAGATCCGCGTGAACCGGTCGGGCCACGTGGCGCGCACGCCGGACTTCGACCTCATCGTGGCGATGAACCCGGAGACCTACGCCCGGGACATCGAGGAACTCGTCCCCGGCGGCTGGCTGCTGTACGACTCGAGTTGGCCCATGGCGGATACGCTGCGGCGTGAGGACGTGAACTTCCTCGGCATCCCGCTGGCAGAGATGTGCGTGAGGACCTTCGACGGCGGCCGCACGCGCATCCTGATGAAGAACATCGCCTATACCGGCGCCCTCGCCGCCCTCCTCGACATGGACATGGCGGTGATCCGCGGACTGCTCGAGGAGACCTTCGGCGAAAGGAAGCGGCACCTGCTCGACGCGAACTTCGAGGCGATCCGACTCGGCTACGACCACGCGGCCGAGAATTTCGAGTGCCCCCTGCCGATCCGGCTCGAGGAGATGGATGCCACGCGCGACTCGATTCTGATCGACGGCAACACGGCGGCGGCCCTGGGCTGCGTGTACGCGGGCGCGACGGTCGCGGCCTGGTATCCGATCACGCCCTCGACCTCGCTCGTCGACGCCTTCACGGCCTATTGCCGGCGTCTGCGCGTCGAGAAGGAAACCGGACGGAGCGCGGCGGCGATCCTGCAGGCGGAGGACGAACTCGCGGCGGCCGGCATCACGATCGGCGCGGGGTGGGCCGGAGCCCGAGCCTTCACGGCGACGAGCGGGGCCGGGATCTCGCTCATGACGGAGTTTATCGGACTCGCCTACTACGCCGAAGTCCCGTGCGTCTTCTTCGACATCGAGCGCGTCGGCCCATCGACCGGGATGCCGACGCGCACGCAGCAGGGCGACATCCTCCTCTGCGCCTACGCCTCGCACGGGGACACGAAGCACGTGTGCCTCTACCCGAAGGACCCGGCGGAGTGTTTCGAGTTCAGCGTGCAGGCGTTCGATCTTGCGGAGCGCTTCCAGACGCCCGTCTTCGTGCTCTCCGATCTCGACATCGGGATGAACGACTGGGTCGTGCCCCGCTTCCAGTGGGATGACGAGTACACGCCGGATCGCGGGAAGGTGCTCGACGCGGAGGCGCTCGCGGAGATCGAGACCTTCTATCGCTACCTGGACGTGGACGGCGACGGGATTCCGTACCGCACGATTCCGGGCGAGGATCCGAAGGGGGCCTACTTCACGCGCGGCTCCGGTCACACGAAGTACGGCAAGTACACGGAGGATCCGGACGAATACCAGGAGGTCATCGACCGCATCGCCGTGAAGATCGACAGCGCGGCGGAGGCGGTGCCTCCCCCGGAGATCCGCTCGCGGCCGGACGCGCGATACGGACTCATCACGGTGGGCGCCTGCGACGGCGCGGTGCGCGAGGCCATCGAGCGCATGGAGGCGGAGGACGGGCTCCGGCTCGACTACATGCGGATCCGCGGGTTTCCCTTCGCGCCCGAGGTCGCGCGCTTCATCGAGGCCCACGATCTCAACATCGTCATCGAACAGAACCGGGATGCACAGTTGAAGTCGCTGCTCACGCTGGAGACGCCGGCTCCGAAGGAACGGCTGGCCTCGGTCCTCCGTTACGGAGGGCTTCCGCTGAGCGCGCGCCACGTCATCGCGGGCGTGAAGGATCGCCTCGGTCTCGCGGCGGAGACCGCGGAAGGAGTGGGTGCATGACGTATATCGCCAAGCCGCGGGTCTTCCACCCGAGTCTGGAGAAGAACGAACTCGGGCTCACGCGCCGCGACTACGAGGGCGTGATGTCGACGCTCTGCGCGGGGTGCGGCCACGATTCCGTCACGGCGGCGCTGATCGAGGCGGCGTGGGAACTCGCGATCCCCACGCACCGGGCCGCCAAGATGAGCGGGATCGGCTGCTCGTCGAAGACGACCGCGTACTTCATGTCCGAATCGCACGGCTTCAACAGCGTGCACGGGCGGATGCCGTCGGTGGCGAGCGGAGCGAACGCCGCGAACCGCGACCTCGTCTACATCGGCGTCTCCGGGGACGGGGACTCGCTTTCGATCGGGCTCGGGCAACTGTGCCACGCGGTGCGCCGCAATCTCAATCTCCTCTACATCATCGAGAACAACGGGGTCTACGGCCTGACGAAGGGCCAGTTCTCGGCCTCGGCCGACATGGGCTCGAAATCGAAGCGGGGCGTGCCGAACGAACAGCCCCCCATCGATCCCGCCCTGCTCGGGCTCTCGATCGGCGCCACCTTCGTGGCCCGGGGCTTCTCCGGCGACAAGGACCAGCTCGTCCCCATCATCAAGGCGGGGATCCGGCACCCGGGCCTGGCGCTGGTCGATGTCATCTCTCCGTGCGTGACCTTCAACGACCACGTGGGTTCGACGAAGAGCTACGCCTACACGCGCGAGCACTTCCGCGAGGCGGTCGAGGCCGCGTTCGTGGCCCCGAAGGATTTCGTCCCCCCGGCGGACGAGATCACGGCCGACATTGCGTCGTCCGACGTGCGGGATGTCCGCATGCACGACGGCGGCGTGATCCGTTTCCGGCAGGTGGAGGGCGATTACGACGCGACCGACAGGGATGCCGTGTACGGCTACCTGCGCGAGCGGCAGAACGCGGGCGAGGTTCCGACCGGGCTCCTCTACGTGGACCCGGAATCGAGGGATCTGCACGACGTGCTGGGGACGGTCGATCGGCCGCTGTGGAACCTCCCCTTCGAGGAGTTGTGCCCGGGAGCGGACGCGCTGGACGCCCTGATGGAGAATTACCGATAGCGGTCGAGGGGCGGACGGCCCGCCTCGAGGCGGTACAGCCCGTGCTTCCGTCGCGGGATGTCGCCGCCGCGATCGGCTTCTACGTCGGACGGCTCGGCTTCGAACTGGCCTTCGCCGATTCCACCCGCGATCCGGGGTACGCCGGCGTGAGACGGGACGGGATCGAGTTGCACATCCAGTGGCACGACGCGGAGGAGTGGTCCCGCGTCGAGCGGCCCATGCTTCGCTTCGTCGTGCCCGCGGTCGAGGATCTGTTCGAGGAATACGGCGACCAGGGGGTCTTCCACGAGCGCACGGCTTTGCGGCGGACACCCTGGGGAACGCGCGAGTTCGCCTTCTACGACCTCGACATGAACGGACTCACCTTCTATCGCGACCTCGCGGCAGGGGAGGCGCCGGACCCGGCAGGGGAGGCGGTCGGCCCGATGGAGGGGGAGGGCGACCCGGCGCCCGACGAAGACGCGCCGTCGTGATCGACCCTACGTCTCGCTGCATTTCATGGGTGCCGACCGCTACGCGACGGACGTCTAGTCAGCCCGGGTCGCACACGTAGCGGGACAGGTGCGCGCCGATCAGGGCGCCGACGACCGGTCCCCAGACGTAGGCGAGCGAGAAGGATCCGATCCCGAGGGCGACCGCAGGGTTGAGCACTCCGTTCGATCCGTGCGCCGCCCATGAAATCGACACGACCAGGGCCACCCCGATGACGGCGCCGGTCAGCCGGGCGGGGATGCGCCCCATGAAGACGGCCGCGATCGTGAAGGCGAGGACCGCGGCGCCCAGCATCTCGGCGATGCCGGTGTCGGCGGAAGCGTCTACAGGAAGCGGGGCCGGATCGGGGAACAGGAGGCCTCCGATGGCGAGGGCCAGTCCGGCTCCGGCAAACTGCGCCACGATGAACGAGCCGGCGTCCCTGGCAGCGAGCTTGCCGACGGACCAGATGGCGATCGTCACCGCCGGGTTGAGCAGGCAGCCGGACACCGGCCCGAGCAGATGGACCAGGACCCCCAGGGTGAGCGCCGCCATCGCCGGCGTCGGGATCGGAAAACCGACATGGTTGATGGAAATCAGCGTGGAGAACGCCAGCGCGAACGTGCCCACGAGTTCGGCGGCAAGAGCCCTCGGCCTCATGTTTTCTCCTCGAGCAGGGGATCGTCGCGGGGGCGAACGGCCGCCGGAGCGGATCTCGGCGACATGGCGTAGAATCACCGGCGCCAGCATACGACGATTTCGCTGCCGCCGGCCACCGTCCCACCGAGGAGTCACATGACCTGGACAGCTCCCGAGCACTGGCTTCGCATCGAGACGATCGATGCCCACACGGAGGGAGAGCCGCTACGCGTCATCGTGGCGGGCTTCCCGGATTTGGAGGGGGATAGCGTCCTCGCGCGGCGTCGTGTCGCGCGAGCGGACCATGACGAACTCCGCCGCGCCCTCATGTGGGAACCGCGTGGGCACGCGGACATGTACGGCTGCCTCGTGATGCCCCCGGTGCGGCCCGGATCGGACTTCTCCGTCCTCTTCATGCACAACGAGGGCTACTCGACGATGTGCGGCCACGGGATCATCGGCGTGGCGAAGATCGCCGTCGAAGCCGGCTGGATCGACGGCTCAGGCGACGAGAGGCCGGTAACGATCGACACGCCCGCCGGTCTCGTACGGGCCACCGCAATCCTGGACGGCGCACGGGTCCGCGAGGTCCGGTTCCTCAACGTCCCTTCCTTCGCTGCCACTCTCGACCGGGTCGTGGAGGTCGAAGGCCTGGGAACGGTTCCCTACGATCTGGCGTTCGGAGGCGCCTTCTATGCCTACGTCGACGCGGACGCGCTGGGGCTGCCGCTCACGCCCGCCGGCGCCACCGGCCTGATCGATGCGGGGCGCCGCATCACGCACGCGGTGTCCTCATCCGCCGGGGGCGACATCTCGCATCCGGACGACGCCGACCTCGGATTCCTCTACGGCACCGTGTTCACCGGCAAGGCTGCGGATCCCGCGCACCACTCGCGGCACGTCTGCATCTTCGCGGAGGGGGAACTCGACCGGAGCCCCACGGGGACCGCCGTCAGCGGGCGCCTCGCCATCCTTCGCGCCCGCCGGGAGCTCCCCGGGGATGCGGAAATCATCGTCGAGAGCATCATCGGCGGCCGGTTCGGCGGGCGGATCGTCGACACGACGACCGTCGGCGGACATCCGGCGGTCGTGCCCGAGGTCGGGGGCCGAGCCTGGGTGACGGGCCGGCACGAATTCCTCGTCGATCCGGAAGATCCGTGGCGGGACGGTTTTCTTGTACGCTGAGGAACCGGTGCCGCCGATGAGTCCATGCACGCCCCGGATGCGTCGCCGACAGGAGGCGAAATGCCGCACATCGAGACGGTAGCGCCCGACGAAGCGGAGGGGCTCGTCGCCCGAGAGTACGAGAAGGCCATCCGCCGCGCGGGGCGCGTCTTCAACGTGATCGGAATCCAGAGCCTGAACCCGCCCGTCATGCGGGCCTCGATCCGGCTCTACGAAGCGTTGATGCTGGCGCCGGGACCGCTGGGGCGCGACGTGCGGGAGATGCTCGCGACCGTGACCTCGCGCGAACTCGATTGCTTCTACTGAACGGAGGCGCACGGAGAGGATCTCCGTCAGGCCACCGGAGACGATGAACTCGCCCGCGCGATCCGCACCGACTTTCGGACGGCGGGGCTCGACGAGAAGACGCGCCGGCTGATGGACTATGCCGTGGCGATCACGCGCGAGCCGAACTCCACCGCCCGGCGCGACATCGACGAGCTCCGCGAGGTCGGCTGGACCGACGCGCAGATCCTGACCGCGACCGAGGTCGTCGGCTTCTTCAACTACTATGTGCGCATGGTCGAGGCGCTCGGCGTCGAACCGGAGCCCGAGATGGAGCGGGATGCGGAGGTGTGGCCGAACCCCTGACTCCGACGGTGGCTTAGCCTCGGGACCGGCCCCGTGCCCGCGCGACGCCTGTCGACCGCGTGCCACCGCCGCGGCGGACCGCGCCCCCGGACCTGGAGGTTCCGCCGGACCGTCTGACGCTGCCGCTCGACCTTGACGGTCCGGGAGGCCGCACGGCCGGGCGCGGCGACCGCGGGGCGGACTGCCGGGCCTCGGGTCGCCTCGAAGACGCTGGACGGCGAAGGGCGGGCCAGGACGGCCACGCTGTCGTGGACCGCACCGTCGGCCGCGCGGGTGCCGGCCGCACGGTCGGTCGCGCCGGATTCGATCTTGCCGTTGGTCGCGCCGTCGTGTTCCCGGTACGTCGAATGGCCGGCCACTCCCGCGCGGTCCGCGGACGGAGGATCCGGCGACCGCCGTCGTCACGCGTCCGTGGAGACGCGCGCTGCACGCCGCCGGAACCCGACCGCGTCGTGGGCCGCACGACCGGACGTCTCGCGGCTCCCGTAACGTCCCGCGCGACCGGACGCCGGACCGCCGGGCGAGCGCCGTTCCCTGACGCCGCCGGCGACGCTCGCTGCACACCCGGTCGCTCCAGCCGCAGGGTGCGGCCCTCCGTCGACCGCGTGGTGACGCGGACGGGTGGCGCGCCCGCCGTCCGCGAGGGGTCGCTCTGCGCTCCGACCGTCGCGTCGCGCGGGCGGGCCGACCGGCCATCGCGGCTCCGCAGCACGACGCGCTCGACTTCCCGCGGCAGGCTCGTGCCGCGATCGATGAACCCGTTCGCATCGACCGCCGTTCTTCCGTCACGCGAGACCGCGCGCCGCAGGCTCGCCAGCGTCTGCGCGGGCCGCCGCTGCGCCGTGCGCCCGAGCAGGCGGGAGTCCGTCAGCAGCACGCCGCGCTCGACCGCCTTCCGCCCGCGGCCGAAGTCCGAACCGCCCACCGCGTAGAAGTGCTGCCGCCGGTGTCCCAGCCGCCCGTGCGGCAGGAACGTCCAGTGCCGATACCGCCCGAAGCTCCCCCCGATGTGTCCGTAGACCCCGAAGTGGAAGCCCCAGCGGCTCCCGTAGTAATTCCTGTAGTGGCGCCAGTAGTATCCTGATGGAACCCAGCCCGCGTAGCTCGGGCCCCAGTACCAGTAGACGTGCGCCGCCGCGAAACGCTGGCCCGGGAACCAGATCCACCCCCAGTCGGGGTCGAGGTCCCAATACCCATAGTGGTAGGGCACCCAGCCCCACGGTTCGTACGAGACCCAGAACATCCCGCTGGGTGTGTGGCGCCAGCGCCCGTGCCGGTACGGGGCCCAGCCCGTGGACACGCGCGGACGCCACGCGGCCCCCGCTCCCACCTGCACCCACGAACCGTGCCCCCTGAGCGAAGACGCGGCGTAGCGGAGGTCCGGGTCCACGTGAGCCGCGTACTCGCCGTCGGTGTAGTCGCCGAGCCCCTGACCCCACGCCTCCAGACGGTCGAGGCTCGGGGCCACCGCGAAGCGGAGCCGGTCACCCTGCGCTCCCTCGACGAAGAGACTCTCTCCCGGGCGAACCTCGGCGAGTTCCGTCTGTGTCGTGACTTCGGCCACCCCTTCGCGCACGACGACCTCGCTTCGGCTCTCGTCGACAACGATCAAGAAGGAACCCGCGCCGCGTGGTCGGATCGTCGCGTTCGGCGTGCGGACGGAGGGCCACTCGGCGCCCGACTGGCCCTCGGACACGACGAGTTGCAGCGATCCGCGCGCGAGTTCGAGGATGGAGGCGGGATCGCTCATATCCGCCGAGTTGGCGAGCGCGCGGAAGAGGAGTTCCGCCCGGTCCCCGATCCGCACGAGGTTGCCGTCGGCGAGCGAAATCTCGACGCGCGATTCGTCGGAGGCGAAGATCCGGTCCCCGACGAGGACGGGTTCGTTCACCGCGAGCTGGATACGCTCCCGGGTGTCGCCCTGAATGAGCGTCGCTGACCCGTCCAACGCGCGCAGGTACCCGTAGCTGCCCTCGATCCCGCTCTGCGCGATGGCGGCGTCATAGTCGATCGGAGGCCCCGCCTCCTGAGCGGAGACCGGGGGCGCGGCGAACGAGACGCCCCATGCCACCCCGACCACCCACACCCGCCGCCGGCCCCGCGACCGCCCGGGGGCTCCAGAGTTTCCTGCCGCCGTTGCGCACCGCATCACAAGCTCCCGTGTTCTCCGGTCCCCGCCCCGAGCGGCCGGCTCGCCGCCGGGGCTGTCTTCAGAGGCTAGACGGCCCGCGGGGGAAGTCGGTCACTCGCGCGGCCGTCCGTGGCAGGACCCCGCGTCCGCGCCGGGAGCTAGGGCAGGTCGTCGATCCACTCGGCGATGAAGAGGTTCGTGTTGCCCTCGTGGGACCCATGCCGGTTCGATCCGAACACGAGGTAACGGCCGTCCGCCGTGAACATGGGGAAGCTCTCGAACTCCTCGCTGAACGTCACCTGCTCGAGCCCCGTCCCGTCCAGGTTTATCAGGAAGAGATCGAAATTGCGGCTGCTCGGGTCGTTCAGGTTCGAGGCGAAGATCACCTTCTCGCCGCTCGGGTGGAAGAAGGGGGCGAAGTTCGCGGCCTGGTTGTTTGTGAGACGCACCCGGTTCGA
>LXNJ01000202.1_pt1 | contig 43434 bp, 50 predicted proteins | sample 809081 | NCBI WGS metagenome assembly LXNJ01 (sample SAMN04870510, study PRJNA318959) | sponge metagenome | biome: sponge; feature: marine sponge reef; material: water | host: Petrosia ficiformis | place: Greece: Milos, Mediterranean Sea | collected 2013-05-29 | depth 5-7 m | reverse complement strand
GGTCCGTCCCCCGCCCCGCCACGCAACGCGACCTCCCCGCCGAACGACACGTCGTAGTCGCCGCTCTCGCGCCCCTGTACGGACACATGGCCGTGCCGGTCCGTGCGGAACACGGCGGCCCCCGACGCCTCGTAGGCCCGGAGGGCGGCCGGCCGCGGGTGGCCGTAACCGTTGTTGCGTCCCACCGAGATGACGACGATCCGAGGCCTGGCGGTGTTCAGGAACTCCCACGTGAAGCCGTTGTCGCTCCCGTGGTGCGGGGCCTTGAGAAGCGTCGCCTCGGGTACGACGCCGTGCCCGACGAGATACGAGAGCTGCCTTACCTCCGAGTCGCCGCTCAGAAACGCCGTGAAGCTCCCGTAGCGAACAACCAAGGCGACCGAGCGATCGTTGTGTTCCGTGCTCCCTCGCGGCAGGAGCGGCAACACCTCGACCTCGACCTCGCCGAGCGTGAGCGTCCGCGGCGAGGCCTCCAGGTAGGTGATCTCCGGACGCGCGTCGAGAGCGGCGAGGAGTCGCCGGTACGTCTGGGTCGTGTGCGGCTCGCCGTTGTCCATGTAGAAGCGGACGGGGAACGCCGCGATCACGCCGGCCATGCCGCCAATGTGATCTGCATGCGGGTGGGTCGCGACGAGCAGATCGATCTCGAGCACGCCGAACTGGCGCAGGAGCGGGACGATGTCGCGGCGTCCCGCGTCCACGAGCGCCGTCCGGCCGCCCGCCGTCTGGATGAGGACCGCATCGGCCTGTCCGACGTCGAGAAATGTGATGCGCAGCACGGAGTCCGCCGCGGCCACCGACTCCCGCTTCGCGGCGACGGCGTCGACCCACGTGTGGCCCGGGAAAGAGAGGACGGCGCCCAGCGCGAGGAGTGTGGTGCACGCAGGTGCGACCACGCGCCTCACCGCATTGCGCCCGCGTCCCCGCCGCATCGACTCCGGCTTTTCCCGACGGACCATGCTGCCCAACTAACCCGCGCGGTCACGTCGAGACAAGTAGTGCGTGTGGCGGCTGGCCTCAGTGGCGCTGTCCCCCGCGGCGCTGAGGCGTCGCCTTGAGCACGGGTTGCCTCGGAACAGAACGCAGCAGCGCGTCCTCCGCTGCCGGAGGGGCGCCGTCCGCCGCATGGAGTCCGCGTTGGCGGGCCGGGGCTAACCACGAAGCGGGTCCGGAGCCGCCGCGGAGCCACTCCGAGAGACGATCGTCGGCCGCGTCGCCCTCGGCGGAGGTGGTCGTCAGTCGCGTCACGCCCGTCCCGTCCGCATTCATCGCGTAGATCTCGAAGTTGCCGGCGCGGTTGGACATGAACGCGATTCTCGAGCCGTCCGGAGACCAGGTGGTGTAGAAGTCCAGTGCGGGGTCCCTCGTCAGTCGCCTCACGCCGCTCCCATCCGTGTTCATCGTGTGGATGTCCACGTTGTCGTCCCGCTCCGCCGAAAAAGCGATTCTGGAACCGTTCGGGGACCAAGCGGGCCATTCACCCCCTCCCGGGCCGCGGGTCAAGCGCGTGACCCCGCTCCCATCCGCGTTCATCACATAGATGTCCTCGCCGCCGTCCCGGTCGGACGTGAACGCGATTCTGGAGCCGTCCGGGGACCAGGCGGGGAAGACATCGTCCCATTCGGAGCCGCCGGTCAGGCGCGTCACGCCGCTCCCATCCGCATTCATCACGTAGATTTGGTAGTTGTCGTCGGTGTCCCGGTCGGAGTCGTAGGTGTCCCGGTTGGACGCGAAGGCGATTCTGGAGCCGTCCGGGGACCAGGCGGCGAAAGCATCGTCCCATTCGGAGCCGCCGGTCAGGCGCGTCACGCCGCTCCCGTCCGCGTGCATCACGAAAATGTCCCCACTGCCGTCCCGGAGGGACGTGAACGCGATTCTCGAGCCGTCGGGGGACCACGCGGGGATCAAATTCCAAGCGGCATCGTTCGTCAGGCGCGTCACGCCGGTCCCGTTCGCGTTCATCGTGTAGATGTCGACGGTGCCATCCCGGTCGGACGCGAAAGCGATGCTGGAGCCATCGGGAGACCACGCGGGGTAGATCGAGTGTCTTGCGCCGACCGCGCCAACTCCGAGTTCGTAGGATCCCGTGCTGTTTCCGAACCCTCGCACCTCGATGAAGTAGACCCCCGCTTCCAGCGACCTCTCGATGCGGAAGTTCCGGCCCGGCCCGCTGTCGTTGTCTTCGGCAACCTTCGCGCCCTCACCGTCGTACAGGGTTCCGTACGTGTCCATACTTCCGGTCGTGCCCACGCCGGTGAGGGCGGAATCGAGCAGGAAGAACGCGAAGAAATCCCGGTTGCCGGGCGATCCGATGGAACCGGCATTCGCGAGGGAGTCGAAGGCGGCGGGCACCCAATCATCCGTGGCGCTCTCGATCGCGTCTCCATGATCGTCCACGTGGATCGTGTACGGACCGGATTCGTCCGAGTCATAGCCGCGTACGCGGATGTAGTACTGTCCGGGCGACGCCGCGGAGTGTGTTACGAGGAAGTTCGTGGAGAACCGGTCGTCGTTCTCGTCAATCAAGCCGTACGAACTGTCGTACAGGATTCCATAGGTGTCCGTGTCTCCGGTCGTCCATGCCGTGAGCCGGCCCGCCGTGGCCGCCGCGGGCACGACGACGATGAAGCAATCCTCGTCGCCGGCGGTCAGCACCCCCGCCGCGGAACCCGCCCATGCCAGCGCCGTCTCCCGGCCGGGGACGCAGCTATGGTCGTCTCCTCCGGCGCCGACCGTCACATCGAAGCTCTGCCCCGCCGTCAGGCCGTCCGGATCCCTCGCCGTCACCGTGACGGTCCCCGCCCCGGCCGCCACGCCCGCCAGCGTCAGCGTGCTCCCGGACAGCGACACCGAAACGACCGCCGGCGCCGAGGACGCGGCCGTGTACGTCAGCGCGCCGCCATCAGGATCTCGGAAGAACGTAGAGACTTCCAGCGTCGCCGTTTGCCCGGTCACCAGGGTCTGGTTCGGAATCGTTCCTATCGGCACGGGAGGCACGGGCGGCGGCGGCGCGGGAGGAAGAGCGGGAACGTTCATCACGTAGATCTCGAAGTTCCCGTCCTGGTCGTCTCGATCGGATTCGAAGGCGATCCGGGCCCCGTCGGGCGACCACGCGGGACCATAGTCAAACGCGGAGTGGTTCGTCAGACGCGTCACGCCGCTCCCGTCCGCGTTCATCGCGTAGATTTCGTAGTTGTCGTCTCGGCCGGAGGCGAAAGCGATTCGCGCGCCGTCCGGAGACCATGCCGGCACCCTCGCGTTGCGGTTCGTCAGACGCGTCACGCCGCTCCCGTCCGCATTCATGACGTAGATCTCCGCGTTGCCGCCGCGGTAGGACGTGAACGCGATCCGGGCGCCGTCGGGGGACCACGCGGGATGCAAGTCCCACGCGGCGTCGTTCGTCAGACGCGTCACGCCGCTCCCGTCCGCATTCATCGCGTAAATCTCTATGTTGCCGTCTCGTGTGGACGTGAACGCGATCCGCGCCCCGTCGGGCGACCACGCGGGACTCCCGTCATCCATGGGGTGGCTCGTCAGACGGGTCACGCCGCTCCCGTCCACATTCATCGCGTAGATATCCGGGTTGCCGTCTCGTGTGGACGTAAAGGCGATCCGGGCCCCGTCCGGGGACCACGCGGGGCCCACGTCACTCTCGGAGTGGTTCGTCAGCCGCGTCACGCCGCTGCCGTCGGACTCCATCGCGTAGATTTCGTAGGTGCCGTCTCGGTCGGATTGGAAGGCGATCCGGGCCCCGTCCGGGGACCACGCGGGATTCGCGTCATCCGCGGCGTGGTTCGTCAGGTTCGTCAGGGGAGATTCCGACACGGTCACGCCGAACTCCTGGATGGCGGACAGGTTGTCCGGGTCGGTCGCCGTCACTGTCAACGTCGCCGTCCCCGCCGTCACCGCGGCCAGCGTCAGCGTGCTCCCCGCCAGCGACACCGCGACGACCGCCGGCGCCGACGACGCGGCCGTGTACGTCAGCGCGTCACCGTCCGCGTCCCGGAAGTAGGAGGACGCGTCCACGGTTGCAGTCCCGCCCGACTCAAGGCTCCGGCCCGGCATCGTACCCACCGCCTCCGGCGCACGGTTCGGCGTCTCGACCGTCACATCAAAGCTCTGCGCCGCCGTCAGGCCGCCCGGATCCCTCGCCGTCACCGTGACCGTCCCCGTCCCGGCCGCCACGCCCGCCAGCGTCAGCGTGCTCCCGGACAGCGACACCGAAACGACCGCCGGCGCCGACGACGCGGCCGCGTACGTCAGCGCGCCCCCATCGGGGTCTCGAAAGAACGAAGATACCTCCAGCGTCGCCGTTTGCCCGGTCGCCACCGTCTGGTTCGGAATCGTTCCAACCTGCACGGGCGCTACGGGCGGGGGTGGCGGGGGAGGAGGCGTCTGCCCCGGGGGCATCGGCCCGGCGTCCCCACCGCAGGCTTCCATGCCCGTGAGAATCACGAGGGCCGCGAGGGCGATCTTGACCGGCGAAGCAGGGAATCGCCAAATAATCGTCATAATATCCGGAGAAGTAATGTGCGTGTCGTTTTTGTGTCAATCACTGTGGCACGCGAGGGACGGCCTTCGATTTGACGGCGTCCCACGGCGGCGCAGTTCGCTGCGGGTGTCGTCTTGCGCGGCGGGCTTGGCGGGAATCACTGTTCGGATGTCACGTTTCCCGCGGTTTTCGCCGTCACTCTGGAGGTTCCGATGGCGTTCCAGTCGAAGTTCCAGCGATTCTCCCAGCGTCTCGCCTCTCTCCTTCTTCCGCTTGCCCTCGCGGCAGCGCTCCCTGGCCCGGCGCAGGGGCAGTCCGCTTCGGAGCGGGCCGCCGCGGCAGCCTCGGGGCTCGAGTTCCGCCAACTGGGGCCCGCCATCATGGGCGGGCGGGTCTCCGATCTCGCGGTCGTGGAGAGCGACCCGCGCATCTTCTACGTGGGGCTCGGCGCGGGCGGCGTGTGGAAGACGACGAACGACGGCATGACGTGGGACCCCGTGTTCGACGACCAGCCGACGGCCTCCGTCGGAGCCGTGAGCGTGGCGCCCTCCAACCCCAACCATGTGTGGGTCGGAACGGGCGAGCCCGCGAACCGCCAGAGTTCGCCGTGGGGCGTCGGCGTCTTCAAGTCGACGGACGCGGGCGGCACCTGGACGCACGTGGGGCTCGAGGACACGCGCCACATCAGCCGGATCAAGGTCGACCCACGTGATCCCGATGTCGTCTACGTGGGGGCGGTGGGCCACCTGTGGGGCCCGAACGAGGAGCGCGGCCTGTTCAAGACGACGGACGGCGGCGCGACGTGGGAGAACATTCTCTACATCGACGAGCATACCGGGATCATCGACCTCGTCATGGACCACAACGACCCGAATACGCTCTTCGCCGCGACCTATCAGCGACAGCGCACCGGCTTCGGCTTCGCGGCGGGCGGCGGCGGGTCGGGCCTGTGGCGTACGACGGACGGCGGGGAGAGCTGGACGCGGCTTGAGGAGGGGCTGCCGGAGGGCGAACTGGGCCGCATCGGACTCGACATCTATCGGCGGGACGGCAACCTCGTGTACGCGATCGTGGAGGCGCACGAGGGCCAGGGCGTGTACCGCTCCACCGACCGCGGCGAGACGTGGGAGTTCATGAGCGACCGCAATCCGCGGCCGATGTATTTCTCCCTCATCCGGATCGATCCCAACAACCCGGAGCGGATCTACCTGGGCGGCGTCCAATCATCGGCCTCCGACGACGGGGGCCGCACGTGGTGGCCCGGCAACGCGACGGACCAGATCCACTCCGACCACCACGCATTGTGGATCAATCCCGACAATTCGAACCATCTCATCAACGGGAACGACGGCGGGCTGGCCTTCTCGCGCGATGGCTCCGTCACCTGGCGTTCGATCCGGAACATGGCGATCGGCCAGTTCTACGAGATCGACGTCGACATGAGCGATCCGTACAACGTGTGCGGCGGGCTGCAGGACAACGGGAACTGGTGCGCTCCGCACCGGACGCAGTCCACGTGGGGCGTGCGCAACCGCGAGTGGACGCACATGTGGTTCGGGGACGGGTTCCACAACCACTCCGACCCCGAAGATCCGAACATCATGTTTTCGGAGTCGCAGGGCGGGAACATGGCGCGCATCGACGTGGCCACGCGCGAGGGGCAGTCGATCCGGCCTTTTCCGCGCCCGACGGGAGATGAGGCGGAGGACGACGAGCCGCGCCGCTACCGCTTCAACTGGGACTCGCCGTTCGCGATCTCGCGCCACGACCGGGCGACGATCTACCTGGGCGGCAACCACCTCTTCCGGTCGCGGGACCGGGGCGGGAACTGGGAAGAGGCGAGCCCCGACCTCACGAAGCAGATCGACCGCGACACGCTGGAGATCATGGGCCGGGTGGTGACGGACGAGACGCTGTCGGACAACGACGGGATCGCCTCATACGGCAACATCACGGCGTTCGCGGAGTCGAAGCACTCGCCCGACGCCCTCTACGTGGGGACGGATGACGGGAACCTGCAGGTGACGCTCGACGGCGGCGCCACGTGGACGAACGTCATCGACCAGGTGCCCGGCGTCCCGCCCCGCACCTACGTGAGTCGTCTCGAGACGTCGCATGCGGTGGACGGACGCGTGTACGTGACGTTCGACGGGCACAGAAACGACGACTATGCGCCCTACGCCTACGCGAGCGAAGACCACGGTACGACCTGGCGGCAGATCACGGCCGGTCTCCCCGACGGCTGGTCGGTGAACGTGATCCGAGAGCACCCGCGGAACCCGGACCTCCTCTTCCTCGGGAACGAGGTCGGCGTCTACATGTCGATCGACCGGGGCGAGTCCTGGGCGCGCATGGTGAACAACCTGCCCACGGTTCCGGTGGACGACATCGCGATCCATCCGCGCGAGAACGACCTCGTGGTGGGGACGCACGGGCGCAGCATCTGGATCCTCGACGATATCACGCCGCTGGAGGAGATGTCCGCGGACGTGTTCGCGTCCGACTTCCGCCTGTTCGGTGCGCGGCGCGGCACGATGTGGTCCATGGGCATGGACTGGCCCTTCCAGCCGGCGACGTTCATCGCCCCCAACCCGCCGGCCGGGATTCCGCTCCGCTACTACCTGAGCGACGGCGTCGACTCCGACGGCGCGAGCCTCGAGATCCTCGATGGCGGCGAGGTCGTGCGCACGATGGACGCCGCCGGCGAGGCGGGGCTGAACGAAGTCCTGTGGGACTTCCGCATCGATCCGGCCTTCGACGCGGGTGGAGGCGGAGGAGGCTTCTCGCGTGGACCTCCGCCGGGCGCGGGGCCGCGGGTGCTGCCGGGCACGTACACGGTTCGGCTCACGGTCGGGGAAGAGAGCCAGGAGACCGAGGTCGGCGTCAGGCTCGATCCGCGGCGGGAAGCCAGCCGCGTGGCGCTCGTCGCGCGGCAGGACGCGATGATGCGGGCGCACGCGCTGGCTGGGCCGGTACGCGACGCGCGGCAGCGGATCGGCGCCATGAACGGTCGGCTCGACGAGATTCGGGCGCTGCTCGATGACGCGGATGTCGGCGACCGCGACCGCGAGCGGATCGAGGCCATGGCCGAAGAGATTTCCGGCGAACTCGAGGAGATCGACGACGACCTGGATGACGCGGCCGGGGGCGCCGGGATCTCGCAGATGGAAGGGTGGTCCGGCGAGCCTACGGCGGATCAAGTGTACCGGATCGACCGGGCGTGGGAAGCGCTGCCGCCGGTCGCGGAGCGCATCAACGCGCTCCTGACCGGAAGCATGCCGGCGCTGGAAGGGCTGCTGGGCGACCTCGGGGTGATGCCGGATCTGGGCGACCCGATCCGCATCCCGCCGCGGCGCTGACGCCGGGGGAGCGGCGGGCCGTCGGCGGGCGGCCCGTCGCCGCGCGGCGCCAGGAGCCCGGCAGACGCAGGCGGACCGCGCCTTGAGCGAACGCGCGCCGCAGCCGGCCGCGGCGAGCATCGCCGTCATCGGGGCCGGCATCGTCGGCAGCTGCCTCGTCGAGCACCTCGCGCAGCGCGGCTGGGACGATCTCCTCCTCATCGACAAGGGGCCGCTGCCCGACCCCGGCGGCTCCACCGGTCACGCATCGAACTTCATCTTCCCCACCGACCACAACCGCGAGGTCGCCATGCTGACGCTGGAGAGCCAGCGGCAGTACGAGGCGCTCGGGGTGCAGACGACGTGCGGCGGCGCCGAGGTCGCCCGCACGGAGGCCCGGATGGAGGAACTGCGGCGCCGCATGACCTCGGCGCGCGCCTGGGGCATCGACGCCGAGCTCCTCGCGCCGGCCGAAGTGGCCGAGCGCATCCCGTACGTGAACCCCGACGTCATATTGGGCGGCTTCTGGATGTCCTCCGTGTCCGTGGTCGACGCCGTCAGGGCCGGTACCCTCATGCGGGAGCGGGCCCTGTCCCGCGGCGCGCTCACGATCCTGGACAACACCGAGGTGACGGGGTTCGAGGTCGACCCCCGGCCCTTCGGGCGCTCGCGCCTGCAAGCCGTCCTCACGGCGCGCGGCCGCATCGAGGTCCAGCACGCCGTCATCGCGTGCGGCGTGTGGAGTCCACGCATCGCGGAACTGGCCGGCGCCTCGATTCCGCTCACGCCGGCGGTCCACCAGATGGCGGACCTCGGTCCGGTCGATCTCCTCGACGCCACCGGCAACGAGATCGGTTATCCCATCGTGCGCGACATGGACGCGTTCATGTACGAGCGCCAGAAGTACGAGGCGATGGAGGTCGGATCCTACGCGCACCGCCCCATCCTCGTGCGTCCCGAAGAGATCCCCTCGCGCGAGGCGTCGGAACGTTCCCCCACGGAGATGCCGTTCACGGAGGACGACTTCGCGCCCCAACTCGCGCAGGCGCGCGAGATCATGGGAGGGCTGCTCGAGGGCACAAGGATGGGATACGCGACGAACGGCCTCCTCTCCCTCACGCCCGACGCCCATCCGGTGCTGGGAGAGACCGCCGAGGTCGCGAACCTGTGGTCGGCGGCGGCGGTGTGGATCAAGGAGGGTCCGGGCGCGGCGCGGCTCCTCGCCGAGTGGATCACCCACGGCCACCCTCGCCTCTGCGACCCGCACGAATCGGACGTCACGCGCTTCCAGCCGCACGAGCGTACGCAGAGGCATGTCCGGGCCCGCGCCCGGGAGCACTTCAACAAGACGTACGGGATCGTACACCCGCGCGAGCAGTGGGAATCCTGCCGCGACGTGCACCGCTCGGCGCTCCACGCCCGCACCGAGGCCCTGGGGGCCGTGTACTACGAAGCGCGCGGATGGGAGCGCCCGCAGTGGTACGCGTCGAACGCCGACCTCGTCGCGCGATACGGCGTCCCGGATCGGCCGCACGAATGGGATCGCCGGTGGTGGTCTCCCATCATCGAGGCGGAACACCTGCACTTGCGCGAGAAGGCCGGCGTCGTCGATCTCGGCGCGTTCCAGATCTTCGATGTGACGGGATCCGGGGCTCTCGCCTACCTGGAGAGAATGGCGGCCAACGCGTGCGACCGGCCGCCGGGGACGTCCATCTACACGCCGCTTCTGACGCCCGACGGCGGCTTCAGGGCCGACCTCACCATCCAGAGGCTGGCGTCGGACCGTTTCCGCGTCGTGACGGGCGCCTTTGACGGGTCGCGGGACGCGGCCTGGTTCCGCAAACACCTGTCGGAGGATGGCTCCGTCCACTTCGAGGACCGGTCGTCCGAGATGAGCGCGCTGGGCGTGTGGGGCCCCGCGGCGGAGGCACTGCTGGCGAAGATCTCCGCTGCGCCCCTCTCGCAGTCCGCGTTCCCGTACGCCTCCGTGCACGGCGTCGAGCTGGACGGGATTCCCGTCACCATGTGCCGGATCTCGTATGTCGGGGAGAGCGGGTGGGAGATCTACGTCGAGGCCGACCTCGCGACGCGGGTGTGGGACGCCGTATGGAAGGCGGGCCGGGCGTTCGGGCTTCGGCCCGTGGGCGCCGGCGTCTACGGTACGACGGGCCGCATGGAGAAGGGATACGCGCTCATGGGGGCCGAGCTCACCGCGGAGTATTCGCCGGTGGAAGCGGGTCTGGCGCGGCCCCGCGTGAAGCAGGTGGATTTCATCGGCCGGGCCGCCTACCTGGAGGCCCGGGAGGCGGGGCCGGCGGCGATGCTCCGCACGCTCACGATAGACGACCACGCCGACGCTTCCGGCCTTGCCCGGTTCCCCACCGGAGGCAACGAACCGCTGCTGGGGCCCGCCGGGGAGCGCATCGTCGACGCACATGGACGGGAATCCCGCGTCACGTCGGCGGGGATGGGCCCCTCCGTCGGCAAATACCTCCTGATGGCGTACCTGCCGCCGGAACTCGCCGCCCCCGGAACGCGCCTCCGGGTCCTTTACATGAACGAGGCCTTCCCGGTCACCGTGGCGGCCGTTACCGCACTCTTCGACCCGAGCGGCGCCCGCATGAGATCGTAATCCGGGCGGGGCTACATGGTCGCGGCGCGTCCGGCTCCGGGGGTCGGGCTACAGGGCGGCGTCGCGCCCCTGGGCCAGGGCCACCTCGCGGGTGCTCGGGTTCGCGGAGGGCCTGAACGGGACCTCGCACACGCGGGCGGCGTCGGGCTTGCCCGGCTCGCTCGCGTACTCGTCCGGGAGCCACACCGCGAGTTCCGTGCCGATGGCGGAGTCGGCGGGCGGGACGTACCCGAGCGCGATGTTGCTGCCCAACTCGGGGGCATGCCACGGCGACGTGAGGTATCCGACCGGATCGCCGCCGTCCGCGCGCGACACATGCCAGAAGTCGGGCGCGTAGTCGTCGATCGGCCGGCCGCCCAGCCTCATCCCCACCATCACGAGGGCGAACGGAGAGCGTCCCGCTTCGACCTCGGCACGCTGTCGCTCCAGCGCGACGCGCCCGATGTAGTCGCCCGGTTTCTCGCGCGGCACCTGGTAGGCGAGGTTGCACTGGAACGGACTCGTCTCATGATCGATGTCCTGCCCCCACGACAGGATCCCGGCCTGGATGCGGCGCTGATGCCCGGGGGCCGTGACCATCAACTCGTGCGCCTCACCCGCCTCGAGCACGGCTTGCCACAGCGCTTCCGCGTGCAGGGTCGCGTCCCGCAGGTAGATCTCGTAGCCCTTCTCCCCCGAGAATCCGGTCTGCGAGACCACGACCGAACAGCCGGCGATCTCCGCTTCCATGAGCCCGTAGTAGGGCATATCCCGGACGCCCTCCCCCACGAGATCGGCCATGAGATCGACCGATCTCGGACCCTGAATCTGCAGCGGGCAGACATCGATCTCATCGATCTCCACCCGCAGCCCGAGCCCGACGTTCACCCCCTGCAGCCAGAACAGGAGGTCGGAGTCGGCGAGCGAGAACCAGAATTCGTCCTCGGAGAGCCGCAGCAGCACCGGGTCGTTGAGGATGCCGCCGCGCTCGTTGCAGAGGATGACGTACCTCGCGCGCATCGGTTCGATCCGGGTCGCGTCGCGGGTGATCACATAGTCGGTAAACGCCTCCGCGTCCGGTCCCTTGACGCGAATCTGCCGCTCCACGGCGACGTTCCACACCGTGACGCGATTCGTGAGCGCCTCGTGTTCGACCGCCGCTCCTCCTTCTTCGGGCCGCGCGTAGCCCCGCGGGTGGTAGATGCGGTTGTAGACGGTGGCCCGCCAGCAACCCGCCGCGTGCGACAGGTGCCAGTAGGGCGACTTCCGGACCCGGGTGGAGATGAGCATCTCGACCGGCGTCCGCCCGCTCTGCCGCAGGTTGATGGGGACGATGCGGTCCGACTGGTCCACGCTCACGGGCTGGCCCGCTCCCGTTGTCGCCATCGAACATCCTCTCGTTCTGAGTGCCGGGTGGGACCGGGCCTCCCGCCGGTGACAGTATTCGCTAACGATAGATTCGCTAACGATAGACGTCACCGCGGTGCCCGACCTTCAGGATGATGATGATCAGTGTCTTCGTGCCGACGCTGTACAGAACCCGGTAAGGCCCCACGCGTACGCGAAAGACATCGTCGTAGCCCGTGAGCTTTCTCGTTCCTTTCGGGAACGGGTCCCGCGCCAGACTCGACATCCTGTGCGCCACTCGCTGCCGATCCGCATGGGGGAGCTTGCGCAGCTGCTTCTCCGCCGTGCGCGAGATCTCGATCTCATAGCGAGCCATCGAGGCCGAGTTCTCCGAGGACGTCTGCCAGCGGGCGAGTGGGTTCGTGCCTGATCTTCTTCAGATCCTCGATGTCTTCAAGTTCCTCGAGACGGTCGAGCAACGCTTCCTGCACGAAGTGATTGATGGCCACGCCCCGCGGCCGGCAGTATCCCTCCACCGCGTCCTTAACCACCGCATCCACGCGGACGTTCATCTGCACTTTTTCCATCGAATCCCTCACTTCGAACGGACACGCAAGGCCTCATGTTAGCAATTGCTATCATGAAGAACAATCGCAGTCATCGAGAATGGTCCCGGAAGGGGCCTACACACCCTTCCAGTCCGCCAGGATCTGCGCGTCGCGGTCGAGGTTCAACTGAAGCTCCGCGCGGCGCTCCTCGGGTTCGCTCAGGAACCAGTCGAGCGTCTCGCGCGCGGTCACCGCGAGCGGGCGGAAGCGCAGCCCCGCCTCGACGCCCCGGTGCGACCGGACGCGCGCCAGCGCTCTCGCGCGGCCGTTCACCGAGTACCAGAGGGGGAAGCGCGCCGGCGGTTCGCGGTTCGCGAGGAAGTCCTCGTCCACCCACGTGAACGACACGCGCGCCGTGGTGACCGCGCGGATCCCGTACAGGAACTCGTCCATCCGGGTCTCGTCGAGCGTCGGACCCGCCACGTTGAAGATGCCGCCCGTGTCCTCCTCCAGCAGGCGCATGCAGAACTCCGCCAGGTCCCGCACGTCGATGAACTGCACGGGGTTGTCCATGTCGCCCGGCGCAATCACCTCGCCGCCGCGATGGATCCGGACCGGCCAGTACGTGAAGCGGTCGGTGGGGTCTCCCGGCCCCGCAACGACGTGCAGCCGGGTGACCGTGCCGCGGTCCCCGTAGATCTCCTGCACCGCCTCCTCGCACATCACCTTCAACTCTCCGTAGTACCGTCCCACATCCTCGCTCTCGGGATCCGTCACCTCGAGCAGGCCGGCGTCTTCCGGCAGTTCGTCCTGGTCGAAGTCGTATACGGAACCGGTGGAGGTGAACAGGTACCGGCCGACGGCGTCGCGCAGGAGGTTGCCCGAGTCGCGCACCAGGCGCGGCACGTAGCCGCTGTTGTCGATGACGTAGTCCCATTCCTTCCCGCGCAGCGCGTCGAGCGCGCCGTCGCGGTCGCCGATGAGCGTCTCGACCCCGGGGAAGAGATCGGGGTTCGTGCGCCCGCGGTTGAAGAGGGTGACCTCGTGGCCGCGCGCGAGGGCGTGCCGCACCATGTGGGGGCCGATGAAACCCGTGCCGCCCAGAATGAGCAACCGGCCGGGCCGGGCCGCACCTTCGCCGGTGGCGCCTGCGGAATCGGTCGAGGGCCGGGGCTCCCCGGCGCATGCCGCCGCCCCGGCGGCCGGGAGTGCCGCCGCCCCCGCGACGGCGAGCGAAGTCCCCGCGAATTCACGTCGCGTCATCGTCATCGGATGTCCTCCTGTCCGTCGCTGCGCGTTCCCGCGGGAACGCCGGGATGTCGCCGCCTGGCCAGCCGGCGGTTGAAGACTGCTCAGGATCGCATCTCGCGTAGCGCCTCGCCAAGCAGGGCAATGTCCGCCTCGAACGACTCCGGGGCGAGGGGGCCGAAGGAAAAGCGGAAGAAGCTTGACAGCGGCGAGTCGTCGCCGAGGCGCTCCATGTCGCAGTCGGTACCCTTGAGGATCGCGGCCCCGCGCGTGAAGAGGCGCTCGTTCAGCCGCTGGGCGGTCCAGCCGTACGGAAGCCGGCACCAGTGGTAGAAGCCGCCGTCGCCCGAAAAGAGTTCGAGGCCGAGATCCTCGAAGGCTCGGCCGTAGCGCTCCCGCTGCATGGCATAGAAGGCGGGGACGGCTGTCCGGACGTGGAGCATGCGCTCGGGGTCCAGGAGTTCGACCGCGTAGCACTGTGACGGATGGGACACGCCGCCCATCCCGAACGAGGAGAAGTTCGCGAGCACTTCGATGTGCCGCTTCGCCGCCACGGCCCACCCGATGCGGATGCCGGGCGCCTGCAGGCCCTTCGTGGCGGCGCCGACGACGAACAGGTTGCCGCGCTCGATGTCGTCCACGTGCGCGAGGGCGCTCACCGGCTCGTCGTGGAGAAGCTCGTAGGCCTCGTCGACGAGGAGCCCCAGGCCGTCTTGCGCGCTGGCCTCGACGAGCGCCGCGAGTTCCTCCCCGGTCCGCGTCACGCCGGTGGGATTGCACGGATTGCTCAGCAGCATCAGGGTGCGCCCCTCCCGCGGAGCCGTGTAGGCCGGGATCGGGGGGCGGAACCCGTTGTCCACGCCGCTGTGCACGAGATGGTAGGGGCGTCGCAGCCGCTCGAGGACATCGTAGTACGGAGTGTACTCCGTCGACGCGAGGCGGACCTCGATATCGGGTTCGAGGAAGAGGAGGAGCGCCACGATCGCGGGACGCCCGCCCGCGAACACCATCACGTTCTCCGCCGTGATCTCGACACCGTACGACTGCCGGTAGTAGGCCGCGATCGCCTCTCTCAGCGCAGGGAGTCCCCACGCCTTGGGGTATTTGCGGTGCTCGGAGGTCACCGTCACGGTCGAGGGAAGCGGCGGGCCGTCCGGCAGGTCGACGGTCCGCGGGAACCCCTGGCTCCACGGGTTCGTGCCGGGCTCGCCCATGTAGGTACCGAACGCGCCCAGGAAGGCGTACAGCGTCTCGTAGATCCCCATCGGGGGCATGTATCTCAGGTACAAGCCGGTCGCTCCTTCCGGTTGGCGGCCCGCGGCAAGGGCTGGCCGGGCGCGGTCAGGACATGGTCAGGGGGCTGGCGATGCCTCCACGGTGAGCGTCATGAGCATCCCGCGGCTGTCGTGGCCGGCGACATCGCACACCACGGTGTAGCTTCCGGGAGCGAGGTCGAGTTCCACCAGGCGAACCTCCCCGGTATTCACGTCCGTCTCGGTCTCCCAGAGGACCTCTCCGCTCGCCGGCTCCACGAGCTTGAGGTTGTGCATCTCGAAGCCCTGGTTGCTGAGGCGGAGCACCGTGGGGCCGGCCGGCAGCCGCGACGGCATGCCGATCGCGTACTCGAGCAGGGCCACGTCGACCGCCTCGACGGCGTACACGGCCGACAGATCCGGATCCGAAGCGGCACCGGTCGCCTCCGGGGCGGCGGCCGCGTCCGCGGACTCGCCTGCTCCGCCGCATCCGAACGCGAGCACCGCGGCGGCGGCGGTGGCGATGGGCATGCGGCGACGACGCGCCGTCCGGGGCACCATCCGCCTCGCTGTCGGCGATCTCAGCCGGGGCGCCCGTGGCACTTCTTGTACTTCCGGCCGCTGCCGCAGTGACACGGCTCGTTCCGCCCAGGGGTCTTCGTGGCCGTCGCCGGAGCGCCCGTCCGGCGGGGCCGCTGGCCGGCGCGGAGGGCCGCGCGGGCTGCGGTGTCATCGGGCGCCAGTTCCTGCACCGCGGCGGAGGCCGCCACGCCCGTGGCCGAGAACGCCGGCTCGCGCGCGGGAGGCTGGCCCGACGCGCCGTCCGGCACGGGGGTCGCTCCGCCGGGGGCCATCCCGCGCGCGGCGCCCGCCGCGCCGGCGCCCGGCTCCACCGGGCCGCTCATGCCCGTGATCTGCGGCGCCCTGGGCCGGACCGGCGGCCGGCGCTCGATGCGCACGCGGAAAAAGCGATTCGCCACCGTCTTCCGGATGTCCGTGATCAGGCTCACGAACATCTCGTACGCCTCCTTCTTGTATTCGACGAGCGGATCCTTCTGCCCCCACGACCGGAACTGGATCGAGGAGCGCAGATGGTCGAGGTCGTAGAGGTGATCCTTCCATTTCTCGTCCAGCACCGACAGCACGACGAAGCGCAGGACCTGCTCCCAGTCTTCGCCGAAACTCTCGAGCTTGGTGCGGAACTGCGCGTGGGCGCTCTCGAGCACCGCCTCGTACAACTCGCCGGTCCCCGCCCAGTTGTCGGCGCTCGCTTCCTTCTCCGCCTCGGACGCCTCGCCCCGGTCCGCTCCGACCCGGGGCAGGAACTCGTTGTGCAGGAAGTACTCGATCAGGAGGTGCTCCCGCAGTCCCGGGAGGTTCCACCGGTCGTGCGAACTCTCCTCGGGCACATAGGCGTCCATCTCCTCGCGGATCGCCTCCTCGACCATCTCCCACGTCTCGCCCTTGAGGTCTTCCCCACCCTCGAGCGCATAGAGGCGCAGGTCGTAGACGACCTCCCGCTGCTGGTTCATCACGTCGTCGTAGTCCAGCAGTCGTTTGCGCGCGTCGAAGTTCTGGGTCTCGACCCGCTTCTGCGCCCGCTCGACGGACTTCGTGATCCACGGATGACTGATGACCTCGCCCTCCTGCACGCCCAGCCGATCCATGACCTTCGCCACGCGCTCATGCATGAAGAGCCGCATGAGATCGTCTTCCAGCGACAGGAAGAAGAGGCTGGCGCCGGGATCCCCCTGGCGTCCGGAACGGCCGCGGAGCTGGCGGTCGATGCGGCGGGACTGGTGGCGCTCCGTGCCCAGGATCTGGAGGCCGCAGGGCGGCTCCTCCTCGCACCCCCGCTCCTTGATCTCGGCTCGCGACAGGTCCGGTTCCTCGGCGCTGCGGCCAAAGGCCGGGGTTTCGGAGCGGATCCCGCACACGTCGCACTGCACGCACGGGGAAGCGAGTTTGATGTCGGTGCCGCGCCCGGCCATGTTCGTCGCGATCGTGATCGCGCCCGGCTGGCCCGCGTTGCGCACGATCTCCGCTTCCCGGGCGTGCTGCTTCGCGTTCAGCACCTCGTGCGCGAGGCCCCGCCGTTTCAGCATGCGGGCGATGATCTCCGACACTTCCACACTCGTCGTCCCGACGAGGATCGGAAGGCCCTCCCCGTTGATCCGCTCGATCTCGTCGATCAGGGCGGCGTATTTCTCCTTCTTCGTCTGGAAGATCGCGTCGTCGTGATCGAGTCGCCGCACCGGCCGGTTCGTCGGGATGACGACGACCTCGAGGCCGTAGATCGCGTGGAACTCGCCCTCCTCCGTCTCGGCGGTACCGGTCATGCCGGCCATCTTGTCGTACATCCGGAAGTAGTTCTGGATCGTGATCGTGGCGAGCGTCTGCGTCTCGCCCCGCACCTTGACCTTCTCCTTCGCCTCGACCGCCTGGTGGAGCCCGTCCGACCAGCGCCGCCCGTGCATCTTGCGGCCGGTGTGTTCGTCGACGATCAGGACGTCGCCGTTCTCCACCACGTACTCCACGTCCTTCTCGTACAGGGAGTACGCCTTCACGAGCTGGTGGATGACGTGGATCTTCTCCGACTTCTCCGCGTACTCGCGTTCGAGCCGCTCGATCTCGCCACGCTTCTCGTCCGTGGTCAGCGACTCGTCGTCCTCGACCTGCTGGACGTCCTCCGAGATGTCGGGGACGACGAACGTCTCGGGGTCGTCGGGAGAGAGCACGTCGAGGCCCTGCTCGGAAATCTGGATCGTCTGCCCCTTCTCGTCCATCGAGAAGAGGAGCATCTCGTCGATCTCGGGCAGCCGCTTCTCCCGCATGAGGTCGGCTTCCGTCCGCTGAATGAGCTGCTTCACGCCGGAGCGCGTCTTCAGCTTGAGCAGCCGCTTGTTCTTCGGCGCGCCGCGTTGCGCGGCGAGCAGCTTCAGGCCCGCGTCCCGGCGCTGCTCCGTATCCTCATCGGCTCCGGTCTCTTCGAGCAACTTCGTGCCCTCGGCCACGAGACGGTTGACGATCCGCGTCTGCTTGCGGGCGATCGCAGCCACCTGCGCGTTGTGCTTCTGGTACACGTCGCGTTCGTCGCGACCCGCGGGTCCGGAGATGATGAGCGGGGTGCGGGCCTCGTCGATGAGCACCGAGTCGACCTCGTCGATGATCGCGTACGCGTGTCCGCGCTGCACGCGATGCCGGAGTTCGATCACCATGTTGTCGCGCAGGTAGTCGAACCCGAATTCGTTGTTCGTCCCGTAGGTGATGTCGGCCTGGTAGGCGGCCCGCCGCTCGACGCTTCCCGGCTCCGTATCTTCGAGCACGCCCACGGTGAGACCGAGGTAGTCGAAGACGGTGCCCATCCACTGGGCGTCGCGCCTGGCGAGATAGTCGTTGACGGTAACGAGGTGCACGCCCCGGCCGGGGAGGGCGTTGAGGTACATCGGCATCGTGGCCACGAGCGTCTTCCCCTCGCCGGTGGCCATCTCGGCGATCTTCCCCTCATGGAGAACGATCCCTCCGATGAGCTGCACATCGTAGGGGATCATGTCCCACGTCATCTCGTTTCCCGTGACCTCGATCTCCGTGCCGAGGAGTCGCCGGCACGCCTCGCGGACGGTCGCGAAAGCCTCGGGAAGAAGCTCGTCGAGCACGGCCTGCAGCGCCTCGTTGAGGTCGCCCTCCGTCGTCGCGATGCGTTCGGTGAGATCGGCGCGGCGCGCCGGATTTTCGGTGAAGCGACGCTTTTCCCGCAGCGCCTCGACGGCCTCCTCGAACTCGGCGGTCCGCTCCTCGATGACCGCCCGGAACTTCCCCGTCTGCGCCTTGAGGGCTTCCTCCGGGAGATCCGCGAACCGCGACTCGTGTTCCTTGATCTGCGAGATGATCGGCCGCATGCGCTTCATCTCGCGCGTGAAGCGCGTTCCGAAGACCTGCGTTACGACGTTCTTCAACATCCGGGGCTCACTGGGTTACATGGCGCGCCCGGCGTCCGGCCCAGGCGCGCTCGACTTGGTGTCGGATCGTTTCCGGAACGAGGAGGTAGACCGAACGCCCCTCCTCGAGGCGCTGCCGGATCCGGCTCGCCGAGATATCCACTCGCGTGACGTGGGCGACAACATACTCGATCGGCATCGATTCCGGGGAGGGCGCGGGCTCTCCGCCGCCCCGCGGCATCACCGCAATGCGGGCCAACTCCGGAAGCCGGCGCCAGCGTTCCCAGCGGTGGATCGCCGCGAACTGGTCCGCGCCCATCGCGAGGACGAGCCGGTCGGCGGGAAAGCGCCGCGCGAGGGCTTCCAGCGTGTCCACCGTGTAGGAGGGACCGGCCCGCTCGATCTCCATCGGGCTGACCTCGATGCCGGGCAGGTCCGCAAAGGCCCGGCGCGTGAGGTCGAGGCGCACCTGCGCGGGGAGCGTAACCTCGCGGTGCGGTGGATCGCCCGCGGGAATCACGAGCAGCCGGTCGAGACGCAGCTCTTCGAGGAGGTCGCGCGCCACCGAGACATGGCCCACGTGCGGAGGATCGAAGCTCCCGCCGAGGATGCCCGTGCGGCGGCCACCCGTCGGGACTTCAACGCGGGGACTCGACATCCCCCGCCGGGTCCTCCGCCGCCGCCGGGTCTTCGTCCGCCAGCAGCAACCGGACTTCCTCCGAGTCGGGAAACTCCGACAGCAGCCTCCCCCGGATGACGCCGGCCTCGGTTTCGTACCCCACGACACGGTAACTTCGATACAACCGCAACAGGAGATCCGGCAGGAATTCCCCGGTCGGCTCCTCCGCCAGCGATTTTTCGAAGTAGACGATCGCGGATTCCGCCAGTCTCCTGCGATCCTGATAGTACTTCCCGATTTCGTAGCTCTTCTCGGCCAGCTTCGCCCGCGCGTCCGCCATCAGGCCTTCGGCCTGCTCCCGGAGGGGGGTCGTCGGGAAGAATTGCAACAGACGCTGGCATTCCTCGAGGGCCCGCCGGGTGAACTCCTGGGAGAGAGTGACCCGGGGCGAAGCCGCGAGGTACGCCCGGCACAGCCCCAGCTGCGCGTCGTCCGCGAGGGGACTGTTGGGCCGGTTCGTGGCCATGCGCCGGAACTCCTCCACGGCGTCGAGCTCGTTGCCCGCCCGGAGCTGCCCCTCGGCAGCGAGGTACTGCGCGCTGTCGACGAGCGGATTCAGGGGATCTCGAACCATGAAAGCGAGGAAGCCCTCGGCCGCCCTGCGATATTCTTCGGCGTCGAACCGATCCTGCGCCCACTGGAAGAGATCCGGTGGCTCGAGATCGCCCGGGGGGCCGGAACTCGAGCAACCCGCGAGCATGAGGACCGCGGCGGCGAGCGCCGTGCGGAGGGCATCGCGAGCCCTCCCCGTGGGGCCCTTCATTCCGGTTGGGCCGCTCATTCGAAGCCGAAGCGGATCTGTCGGATCCGCTCCTCCGCCCGGCGGACCAGCGCGTGTGTGCGTGTCGGGTTCAGTTCCAGCACGCGAGCGTAGTTGACGAGAGCTTCGTCCGTCTCGCCGAGCGCGAGGTGGAGTTCGCCGATGAGGAAGTGCGCCTCGACCATGTGCGTCCGCGGCACACCGAGTTCGACCATTTCGGCCAGCTTCTCGAGGGCGGCGGCGGGGCGGCCCTCCGCCCGGTCTTCATCGGCGGACACATAAAGACAGTTCCCGTAGCGGTAACGGGCGTCCTCCGGGTTCGAGCGGCTTGCCTCCATCGCCTCGAGGAAATCGCGATAGAACGGCAGCGCGCGAGTGCACGCGCCGAGTTGTTCATATGCGAGACCGACATCGTACAGCACCGCCGGCTCCGGATCCCCCTCGCCGGCGAGGAGCGCGAGGCGCAGCGAGAGAGAACGTGCGTAGTCACCCTCAGCCGCATGATAGGCGGCCAGCGAGCGCTGGAGGTCGGCGGACAGATAGCCCAGTCCCCAATCCACGAGGGGCTGGAGCGCGCGGGACATGTTCTCCGCCGCGCCCCGCTCCCGCGCGGACCACGCAAGTCCGGCGAGCGAGGCCGCCGCCTGGTGCCGCAGCCGGGGGTCGCGCTCGGCAAGCGTCTCGTAGACGGTGAGCGCCTCGTCGACATCGCCGCGCACGGCGTAGGCGTGCCCGAGCCGGAGGAGCAGGTCGTCGGTGTCCCCGCTGACGCGCCGGGCAAGGAGGTACTCGGCGATCGCCTTTTCCGCATCCCCGACGGCCAGGTATCGGTCCCCGCGCACGACGGACCGGTCCACCGGATCCTCGCATGCCGCAAGCGCAAGCGCCGCCAGGACCCCGGCGGTCCCCTGAACGATCCGCTGTCGGACGGTCACCATGGGCGCCCCCTGCCGGCCTTCGTCCCCCGCATGTCTCAACTCTCCCCGCTTTCGACGCCGCCATGGATGTCGCCCGTTGCCTCGCGAGAGGCGCGCGGCCCGCCCCTGCGCGTCCAGCGCCGCACGAGGCCGTACAGAAAGATACAGCGCAGGGCCGAGATGCCATCGCGCCACCCGATCTTCTTGCCCTCCGCGTACGTCCGCCCCGCGTAGGAGATCCCCACCTCGTACACGCGCCATCCACCCATGGCGACCTTCGCCGTGATTTCCGGTTCGACGCCGAAGGCCCGCTCCTCGATCGTGAGCTGCTCGATCACTTCCCGGCGGAAGCACTTATAACACGTCTCCATGTCCGTGAGGTTGAGGTTCGTCATCATGTTCGACAGCCGAGTCAGCCACCGGTTCCCCACATAGTGCCAGTAGTAGAGGACGCGATGCGGCTGCCCGCCCATGAATCGCGACCCGTAGACGACGTCCGCTCTGCCCGCGAGGATCGGCTCCAGGAGGCGCGGATACTCGGCGGGGTCGTATTCGAGATCCGCGTCCTGGATGATGACGATGTCGCCTTTGACGCGCCGGAACCCGGTGGAGAGGGCCGCGCCCTTCCCCCGGTTCCGCTCGTGGACGAGCACCCGGTCGACCAGCCCTTCCGCCTCCAATCGGTTGAGGATCGACGCGGACCCGTCGGCCGAGCCGTCGTCGACCGCGATGAGTTCCACGTCCGGGGCGACCTCCTTCACGCGCCGGACGATCGCCTCGAGCGTCGTCTCCTCGTTGTATACGGGCATGACCACGGAGACCCGGGCTCGCCCCATGTCCTCCTCGCCTCCCCGCTGTGCGATCATTCGGGTGCTGCCCCGAGCGGCCGCATCTCCCGAAAATACTCGACCGTTCGCTTCAGCCCGACCTCGAGCGGGACTCGGGGAGTCCAGTCCAACCGCGCAGAGGCGAGAGAGATGTCCGGAGAGCGCATTCTCGGGTCGTCTTCGGGCAGCGGACGCACTTCGATCGTGGACGCGGAGTCCGTGGTCGCGAGCACGAGATCGGACAACGCCCGAATCGTATACTCCTCGGGATTGCCCAGGTTCACCGGCTCGTGGATGTCGGCGTTGAAGAGACGCCAGATCCCTTCCACGAGGTCGGACACATAACAGAAGCTCCGTGACTGGGAGCCGTCTCCGTAGACGGTGAGCGGTTCCCCCCGGAGTGCCTGGACGACGAAGTTCGACACCACGCGGCCATCGTCCGGACGCATGCGCGGGCCGTAGGTGTTGAAGATTCGCACGATGCGCGCGTCCACCCCGTGCTCGCGGTGGTAGGCCATCGTGATGGCCTCGGCGAAGCGCTTCGCCTCGTCGTACACGGAGCGCGGACCGACCGGGTTCACGTTGCCCCAGTAGGTTTCGGGCTGAGGATGGACGAGCGGATCACCGTAGACTTCCGAGGTGGACGCGAGGAGCAGCCGGGAGCCCCTCGCTCTGGCCAGGCCCAGGGCGTTGCGCGTGCCGAGAGCGCCCGCTTCCAGCGTCTGGATCGGGAACCGAAGATAGTCCACCGGGCTGGCCGGCGAAGCGAAGTGGAAAACCCCTTCGATCTCCCCCTCGATCTCGAACGGCTCCGACACGTCCCGCTCCAGAAACGCGAACCTCGGCTCGTCCCGCAGGTGGGCGAGGTTGCGTCGCGTCCCCGTGATCAGGCTGTCGATGCCGACGACGGAGTGCCCCTCGGCGAGGAGGCGGTCGGTGAGGTGCGAACCGAGGAAGCCGGCGGCGCCGGTGACGACCAGTCTCATGCGATCTCCGCCGGACCGATCTGCCTGCGCCCGACCGAGTAGTGTTCGAACCCTCGCGAAGCCATGCGATCCGGTTCGAACACGTTGCGCCCGTCGAACACGATCGGGCGGGCCATGCGCTGCGCGAGTTGCGACCAGTCGGGACGCCGGTACTGCAGCCACTCCGTCACGACGACGAGCGCGTCCGCCCCGTCGAGCGCCTCGTACTCGTTCGCCGCGTATTCCACGGCGTCCCCCAGGTAGAACTCGCGCGACTGCGCCATGGCGGCGGGGTCGTGCGCCACGACCGACGCTCCCCGCTCGCGCAGCCCTTCGGCGACCGCGCGCGAGGGCGCTTCGCGCATGTCGTCCGTGCGCGGCTTGAACGCAAGCCCCCAGAGCGCGAAGCGCAGACCCGTGAGGTCATCTCCGAACCGCTGCCGGATTTTTCGGACGAGGACGGTGGTCTGGCGATCGTTCGCCGCGCTCACGGACCTCAGAATGCCGAGGTCGACGCCCTGTTTTCTTGCGGAGCGGATGATCGCCCGCACATCCTTTGGAAGGCAACTGCCGCCATACCCCGTGCCGGCATAGAGAAAGGCCGACCCGATGCGAGGGTCCGAGCCCACGCCGCGGCGAACGCGCTCGATGTCGGCTCCGGTTTGCTCGCAGAGTTCGGCGAACTGGTTCATCATGCCGATCCGGGCGGCCAGCATCGCGTTCGCCGCGTACTTGGTCAGTTCCGCCGAGGCGATATCCATGAAAATCAGCGGGTTCCCCGAGCGAATGAAGGGCTCGTACAGCTCCTCCATGCACCGTCGGGCGCGGTCCGAATCCACGCCGCAGACGACCCGGTCGGGGTACAGGAAATCCCCTACGGCGTCGCCTTCCTTGAGGAACTCGGGGTTGGAGCACATGTGGAAGGGCAGGTCGGTCCGTCGGGCGATCTCGGCCCGCACGATCTCGCTCGTCCCCACCGGAACGGTGCTCTTCATTGCGACGACCGCGCCGGGGCGCAGATGGTCTCCGATCACGCGAGCCGCGTCCAGCACGAAGTCGAGGTCCGCCAGCCCGTCCTCACCGGGCGGCGTACCCACCGCGACGAAGATGACGTCGGCCGTCCGGACGCCCTCCGCCGCGTCCGTTGTGAATCGAAGCCGTCCGGCGGCGAGGCCCTCCGAGATCAGGCGCTCGATGCCGGGTTCGTAGATCGGGACATCTCCGGAGTTCAAGCGCCGGATCTTCTCTTCGTCGACATCGGCACAGGTGACGCGATTACCGGACCCGGCGAGACAGGACCCTGCCACGAGCCCGACGTATCCGGCGCCGATCACGGTGATTTCCATCGAGTTCTCCGTCGCTCCTCGTTCAGGGGGCCGTGTCGCCGCTCGACCGACGGGCGGCTCCGGAACTCGCGACCCAGTCCAGCGTGGCGTGCGCGCAGGCCCGCAGGTCGCGCTCCGCGCGCCACCCGGTCGCGGCCCGCAGCCGCGCGGGATCACCGACCACGGCCTCCGGTTCTCCGCTCCGGACCAGGGCCGGATCGCGCACGATCTCGGGCTCGATCTCCGCCCTCTCGAGGACCCACTCGAGCAGGCGGCGGACCTTCGTCGCAATCCCGGAGCACACGTTGTACGCCATGTGGGGCGTCCCGTCGAGGTCGGCGATGTCCGCGAGCGCCCGAACCCCGTCGCGTACGTCCGTGAAGTCGCGCTCCACGTCCAGATTGCCGACGGCGAGCCGAGGCTCCGCCATTCCCCGCCGAATCGCGAGGGCGCGACGGCAGAAGCTCGGGAGCACGAACACGGGACGCTGTCCAGGACCGACGAGCGGAAAGAGCCGCGCGACGACCACACGGACGCCGAGTGCCGTGCCGACTCCGCGGGCGACAACGTCCTGGGCGGCCTTGGTGGCGCCGTACACGCTCGTCGGCCGAAGCGGCGTACGCTCTTGCATCGGCCCGCCACGGCCGCCGCCGTACGAGTCCGCGGAACCCGCCACGACCACTGTGTGCACGGCCGCGCGGGCCCGCGCAACCGCTTCGACGAGGTTCAGCGTGCCCGCGCCGTTCACCGCGAGAGCGTCCCGGGACCGCTTGCCGGCCTCGGCTCCCGACGAGAAGCCGGCCAGGTGGAAGATTCGGCGCGGACGGGCGGCGTGCACGGCCGAAGCGACGGCGTCGGCGTCTCGCACATCGAGCCGCGTCCATGCGGCCGCGGCGCGACCGGCCGGCGAAAGAGTCCCGCCGGAGGGGACCTCCCCCAGCATCGTGGCCGTCACCTCGTAACCCCGGTCCAGCAGATGCTCGACCAGGTGCTGTCCGATGAACCCGTCGCCGCCGGTCACGAGCACCCTCACCGGCGGCACTCGCTAGAGCACACGCGCGAGGCGCCGCGCGGCATAGGTCACGACGAGGTCCGCCCCCGCGCGCCGGATGGCGCGGACCGCTTCCAGGCTGGCCGCTTCCGCGTCGAGCCAGCCTCGCGCGCCCGCGGCCTCGATCATCGCGTATTCCCCGCTCACCTGATACGCGGCGGTGGGCATCCGGAACTCATCCTTGACTCGTCGGAGGATGTCGAGATTCGGCAGCGCCGGTTTCACCATGACCAGGTCCGCCCCCTCGGCGATGTCGAAACCGACCTCGCGGATCGCCTCATCCGCGTTCCGCACATCCATCTGATACCCGCGCCGATCCCCGAAGGCGGGGGCGGAGTCCGCAGCGTCACGGAAAGGGCCGTAGAAAGCGCTCGCGTACTTGGCGGCATAGGACAGAATGGCCACATCCTCGAGGTGCGCTTCGTCGAGCGAGGCGCGAATCACGCCGACCCGACCGTCCATCATGTCCGATGGCGCCACGATGTCCGCCCCTGCGGCCCCGTGACTCACGGCTTGGGCGGCGAGCCGCTCGAGCGTCGGATCGTTCGCGACGCGATCGCCGTCGAGGATGCCGCAGTGGCCGTGATCCGCGTATTCGCACAGGCAGACATCCGTGATCAGGACCAGATCGGGAAGCGCGCCGCGAAGCGCCCGCAGCGAGCGCTGGATCACGCCGTCCGGCTGGTCCGCGCGCGAGCCCCGCGCATCCTTGCTTGCAGGCAGGCCGAACAGGAGAACGGCCCGTATCCCCTCCTCGAAGGCGGCGCCCGCTTCTTCGACGGCCGCCTCGACACTCAAGCGGTCGATCCCGGGCATCGAAGGGATCCGCTGTCGCGGCGGTCCCCGGTCATCGATGAACATGGGGTAGACCAGATCGGAAGCCTCGAGCCGAGTCTCCCGCACGAGTTCGCGCAGGGAGGCCGTACGACGCAGGCGGCGTGGCCGGGAGGCGGGGAACGATGCGTCAGGCATGGCCATGAGTCGCGGCGAAACGGCCGGGGCGGGCGGCGGATGCCACCAGAGCGTCCACGAGCCCGGGCATCGAGTGCGTTGCCGCCACGACGTGCACGGGCAGACCAAGTTCGGCGAGCGTCGATGCGGTCACGGGGCTGATGGCGGCCACGAGAGCGCCGCCGGTCTGCGCACCGACGAGTTGCACGAAGGCACGGGCGGCGGACGAGGCCGTGAAGGTCAGCCAGTCTCCGCGACCCAGTTCGATGAACTCCCGGAGAACGTCTCGCACGTCGGGGTTGACCTCCACCGCGTAGGCCGCCGCGACATCGACCCGCGCGCCGGCGGCGACCAGTCGTTCCCGCAGCACGGGACGCGCTCGCTCGGCCTGCACGAGCAGGACCCGCGCGTCCGGACGACTCTCCGGCCCGGTCGCCGCCACGATCTCATCCGCGAGCGCTTCGCCCCGATAGATCGGCGGCACGAGGCACTCCGCCACGCCGAGGGCGCGCAGCGCGTCCGCGGTCGCCGGCCCCACGGCGGCGAACCGGCCCGCCGCCAGCGCGCACATCGAGTCCGCCTCCGACACGGCGTCTCCCAGACGGCGGACGGCGTTCACACTGGTCGGCACGATCCAGTCGTATTCGGCCAGCCGCGCGGCCGCCCGCGCCAGCGCCTCCGGATCGGCTGCGGGCACCAGCCGAATCGTCGGCGCCGTCGTTACGGTCGCCCCCGCGGCCTCCAGGAGAGTGCGGAAGCCTTCGGTCTGCCCGGCGGGCCGCGTGACCAGTACATGCTGGCCCGCGAGCGGGGGGGAGATCACCGGGCCACCGATGCGAGACGACCGGCCGCGGGAACCCCCGCGGCCGGTCGCCGGTCAGCGGTCGAAACGTCGCCGAGGCGCGTCGTCAGGACGCCTTGACGACTTTTCCCGCCTTGATACACCGCGTGCAGACGCGCACCCGCCGACGACCCGAACCCTCCACGATCTTCACCCGCTGGAGGTTCGGCATGAAGCGCCGTTTGCGCTTGTTGTTCGCGTTGCTGACGTGGTTCCCGACGCCGGGTCCCTTGCCGCAGACGTAACAGAAATTCGCCATGACTCGCTCTGTATTCCGCTCAGTGAACGAACACGGAGTCGGCAAGAAGGAAGGTCGGGGACGATGGGATCAGTTCGCCCATGGACTCCATTACCGCTCCGGATTCGATCCACACGCCTGCGATCGAATCGTTGAATGTGTAGACCTGCCCCCGCACGAAGACACTGTCGCCTCCGTAGATCGTCGTCTCGGCCATCCTGAGGATCTGGATCGGGTCGGACTGAAGCAGCACCGGATAGGCGATGTCGTCCGCAAGCTGAAGAGCGAATGCGCCTTCCCCCAGCCCCGTCGCGACGCGGATTCCCGCGATCAAGACGCGACGACTGACGGCTGCCGCCGGATTGGAAAGCAGGTCGGAGGCGTCCAGATCCCGGGCCGCCTCGACCTCGGCGGCTTCGGCATCGGCGCGTGCCTGTTCGATATCGCGCGACTGGAGGTTCAGCCAATACATGAACCCTCCGATGGCCGCCAGCGCGACGATGCTGAGGATGACGCCGAGCCCACCTTCACCCTTGTTGGACATGTCTCTTCTCCCGGTTCCTCACGCCTCGCGATCGGTGAATTCGATGAGCGCCAACTCCGCTCCGTCACCCTTCCGCGCGCCCAACTTCAGAATCCTCGTGTATCCGCCCGGTCGATGTTCGAAACGCGGGCCGATCTTCTCGAAGAGCTTCCGCAGTGCAGCGCGGTCCGCGATCTGCCGACCGGCCAGTTGCCTGCTGTGCAGATCGCCTCTCTTCGCCAAAGTGATGAGCTTTTCGGCGAACGGCCGCAACTCCTTCGCCTTCGCCTCGGTCGTACGGATCCGCTCGTGCAGGATGAGACTCGTCGCCATGTTTCGCAGCATCGCTTTCCGATGGCTCCGCGTCCGACCGAGTTCCCGCCCCTTCTTTCTATGCCTCATCGTCGCTCTGAGCTCCGTTTCCCGCCAGATCATCCTGCAGGTAGAGGTTCCCGTCTTCATCCCGCAGGAACGACATGCCGAACCGGAGTCCGTGCCGGCCGAGGACTTCCGCAAGCTCCTCGAGAGACTTCTCTCCGAAATTCTCCAGCGCCAGGATATCGTCCCGCGACCGCGTGACGACATCGCCCAGCGTCGACACGCCCTGCTTTTCCAGCGTATTCCTCGAGCGGGCCGAGACCTCGCTGAAATCCTCGAGCGAGCGTTCGAGCAGCTCGACAAGTTCCGCATCGACGGGCTCGCTTGCGCTCTCTTCCTGGACCGGCTCGACGGCCTCCGGCAGCGTGGGCACGGTCCCCATCTGACTGAAATACGACAGGTGCAGCCGGACGATCTCCGCCGCCTGCGAAACCGCCTCCGCCGGCTTGAGGGCTCCGTTCGTCTCGACGTCCACCTCGAGCCGGTCGAAGTCCGTGCGCTGGCCGACCCGGGTCTCCCTTACGTTGAAATTCGCGCGGGTGACGGGGTTGTAAACGGCGTCTATCCGGATCGTCCCGACCGGAAACTCGCGCTTGGTTTCGGTCTCTTCGGGAGGCGCATGGTGCTCCGCCATGACGAAGCCGCGACCGCGATTCACCCACAGGTCGAAGGTGAGAGGACGCTTCTCCGGCAGGTCCTCCTGCAGCGTGAAGAGCACGAGGTCCGGGTTTACCACTCGAACCGACGGATGCTCCACGATCTGCGCCGCCGTTACGGGACCGGCCTTGTGCGCCGTGAGCGAGAGCTTCGCTTCCGCTTCGTCCTCATCCATCACCAGAACCAGACGCTTCAGGTTCTGAATGATCTGATGTACATCCTCCGCGACCCCATCGACCGTCTGGTGTTCATGCTGAACGCCGTCCGCCCGGAAGGCCCAAACCGCCGCTCCGGGAAGCGAGGACAACATGATCCGCCGGATCGAGTTGCCGATCGTGTGTCCGAACCCGCGCTCCAGTGGCTGCAGGAGGAACGATGCGCGCGCCCCATTGGGGGATCGCCTCTGCTCCTCCATCGCTTCCGGCAGCACGAGACCGGCCAGATCTACCAACACCGTCATATGCGCTTCACTCCCTGTTTTTGCTCAGCGGCTTCGCCGGCCGGACGCGGGGCATGCCCCCCGGCCGCGCGGGCCTACTTGCTGTAGAGTTCGACGATCAGCTGTTCTTCAACGGCGAGCGGAATGTCGGATCGGGAGGGGCGCTCGATCATGCGTCCGCTCGCCGCGTCGTAATCGACGCCCAGCCACGACAGTTGATCGCGCGACCGGCGATCCTCGATCGCCTCGATCACCACCGGCAACTTCCGCGCTCTCGGCGCCACCGACACCTCCGCGCCGGGTCCCACGGAATAGCTCGGCACGTCGACCGTCGCCCCTTCGATCCGCACGTGGCGGTGCCGAATGAGCTGCCGCGCCGCCTTGCGAGAAGGCGCGAAACCGAGACGGTAGACGATGTTGTCGAGTCGGCTCTCGAGCGCGACGAGCAGGTTTTCGCCCGTGACGCCGGGGACGCGGGAAGCCTTCTTGAAGAGAGAGCGAAACTGCTTTTCCGCGAGTCCGTATATCCGCTTCACCTTCTGCTTTTCCCGCAACTGCACGGCGTACTCCGACTGGCGCCGACGACGACGACCGCCGCCATGCTGCCCGGGGGGGAACGCGCGACGCTCGATCGCGCATTTCTCCGTGAAGCAGCGCTTCCCCTTGAGGAAAAGCTTCTCTCCCTCACGCCGGCACAGCCGACAAACGGGTCCCGTATAGCGAGCCATCTATACCCTCCGCTTCTTCGGCGGACGGCATCCGTTGTGCGGAATCGGCGTCACGTCCTTGATTGAACGGATCGCGAGACCGGCCGCCTGCAGCGCCTGAATCGCCGACTCACGTCCCGACCCGGGGCCCTGCACTTCCACATGGACTCGCCGCATCCCCATGCCGGCCGCCTCGCGTCCCACCGTCTCGGCCGCGATGGTGGCGGCAAAGGGCGTGGACTTCTTGGAGCCCTTGAACCCCGCCTTTCCGGCACTGGCCCAGGCGACGGTGTCCCCGGTCAGGGTCGTGATCGTGATGATCGTATTGTTGAAGGTCGCCTTGATGTGGGCGACGCCCTCGGCATCGACCTGGCGCTTCTTCTTTCTTACCCGCTTTGCCATTCCCTGCGCATCCTCCGTTTGGGCCGACGTGGTTGCCGCACCTACTTCCTGGGCGCCTTCTTCTTACCGGCCACGGCGCGCCGCGGCCCCTTTCGGGTCCGGGCGTTGGTGTGTGTTCGCTGGCCGCGCACGGGCAGGTTCCGCCTGTGTCGCATCCCGCGGTAGCATCCGATGTCCATCAGACGCTTCACGTTCATCGAGGTCTCGGTACGCAGCGAACCCTCGACCTTGTAGTGGTTCTCGATGACTCGCCGCAGCTTGTTGACGTCGTCATCGGACAACTGATAGACGCGAACATCCCCATCCACGCCCGTTTCGGCCAGGATGTTGCGCGCCGTCGAGTGGCCGATTCCGTAGATGTACGTGAGGCCCACCTCGATCCGCTTGTTCCGCGGAAGATCGACTCCGGCTATACGTGCCATGTATTCCTGCCTATCCCTGCCGCTGCTTGTGCTTCGGATCTCGACTGCAGATCACCCGGACGACACCGCGCCTGCGGATGATCTTGCAATGCTCGCAAATTCGCCTGACACTCGAACGAACCTTCATGCTTCCGTCCTCTGGTGGCGGTTCGATGGCAACCCTTCAAAATACCAGCCCGAACCGATCCGAACAAACTCCATCGCCGTAACCGGAACTTCCCCGGCTCACTTGTACCGGTACGTGATCCGCCCTCTCGTCAGATCGTAAGGCGACAACTCGACCGCGACCCGGTCTCCCGGCAGGATCCGTATGTAGTTCATGCGAATCTTGCCGGAGACGTGGCAGACGATCTGATGCCCGTTCTCCAGCTCCACGCGAAACATCGCGTTGGGAAGCGCCTCGGCGACCTCCCCCGTCATCTGGATCGGTTCTTCCTTCGCCAACTCAGGCCTCCCCTGCTGCTCGCGCCGGACTCGCGACTCGCGTCAACACACGCGGGCCTTCCGGCGTCACCGCGACGGTGTGCTCGAAATGCGCCGAGAGGCGTCCATCCCCCGTCACCACCGTCCATTCATCGTCGAGTGTGCGGATCTCCGGCCCGCCCGCGTTGACCATCGGCTCGATGGCGATGACGAGCCCCGGTTGCATCCGGAACCCGCGGTTGCGCACCCCATAGTTCGGAACCTGCGGTTCCTCGTGGGGGGATTCCCCCACGCCATGCCCGACAAGCTCCCTGATCACACTGAAGCCCTCGGCTTCGACGTGCGTCTGTATCGCCCAGCCCAGGTCGCCGAGTTGGGCTCCGGGACGCGCCGCCTCGATGCCCACATCGAGCGCCGTTCGGGTCACGCCCAGGAGACGCTCCGTAGCCGGCGCCACTTCACCCACGGGAATCGTGACGGCGGCGTCCGCGAACAGACCCTCGAGCTTGACGCCGACATCGACGCTCACGATGTCGCCCGACTGCAATTCACGCCGGAACGACGGTATGCCATGTACAACCTCTTCGTTGATGCTCGTACACAGCGTGGCCGGGAATCCGTACAGCCCCTTGAACGCGGGCGTCGCGCCCGGGTTGTCGCGAATCAGCGCTTCCGCCATGTCGTCCAGCTCCCCGGTGCTCCGACCGGGAATGGCCTGCTCCGCCGCCATCTCGAGGACCTCCGCCACGATGGCCCCCGCAGCGGCGATGGCGTCGATCTGGGCGGACGACTTCAGCCGGATCAACCGGCCATCTCCGCTAGGCGCAACGTTTCGAAGAGACGATCCCGCACGGCCTCCAGCGTTCCCGTCCCGTCCACCGCGGTCAGTCCTGTCGCGGCCCGGGCGTAGTAGGCGAGCAGAGGTTCGGTCTGGGCGCGATAGACCGCGAGCCGATTGCGAACGGTCTCGGCGCGGTCGTCCGAGCGCTGCACGAGGGCGGCTCCGCAATCCGGACAGGCGGCATCCTCTCCCACGGCGCGCACATGAGTCACGAGGCCGCACGATCCGCACACCCGCCGCCCGGAAATGCGGTCGACGAGTTCTTCCTCCGGCGCCTCGAGGGAAAGCACCGCGTCCAGTTCGAGGCCCCGGTCGGCCAGCAGCTCGCCGAGCCCATCGGCCTGAGCGATCGTGCGCGGAAATCCGTCGAGCACGAACCCCCCGCTTGCCTCCGAACCGTCGAACGCCTCCGCGATGAGTCCCAGCACGACCTCGTCGGGCACGAGTTCGCCCGCTTCGTAGTAGACGCGAACCCTCTCGCCGAGCGGGGTTCCGGCGTGAAGCGCAGCGCGGATCATGTCGCCGGTGGAAAGGCGCGGAACGCCAAAACGTTCGGCGAGAAATTCGCCCTGAGTGCCCTTCCCGACGCCGGGAGGACCCATGATGATCAGCCGGACACCCATCACATGTAGCGCTGTCTGCCGCGATACTTGACGCGACCCTTCTTCATGAATCCCTCGTACTGGCGCAGCAGGAGATGCTGTTGCAGCTGCTGCATCGTATCGAGCGCGACGCCCACCACGATGAGCAGCGAAGTGCCGCCGAAGAAGAAGGTCTGAAGATCGAAGATCGAGAAGATCAGGTAGGGCAGAACGGCGATCAGCGCCAGGTATACCGAGCCGGGCAGCGTGATCCGGGTGAGCACGTGATCGATATAGTCCGCCGTCTTCGCGCCGGGCTTGACGCCCGGGATGAACCCGCCCTGGCGCTTCAGATTCTCCGCCAGATCCGCCGGGTTGAAGATGATGGACGTGTAGAAGTAAGTGAAGTAGATGATGAGAACGACGTACAGCACGTAGTACCACGCCGTCCCCACCTGGAGTGCCTGGCTCATTTCGTAGATGAAACGCCGGGCTCCGGAGCTGCCCGGTCCCGGATTGCCCATGAACGCGGCCAGGGTTCCCGGAATGATGATGATCGACTGGGCGAAAATGATCGGCATCACGCCGGCGGAGTTGATCCGCAGGGGGATGAACGACCGTTGCCCTTCCCGGATCCGGCCCCTGCCCACGACCTTTCGCGGAATCTGCACCGGAATCTTGCGCTGGGCCATCGTCAGAGCGACGACCGCGGCCATGACGGCGACGAGAGTCGCCGCCAGGGCGGCGAGCTTGATGATCGAGATGCCGCCGGCCTGGTAGAGTTCGAAGGTGTTGAGCACCGCTCCCGGGAAGCCCTGCAGAATCGAGAAGAAGATGAGCAGGGACATACCGTTGCCGACGCCGCGCTCGGTGATTTGCTCCCCGAGCCACATGACGAACACGCCCCCGGTCGTGAGCATCAGCACGGTGAGCAGGCGAAAACCGAGACCGGGATCGAGAACCGCACCCGGCTGAGCCTCGAGGAAAAGCGCGTAGGTGTAGGACTGCCCGATACACAGCACCACGGTCGTGTACCGCGTCCACTGCGTGAGCTTGCGGCGGCCTTCCTCCCCTTCCTTCTGCAGCTTTTCGATCGCCGGCATGACGGCGGCGAGGAGCTGGAAGAGAATGCTTGCCGAGATGTAGGGCATGATGCCGAGGGCGAACACGGTCGCGCGCTGCAGGCCGCCCCCCACGAAGAGGTCGTAGATGCCGAAGATCGTGCCCTGGAACTGTCCGGCGAGGGCCTGCAGGGCGACGACGTTCACACCTGGCGTCGTGATGTGGGAGCCGAGCCGATACAGGGCGAGACAGAGCAGAGTGAAGAGAATCTTCGCCTTGAGCTCCGGCACCTTGAAGATGTTCGCCGCGGCAGCCGCCGCGTTCTGGCCGTTCGCCATGCCTTACTCGATCACCTTTGCGGTGCCGCCGGCCGCCTCGATCTTCTCACGGGCGGACGCACTGAAGGCATGCGCGCGCACGTCGACCGCCCGCCCGACCTCCCCGCGCCCGAGGATCTTCACGGGACGATCCGTTCCGCGGATAACGCCGCTCGCCCGCAGCGCTCGAGGATCGATCCCGCTTCCCTCCACGCGGTCCAGTTCCGAGAGATTGACGATGTGCCACTCGGTACGCCGGTGCGGCTTGAACCCCCGCTTGGGCGTGCGCCGGTAGAGCGGCATCTGGCCGCCCTCGAACCACGCCGGAATCGACGCGCCACTCCGCGACTTCTGGCCCTTGTGGCCGCGTCCCGACGTCTTGCCCAAGCCGGATCCGTGACCGCGGCCGCGGCGTTTTGCGGAGGACTTCGAACCGCGGGGCGGAGAGAGATTGTCGAGCCCGATCCGCTCGCGTTCAGCCATCTTGTCCGACCTCCTCGACTTCGACGAGATGCGCCACCGCGTGGATCATCCCGCGGATCGCGCGATTGTCCGGCTGCACCACCTGGTCCTGGTGGTGCTTGAGGCCGAGAGCACGCAGCGTGTCCCGCTGCTTGCGCTGCGCCCCGAGCCCGCTTTTCACCTGACGAATCCTTAACCGCTCACCCACGCATGGCCTCCCGGATCGTGGCAACATCCACTCCGCGTTCGGCCGCAACCTGCTCCGGCGTGACCAGATCCTGCAGTCCGCTCATCGTCGCACGAACGATGTTGAGAGGATTGTTGGTGCCGAGGCTCTTCGTGAGGATGTCCTGCACGCCGGCGCACTCGAGTACCGCGCGGACCGGACCGCCGGCGATCACGCCGGTTCCCGGACCGGCGGGCTTGAGCAGGACCCTGCCCGCGCCATGGCGCCCGAGAATCTCGTGGGGGATGGTCCCGTTCACGATCGGCACGACGACCATGGCCTGACGCGCCTGCTCGAATCCCTTGCGGATCGCTTCGGCGACTTCGTTCGCCTTGCCGAGGGCCATACCCACACGGCCCTGCCCGTCACCGACCGCAACGAGCGCGGTGAACGAAAAGCGACGGCCGCCTTTTACGACCTTCGAGACGCGATTGATGAAGATGACATTCTCCTTGAAGTTGTCACCGTCGTCGCGCCGTTTTCTTCCCCCTCTTGCCATGAAGCCCTCTCGTTAGAAGCGGAGACCGCCGTCGCGGGCGCCTTCGGCAAATGCCTGAACGCGGCCGTGGTAGGGATACCCGCCGCGGTCGAACACGATCTCGCCCACATCGGCCGCGACGGCCTTCTCCGCAAGTGTCCTGCCTGCAAGATACGCGTCGGCGACCTTGCCGGAGCGCTCTCCCGCGTCGCCGTCCGGGCCGGCCAGCGTCGAGACGCCGAGCAGCGTAACGCCACGATCGTCGTCCACCAGTTGGCCCTCGAGATGCCGCAGGCTTCGGAACACGACGAGGCGCGGCCGTCCGGCCGTTCCCCGGATCTTCTTCTTGATCCGGGCGTGTCGACGCGTCCGCAGTCGATGCCTCTGTTTTGTCCGACCCCTGATGTCCATCGTCTTCCCTCTGGTTTGGTCGCAGATCAGGCTGTGGCCGTGGCCTTGCCGGCCTTGCGGCGCACATACTCGCCCACGTAGCGAATGCCCTTCCCCTTGTACGGTTCGGGCGGACGGATCGCGCGGATCTCCGCCGCCATCTGCCCGACCTTCTCCTTGTCGTTCCCCGCCACCTTGATCAGCGTCGGCGTCTCGACGCTCAACGCGATGCCCTCGGGCGGTTCAACGGTGACCGTATGGCTGTATCCGACGCTGAACACGACGACGCCGCCCTTCTGTTCCGCCCGGTAGCCGACGCCGTGGATCTCCAGGCGCTTCTCGTACCCCTGCGACACGCCCGTGACCATGTTGGCGATCAGGGATCGCGTGAGCCCATGCAGAGCCCGGTGCCGCGCCTCATCCGAGGCGCGCTTCACGGACACCACACCGTCGGACTGCGTGATCTCCATATCGGAGTCGAACGATCGCTCGAGCGCACCCCGCGGGCCCCTCACCTTCACGTGCGCGCCATCGATCCTCACCTCGACGCCGTCCGGCACGGGGATGGGCAGCTTTCCGATTCTCGACACGCTGTCTACTCCCTCGCGGAAGCAACCGCCGGTCACCGACTCCCGGCAGCTCCGCTAGTAGATTCTCGCGACGATTTCCCCGCCGACGTGCTGCCGACGGGCGTCGCGATCCGTCATCAATCCGTTCGATGTCGACATGATCGCGATCCCCATCCCGGCACGAACCTTGGGGATCGAGTTCGCGTCGACATATTTTCTGAGGCCGGGTTTCGACACGCGTTCGAGCAGCCGAATCACGGGCCGGTCGTCCGACGTGTACTTGAGATACACGCGCAGGCGGCCGTGCCGGTTGTCGTCCAGCACCTTGTAGCCGCGAACGAAGTGGTTCTCCGCCAGGATCCTGGCGATCTCGATCTTTATCTTCGAGAGCGGGATGTCGACGCGCCGGTGTCCGGCCCGGCCGGCGTTGCGGATGCGCGTCAGCATGTCCGCGATCGGATCGGTCATGCTCATCTCACCAACTCGCTTTCCGAACGCCCGGGATCTCTCCGCGGAGCGCCTGCTCGCGGAAGCAGATCCGGCATAGACCGAACTTCCTCATGTAGGCGCGGGGCCGACCGCAGCGATTGCAGCGTCGTACCGTGCGCGAACTGAACTTCGGCTTCCGGTTCGCCTTCTCGACTAGTGCCGTCTTTGCCATTCAGCCCTTTCCCGCTAGATGACGACCGGGACCTCATCGCGAAACGGCATCCCCATCTCGCGAAGCAGGACGAGCGCCTCATCGTCCCGGTTGGTCGTCGTGACGAACGTAATGTTGAGACCGTGGATCTTGACGATCTCGTCGTAATCGACCTCTGCGAAGACCATCTGCTCCCGGATCCCGACCGTGTAGTTGCCGCGTCCATCGAACGCCCGGCTCCGGAACCCCCTGAAGTCCCTGATACGAGGCACGGCCGTACTGATGAACCGGTCGAGGAACTCGTACATGCGGGCATTGCGAAGCGTCACCATCGTCCCGATCGGCATGCCTTCACGCAGGCCGAAGTTCGAGATCGAGTTCCGCGCCCGCGTAACGACGGGTCGCTGGCCGCTGATCACGGCGATCTCGTTCGAGGCGGACTCGATCAGCCGGGGATTGTCCTTCCCTTCGCCGAGTCCCGCGTTGATCACGATCTTCTCGAGCCTGGGGATCTGGTGCGGGTTCTCGAAGCCGAAGGTATCGGCAAGCTTCGCCCGGACCGTGTCCTCGTAGTGTTTCCGCAGCCGCGGCTTTCCGTTTTCCGAACTCATCTTTGCCTGCTAGCCCGCCGTCGGGAGGGGGTTGTCACAACGCCTGCAGATCCGCTCGATCGTGCCGTCCGCATCGCGCTGGCGGCGCACCCGCGCCGGCTCGTCGCACTGGGGACACACGAGCATCACGTTCGAAGCGCTGATCGGCTCTTCGTAGGTGACGATGCCGCCTTCGGTGATCCCGCCCTTCGCGTTGGCCACGGGACGCTTGTGATGCTTGCGCATGTTCACGTCCTGCACCACGACGAGTCCCCGCGAAGGGATCGTGCGCAGCACCTGGCCCTGGGCGCCGGCATAGTTGCCCGCGATCACCCGAACCGTGTCCCCGGCTCTCATGTTCAGTTTCGTCCGTGTCATCTTCGGTTCAGTTCCTCGTGCGACACCTGGCGGCCCCGCGGCTAAATCACTTCGGGGGCGAGCGACACGATCTTCATGAACTTCTTCTCGCGAAGTTCACGTGCCACCGGCCCGAAGATACGTGTCGCGGTCGGCTCTCCCGCATCGTTGATGATCACCGCCGCGTTCTCATCGAAGCGGATGTAGCTACCGTCGCGCCGCCGGCTCTCCTTGGCCGTCCGCACGACGACCGCGCGGACTACCTCGCCTTTCTTCACGTTCCCGTGCGGGGTCGCGTCCTTGATCGTCGCGACGATCACGTCGCCCACGCGGGCGTACCGGCGACGCGACCCGCCGAGGACTCGAATGCAGAGAGCCCGGCGAGCACCGGAATTGTCCGCGATGCGGACCATCGATTCCTGCTGAATCATCTCGTCGTGCCCCCGTTACTCCGGACGCTGGACCAGCTCGAGCACGCGCCAGCGCTTGAGCCTGGAGAGCGGACGGGTCTCCTCGATCCGGACCACGTCACCCACCCGGTATTCGTTCTCTTCGTCGTGCGCCTGGTACCGTTTGCCTCGGCTCACCTGCTTGCCGTACAGCGGGTGCGCGAGCCGCCGCTCGACGGACACCACGACGGTCTTTTCCATGCGGTCGCTCACGACCGTTCCGAGCCGAACCTTGCGCCGGCCCTTCGTCGCCGATTGGTCAGCCAACCTGATTCTCCTCGCTACGCGCTCGCTCGACCTGCACGGTCTTCAGTCGCGCAATCTCGCGACGCAACGTCCTCAGGAGCGACGGGTTCTCAAGTTCCTCGAACGCGGCCCTGTAGCGCAGACGAGCGATTTCGTCCTTCGCGCGGGTGAGTTCCTCGACGAGTTCCTCGTCGGTGAGTTCGCGAATCTCCATCGCTTCCAGCGGCACCTAGTCCTCCCGCTCCAGAAAGCGTGTCTTGACCGGAAGCTTCGCCGATGCCAACTGCATGGCTCGCCGCGCGAGTTCGATGTCGACCCCCTCGAGTTCGAACATCACCCGACCCGGCTTCACCGGCGCGACCCAGTACTCGGGGTTCCCCTTACCCTTCCCCATCCGGGTCTCCGCGGGCTTCTGCGTGAGCGGCTTGTCCGGAAAGATGCGGATCCAGACTTTTCCGCCACGCTTGATGTGCCGCGTCATCGCGACTCGAGCGGCTTCGATCTGACGGTTCGTGATCCAGCCCGGTTCCACGGCCTGAAGCGCGTAGTCGCCGAACGAGACCTTGTTCCCGCGATGCGCGGCACCGCGCAGGCGCCCCTTCTGCTGTTTCCGGTACTTGATCCTCTTCGGCTGCAGCATGTGTCTCTATCCTCGCCCACGGCCGGTACGGCGGCGGCGCCCGCCTGCCGTGTACGTCTGACCACGGCGGTCTTCCACGATCTCGCCATGAAAGATCCACACTTTCACGCCGATCGTTCCGAAGGTCGTCCGGGCCTGTCGCTCCGCGTAATCGATGTCCGCTCGCAGCGTGTGCAGCGGCACGCGCCCTTCGTGATAGCCCTCCGAGCGCGCAATCTCGGCCCCGCCAAGCCGCCCGCCGCACTGAATGCGGATGCCGCCGGCGCCGGCTCGCATCGCGGCCTGCACGGCCCGCTTCATCGCGCGCCGGAAGCTGATCCGCTGCGTCAACTGATGGGCCACGTTGTCCGCCACGAGCTGAGCCTGCGTCTCCGGCCGGCGGATCTCCTCGACGTTGACGGAAACTTCCGCATCCGTCAGCAGAGCGAGTTCGTCCCGCAGCTTGTCGACCTCGGCCCCCCGCTTGCCGATGACGACGCCGGGGCGGCCGGTGTGGATCGTAACGACGATCTTGGACGGCTTGCGCTCGATCTCCACCTGGGCGATCGCCGCGTGCCCGAGTCGCGCTTGCAGGTACTTCCGCAGCTTCTCGTCTTCGGCGAGGAGCTTCGGGAACTCCTTGCCCTGTGCGTACCAGCGCGACCGCCACGGCTTGACCGAGCCGAGTCTGAATCCGTACGGGTGTGTCTTCTGGCCCATTAGTCTCTCGTGTCCACGACGACCGTCACATGGCTGCTCCGCTTGAGCCGGGGGGTCGCCCTTCCGTAGGCGCGCGCGCGCCAGCGCCGAAGCGTCCTGCCTTCATCCACGTACGCCTCGCGCACATAGAGTTCGTCCACATCCAGCGTTTCGCCGCCCTCGTCCGCTCTGTATACGGCGTTGGCGACGGCCGAACGGAGCACTTTTCCGATCGAGCGCGCCGCCTTCTTCTTCGAGAATTGCAGGATGGCGTAGGCGTCGTTGACGTCGCGCCCGCGAATCTGGTCGATGACCAGACGCATCTTCCGCGCGGACATCCCGAGGTTCTTCGCCCTGGCTGTCGCCTGCATCAGACTCTGCCCCTCCGGTCTCGCGCGGAACCGGCGTGCCCGCGGAAGGTTCGCGTCGTTGCGAACTCTCCGAGTTTGTGCCCCACCATGTTCTCCGTCACGTAGACCGGGATGAACTTGTTGCCGTTGTGCACCGCGAGCGTGTGTCCGACGAAATCCGGGCTGATGGTCGAAGCCCGGGCCCACGTCTTGATGACCGACTTGTCTCCGGAATCGTTCATCCGCTGCACCTTCATCAGCAGCTTCTCATCGATGTACGGTCCCTTTTTCACGCTTCTCGGCATCGGATCTCTCGCTCCTACTTCGTGGCTTTGCCGCGCTTGCGGCCGCGCACGATCAACTTGTCGCTCGGCTTGTGCTTCTTCCTCGTCTTGCGACCCTCCGGCTTGCCCCACGGCGAGACGGGTGGACGACCGCCGGAACTGCGCCCCTCCCCGCCCCCGAGGGGATGGTCCACGGGGTTCATCGCCACGCCGCGCACCTTGGGCCGACGGCCCTTCCACCTCGAGCGGCCCGCCTTCCCGGCTCGAATGAGTTCGTGGTCGACGTTGCCGACCTGCCCGACCGTGGCCCGGCACGATTCCGGCACCATACGCATCTCGGTGCTGGGGAGCCGCAACGTGACCGTTCCCCGCTCTTTCGCGACGACCTGGACGGACGCGCCGGCCGAGCGGGCAAGCTGCGCGCCCTTGCCGGGCGCGAGTTCCACGCCGTGCACGACCGTCCCGAGCGGGACCTCGCGCAGTGGCAGGCAGTTCCCCACGTTCGGGTCGATCCCCGACCCGGAGAGGATGGTGTCACCGACACCGAGACCTCGCGGGTGGAGGATGTAGCGCTTTTCCCCATCCGCGTAGTGGATGAGCGCGATGCGGGCCGAGCGATTCGGATCGTACTCGATCTCCGCGATGACGCCGGGCACGCCGTCCTTCCTGCGCTTGAAGTCGATGCGGCGGTAACGCCGCTTGTGGCCGCCCCCGCGCCTCCGGCTCGTGATGTGTCCGTGATGGTTGCGGCCGGACTTCTTCGGCAGACCCTCCGTCAGCGACCTCTCCGGCTCGCTGCGGGTGATTTCCTCGAACGTCGATACGCTGCGGTATCGGGAGGCGGCCGTCACCGGCTTGAATTTGCGAATCGGCATCGATCAGGCTCCCTCCAACACATCGACGGGACCGTCGGCGACTTCGATGATCGCCTTCTTCCAGTGTGGTCGCCGGCCCATCGTGCGCCCCATACGCTTCTTCTTCCCCCGCACGTTCATCGTGCGCACGGAGGTGACGCGCCTTCCCTCGAAGATCGCCTCGAAGGCACGGCGGATTTCGATCTTGTTCGCGTCCGGCGCCACCTCGAAGGTGTACTTGGGACGCGGTTCCACCTCGCCGCGGTCGATACGCGCCTGGAGACGCCGTCCCACCCCGTCGGTCCCCTCGGACTGCAGGCTGGTCGACGTCTTTTCCGTGAAGAGCGGACGCAGGATGATCTCGTTCGGCGAGCGCCTCATGCTTCACCTTCCCCGGCCGTATCGTCGACGGCATCTTCCGCCGCGTCGAAGACCGACGACTCGACGAGTACCAGGTCGGACCAGAGGATGTCATACGCCGACGCCTCTCCCCATGGGAGCACGCGCACCCCGGGCAGGTTCCTGGCCGACAGATGGACATCGGGTTTGTGACCTTCCGTCAGGAGAAGGACGTTCTCGGACTCGCGGCCAAGGCTGGCCAGCAGAGCCGCGATGCGCCGGGTCTTCGGCGGATCGAAACCCAGAGGCTCGATGAGCGCGAGGTCGCCGTGCATGGCTCTCGTATTGAGTGCGGAGCGGATCGCCAGCCGACGGATCCGCTTCGGTACCCGCACCCGATAGGAGCGCGGCTGCGGGCCGAAGACCACCGAGCCGCCGCGCCACAGCGCCGAACGAATCGAGCCGGCCCGGGCGCGTCCGGTCCCCTTCTGCCGCCACGGCTTCCGCGATCCGCCGCGAACGGTCGAGCGGGTCTTCGTCGACGCAGTCCCCTGTCGACGGTTCGCCAGCACGGCGGTGACGACCTGATGGAGCACGTCTTCATTGACCATGCCATCGAACGGGGTCTCGGGCAGGGCCCGTTCGGCCCCTGCCGTGCCGTCGGAGCTGTACGTCGCGACGTTCATCGACCCGACCTCACCATGACGAGGTTGTTTCGCGCTCCCGGGATGGAACCTTGAACGATCAGCAGGTTCCTTTCGGCGTCGACCCGGATGATCTTCCGGCTCATCGCCATGCGCCGCGTCCCTCCCATGCGGCCTGCCATCTTCCGCCCCTTGATGACACGGGACGGATCCGTACCGGCACCGATCGAGCCGGGGGATCGGAGAATGGACGTTCCACCGTGGGAGCCGCGACCACCGGCGAAGCCGTGCCGCTTCACGACGCCCTGAAACCCGCGACCCTTGGTCGTTCCGGTCACGTTCACCCGCGAACCGACGTCGAACATGCCGACCGTGAGTTCCTGGCCCAGTTCGAGCTTCTCGCCCTCGAAGTCGAACTCCGCGAGGACGCGCGGTACGTAGTCGAGGCCGGCGCGCGCGGCGTGGCCCGCGGCCGGCTTCCGCACGCGGCTCTCCTTCACGCGACCGAAGCCCAGCTGCACGGCATCGTAGCCGTCCTGCTCGGTGGTCTTGATCTGGACTACCGGACAGGGTCCGACTTCCAGAACGGTGACACCGACGGCCTTCCCGTCGTCGTCGAAGATCTGCGTCATGCCGATTTTTCGGCCGATCAACCCGGGCATCTCGCTACTCGACTTTGATTTCCACATCGACGCCGGCCGCGAGATCCAGCTTCGTCAGCGCGTCGATCGTCTGCGGACGGGAGTCATGGATATCGATGAGCCGCTTGTGCGTCTTCAGTTCGAACTGTTCCCGCGATTTCTTGTCCACGTGAGGACTCCGCAGGACCGTGAACAATTGACGGCGCGTCGGAAGCGGGATCGGCCCGCTGACGGACGCACCGGTCTTCTGCGCGGTCCGAACGATGTCCGACGCCGTCTGGTCGATCACCGCTGGATCGAATGCTTTCAGCCGAATCCGAATCTTCTGCGCCATATGTGTGCGCCGTCTCGTTTTCCGGGGGTGTCCGCTAGTCGTGGATGGCGGTGACGACCCCGGCGCCCACCGTCCGGCCTCCTTCGCGGATCGCGAACCGGAGGTTCTCCTCCATCGCGATCGGCGCGATCAACTCCACCGCCATATTCACATTGTCTCCCGGCATCACCATCTCCACACCC
>LXNJ01000201.1_pt1 | contig 43451 bp, 33 predicted proteins | sample 809081 | NCBI WGS metagenome assembly LXNJ01 (sample SAMN04870510, study PRJNA318959) | sponge metagenome | biome: sponge; feature: marine sponge reef; material: water | host: Petrosia ficiformis | place: Greece: Milos, Mediterranean Sea | collected 2013-05-29 | depth 5-7 m | reverse complement strand
CCCGCCACGACGAGGCCCGCGTCTACGCCGTCTGGAACAACTACCGCAACGACGACTACGCCAACTACCTCTACCGCTCCGACGACTACGGCCAGACCTGGGTCTCGATCACCGGCGACCTGCCCGCCGACCGCGTGCTGCGAACCGTGCGCGAGGACCTGCGCAACCCGTCGGTCCTCTTCCTCGGCGCCGAAATCGGCCTCTACTACACCATGGACGGCGGCACGCACTGGACCGAGCTCCGGGGCGGTATGCCCACCCTGCCCTTCAACGACCTCGTCATCCATCCGCGCGAGAACGATCTCGTGCTCGGAACCCACGGCCGCGGCATCTGGATCCTCGATCAGATCAACGCGCTGCAGGAGCTGTCGGAGGTGGTGGTTGGGAAGAGCGCCCACCTCTTCACCATCGAGCCCGCGGTGCAGATCCGCCGCGCCGGTCGCGCGGCCCACACGGGAGATGTGCACTATCGGGGCGAAAACCCCCCGCTCGGCGCAATCCTCGACTACTGGCTCGGCGAGGCCGCCGAGGACGGCACGGTCGAGGTTGCAATCCAGGACACGGACGGTGGCCGCGTGGCCACGGTGACCGGCACCACCCGGCAGGGCATGAACCGCGTGGTGTGGGACATGCGCCACGAGGTGGACGGCGGCGACGACGTCGCGCCGGGACCGTTCCAGCGCGCTGCCCGCGGCCCCCTCGTCGTTCCGGGAACGTACACGGCGCGCCTGCAGGTTGCGGGCCAGGACGGCATGGCAGCCGACCTCGTGCAGCAGTTCACGGTGCGCGAGGACCCGCGCATCAACGCGTCACCGGGCGTGCGCGCCGCGTGGACCGCCGCGCTGCTGGACCTCGCGGACGCCCTGACGCGGGCCGCAGGCGAACGCACCCGCATCCAGGACGCGCTCGAAGACGTCGCCGACGGCGACACCGGCCCCCGCGCCACCAAGCTGCGCGACCTGGCCCGCGAGTTCGGCGAACTGGCGAGCCGCATCGGCCGCCTGTCGGGCGACGTCGAGGGCGTGGTCGCGCCGCTCACCCAGGACCAGCGCTCACGCCGGGACTTCTACATGGAGATGCTGGAAGTGCTGACGGCCGAAGCGGGGGAGGTGGTGGGGTGAAGTTCCACGATCGCCAGTCACCCACCCACCTCCAGCAACCCCAGCACATCGGCCTTCCCGACCATCCTCTCTTCGCCCTCCAGGAACGGACGCACATCGGCGACGACCGCCTCCCACGAGAGTCCCTCCACTCGTTTCGCCACAACCCTGGGCCAGGTGGCCGCATCGAGTGGCAGGGCCTCCGCACCGGTCTGCCTGATCGCCGCGTTAAGCAGCTCGAGGTTCGGAGACGGCCAGGTCGGATCGCTCAGATACCAGGCAAGGTCGTAGATATCCCGGCCCTTGGCCCACGGCCGGCACAGGACCGCGTGCAGCTTGCGCGCCAGAAGTGATGCGCGGTCGTGGTGATGGAGCCTCAGCGTCACGTGCCTTCGGATCAGGCGGGTTGCGGTGACGGCACCCGCAGGCGGATTGGTGTCCACGTCGACCTTGACGCCCAGCGTCTCATCCCGGTGTGGCGACAGCCCGGTCTCGTAGAGCACGCCCCGCAGGCGGATCCAGCCGGTATGGACAGTCCCGCGGTCGCGAACCGACGCTTCGGCCTCGTAGCCCTCATGCCGGAACTGTCGCACGATCGCCCCCGTCCAGCCACGCAGGTCGTAGAGCTCGCGCGGCCCCTCCAGTGCGAAATCGAGGTCCTCTGAGTATCGGCGTAGACCGTAAAGGAACCGCAGGGCCGTGCCACCCTGGAACGCGAGCGGCGACATCGCCCCGGCCCGCTGCAGACCCCCGAGAATCCGGGCTTGCAGGTACTCCCGGAGGACGTTGCGGCCGACCAGCGGATCCAGGTCGCGCAAGAGGGAACGCAGATGGTCCTTCACAGCGGTTCGTAGGCCAGGGCCGGATCGCAGGCCCGACGCTCCAGATGAACCGCCGCGCGCCTCAGCTTCGGGCTGCCCGTAGCGTCCGCGATCTCGAACAGACGCCGGGCGGACAGGGCCTCGAGGTTCAGCCGCAGCCCGTCGATCCAGGCAGGATTGTCACCGCCCGGCTGAAGATGGATCAGGTCGAGCAGGGCCTTCTCCGGCGACGCGACAAATGCCCTCTGGCGGCCCCCCGGATCAACCAGCCGATACCCGCTCCGCAGCTGCGGTTTGAGGTACCGAAAGGAGAACCGCCCGAGCGGCGTCTCCCGAATCCGAGGACGCCCCGGCCCACAGCTGGTTACCTCGGCCACGAACTCCGGAATGGCATTGGCGTACGCCAGCGCCGAAAGCCCGCTCACGTAGGATCCGGGCTCCAGCCGGTTGGCGACAAGGAAGGGATGAGGGATGACCTTGCGGTACGGCGGCGCCAGCGCATACAGACCGCGACGCAGCCGAAACAGCTTCCCCGACGCGGACCATCGGCTCAACTGCGCGGAAAGACCCGGCTCATGGCCACGGCCCGCCATCAGCAACCCTGTCTCAAAGACGGGTTCGTCTTCCACGATTTCGAGCAGTTCAGCGAATGTCATGCATAGAATATGCTAATATTTACAAATAACTACAACAGAATGGCGATCTGGGTAGGAGCTGGCAGTATTCTGTTTGTCTGGACCCCCCCCTTTCGCGTTTCGCGGCACCGAGACTTCCCCCCGGCGTCGCGTGTCGCGGACGGGCGATTGGAGGATGAGCTCGATATGTGTATTATCCATGTGAGTGTATATGTTACATGCCCATTCCCTGGAAGCAGTCCGATGCCACGAATCCACCTGGTCGTCTCGGAGCCTGACCGCACCCGTTACGCCGCCGCCGCCCGCCGCGAGGGCCTTACCCTGAGCGCCTGGCTGCGCGCCGCTGCCGCCGACCGCCTGGACCATCATGCAGACTCTGAACCGTTTCGCACGGAAGATGACGTGTGGCGGTTCTTCGCGGACCGCGATGCGGAGATGGGATGCGGCACCGAGCCGGACTGGGAGCAGCATCTCGACGTCATGCGCGCCTCCCGGGGCCGCGGCGCAGCGGGGAGCTGACGTTCCGCGCAATGATCTTCGTAGACACCAGTGTCCTGATGTATGCGGTGGGAAGAGATCACCCGCTCCAACCACCGGCCCGTCGCTTCTTCGCCGAGGCGGCGACGGACCAGCAACCGCTCGCAACGTCGTCCGAAGTCCTTCAGGAACTTGCCCACGCGTATCTGCCCGTGGAGCGAACACAGGCCCTCGCCGCAGCGCTGCGGATCGTCGACCGGACCCGGATGGAGGTGTGGCCCCTCGAACGCGACGACGTGATCCTCGGTATCGAACTCGCCGCCCGGCACCCGGGGCTCGGGGCCCGCGACCTGTGCCACCTCGCCAGCTGTCAGCGGCGCGGCGTTACCCGCATCAAGACATTCGACCGCGCGCTGAAGGCCGCCACCGGGACCCTGCGCTGAGGTGCGATGAGCCGGTCAGCCACCTATCTGGCGATACCCGCCGCCTTCGTTGCATTTTTCGGTGCGAGTCGAGGGAGGATCATCATGATCAGCACAACGAAACCGGGCGTCACTGTCGGGAAGGTCGCCGACTGATGGCTGAACTCGACCTTCCGCGCGGGCCGGCCGAACTCCTCGAAGCTGTTCGCAAGCCTCTTGCCGACCACCTCGGCGGCGAACAACACATCTGCCTTGGCGGCGGCACGGCGCTTGCCGCTCGCTGGACGCACCGCCACAGTACCGACGTGGACCTCTGCACAGGTCACGAGGCGTACGCCAAACTGTATCGCGACTCTGACCGATTCTCCGCCGATGTCGAGTTGCACACCCAGGCCGTCGAGCAACTCGGCGTCGGTCATCGCTATACTCTCATCGCGCTTCGGGACGGCGAGATCACCATTCTCGCCACCACTTCGCTCACCGACCAACCGGTCTCCACCGATATCGTGCGAGGCACACGCGTGCCGCTCGAAACCAATGCGGAAATCCTTGCCAAGAAACTCACCCACCGCCTCGCCGAATACCACATCTTCGTGCCTCGCGACCTCTATGACATCGCCGTGGCCCAGCGCCTCGATCCCGAGGCCCTCGACAACGCCCTCGCCACAATCCCCCCACCGTCCCTCGACGACATCCGCAACGAGCTCGACCTCCTGCCACCCGGCTGGGCCGACGGACATCGTCAACCGCTCCTGCAGCCCGCCTACGCTGACGAGGCCGCCGACTCCGTTGCCATCGTCCAGCGCGTGATCGGCCGCCACCTCGACGGCAGGGATCCACCCGCGCCCCGCCACAGCGCCTCGCCTTCTCACAGCGGCTGACTCCCATGCTCGACCTCGGTATGGTCCGCGCTCTCTACTTCGATCCCCCACCGCACGATCCAGAGCGCATTCCCTCACGCGAAGAGCTTTACGCGCGCTACGAGCGTGACCGCTTCGAGCGTTGTCTCCTTCGCGGCGGAGACCCCGAAGCCGAAGGACTCGGCCCCCACGGTTCCCTCATCGGCGGTCGCTCCAAGCCTCTCACCCTGTTCCACGGCTTCCCCGAACTCCGCACCAGGCTCCACCCTCTACCCCTCTCCTGGTTCGAACATCCTCGAGCCCGTGCGCCCATTGTACCTCCAGGCGGCATCCCGGAGGCAAACGCGTTCTTCCACGGCCTCTCGTGCGCCTATCTCGCAGGCATGCCTGATCGTCCTTCCGGACCTCTTCTGCGGCGCCATTTTCGATCGGCGGAACTCTCCCCCCAGGCGTGGTCCCACGTCTGGCACGTCTTCGCCTGCATCCGGAGCCTCGACCTCCACCGCCTGATCCCCCGCAGCGGCGTTTCGCTCTACGAAGTGGCGCGCGCCATCCACATCACCGGGACCCGGCGGGGCAACATCGTCAGCTGGATCAACCAGTTCGCCGTCCGTCCTGGCGAGTGCCGGACCGCGGAGGCCGACAGTGTGTCAGAAAAACCATAAGTGACTGCTATAAAATCACTTACACAAATATCGACCAAGCGATTACCTCATTGTATCCCTCTTACCGAACGGGAATCCAATCGACGCCATCGGAAGTCCTTGGACCCCGTGGAGACGGTCTCGCAAACTCCGCAGACCGCCGATTCAGTGGAACCACGAGCAGAGGTGCCTCGCCCCCGCGCGTCTGGTGCGCGTTATCGTCCGGCGGGCTGCCGTTCCAGCCGCCACACGTCAACGTGGTCCAGGTCCAAGTCGTCCTGGCGGACCGTCGCGAGATGATCGCCACGGAATACCGGAACCGTACGCTCCTTGTACGGGACGGCGGGCACGCTGCCGAGCAGCCTCCCCTCTGAATCGAAGAACTCCCAGCGGTTGCCCACGGTGCGGATGACTTCGACCCACAACTTGCCGTCGGGAGCCACGAAGATCTCTTCGATGAATGGTTTGCGATCCGGCCGGCTGTAGCTTCGGGGGTTGCAGGAGGCGTCCGGTCTCCGCTCCCGAAACTCCTCGAAGTCCGCGCTTCCGGCTGCCCACTCCTCGTCCGTGATCGGCTCGGTCGGCACGTCACGCTCAATCACGCGCAGGGTGTCGCCGCCGGCCGCTGTCACGGCGATCCGATAGAAGTACCCCCACGCGGAGTACATGATTCCACCGGAGGCCGGCTGTTGCACCAACTTCGCTCCGACGGTGTGCGGGTAGACGCCGATTCCCCCCTCGTACCGGCAGACAAGGGCAGGGGTCGCGCCCGGCAGGTCCTCAGGAGCCCGCAGGTAGGGCAAGGTGTCGCCGGTGTCGCCGCGGCTGTCGAGGCCTACCCACTGGGATTCCATATCCGAACCGAGGGCAAAGCGAAAGACTTCGTCAGCCCCGACCGTGTAGAACCGGATTCCGCTGCCGGTCAAACCTCCCGTGGTTGTCCTCTGGCCGAGCCACTCGCCCTCGGCCGATAACTCGCCGATGCGGCCCAGCGGCGGGTCGAAGACAAGAAGCCGGTCCCCAGCCCAGGCGATCGAATAGATGCTTGTGAATTCGCCGGGCCCTTCGCCTTGTCGCCCGAAGGTGCGGAGGTGCGCCCCGTCCAGACCGAAGACGCGGATCTCGCGGTTCGCGGCGTCCGCGACGAAGACGGTCCCGTCGGGGCCGAGGGCGACGGAACTGACACGGCCGAATTCGTCGGGAGTCTCCTGTTCCGTGACGGAGCTGGGGCCGATGGAGACGACCTGGGTGAGTTGCCACTCGGGAGGGGTGCCGGCGCTGGTGACGTGGAGGACGCCGTTGATGGTGTCGATGGTGGTGGTGAGGTCGTCGGTCTCGGCAGTGGAGTCTCCCTGGGCGCAGGCGACAGCCATGGTGGCCGCGAGGGTGACGGGGAGGGCGGAGAGGGGGACGCGAGGCGAACGAGGGCGGGTGGGCATTCCTGACACTGACTCCATCATGTTGGGAGGCACCCACAAAGGGTGGGTTCCGCCCCGGTCCCCTGCAAGGTCGGCAACAAGTGGAGGATGTGGGCAACGTGGCGGCGAGCAGCCATCACGGCACCGCGCGGGCGGGAACCCTGTCGCATCGACTCCGCGCGGCAACGATTTCAGGGGGGATCGGCTGAAACTCCGGCTGGTGACCCGGGTGCCCGGAGCACCAATACGGAATCTGTCCCAACCAGCAATGGAAACGCCCCCGATTCGGACCCACGTTCATGCATGCGTGACTTGGCGCCGAAATGGAGACGGCGGGAACGACAAGGGAGGTGATGGCAGTGATCAAGCCGAAGAGCAAACGGGCGGTGCGCCGGTACAGGGACGGCGTGGATGAGGGTCGGGACCAGGGGATCGAGCAGCGCATCGTACGGGTCATTGAGCGGCGGCGGCAGCTGCTGCGCAGGCTTGTCGAGCTCAAGTTCGGTGTAGAGGCGGCTCGAAAACTGGCGGAGGTCTCGGCGCAGCCGTCGCGTCCGGACTTCGAGGCAGTCTACGCCGCTGCGATGGACTGCGACACAGCCGATGAGTTCATGGCCTGGATGGGTGAGCACGCAGCGCGCTCGATCCCGTCACGGTCGAGATCGGGATAGCAGTCGCCGACCGCTATGGTTGACTAACAGCCAGCCCTGGCTTTAGCTGATCGGCCGCACCGGCAATAGCACCCGCGCGCCCGCTCCGACGCGGTGGTAACCCGCCGGCGTTGCCGGCATCAGGCAGCCTCGAATCTCTCAACCTCGATTTCGTCCGCGCGATCAAGGGCACGCTGCAGGTCGTACGCCATCTGCATCCCGAGCCAGGTCTCCGGCGTCGATCCGAATGCCTTGGAGAGTCGAATCGCCATCTCCACCGATACTCCGGTGTGGCCGTTGAGCAATTCCGACAGAGCCTGACGGGTCACGCCGAGCCCGGACGCGGCCCTCGTCACCGACAGTCCCAGCGGCTCGAGACACTGGCGCCTCACGATCCCGCCCGGGTGCGGGGGATTCTTTATGGCCACGGGCCTCTCCCGTCAGTGATGGTTCACATAGTCAACATCGGTCGCGTGTCCATCCTCAAACCGAAATGTTACTCGCCAGTTGCCCGAGACCCAAACGAGCGCACGGAAGTCCCGGGACTCGCTCTCGACGCCCCCTACAGCCCCACCATCAGCCCTACGCCTTCCTCCTCGGCCCGGCGAAGCACCTCCGCCCCGATGGCCACGTCCTGCACCGCCGTGCCCACCGACTTGAAGAACGTGAATTCGCGGCCGGCGTTCCCCTCGGGCGCATCGCCGTTGACGATCTCGCCCAGGTCGGCGTCGATCACGTCGGCGGTCACCAGCCCCTGCTCGATCGGGATGATCAGGTCGCCCGCCTCCTCGAGCACGGCTTCGCGCTCCTCGACCACGACCCGGGCCCGCGTCACGACCTCGTCGCCCACTTCGCGCGTGTGCGGCTGAAAGCTGCCGCTGCCGCTGACGTGCGTCCCGGCGGGAAGGGCCGAGCCATCGAACACCGGCGTGCTTGCCGTCGTCACGGCGACAATGACATCGGCACCGTTCACCGCTTCTGCGGGGTCCGAGACCGCGCGGGCGTCAACACCCTCCAGCGAGCCAGCCAGCCGGCGCGCCGATTCGCCGCCCTGCGAGACCACCCGCACTTCCTCGATCGGCCGCACGGCCCGGATGGCCTCGATCTGCCAGGGGGCCTGTGCGCCCGCGCCGAAGATCGTCAGCACCCGGCAGTCCGGCCGGCTCAGCAGCCTGGCCGCCAGACCGGCCGCGGCCGCTGTCCGGATCGCCGTCAGTTCGCCCGCGTCCATGATCGCGGCCGGGAGTCCGGTCTCGTCGTCGATCATCAGGATCACGCCGTTGATCGTCGCCAGTCCCCTGTCGCGGTTCCCGGGGAAGAGCGACGCGATCTTGGCGCCCCGGCCACCGGTTGCCCCCAGCCGGGCGGGCATGAAGAGGGAGAATCCGTCACCCGACGAAAGCACAACCCGCACGGGCATTTCGACCTGCCCCGCCGACAACTGCCCGAAGCCGCGCGCCATTGCCTCGATGGCGTCGTGCATGGTGATCAGCGAGAGGATCTCGGCCCTGGAGATGACCCGGAAGTTCATGGCAGGTACCGCTCCGCCAACACCTCCCGGTGGTGCCGCGAGTGGCCCGCGATGATCCACGCCAAGCTCCTCACCGTGAATTCGTAGCCGCTGGCCACCCCGCGCCGGTCCCAGGTCCCTTCGTCGAAGCTCTTCAGCAGGAGCAGGGTCGCAGCCCGCACGGCCGAAAACTCCTCTGCCAGGTCGGCGAGCGTGCGCAGGTCGGCTCCCGAGGCCGCTGCGTAGGCGTTTTCATCGAATGAAGGGAAGTGCGACCGATCCCCTCGGGCGAACGCCATCGTACGCACGCTGAACATCCGCTCGGCGTCGATGACATGGCCGACAACCTCGCGCACCGACCACTTGCCGTCCGCGTAGCGGTAGCCTTCGCGGTCAGGCGGCACGGTCGCGAGCAGGGCGCGCCAGGCCTCCCCGTCGCCCTCCAGTCCCCTCAGCAGCGGTTCCTCGGCCGCGGCGATGTACGGCCCGTAGAAGTCGGCGAATTCGTCCTCCCGAGGCCTTACGGGCGAGTCGGGCATCTCTGGTTGCTCCTGGTTGCGGGTGGTCGCGGCGGCTCGATCAGCATGCCGGAAGGTAGCGCTTCGCCAGCGCGCGGAACGAGCGGACCTCGCCCTCCACCCAGCTGCCGTCGTACCCCAGCTCGGCCGCCATGACCCGGGCCACTCCGGGAGCGGCCGCCATCGCCGCCCCCGCATTGAGAAACAGCGTCCGCGTCCGCCGCGCGAGCACATCCTCGACACGCACCGCCATCTCGTGGCGGGCGGCCCACGCCACCTGGCTCATCCGGTACGGCAGGCCGGGGTGCATCAGCGCTGCAAGGCTCTCGTCCGCGGCTTCCAGCGCGCGAACGGCGCCGGCTTCCGATCCGTACACCTTCCACGGGTCGCGCACGGCCTTCCGCCGGCTATACCCGTGGACGCGAAGGCGCGCCGTCACCGACGGCGCCGGTGACAGGCCGCCCACCTCGGCCGCAACGTCCACGGTATCCTGGCCCACCTTCCTGCACGTCGTCCACTTGCCGCCGACGACCGTCACGAGTCCCCTCCTGGAAACGCTCACCGCATGGTCGCGGGAGAGCGTGGCGGTGTCCCCCGCTCCCGCGTCCACGGCCGCCAGCGAACGCAGTCCGGCCCAGGCGGACAGGACATCGGACCGGGCCAGCGGTCGTGTCAGGTAGCGGCTGGCGTGGTCGATCAGGTAGTCGACTTCCGCGTCGCTGGCGGCCGGCGCGCCATCGGGTTCGGCCACGGGGACGTCGGTCGTCCCGATCAGCACGTGACCGTGCCAGGGGATGGCGAAAAGGACCCTGCCGTCGTCCGTAGATGGAATCAGCACGGCGGTGTTGCCGGGGAGGAACGCGTTGCGGACCACGATGTGCGTGCCCCGGCTCAGGACGACCCCGGACCCGCCCTGGGCGTCGTCGAGTCCTCGCATGGCATCGGCGAAGGGCCCCGTGGCGTTGATCACGACCGCACCCAGCGCAACCCACTCGTCACCACCGATTCGATCACGCAGGCGCACCCCCGTGATCCTCCCCCGAGGTGCCCGGAGCGCGACCGCTTCCGCGTAGTTGACCACCACCGCGCCGAAGTTGGCCGCGGTTCGCAGCAGCGTCCAACCGAGTCGGGAGTCGTCGAACTGGCCGTCGTGGTAGATCACGCCCCCCCGCAAGTCGCGACGCTCGAGCGTGGACACGCGCCTGCCGCACTCGCGCTTCCCCACGACCCTCGAACGTCCGAAGCCCCGGCGGCCTGCGAGCGCGTCGTACACCATCAGCCCCACCCCGTAGTATGGACGCTCCCACCACCTGTACGCAGGCACGACGAGCGGGAGGCTGTCCACCAGGTGCGGCGCGTTCCGCCAAAGCCGATATCGTTCGCGCAGCGCACCGTAGACCATCTGCACACGGCGCTGGCGAAGGTAGCGGACACCTCCGTGGATCAGCTTGGTGCTCCGGCTGGACGTCCCGCTCGTAAAGTCCCCGCGCTCCACCAGCAGGGTGCGGTACCCGCGGCCCGCCGCGTCGAGGGCCGCTGCGATTCCGGTGCAGCCGCCCCCAACGACGATCACGTCCCAGGGACGCATCTCCATGGCTCTGGCCAGCATCCGCTCCCGCGACATGAAGCCGCTTTCGGTGCGTACCCGAGGTCTCGCCAGAGGCCCCCTCCGCGACCCGCCGCGGGACAGGCCCCGGCCGGTCGTGCGAACGTCGGCTGTGGCGCCGGGCTTCATCGTGATCGCCCTCCATGGTGCTTGAATCCGGGCGCGGACACCCCCATTCTGGCCGCAGCCGGCCCTCGCCGCCGCACGACCCCCCACAAACGACAGGAAACTCGACGTGTCCACAACCCACGACTTCCCGTCCGGCTCTCTCGGCCGCTCCGATGAACGCCGGCTGTCCCGCCGCCGCTTTGCCAGGAGCCTGATCGCGGCCCCCGTGATCCTGGTGCACGCCTGCCGCAGCCAGGGAGGAGACGATCCCGCCGTTGCCGACCCCGACGAGGTCCAGGCAGACCGTGGCGGCTGGCCGGAATACGACAGCGTCACCGTCATCGACGCGCTGGCGAGTCCGGGTCCGTTCAATGTGCCCGATCGCATCGGGCAGCCCCTGAGCGACGAGATGGTGCGCAACGCCGCCATGTCGGGGATCACTGCCGTGAACGTCACGGTGAGCGGGCGCGGCGAGGACCCGGACGCGGCCTACGCGAATACGCTCGAGCACATCGCCTACTGGCGCCGCGAGGTGGACGCGCACCCCGACGTGCTGACGCTGGCCGCGACCACGGCCGAGATCGACGCCGCGAAGGCGTCGGGCAGGCTCGCCCTGATCCCGGGTTTCCAGGACACCTTCATGCTGGGAACCGATCTGGCACGCATGGACGAGTTCCGCGACATGGGCGTGCCGATCGTCCAGCTGACCTACAACCTGCCCAACCTCGTCGGCCAGGGCTGCCTGTCACCCGACAACGGCGACCTCACGGACTTCGGCCGCGAACTCGTGGCGCACATGGCGGACACCGGCGTACTCGTCGATCTCTCCCACTGCGGGCAGCGCACCACCGCGGAAGCCATCGAACTCGCGCCGGGGCCCGTTTCCATTACGCACTCCGGCTGTTCCGCGGTGTACGGGCATCCGCGCAGCAAGCAGGATGCCGAGCTGCGCGCGATGGCCGACAAGGGCGGCGTGATCGGCATCTACATGATGCCCTTCCTCAACGCCGAGGGGCCGGCAACGGCGGACGACTTCTACCGGCATGTCGAGTACGCGGTGAACGTCTGCGGGGAGGACCACGTCGGAATCGGCACGGACAACTCGATCACGCCCACCGTGGACGACGAGGACTACCGCGCCACGCTCCAGGGCTTCGCCGACGAACGGCAGCGGCTCGGGATCGGGGCGCCCCGCGAACACGAGCTGCTCTTCGTGCCCGAACTCAACGACCCCATGCGGATGCGGATGGTCGCGGAAGGGCTGCTCGGCCGCGGACACGGCGAGGAACGCGTGGCGAAGATCCTGGGAGGGAACTGGATGCGGCTCTTCAGGGAGGTGTGGGGGTAGGTCAGCGCCGTGTTGTAAATCAGTCCGCCGCGACCCTTCCCATGAACGCCCGCACCCGGTCGTGGCCCTTGAACACGAGCACGGTCCCGCTCGCCTCGCGCGCAATTCGCTCCGGGATCGTGCCGAAGAGTATGTGGCTCGAGAAGCTGCCTCCGGACGCGCCGACCATGACCGCGTCGTAGTCGGACGCCGCGGCCACGATCGACTCGACTACGCCGGTCCCGGGTATTATCCGTGTGGCTACGGCCGCTTCCTCCGGCAACTCGGCGCGCTCCCGGCCAAGCCGTTCCTCCTCCTCGGCCGCTCGGCCGTCGGGCGCGTTCGCGAGCACGATCGACGCAAGCGTCAGCTCGCCGCCGTTCACGTCCGTCATGGCGAGCGCGTATCCCTTGGCATTGCGCGCGTGGATTCCACCGGCGCTCGGCAGCAGGATGCGGCGCGGCACCGCGGGCTCGCCACCGAACCGGACCAGCAGGATGTCCGACCGGGCGAGCCGGACGACATCGTCGGTAACCTCGCCGAGGATCTTCCGCGCGGTGGTGGTGAAGCCCTTCCAGCCGAGGATGATCAGGTGCGACCGGTCCTCGCGCGCCGACTCCAGGATGGCGCGGCCCACGTTCCGTCCGACCCGGACCTCCGTCGTAATCGGCACGCCGACGTCCCCCTCCAGTGCTTGCAGTCCCTCGAGCACCTGCTCTTCCCCCCTGATCGACGCCCGCGCAAGCTCGGCCGGCAGCTGGTCCGGCACCTGAACGACCCTGAGCAGGATGATCGCGCCGCCGCGGGGCCGGGCGAGGGTCGCCGCCAGGCGCACGAGGGGTTCGGCGGTGTGCGGGTTGTGCACGGGGACCAGGATCCGGAAGCCGGCGGTTCGGGGCGAGGCCCGCAGCGCCACCACCCTTGAGCCCGGGCCCGCGGGATCGGGCACGTCGAAGCGTGTGCCGCGCCACGCGGCGTAGGCGAACAGCCCGAGCGCGAGCGCCAGAATCGCGAGCACCACCGGCTGGATGTGTCCCTGCACCGGGATCTGCAGGATCAGGTAGATGTTGGCCGCGATCCCGAGCGCCGGAAGGACCGGCACCAGCGGGACCCGGAAGGGCCGTTCCATGTCGGGGAAGCGCCGGCGGTGCACGATCAGCGCCGCGTTGACGAGGCACAGTGCCAGGAGCAGGACGAGGTTGGCAAAGTGGGCCAGCGATTCCAGCGGCAGCAGCAGCGCGAAGATGCCGATGGCGCCGCCCACGGCGACGAGCGCCACGACCGGAGTGCGCGAGCGTGCGCTGATCCGGCCGACGACGCCGGGAAGGTGCCGCAGATGGCTCATGGAGAGCGCCACGCGCGAGCCCGCCAGGATCGAGGCGTTCGAGGCGGAGATCATCGAGAATAGCGCGCCCGCCACGATCACCATGCCGCCGATGGGTCCCAGGAAGGCCCTCGCGGCGACACCCATGGCCGCTTCCGTGTACTCGGTCAGGTCGGCCACCACCACGACCAGCACGACGAGCGCGTAGAGCACCGTGACCACGATCATCGAGATGAAGATCGCGCGTGGGATCGTCTTCGTGGGGTTGATCACCTCGCCCGCGGAGGCCGCGATGGCCGAAAACCCGAAGAAGGTGATGAAAACGAGCGCCGCCGTGGACGCGATGAGCGGGACGTCGGCGATGAAGCGGTCCGTGAGGACCCCCGCGTCGAGCCCGCCGAGTCCCCCCGCGATAAACCACACCAGCAGCACGATCTTGGCCGCCGTCACCACGATCTGGAAGGTGCCGCTCTCCTTCGTGCCCTTGATGTTGAGAAGCGTGAGGGCGGCCAGGAAGATGATCCCGGGAAGCGCCGGGATCGCGAAGTGCCAGATGAACTCGTTGAAGTAGCTGGACAGGCTGACGATGTAGAAGGCGCACGAAGACGCGTACCCCAGCAGGAGGCACCAGCCGACCAGGTACGCGAGCAGCGGCGGGAAGGTCTTGCGCGCGTAGAGGTAGCCCTCGCCCGAGAAGGGGTAGATCGAGGTGAACTCGCAGTACGTCAGCGCCGTGAATGCCGCCACCAGCGCCGCGAGGAGGAAGGAGACGATCGCCGCGCTGCCGACGTAGCCCACGGCGAGGCCGGACAGCGTAAAGATCCCCGCGGCGATCATCGTGCCCGTCCCGATCGCGAGCGCCGAGACGAGTCCGAGGTCGCGGCTCAGCCCTGCGACGACCTTCGGTCCGTGCCCCGTCGTACCCCCGGCGCGAGCCTCGGCGGCGTGCGTACCCTCCTCTTGTTGCCCGGACGTCACAGGTGGGCCTGCCGCGCGTGCGTCAGGGCTGCGCGGCCGCGGAAGCCGCCAGAAGTTCCCGCACGTCCTCCTGCACATCCTCCTCCATCGGCCGGAAGGGACCCATCCATCTCCTTACGACCGTGCCCTCGCCGTCCACAAGGAACGTCCCCGGCAATCCCAACAGGGAATAGGAGTCGACGATCTCCCAGGACGGGTCGTGATAGATCGGGAAGTCGATGCCGATTTCGGCGATGAACGCCTCGATGGTGCCGAGCGAGCCCCGGTCATCAACACTGACGCCCACCACCTGGAAGCCCTGATCGGCGTACCTGTCGTGGAGTTCCTGCAGCTCGGGCATCTCCGCGCGGCAGGGGGCGCACCATGTGGCCCAGATGTTGAGCATGAACGGATCGCCGGTGAGGTCCTCGATGCCCACTTCGGCCCCGTCAAGCGTGGTTGCCGCGAATGCGGGGGCTGGATCCCCGACCTCCAGGGGCCTGTAGTCGGGCACCTCACAGGCGACCCATCCCAGCACCATGAGCAGTGCAGACGCGCTCTTCTTCACAGGACCCTCCCGGTGGACTTCTTCGCCGTCGCGACTCAAGCTACCCAAAGCGGCGTGGGCGAGCCAATGGCTGCCGGCAACCCGATCCCGCCGGCGATTCATCGGAACACCAGTGGCTCCGGGCGCGTAGGGGAGGTGAAGCCCGGCGGTCGGCAGCCCTTGCCGTGGAAAGGACAATCGAGGGCACTCGGGCACGCCACTCTTTCCCGGAAAAAATGGAATCCTGCTCATGACCCAGGCTCAGCAACCCTCCACGACCCGGCGCAAGCTGACTTTTCTCGCTGGCTTCGCCGCCTACTTCGCCGCCGTCTGGCTTCTCTGGGACACGCCCGTGGTCTACCCGCTCAAGATCTTCGTGGTCATGCTGCACGAGATCAGCCACGGCATCGCGTCCGTAGCGACGGGAGGCACGATCGAGCGGATCGTCCTCGACCCCGCCGAGGGTGGGGCATGCTACTGTGGCGGCGGCAACGCGTTCCTGACCCTTTCGGCTGGCTACCTCGGCAGCCTGCTTTGGGGAGTGATCCTGCTGTCGGCGGCAGGCGCGAGCCGGATCTCGAACCGTTTCCTGATCTTTGCCGTGGGCGTGCTGGTCGTGGCTCTCACCGCCCTCTACGTCCGCAACGGCTTCGGGCTCCTCTTCGGCCTGGGCTTCGGCACGGCTCTCCTGATCGCCGGACGCAAGCTCGGTCCCGGCGCCAGCCGCGTGGTCCTCACCGCCCTGGGTCTCACCAGCTGCCTGTACGCAATCCTCGACATCAAGAGCGACGTCATCGACCGTCCCCACCTTCGGTCGGACGCGGCGATGCTCGCGGAAATGACCGGGATTTCGACGGTGACCTGGGGTGTGATATGGATCGGGATCGCCGTGCTGGTCAGCGCGCTATTCTTCCGAAGGGCCTACAGGGCGGCCTGAGGTGGCCGAAGTCGGCAAGGTATTCGATCACCGGTTGACTACGGGTGCGACGTAGGGAAGGCCCGGGCCAACTCGAAAGTGTGAACTGCAGTTGCCAAGATGTAAAGTATAATTGACATTGAGTAGCCCGGTGACCAAAAGGGCTTGTGAGTCGGGGAGCACCAGGTCACAAGACCACTGGAAGCCGGTTAGACTGCAAGCGTCAGCAACTTACTTCCTCTCTCCCTACCCACGAATTGACGACGAATCCCGCTTCGGGCACCGGTCTCGCCACCCTTGACTTCGGCGATCTCTTCGGCACCGCATTCGCAAGGCCGATATCTCCGTTCAATTGGCAACTCGCGCTTGCCGAAGGCGATTGGCCGAAGGTTCTGATCGCCCCCACGGGATCGGGAAAGACCGCCGGAGTGACCCTGGGCTGGATGTACCACAGGCTCCACAAACCCGATTCCACGCCCGGAAGACTCATCTGGTGCCTGCCCATGCGAACGCTGGTTGATCAGACTTTCGGCGAAGTGTGTTGTTGGGTGCAGCGGATCGAAGGGGCCGGAGTGGATCCGGGCAAGCTGCTCCCGCAGGCCGCTGACATCCACGTCTTGATGGGCGGCGTCGATTCAGGTGATTGGCTTGAGACCCCCGAACGACCGGCCGTGATCATTGGAACGCAGGACATGCTGCTGAGCCGGGCTCTGATGCGAGGCTATGCCTCTTCTCGCGCCTTGTGGCCAGTGGAATTCGCCACCCTCCACCAGGACGCGCAGTGGGTGTTCGACGAGGTGCAGTTGATGGGTGCGGGTCGAGCGACCTCCTCCCAACTGGAAGCCTTTCGGCGGCACGAGGTGGCGCGAGCCACACGTGATGGCCGGGTTGGCGGACGACCCTGCCGGAGCCTGTGGATATCCGCGACACTGGAGCCGGGGTGGCTTGAAACGGTGGACCACAGAACTCCGGCCGAGATCGTGCGTGTCGACCCCACGGCGGAGGACGATGCTAGGCTGCGCGACCTCGCCCGGGCTCCCAAGCACCTAAATCGAGCGGACATCGCCCCCGAATCCACTTCTGTTCCGCACGAGAGGGACTACCTCGCTAGGCTCGCACGCTCCGTCGTAGACGCCCACCGCACGGGTTTCATGACCCTTGTGATTGTCAACCAGGTCAAGCGGGCCCAAGGACTATACGAGCGGGTTGACAGTCTGGTGGCCACTCGTGAGGAGCGGGCTCCAGAGCTCGCTTTGCTCCATTCGCGGTTTCGCCCTTCGGACCGAGAGCGCGAGATGGCCAAGATCCGCGACGCTGGCGGCCAGTCCGACATCATCGTCATTGCGACTCAGGCAGTGGAGGCGGGCGTCGATATCTCCGCTGCGGTGATGTTCACCGAGCTCGCCCCGTGGGCCTCGATGGTACAGCGGTTCGGGCGCGCCAACCGGCGAGCCGAGGTGGAGGGCGGTGCTCAAGTGTACTGGGTCGATCTGCTGGATGGGCTCACGGGAGATGCCAAGCAGGTTGCGAAACAGGCCGACGCGGTTTCTCAGCCGTACAACGTGGACGACCTGCGCGAAGCCCGGGACATGCTTCACGCGCGAACCGATGTCGCGCCGGTGCACCTTCCCCGGCCCGGATCCGTCGATCCCCCGCTGCGGGTCATTCGGCGAAAGGACCTCGACGACCTCTTTGACACTGATTCGGACCTCACCGGATTCGACATCGACATCTCCCCGTACGTTCGCGACGCCGAGGACACCGACATACGGGTCTTCTGGCGCGAATTGTCGGTCATCGGCGACGAACCACCAAAGCCGGCTGCGCGTGAGCTCTGCGCGGTGCCGATCGGGCAGGCTCGGAAGTGGATCCAGGCGAGCAGAAAGGCAGTGGGGATTGCCTTTTTTGTACGAGATCCGCAATGGAGGCGCAGGGAAGGCCTGGCGGGATCCAATCCGCCCGGTTGGGCTCCGTTCCGTGAGGCACCTTGGCCGGGACTCACGCTGCTAGCCGATGTCAGAGCAGGAGGATACCGGGACGATCTCGGCTTCACCGGTAATCGGAAGCATATCCCACTCCCCTTGGACCCGCCCGAGGCGCACGCCGGTATGGCCGGCGAATCAGACGGGCACGACGAAGATCCGCGAAGTGAGACCGGTCACCCCGTTCCGCTCGGACACCATCTGCGCCACGTGACCCGCGAAGTGTCGGGATTGTGTGACGCCCTCGGATTGGACGAGGCGACTCGCGCACTGCTCGTGCGCGCCGCCCGCTGGCACGACTTGGGCAAGGCGCACGAGGTTTTTCAGGACACCATGCGGCGAGGGCTGGACGGGCAGTCGGATTCGAAAAGCGTCCTTCTCGCGAAGACCGTCAAGGGGAATCTGCGACACAAGCGCGCCTATTTCCGGCATGAGCTGGTCTCTGCCCTAGCGTTTCTCGCACACGAGGGTTGGTCGCGCCGGGCCGATCTGGTGGCCTTCCTGATCGCCGCGCATCACGGCAAGGTACGAATGAACCTCCGGGCCCTCCCTCGGGAATCGGCTCCAAGCGAGCCTGAGAAGACGACTGCCCGCTTCGCGAGGGGGGTCTGGGAAGGCGACGAACTGCCGCCGTTCGATCTGCAAGGAGGCGAACGGTGGACAGGCGGGGCGCTCACTCTGTCGGTGATGGAGCTCGGTTGGGACGAAACAACCAGGGAGAGCTGGACCGAACGCACCAGAGAACTTCTCGCACGATTCGGACCGTTCGAATTGGCGTGGCTGGAGACCCTGCTGCGCGTCGCGGACTGGCGGGCCTCCGGGAAAGAGGCGTCGGGGGAGTACGATGACGCCTGAGCCATTGACTCTCCATGGGTGTTCGCCCACTCCCCTCGCGTCCTACCTGAAGGCGCTCGGTGTGCTTCGGCTGCTGTCGGCCGGTACGAACAGCGTAACGGGTGAGCCGGCAGACCCGGATGTGCGGAGCTGGTGGGAGGGCGAGCGGTTTCATCTGCGGACGACATTGGGGCGCGAGGGGGTCCTGGACTTCTTCCTGCATGACTACGCGCCGAGTCCGATCATCGCGCCTTGGAATGGGGGGAGCGGGTTCTATCCCAAGGACAAGAAGACGGGATTCTCTCCCCTGATTTCTGGGCCGGTTGCGGAGCGGTTCCGTCCGCTTGCCGCAGCGATACAGAGTGCTTCGGAGACGCTTCAGTTTCTCGACCTTGGCACTCCACCTTCGGGTGGCGCGAAGGCCAAGGTCGCGAAAGCGCGACTTGTGGCGACTTTGCGCGCCCACCAACCGGCCTCCGCGCTGCCATGGCTCGACGCCGCACTCGTCCTCTCCGCAGAGGGTCTTCGATTCCCGGAGCTGCTCGGCACGGGCGGCAACGACGGGCGACTCGACTTTACCAACAATCTGATGCAACGCCTGTTTTCCAGGTCCAAGCCCTTCGGAATCTTTGACGCGTCCACTGGAGAGCCTACGCCGGCGGGAATTCGCACGCTGGACAACGCCCTCTTCGCCACCACGGTTCATGAACTGACCGGAGTAAAGGTCGGGCAGTATTCGCCCGGCGGGGCCGGTGGCCCCAATGCGACCACGGGATACTCAGGAGGTCCGACGGTCAACCCTTGGGATTACGTTTTCCTGCTTGCGGGGGCCACGACATTCGCCTGCGCAGCCACGCGGCGCTATCAGAGCAACGCAATGAGGAGTGCGAGTTTCCCCTTCACGGTTAACACCTCTGGTGCGGGGTGGGGCGGAGTGGAAGCGACCGACGAATCCGAGTCCCGTGCGGAGTTCTGGGCTCCACTCTGGAGCCGCCCGGCCAAGTTCTGCGAGGTGGAAGCCCTCTTCAGCGAGGGACGCGCGGTGACGAATGGCCAGACCGCCCGCGATGGGCTCGAATTCGCACGTTCGCTCGCCACCTTGGGAGTGAGCCGAGGCTTCTCGGAGTTTCAGCGCTTTGGATTCTTCAAGAGAGCAGGAAACAGCCACTACGCGGCTGCCATTGGGCGAAGGCGCGCCGCTCCATCTCGTGGCGCGGAGCTGGTCGCGGACCTAGACAGGGGAGCGTGGCTCGCCAGAGTGCGCCAATTCGGTCGGGATAGCAACCATCCCGCGTCGGTCCGCATGGCGGTCAAGCGGATCGAGGACTCGTTGTTCGATCTGCTCGCGCCGGGCTTCTCAACCAATGCCGTTCGCTCGGTTTTGACGTCCATTGGTAGGCTGTGCGATTGGCTGCGCAACAGCCCCAAAGGCCGTGAGAACGTCCCGCCGCCCCCCCTTCTGTCCCACGCGTGGGCTGCTGCGGCCGACGATGGCAGTCCGGAGTTCCGGGTCGCCGCCGCGCTCGCCGGGCTCGGCATCCCGTCGCGGCGACCGGGGGAGGGGTCGGACCGGACAGATGCAACGCTCAGCGATTCGCCAACACCCCCCATGGCCGCGCACCTCGCACCCCTCACTAACAGCGCTCGCGAGGGGTTCGAACGAGCCACGTTCTTTCGGGGCCGATGGCTGCGACGGCGGCGCATGTGGGCAAGCACGGACAGGCCACCGACGGCCGTCTGGGGTCATGGTGAACTGGTCGCGAACATGATCGCGGTGCTGGAGCGCCGTCTCGTGGAAACGAGCATTCGCGGTTTGGCGGACAAGCCGTTCGGCAGCGCGAGCTTCGCACGATTGTCCGATGTGATGGCTTTTCTGACCGGTGACTTCGACGACGCGGGTTGCTCGGAGCTCCTCGCTGGCATGGTGTGGGCGCAGCCTGCGTGGTTGCCGACCAGCGGCCCAGGGTCCACGACTGGTCGGGACGGCGTGCCGTTCGCGTACGCGGTGCTCAAGCCCATCTTCTCCAGCAACGAAGACCTCCGGCGCGTCGACGCGATTCCTCAGGAGGGTTCGATACCTATTCCACCGGGCTTGGTCAGTCAGTTGCGTGCGGGAGGTCAAGGCCGGGATGGTGGGGCGGTTGACCAAGCGGTCCGCGCCGCGTTCTCCAGAACTCGTTCTTCCGGCATGCCTTCCCCGTACGATCCGATTCAATCCGGTGGTGGCGTCTCCACGCTACGCGCCGGTCGAATCGGTGTCGGCGTCCGCCCCGATCGCCTGGCCGCCGCAATGCTGATCCCGATCACTGATCGCGGCCTTGCCAGCGTGCTCCGCCAAGCCTACCCCGGCCCGATACCCGATGCCGCCATTCATCCATCAGAGGAAACACCGAATGTCAATTGACCTGACTCCACTCGCCAATGAACCACGACTCCTGTTGGAGGCCCGCCTCCGTCCTGTCCAGGGCACCCGCTTTCAGCCCACGGGCTTCCCCAATCTCGGTCACGCCGTCTATGAGTCTCCCAACGGGGGCGGCCAAACTGTTTTGGTGGAAAGCGCGCAGTCGATGGCGAACCGCCTTGAAGCCGTATGTTGGGATGAAGTGCGGGACGACTGGGTCGAACCGCTGAGGGGGCTGCCGGTGGTGCAGGTACAGGACAAGACCGGGAAACACCTCACAAATTCCCTGATTGAAGCCCACCGCCTGAACTCGCCCTACATCCTAGAGGGCAGGGACAAGTCGGTCCTCAAAGTGCTCAAGGAGCGGCTGGCTCAGTTCGAGCAGGGGAGGGTCGACCTTCGGGAATTAGCCAGGGTACTCCTCGAATTCGATACGAATGCGATGCTGCACGGTGTGTTCCTGGCGAAGAAAGAATTGGCCGGCGGGCGGCTGCGGTTGCCGCGGTCGCTGTCCGCCTTCGTCGAGGCGGCAGGCGCCAGACGCGCAGTCAGTGGAGGCGTCAAGAACGACTCCGTGGACCCCAAAGGAGACACGGCGAAGGGTTTCGGCAACGTACCCTTCGCCCGCGACGAGTGGACCGCGGAACGTATCATCGCCTACTTCAACCTCGATCTCCGGCAGATCCGTGCGTACGGGCTTGGAGACGATGTGGAGCGGCTTCTTATCCTCCTGGCCCTCTTCAAGATCCAGAGATTCCTCCGGGAGGGATTGCGCTTCCGCACCGCATGCGATCTCGATGTCACCGAGGCGTGCGTAACGCGCCCGTCCACCTTCGAGATCCCATCGCTCGCGGCCGTCGAAGCCGAGATTCCGGGCCTCATCGACCGGGTTGGCGCGGCGGGGCAATTCGGAGAGACCCGAGTCCTTACCGTCACCTACGAGAAGTAGGCCCCGTGTTCGGACTCGCATTCCGGTTTCCGGCCGGCCGGTACCACGCCACTCCATGGGGCCGGAACGTCAACGAGGCGGATGTCGCGTGGCCACCCGAGCCGTGGCGGATTCTCAGGGCCCTCATCGCCTGCTATTGGCGTAAGGGTGACCGGGAGCGCTGGAGTGAAGAGGATTTGGCCAGGCTGATCGATGCCTTGGCAGAGGACCTTCCGGTGTTTCATCTCCCTGAGGGAGCCATTCACGCTCACACGCGTCACTACATGCCAATCCGCAAGGGACGGTCCGAATCGAGGACCTTGGTCTTCGACGCCTTCCTGCACCTCCCTGACGGAGCCGAAGTCCAGGTCATCTGGGAGGGCGTGACGCTTGATGGGGACCTGCTCGATCTCGCCGGTGATCTTGCTTCCGCGATTGGCTACCTCGGTCGCGCGGAGAGCTGGACCGAGTGCCGGGCGATGACCGAACCGGAGGGCAAGCCCAACTGCGGCCCGGCCGCACTGGGCTATCGTGGCGAATCTCGTAGGCTGTTGGTGCCCCGCGCCGCTAATTCTTACCGGTCCGAGCGCAAACGGTTGATCGAGCAGGAAACCGACCGGATCCGGGCATCGGCGAAGAAGCCGCTGTCCGAAAGTGAGCTCCAGGGGAAGTTGGATCGATCATTTCGTGCGACAAGGGGTGTGGACACCCTGCCGAGCCGCTTGGTGCACGCGCTGGCGGTGGACACGGCGGACCTCCAGAATCGCAAGTGGGCTCAGCCTCCGGCAGCCTATGAAGCCATCTACGCCCGGGACCCGATGAGCAATCCCGGTGTCGTTCCGCGCGTTGCCAACAGGCCGCGAAGGGTCGATGCAATGGCAAAACAGCCCACCGTCGCCCGCTACTTCCTGGCGGGTCGCCCTCGGCCTCGCATCGAGGATGCCGTGAAGATCGGCGAAGTTATGCGCGCGGCCGCCATGTCCAAGTTCGGCTGGGAAGTTGACGAGGAGACCGGCAAGCGGTTGCCTCGGGCGCCTTGGCAGATTTCGGGCCGTGGCGACGGGGACAAGCCGGTCCGAGATCCCACTCATCCCCACGCATTCTGGCTGCCAGAAGACGCGGACGACGACGGCCGGATCGATCACATCACGGTGTTCATCGCTGACGGAATGAGCGAGGTAATCCAGTCGCGGCTTGACCGGATCACACGGATCTGGCTTACACCGGGGGGAGCTAGGCGAAACCCCGGAGACGTCCCCAAGATTAACGAATGGCGCCTCGCACTCGAGGGGTTCGGGAATCCAGAGGAATTCGCTGGGGCTTCCCGGTTGCTGGCAGCTTCACGGCGGTGGCAAAGTGTTACACCGTTTCTCGCTGCAGGACATCTGAAGAAGGCCGGGTACCGGGGAGAAGTGCTCAGATTGCTGGAGCGCCGCGGAATCGATACGGAAGGTGTTGCCATCAAGGAGATGAGGGAAATCACCTTGGGCGGTGCTCCGCGACGAGCGCTGAACTTCCACCGATTCCGGTCACGGGGACGGGAGCCACAGCCCGATACCTCAGGGGCCCTTTTGGAGATCGAGTTTCCGCGAGTGATGCGGGGTCCCTTGGCGTTGGGCTACGCGAGCCACTTCGGGCTCGGGATGTTTGGGGCGACATGACATCAACCTCTTAGTGCGAGTCCCGGTCTCGACCAGTAGGCGTCGACTTCCGCCAACGGAAGCTGGATATGGGACTATCGCCGATGCGGGCCTGCACCGGGACGCGAGGCGCCGAGTGCCGGATACAAGAGAAGGCTCCTGCGTCGCGTCCTTGGCCAGGTAGCGGAGGGGAAACCTCCGGTTGGAGCCCTGCACTGACACGACACTGACACAACGTGTCGAGAGTGACCCCCTGAGTTTCCGACGTTGAATTGCCGCGCGAACCAAGTGTGTCCATATTTGACTAAACTGGTCAGATTCTACCAACCCGAGGATGACGAACGTGGAACCACGACCCGCTTCGCAACGCACAACCACCCCACCATTGCGCACCACATGGCCCTTGGGCCAAGCCAAGGCCCGCTTTAGCGAGGTCGTTCGGCTTGCCCGCTCCGGGCAACCCCAGCTCGTGACAGTCCATGGCCGGGATGCCGTAGTGATCATCGCAAGCAACGAATTCGAGCGGCTGGCCGCTGGCGAAGTTTCGCCTACCCTGCACGAGCTTCTGTCCGGGTCTCCACTGGGCCGCGTTGAAGAGGCTGTGCCGCGTCCGAGGCGGTTCTACCAGGGCGGCGAGTAGCGTGAACGGTTGGCTCCCCGATGCATCCGTCCTGCTTGAGCTTGTAAAGCCTTCCCCGAATCCACGCATCACATCGTGGTCGAACGCCCAACCGCGCGACTCCTTCTTCCTCAGCACGGCCACAATCGCGGCAATCAGGCACTACGCAGGACAACAGCGTTATCCGCGGCTGCGAACCGAAGTCGACATCTGGCTCGACCGGAGGCTCCAGCCCTGGTTCACCGGACGGATCCTGCCCTTGACCGAAGACATCATCCTGGAATGGCTCCGTATTCGGGACAGGCAAGATCCGACCGGAGCCAGTCCGAACCAGACCGAGCTCCTGGTGGCCGCCACCGCTCGCGTGCACCGCCTCACCGTTTGCACCCGAGACGATCGCGCCTGTCTCCTGGCGGGCGCCCAGTCCTTCAATCCTTGGAACGCACCCTGCCCCTGACCCGAATCCGACCCGAGCATGAGCGACCGAAGACAACTGATCCTGCCGATCCCACCGCCGCCGGCCGACTCTATGACCCCGCTCGTCCCCGCCCGGATGGTCAACGAGTGGGTTTACTGTCCGCGGTTGGCCTACCTCGAATGGGTTGAGGGCGAGTGGGCGGAGAGCGCCGACACGGCCGAAGGGAAACGCGTTCACGCGCGGGTCGACCAGGGCGGCGGTCGGCTACCCGATCCCGATGAGCTGGACGAGGAAATGGCGCGGGCGCGTTCGGTGACCCTGTCGTCGGAGCGGCTCGGCGTCATCGCAAAGATCGATGTGGTAGAGGTCGCCGACGGCATCGTCATGCCCGTGGACTTCAAGAAGGGCAAGCGCCCGCACGTGGCAGCCGGTGCGTACGAGCCCGAGAGGGTGCAGGTCTGTGTGCAGGCGATGATTCTGGAGGACAACGGGTACAGCGTTGAGCAGGGTGCGCTGTGGTATGTCGGTTCACGAGAGAAGGTGCGCGTAGTTCTAGACGACGACCTCAGAGCTCTGACCCTCGACGCGATTCGTGGGCTCCGTGCTGCCGCCGAAACCCGCCAGAGACCGGCGCCACTGGAGAACAGTCCAAAGTGCCCCCGGTGTTCACTTGCGGGAATCTGCCTGCCGGACGAGACCAACCTTTTTCGGAAGGGGTATCCTCCACGACCGCTGAACCCGTCCGACGATCCCGCCCTGCCGCTCTATATCCAGACTCCCGGCGCGCGCCTCCGCAAAGACGGTGAGAGGCTCGTCGTCGAGACCAAGCAGGATCCGGTGAAGGTGCCGATGATCTCGGTATCCCAGGTGGCCCTCTTCGGGCCGGTGTCGGTCACAACCCCTGCTCTGCATGCAATGATGAGAGCGGGAATCCCGGTGTCCTGGTTCTCCACCGGCGGTTGGTTCCTCGGCCACACGGTCGGAACCGGAAACGGCAACGTCGCAGTTCGCGAGGCCCAGTACCTTACCGCCTTCAGCGAGCGCCGCAGCCTGGACTTCGCCAAGAGCCTTGTATCGGCGAAGGTCCGCAACTCACGTACCATGCTCCGTCGCAACTGGCGAGCGGACCGAGAAGGGGAAGGCAAAGACGATGCCCTGGCGGGCCTCAAGCGGCTTACACGGCGAGCATTACATGCCAAGAATGTTCAGCACCTGCTTGGCTTGGAGGGCGAGGCTGCGGCAATCTACTTCAGCCATTTCGAGAAAATGCTCGTGAGCGGAACGGCGGACGGCCTAGCCGCGTTTTCCTTCGCAACCCGGAACCGGCGTCCTCCGACCGACCCCGTCAATGCGATGCTGTCCCTGGCCTACGCCCTGCTCGTTCGGGTATTCAGCGACACCATCTCCTCAACTGGGCTCGACCCCTATCTGGGGCTGTATCACCGGCCCAGGCACAACCGCCCCGCGCTAGCCCTGGACCTCATGGAGCCATTTCGCTCGATTATCGCCGACTCGTCCGTCATCCAAGTGGTGAACAACGGAGAGGTTCGGCCCAATCACTTCGTGTCTAACGGACCGGCATGTTCTCTGAAGCCGGCTGGCCGGAAGGCGCTGATCGCGGCGTTCGAGCGGCGGCTTGAACAGGTCACCACGCACCCGCTGTTCGGATACCGAGTCTCCATGCGGAGACTGATAGAGGTGCAAGCGAGGCTTCTCGCAAGACATTTCCAGGGGGAGATTATCGAGTACCCGCACTACCTGCCGAGGTAAGCCGAAATGGCGAAGGAACGCCTTTACCTTGTCACGTACGATATCTCGGATCCCAAGCGGTGGCGGAAGGTGTTCAACACCATGCACGGCTTCGGTCATTGGCTCCAGTTATCCGTCTTTCAATGCCGCCTCGCAGCCCGTCGGAGAGCGGACATGACCGCCCGTCTGGACAAGTTGATCAAGCCCTCCCAGGACCATATACTGATCGTGGATCTCGGACCTGCGGACAAAGTGGATGTCCGAATTGAGAGTCTGGGAAAGGGTTATGAAGCACCCAAGAGACGGGCTACAATCGTGTGACAAGTGTGCGCCAACGCAGGTGCGAGCGCTCCGGCGCGCCGGAAACACCGGGCAGCACTCGCATCCAGCGTTACTGCCGCCCGTACAACGAGTTGGCTGCTTGACAATCGAGGTATTCGAACGCAGAGTTTCCATAGGCGGTCGCGAAGGGTGGGAGCGCTCGAGTATGGTCCCGCAAGGTGCGTCAGAGCAACAGTTTCGGACAGGGTGTATTTCCCGGGCGAGTCGGCCCGGGCCTCATTGAAGCGCAACTCCATACTGGCGGACGTGGACCCCGCCCAGAATTTCCCGGGCGAGTCGGCCCGGGCCTCATTGAAGCGCCGTAGGCTTCCGCCCGACCTTCGTACGAGTCCGATTTCCCGGGCGAGTCGGCCCGGGCCTCATTGAAGCACGATCAGCCCGGCGACCGCGGCCGCCGCCCCAAGGAATTTCCCGGGCGAGTCGGCCCGGGCCTCATTGAAGCGCGGAAACGCTCGAGCTGTGGGCCGGACGCCTCGAGATTTCCCGGGCGAGTCGGCCCGGGCCTCATTGAAGCCGTGGGGAAGCGAAGAAAGGGTTTCCCCCCTGTCCGTATTTCCCGGGCGAGTCGGCCCGGGCCTCATTGAAGCCGGCCGGATCGCCCAGGGATCGCAGCGAGCGCCAATAATTTCCCGGGCGAGTCGGCCCGGGCCTCATTGAAGCAAGCGGATTGGGCGGCCAGCGCGCAGGGCCGACTACCATTTCCCGGGCGAGTCGGCCCGGGCCTCATTGAAGCGAGCACGTCCTGGTGTCGGGGCTCGCGGCGCTGGCCGTATTTCCCGGGCGAGTCGGCCCGGGCCTCATTGAAGCGTACGAGTCCGAGATCCCCAACGCCCATTCCTTCCGATTTCCCGGGCGAGTCGGCCCGGGCCTCATTGAAGCTGGTGGGGACGGGCGGTTCCCGAGGCCTCGAGACGACATTTCCCGGGCGAGTCGGCCCGGGCCTCATTGAAGCGTGATCGTCGGCGTGCTCGGGAAGCCGCTGTGCGAGATTTCCCGGGCGAGTCGGCCCGGGCCTCATTGAAGCCTCCACAGTTTCGCCAACACCAACGAGCACCGGGCGATTTCCCGGGCGAGTCGGCCCGGGCCTCATTGAAGCGGTTAGCAGCGTCATCGCACGCGTATACCGATCGGACATTTCCCGGGCGAGTCGGCCCGGGCCTCATTGAAGCGAATCGTGAACCGCCATCACCCACCCCGCCGTGCTATTTCCCGGGCGAGTCGGCCCGGGCCTCATTGAAGCAGGAAGAGCCGCGCACCTTCGTCGGTGGCCTTCGCGGATTTCCCGGGCGAGTCGGCCCGGGCCTCATTGAAGCTATTCCAGAACGACCTGACCGATCACCGTGCGCCACAATTTCCCGGGCGAGTCGGCCCGGGCCTCATTGAAGCAGGATCCAGACCACGGGCGGCATCACGGCTGATTACGAGATTTCCCGGGCGAGTCGGCCCGGGCCTCATTGAAGCAGTCTGGGCCATCGGTCAGGCGCCCCGGATCGCGGCGATTTCCCGGGCGAGTCGGCCCGGGCCTCATTGAAGCGGCATCGATTTCGTACTCACCAACGAAACCCTTGCCATTTCCCGGGCGAGTCGGCCCGGGCCTCATTGAAGCCCCGAGGAGGACCCCCGCTATGACCCCTCGTGACCCGACAATTTCCCGGGCGAGTCGGCCCGGGCCTCATTGAAGCTCGTGAAGCGCGTCAACCGAGGTCGTCCACAGCACCGATTTCCCGGGCGAGTCGGCCCGGGCCTCATTGAAGCCTTGCTCATGCGTTCCTCCCTTTTACTTGGTGCGCTCGATTTCCCGGGCGAGTCGGCCCGGGCCTCATTGAAGCATGGGTTCCTCCGTAGTTCGCCCGCTCTGAGGAAGAATTTCCCGGGCGAGTCGGCCCGGGCCTCATTGAAGCGTCCCAATCGGGGCGCAGCGTTACCTGCCTGCCCATATTTCCCGGGCGAGTCGGCCCGGGCCTCATTGAAGCAGGAAATCCTCCCCGATGCAGCCACGTCGTAGTCGTCCCATTTCCCGGGCGAGTTGGGTCGCACGGCTGATTTCGGCAGCAGCCATGTCGCGCTCGGCAACGTTTTCGTCAACGACTAAGTGAAAGCGCAGGCTTGGCTTTGCGAGATGAGCGCATCAAAACTGCCAAACCCCATACCCTTTCCTTCGCAGAGCCTCGGCCAAGGCTCTTTCTCGGTCTTTCGCTTCGCCCGATGGCACCGGGTTTAGACGTTTGTACAGTCGCGGCATGAGGCGCTTGCCGTACTTCTTGACAGTTCGCGAGTGCTTTATGCCAGCCTTGTGTTGCCTGAAGCGGTCCCGGGGGGGATGCGCGCTGACGCCAACGTAGACACACGGCCTCCGCCTCCGATGGCGATAGCCGGGGTTCATTTTCCTGAATTTCGGACGCTGCAGTACGGCTTTGTCCAGGAGAATCACGTAGAGATTGCTTATGCCGCTCCGCATGTCTTCCTGCGGCTCGACTTCCTCTCGGGCCATGCGGACGATGAGCGTAGCCTTCCCCTCAGGTATTCTGAACTGCTCCACGACCGTCTGCACCAGCGCGCGATGCGGTGGGTCGATAGCCTTCAGGATCCGCCGAATGTGATTCAGCCGGTAACCCGTCGCATCCGCGATTCGCCGTGCCCTGTCGTGAGGGTTCACCTTATCTCCGTAGAGGCGATGTGATCTGGCCGGTTTTGGACCCGCCCCCTCCGGTTACTTCGTCCCCCTCAACGCCGCGGCGTCGGGCAGACCGCGGCTGAACGAGACTTCCGCGTCGACAGCAAGCCTGTTGCGGGCGTCAGATCCCTCGAGGGCGTCCGCGTCCCTCAGAATCGCCCGGATTCGCCCCGTTTCCGGGTCGCTGATCACCGCGATGGGCCGGTCCGTTGCGGCATCCAGCGTGTGGGAGCCGGCGGGGCCCGAGAGGGTGATTCGGGCGAGCGAGCCGGCCCAGGCGGGGTCCACGGGCAGCATGAAGACGAAATGTCCCTGGCCGGTCTCGGCCTCAACGGCGGGCACGAAGGTCAGCGAGAAGTGCTGTTGGCCATCGGGTCCTCGGCCCTCGATCCGGTAGGGTCCGGGAGACTCGGGCAATGAGGGCGCGGAATGCAGGACGACCGCGGGATCCAGCTGTACGCGGTCCGGGCCCGCCCGGCCCCACAGGAGGAGCGCTCTTTGGCGCTGCGTGGCGGGCGATGCGTCGGTCCCGGCCGCCGGCCCGCCATTGTCCGCCATCTCCCGCTCGTACACCACTTCCCCGTTGAAGACCGTCATCTCGCAGGTCATGTCGCGCAGTTCGTCCGTCGGCACCGTGAGAGGGTTCCGGTCCCACACGGCCAGATCCGCGTACTTGCCGGGCTCGATCGTCCCCACGTCGTCCTCCAGGAACATCTGGTGCGCGACCCAGGTCGTGAACGAGCGCAGCGCGGTCTCCGCGTCGACGGACTGCTCAGTGCCGTAGGGCTGCGCGCCGTACACGCCGAGCAGCGGCCGGCGGGCGACCGAGGCCCACACTCCGTACCGGGCCGGAAAGGGGGTAACGAAGTAGTCCGACCCGCTTGCCCAGATCATCCCGCGCTCCCGGTACGAGCGGAACGGGTTCAGGCGCAGGGCGCGCTCGGGGCCGAAGTTGCCCGCGTAGGTGTCGCCGATCCACCAGGTGAACGACGGCGACGGCTCGGGATAGGCCGCTTCCCAGTCCCGCTGAAGTTCGGCCATGATGTCGAGCGCACGGTCGGTGGGAATGTTGGCGTGAATGATGCCGTGACGGAGTCCCCGCGTGGGCGTCGCCTCGAGGGCCTCCACGAAGCTGTCGACGGTCCAGTCGATCCCCCGGTCGCCGATCGAGTGGACGCTGACGTGCAGGCCGGCGTCGTGGTAGGCGCGGAAGCGCTGGCGCAGTTCGTCCGGGTCCATCGTGGGGTAGCCGCGGTTGCCGGCGTCGGTGCCGGTGTGCTCGCGGTTCCAATCCTCGTACAGCCACGCCGTGCGCGCGCCGCCGCTGCCGTCGATGTAGAGCTTCACGCCGCCTGAGATCAGGCGGTCGTCGCCCGTCGACTCGTACGGGCGCGTGAAGATGGCGAGGCTGTCCGCATACGCGCGGACCTCGTCGATCGTGCCGTCGCGTCCCCGCCACAGGGTGAAGATTCTTACGCTGAGGTCCCCGTCGGCCAACACGTCCCTGTAGGCGTCCCAGGTACCCGGGCCGATGCCTGGATCCTTCCCACCCGTCATACACTCGGCGTTGAAGGCATCCGCGAGGGATCGGATCCCCTCTCGCTGCTGCTCGGGGCCGACACCGGGGATCAGCCGCGACACCAGCCCCTGGGCCGACTCCTTGAGGACTCCCGTGGGATTGCCGTCCGCGTCGCGGTCGATCGTCCCGCCCGGCGGATCGGGTGTGTCGGACGTGATCCCCGCCATCTGCAGGGCGAGCGAGTTGGCCACGCCGTAGTGGCCCATCGTGTGGGACAGCCAGACCGGACGCTCGGGCACAACCGCGTCCAGATCCGATGCGTATATGTAGCGCAGCTCGTCCAGCTTGCCCTCGTCCCAGCCGCCGCCCCGCACCCATTCACCCTCGCCCGCGCGCTCGGCCTGAGCAGCGACCAGGCGTTGCACGTCCCCGATGCTCTCGACGTTCGGGTAGCTGAGGTCGAGACGATAGAGCCGGCTCGCCCCACCGCTCGCGAAGTGGACGTGCGCGTCCATCAGCCCCGGGGTGACCGCGCGCCCCGCCAGGTCGACGCGCTGGGTGCCCGGGCCCGCCAGGGCTTCGATCCCGGCGGCCGTGCCCACCGCGACCACACGATCACCGCGAACCGCCACCGCTTCGGCCACCCGGCTCTCGCTGTCCAGCGTGATCACCGGACCACCCGCCAGGATCAGGTCGGCGGGGCCCGCCTGGTCGGTCCCGAAGCATGCGACCGCGACGGCGGCGATGGTGGGAATGGCGCGGGCTCGGCGGAGGAATCGTCGGTTCACGTGATTGGCCTCGTCGTCATGGGAAGACCGCGCCGCTGCCGCGGAGCGAGGGTCCGGGCACGGGCGCACACGTCGTCCTGGTCGACCGTCCCCCGGCTTGATTCCCGAATACAGCCGAGTATACATTACAGGCGGCTCACAAGGCCATGCCGAGTCGCCGAGAGCGGCGGCCCGGTTTCGAGCTGGATGTGGAATCCCGCCCGATGTCAAACCCGAAAAAAAGGAGGTGGTCTCTTGTCTAGTCCAAGTACCCAGCCCAACCCGGCAAGGGCAAGCGATCGCCGCTTCGGCAACTAAGCCGAAACACGATCCAACTGTTCGCGCCGTAGGCGGTGTTCGCGCCGGGTTGCGGCCGGTTTAGAGCCCCCGGGATGTTCCGGATAGCACCGGACGTCCCGGGGGCTTTCGCTTTGGTTCAGCGGAGCATGAATCCATGAAGGGCATAGGCACGGCGGTCACACTGGCTGCAGGGGTCGTCGCGTCCCTGGTCCCCGGACTCTCCTGCGCGCAGGATCCCGGAGAGCGGGAAGAGGGGGAGGGCGCGCGAATCTTCGCACAGGAGTGCGCAAGCTGCCACACCTCGGCCGGGGACGAGCGCACACCCGGCACCGGGCTCCTCAACCAGCTGTCTCCGCGCGCGATCGTGGCCTCGCTGGAAGACGGCGTAATGCGGGCGGAGGGTGCAGTCCTGTCACCCGAACAGCGGATCCGGGTGGCCGAGTACCTGGCCCGCCGGACCTACGTGGCCGAGAGTTTCCCCGAGTCGGCGTTCTGCGCGGACGCGGGCTGGTTCCCCCTGGATGTCGGGAACGTTTCGTGGATGGGGTTTGCAGGCAACCTGGCGGGAACGGGATTCCAGCCCCCGCAACGGGCGGGATTCGATGCGGCGGATGTGCCGAATCTGGAACTGCGCTGGGCGTTCGCGTTCCCGGACGCGGGCCAGGTTCGCACGTCGCCTGCCGTCGCGGGCGGGCACGTGGTCGTGGGCGGGCCCTTCGGCAACGTATTGGCCCTGGATGCGGAGACCGGATGCGTCCGCTGGCGATTCGAGGCGGATGCCGGCGTGCGCGGAGCGGTGCTGGTGGGCGATGGGCCGGCAGGCAGGCCGACCGCCTGGTTCATGGACTCGCGTACCAACGTCTACGCGCTGGACAGCGAGAGCGGCGACCTGCTGTGGAAGTCCCGCGTGGGCTGGCACCCGGCGTCCTACGGAACCGGCACGCCCGCCCTGTACGACGGACGGCTCTTCGTCCCCATCTCCTCCCTGGAAGTCGTGTTGGCAGGCGACCCGAGCTACGAATGCTGCACATCGTCGGGGGCGGTCGCCGCCCTGGACGCCCTCACCGGCGAGACGCTGTGGTATCACCGGATCATTCCGGGCTATCCGGAAGCAATCGAGGCCAACGCGGCAGGCACCCCGCAGTGGGCGCCGTCGGGTGCGGCAGTGTGGTCCAGTCCGACCGTGGATCCCGGTCGCGGACGCGTTTACGCGGGCACGGGCGAGAACCTCAACCGCCCGACCACCGGGAACAGCGACGCGGTCGTCGCGCTCGACATGGAGACCGGCGAGCTCGCATGGTCGTTCCAGGCGACATCCGGCGACGCCTTCAACATGGCGTGCACGCAGTTGCGGTTTCGCGAGAACTGCCCCGACCCCATCGGGCCGGATCTCGACTTCGGCATGGCCCCGATGCTGGTTACGCGCGCCGATGGCCGGGAAATCCTGGTCGCCGGCCAGAAATCGGGGACGGTGTGGGCGCTGGACCCCGACGCCGACGGCGCCGTCCTGTGGTCGACCCAGGTGGGAAAGGGAAGCATGCTGGGCGGGATTCACTGGGGCATGGCCACCGACGGCCGGCTCGCGTACGCGCCGAACGCCGACCGCAACGCCGTGATCTCGGACGTGAATCCCGAGCACGAGCGGGCGCCGGGGCTGTACGCGCTCGATCTGATGACCGGCGAGATCGTGTGGGGCGTGCCGGCTCCCGAGAACGGCTGCGAGGGCAAGGAGCGCTGCTACGCGGCCATCTCGGCCGCCGTCACCGCGATCGACGGAGTGGTGTTTGCGGGCGGCCTCGACGGCGTCATTCGCGCCCATTCGACCATGGACGGGACGGTCGTGTGGGAGTTCGACACCACCCACGTGACGGAGTCATCCAACGGAGTGCCCGCGCGGGGCGGTGCCATCGACGGTCCGGGGCCGGTGGTCGCCGGCGGGATGCTATTCGTAAACAGCGGATACGGGACGTTCAACCAGATGCCCGGCAACCTCCTGCTCGCCTTCGGGGTCAGGTAACTGGACCCGACCCCCGTGAGTCCGCACATTGGGAGCGTGACCGGACACACTCGTGATCGGAAAGCGGGCATGAGACGACCCAGAACACTGATGCTGGCGGCGCTGGCGGCCATGGCCTTCCCGGGTGCGGCCTGCGCCCAGGACGCCTCCATTCCCCGCACCGCCTCGGGCAGACCCGACATGAACGGGCTGTGGCAGGCGCTCGGCAATGCGCACTGGGACATCGAGCCGCACACGGCGCGTCCCGCACTTGCGATGCAGCCGGGTCCCGTGATCCCGGTGCCCGCCGCCGAGGTGGTCGCCATGGGTGCGGTGGGGTCGGTCCCATCCGGCTATGGCGTGGTCGTGGGCGGAGAAATCCCGTATCTGCCCGAAGCGCTCGAGCGCCGCGACGAGAACCGCGAACTCTGGCTGGACCGCGACCCCGAGATCAGGTGCTACCTGCCGGGGGTGCCTCGGGCGACCTACATGCCGTTCCCGTTCCGGATCTTCCAGAGCGAGGCCAGGTTCTTCATCGCCTACGAATACGCGGGTGCCATGCGCGACATCTACCTGGAGGATCCGGGACCGCCCCAGGTCGATTCGTGGATGGGCCAGTCGGTGGGCCGCTGGGAGGGCGACACCTTCGTCGTCGAGGTGAACGGCTTCAACGGCCAGACCTGGCTCGACCGCGCAGGCAACCACCACAGCACGCGGCTCAGGGTCACCGAACGCTACACGATGCTTGGCCCCGACCACATCATGTACGAGGCCGAACTCGACGACCCCGAGACGTTTTCGCGTTCCTGGGCGATCCGGATGCCGCTCTACCGCAATATCGACCCGAACGCGCGCCTTGGTCAGTTCAAGTGCGTCGAGTTCGTCGAGGAGTTGATCTATGGACATCTGCGCAAGAATCCGATTCGCTAGCGCCGCCAGCACGGGGACCCTGGCGGTGGCGGCGGTCCTTCTGGCCGGCATTGCCTTCGCTGTCGCGCCCTCCGCACTCGCGGGACAGGACAGCGAACAGGAGAAGGCGGAGTGGATCGTCCCACGCACGCCCGCCGGTCACCCGGACCTGCAGGGCAACTGGTCCAACGCCACGATCACGCCCATTCAGCGCCGGCAGGACCAGGGGCGGGTCTACACCTGGGAAGAAGTCGCCGAGATCGAGGGATGGGTCTACGACTCGCGGGTGGAAGCCTACGCCGACAGCGATCCGAACCGGGAGGCCCCGCCGGTCGGCGGCGTATTTACCGGGGACCCGCTCTTCGACGCCGCATCGGGGGGCACCGGGGGCTACAACTCCTTCTTCATCGACGCAGGAGAGCGCGTCGCGGTCTTCAACGGGGAGCCACGGACGTCGCTCGTCGTCGACCCGGAGGACGGGCGGCTGCCGCAACTGAACGAAGAGGGACGGCGGCGGATGGCGGAGCGGCGGCGCTTTCGTGCACAGTTCGGCGCCTTCGACAACCCGGAGAACCGTCCGCTGGCCGAGCGCTGCATCATGTCATTCGGGTCGAACGCGGGCCCGCCGATGCTTCCCAACTACTTCTACAACAACAACTACACCATCGTGCAGACCCCGGACCATGTCATGATCATGACCGAGATGGTGCACGACGTGAGGATCATCCGTCTCGGTGAGCCGAGCCGTCTGCCGCAGCACATCCGCCCGTGGATGGGCGATTCCTGGGGGCGCTGGGCCGGCGACACCCTGGTCGTGGAGACGACCAATCTCCACCCGAACCAGACGCTGCAGGGCTTCGCCCCGTCCGAGGAGTTCAAGGTGACCGAACGCTTCACGCGCGACGACGAGCACACCATGAACTACGAGTTCACGGTCGAGGATCCGCTGGTGTTCACGCAGCCCTGGAGCGGCGAGGTGCCGTTCAAGCGGCTCGAAGGGCTCGTCTACGAATACGCCTGCCACGAAGCGAACTACGCGCTCGAGAACGTCCTGCGCGGGGCGCGGGCCGAAGAGCGAAGGGAATAGGACCATGCGAAGGACCTGGACGATGTTGGCCGGCACCGTTGCCCTGCTGGCGGGTGTGGCGGTGCCCCTTCTGGCGCATCACGCGTTTGGCGCCGAGTTCGACCGCAACGCGCCGGTACGGCTGCAAGGCCGGATCGTGAGGCTCGAGTGGGTGAACCCGCACACCTGGATCCACCTCGAGATCGACAACGAGGACGGATCCACCGAAGTGTGGGCGGTCGAGGGAGGAACGCCGAACGTTTTGTTGAGGCGGGGGCTCCGGCGCGATTGCCTCCAGCCGGGCACCGAGATCATCGTTGACGGGTACCAGGCCAAGGACCACTCGCTGAAGCGCGCCAACGGCCGTGACGTGACCTTCACGGACGGGAGCAAGATCTTCCTGGGGTCATCGGGCACGGGGGCGCCGTACGACGAGGAGCTGCTGAAGGCGAGGCGGGAACGGGGGCGGTGCTAGCACTGACTGCTAGCACTCCGATCTGGCAACGGGCGGGGACGCCCGGGCCCGTGTGACACCACGTGGGGCCGATACGCATCGGCCATTGATAGCGCGAGTCGGCCGGGCTGTTAGCAGTTACGCTACGGACGAAGTTGCGGGTCGAAGAAGGAAGAGAGACAAGTCGAACCGGGCGGGTGTCGCGGCCCCCGCGAGCGGTTGTGTCGGCTCAACCTCACCCTGCCTTGTCGCTCCGACGGCAACGTCGGCGCCCAGCGGGCGGCTCATCAACGACTGGGCCGCGGCCTCATCCCAATTACTTCTCCACGCTCGCCGATCTCAAGACTCAAGTGTTCGGCCAAGAAATCCAGGCGACGCTTCCAGAAGTCAATCACATTGGCCCGTTGGGTGATCACATGCCCTTCACCCCCGTACAGCCGGTACTCGACGGGCTTCTGGAGCCGCTCCAAGGCGCTGAAGATGGCCTCGGCGGGCACCAGGTCGCCGTCATTCTCGCCCTGCCCGATCAGAAGTGGGGTGTCGATGCGGTCGAAGGCGAACAGCGGGGAATTGTCGCGATAGCGCTCGGGGAACTCCCATATGCTGCCCCCCATGTTGCCCTGGCCCTGCTCGTAGTATCCCGTCCTCCCAAGGTAGGCTGCGAACAGATCCGGGTGAATGACCGCAGCCGTGATCACCGCCGCCTTGAAACGGTGCGTCCGCGTGATGATACCGAGGACATTGTACGAGCCATAGCTCTGGCCCATGAGCGCGAGCCGCTCTGGCTGAGCGTAGCCTTGATCGATCACGGCGTTCACGCCCGTCATCACAGACTCCATCACATCCTCAAGCGGCGAACCCACCCGGATCGGCGAGTCGGGAAACAGCACCGCGTAACCCCTCGTTGCGAGTACGTGCATGTTGAATGTCGCGCTTCCGCCCCACAGCCCGAACCGGGTGACGTAGGTGGAGCCACGAGAACCTCCGTAGACCCACACCACGAGAGGCAGCCGCACTCCCTGCTGGTAGCCGGGCGGCAGCAGGAGTGACCCGGCCAACGGCTCGCCTTGGCGGTCCTGCCACTCAATGACCCTGGCCGAGCCCAGATCGTAGAGCTGGAGATCCGGATTGATCCGGGATCGCTGGCGGGAAGCACCAGTGCGTGTGTCGAGGGTCCAGATGTCCTGCAGATGCGTCTGGTCGGTTGAGACGAACGCGATCTCGCCGGTCTCGGTGCTCCCATCGACGTTGAAGATCGCCGAGTACGACTTCCGCTCGGTAAGCGCGGAACGGCTCGTGCCGGAGATCCGGTCGACGGCAAAGATGCCGGACTCCCCGCCGCTCTCGTCGCGTGCGATCACCCAGAGAGTCCGATCTTCATCGGTCGTCCACGCACTCTCGTCATGCGGACCAGCTACGATCACGCGAATCTGCCAACCTGGAATGTCCGTCAGGCGGCGGAGCGAGCCGGTGCTGAGCGAAGCTTCCCACAGGTCGCCGTCGCCGACCCCGTACACCCGCTTCCCAGCCGCATCCCATAGGGGCCTCAACTCGCCACCGCCTGGGTCAAGACTCGGTGCATGGGGTTCACCGATCTCGGTGACGTGGCCGTCGGCGATGGAAGCAACCATCAGCCGCCCAGGTTCGCTGCCGGCGGCCGCGACTCGGGCGGACTGCCCTCCCGGGAACCATGCGACATGGCGGCTGTCCGGCGACCAACTCCATTCGATGCCGTAACCGAGCCGCAGATCATTGCCCAGAATCCGCGTCCAGCCAGTGGCAACTTCGTGGACGATTACATCGAAGTTAGGCTGCTGGCTCGCTGGCTCGTATCCCTTCAGCACGGTGTACCCAACGTGCCGACCGTCCGGAGAGAAGGCGTAGTCGATGATCGCCGTGCCCTCGACGAGCCTTGTTACATCCCCGTCCAAATGGACGACGGCCAAATCCCCTTCCAAAGCGCGGAGGTCGCCGGCGGGCGGACGGCGTTCGGACGGCGGCTCCACATCGGGCGGATCGCTCGGCTCAATCGAAGCATCGACGCGCCGCACCCATACGGAGGTCGCATCCGGCCCCGTGTCAGGAAAGCGGGATGGAGCGGCTTGGGGAACGCGATCCAGCTCGTTGGCGGAAGCTATCGACTGGCCGCTCGGCAGGATCCTGACCAGGATCGCGTCGCCGTCAGGGCTCCATCGTGGCATCTGAAATCCGAAGAACGGGCGCACGATCACGCTGCCCAAGCGCTGCGTACGATGCGTGCTCGCATCCCAGATCCACAAACCGGCCTCGCCACCTTCGTCCGAATAGAAGGCCACCAACTTGCCGTCGGGCGACCATACCCCCGCCCAGCTGGAGCTGTGCTCGCCACCCAGTCGTATCGACTCGGAGTGTCCCGCAAGCCGGGTCACCACCGCCTCCATGCGGGAGTCCCCCTCGGCCAACGGGAATCCGGTCTCTGCGTACCGTCTCCCTGAACCGCGCGGCACGGTCTCATCCGTCTGCACCGTGTGGGCGATCCAAGCCCCGTCGGGCGAGAAGTTGATCGGTGAGCGTCCGTTGTGGCTGTGCAGGGAGACCGCGACTTCGAGCGGCAGCGGCTCCCTGATTTGGGTTCCCGTCGATTGTGCCAGGACCAATGACGTGGCGCTGACGACGGCGGTCATCGCGATCAGCGCAGGGCCCACAAAACGAGCGCTTCCCTTGAGAAGACCATCCGTTCGTTGAATCACGCTGAGTCCTTTGGGGGCGGCTCTAGGAGGGCCCAAAGCTGAAATCCATGAGCATGTGGGCAAGAAAGAGGGCTGGAATCCATGCGACCGCATGGGAGGTCGTGAGACGGTATTCGGGCGATTCGAGCATCCCGCTGCGATTTGTGATTGTCGACGGTAACCGGAAGTCCTGTCCTTCGGCCCTCGGGGGGACTACCGTATCGAACTTGAGACCTCTCCGCCATACGATGCGGCAGTCACACTACTACGGGGGAGTAGCAGATGACCAAAGCCGACCTCGTTGAGCAGGTCGCCGATGTGATCGGACAACAGGTCACCAAGAGGAATTGCGGTATCGTGGTCGACGCCTTCCTCGACGCCGTGAAGGACACGCTGGCGCGTGGCGACCACATCGAGATCCGGGGCTTCGGCACCTTCAGGGTGCGGCACCGCAAGGCCCGCACGGTGACCCGGCCGACCCTTGTCGACAGGGTTGTCGAGCGGGTGCGCGGTCGGAGGGTAACACGCATCTCCCCGGCCGCCCCGGCCCCGATTGCCGCGATTAGAACTCGACATCTCCTAACGCGCGCATGTTTGATCAACGCGGTAGCGGTGAATGTATGGAACAGAGAACTCGTCGAACGTGGTGCCCCAGACCTCGCTACGGCTCGCGAGGACGATGCCGAGATGAGGACGCCAAGGTTTTCCGAATATGCGACCCTGTTCAACCTCGACCCTGGCCACTAGCGTTCCATCCGAATCGTAGATCTCCCACACATCGACACGGTCCTCACGCATCTCTCGTAGCAACCAGATAGTCCCATCCGTTCCGGCTACTATCTCCCTGACCGGAGGATGGTATTCCGGAACCCAGAACGCGCTGCGAGCCGCACGGCGTCGGCGCGAGCGCGTCGTTTCGCTCATGGGGGCTCGCAGGGATGGGCTTATGTGATCTCCGACCACCACTGCCGTGAATTCGTCCGCAAGGCGGCTCTCCATCGCAGAAGTAACTTCGCGCGGTTCGTACTCGACCGCTCGATGCAAGAGAGTGTCTCCACCGATTGAGATCACCAAGATGTCAAACGAAGGCGGAGTTCCGTCTTCATTCACTCTCGCCACCTGCACCACTGCGGAGCCGTCGGGCCTGGGTGTCGTCAGGTATTCGTTGAGTCCATGAGTCGGCAGGTCCTTGAGCGGGTGTATGGCAAGCCACGGTCGACCGGGGTCCGCCTCATACTCTACGGCGTTGCTCGACCAATCGACGATCGCCAACGTGTCGATGACCTCTCCTGATCGTGACAGGCGGCGTAGAGGGAGCGACGATGCGGTCAACCAAGCTCTCCAGTCAGTGATGCCGCGGCGCCCTGCGACCAATGTTCCGTCCGCGAGCATTCGGCCAGGCGTCAGGCGCGTTCCTTCCTCGGGCATGGGCATGGTGAACTGTATTACCTCGTCCGGCACGCGTTCACTCGTGGTGAACAGCTGGATACGGCTTCGGTCGGCTATCCAAAGAGTGTCTCCGATCCACCCCACTCCAGAGGCCGCGCCGGAGATGTCACCTGGTCCCTGTCCCGCCCGGCCGATCTCCCGTAGAAACCGGCCATCGAGTGAGAAAACCTTGACTGCGGGCACCATGGCTTGGGCGACATAGAGGACGCTGTCAGGCCCGACCGCGAGATCGTTGATGTTTCCAAACAGGTGCCCGCTCTCTCGAGAGCCGATCCGCAGGACTTCATCTAATCGCCACGGTGTCGGGCATACGACCTGTGCGCTTATCGATACCGGCGCGCAAAGGAACAGAGCAATCGCGAAGATCAGTGAGCGCACTCTTGCCTTCATTTGCACCATTCGAGTACCTCTACGACGAGCCATACGAAGACAAGAAGGTGGTCCGCGTCGCCGGTCCATTCACGGTGGAAAGCCTGTCCCCCCACCGCCTTCTCGCCGTTGACGAACGTGAGGAGTTGATCGAAAAGGTAGCTGAGCCTTCAACCGTCGACTACGGCAGAACGCGAGACTTTGCTGAGGTGATACTGGAGATCTACGTATGGCAAGTGTCCAGCAGGCTCGGAAGAGTGACAGGATCGAGTTCTCATCCATCAACGGGTGGCCAGGCGAGTACATCTGCGCCGAGGGCCACTACAATAACAAGCAGCACTCGCGGCGCGCGGGGAATAATGATCGGCCCCGGGTTCGGCACGGTCTCTCGCCCGGACCTCGCAGCGGCGGCCAGAGAGGCGGCCGACTGCGGTTTCGACACCGTCGTATCCTGCGCTTTCAGCTACGATGCCGGGTGCTCCGACAGACTCGGCCGGATGCGAGTTCTGAAGGCCCGCATGAACGCTGCCCTTCCCATGGCGACCGATCTCAAGCGGACGGACGCGGGAAATCTCTTCGTTGCCTCCGGCGAGCCCGACATCCGGATCCACGACGTCGCCCGACGATGAGATCTCGGTCGAAATACGGCGAGCACGCGATCGAAGACGTGTACGGCTAAAACTACGCGCTCGGCGAATTCGAGCCGGGCGACGAGGTCCAGGTCGTGGCTTTGCGCGACGGGGAGCGCGTGGTATTCACCGTCGTGCTGAAGGCGGGCGGAGGCTGAGAGGCGCGGGCTGGTTCCAGAGCGCGGACTCAGAGAGGCTCGGGCTCTCGATCGGGTTCGTGGGCCTTCAGTTGGGCGTTCCTTGTCCAGATGTGGACTCTGTAGTCCGTGGAGGAACCGTACTTTCGCTTCAGTACGTTGGCGACCTCGATGACATCTGAGTTCGTGAGCCCGACCACATGCCGAGTCGGATCAGAAGCGAAGGCCCGGATGAAATCGGCTAACTCATTGAGCCCTTTGGACGGAGAGATCAGCCAAGGCCGAGCGCGTCCGATGCTTGATTCGACATCAGTTGCTATCCGGTGTGCTAGGCGGTGCCTCCGATTACCGTCGGTGACATCGGAGATGTGGTCACAGAACTTGTAGAGGCATCCAGCTGGGACGTGGAAACGGGCTCCTACCAACCCGGCCATTCTCTCGCGCAAGCGTGTGGAGAATGTCCGGTCCGAAAAGCCTGGCACGGAGTACAGCTCCAGCAGATAGCTGGTGTCGACGACAAAGATGCGGGTCACTCGGGGAGCCCCGCGAGCCAGCGACGCATTTCCTCGTCACGACTACTCTCAAAATCTGGGTCGAGGTGCTGGTCCACGATTTGCTGCGTCACCAAGTCCCCAAGCCGACCCCTTTCCAACAATTCGTCGTAGCGAGCGACTTGGTTCAGCGGAAGCAATCGACTGCAGTAGTCCTTCCTGGAACGAAAAGCCAGCACTACGTGCTGCTGTTGTTCCGGGGTCAGCGCGTTCAGGACTGCGGGATTGTGGGTCGACAACAGCACGTTGATCTTTCTTTCCTTGCTCAGCCGAGCGATCGCGTGGATAAGGGCAGCTACCCGGCTCGGATGCAGGCCGTTGTCGAATTCTTCCACTACCACCGGCGAAAACCGCTCGCCAGTCGCCACAGCGGTGAGCACCGCCAAGGTCCTCAGGGTTCCATCGGAGAGCATCCGGGCGTCCGAGAGCTTGTCGGAGTGCTCTTCGTACATCCCGAAGATCACGTCGCCCAACGAAGTGGTGACGAAGTCGAAGCTGCTGTACGGCTCATCAGGCACCTGTCGGATGTGACGGAACAACTCATCCAGCTTGTCGGTACCGTTCCGACTGAGGCCGTACAATACAGAAGACAGATTGGACCCGTCACGAAGAAGCACGTCGTGGCCAATCCTCTCGTAATGACGCATCGCGTCTGGACGTGGATCGAAGACGAACGAAGCGTGCAGGTACATCCGAACCCGGCGTATGAGGTCGAGAGAAGCCCGAAGCCGACGGTTTTTCGTGGCGAAGTGCTCGTACTGGGAAAGTGCCGATCTGGTCGCAGATACTGACGCCCGAGGCTTCTGACCGCCTTGGGCGAAGTTGTTGTACTCCAACGTGATGTCAGCGGAGGCCGGCCTTCCACTCCCTTCAATCTCTTGAAAGAGCATCGTGTCGCCATGGAAGAGGGACTCGGCCTTGATTCGTGGCTCGGGCAGGGGTGCCACCGTGACGGAGTAGCGCGTTGGCTCAACTTGGCCGGACCACCGCATGTTGGCTGAGAACTCTAGTGTGAAGCTGTTGGTTCCGTAGCGAGGGCAGCCCTGAAGCCCCCCCCGCACATTCAACGCGCCTTCCCTGTCCAGGTCCGTGATTTCCCGGAGTGGGTTTCCGGCGGCGATGGACGCCAATACTTCGATCCCCTCAAGCGCGTTGCTCTTCCCCGATCCG
>LXNJ01000200.1_pt1 | contig 43749 bp, 35 predicted proteins | sample 809081 | NCBI WGS metagenome assembly LXNJ01 (sample SAMN04870510, study PRJNA318959) | sponge metagenome | biome: sponge; feature: marine sponge reef; material: water | host: Petrosia ficiformis | place: Greece: Milos, Mediterranean Sea | collected 2013-05-29 | depth 5-7 m | reverse complement strand
CCAGGGCGGGCGCGGTGCGGCGGCTGGTGCAGCTGCGACCGCCCGCCTACACCTTCGACCCCGACGAGCTGGCCGCTGCGTTCGGGCCTCGCACCAGGGTCCTGGTGCTCAACTCCCCGCACAACCCCACCGGCAAGGTCTTCAGCACCGACGAGCTCGACATCATCGCCCGGCTGTGCGTGGAGCACGACGTGATCGCGATCACCGACGAGGTGTACGAGCACCTGGTCTTCGATGACAACGCCCATGTTCCTTTGGCGACCCGCCCCGGGATGGCCGACCGCACGGTCACCATCTCCTCGGGAGGCAAGACGCTGTCGTTCACGGGCTGGAAGATCGGCTGGGTTTGCGCCCGCGGTGAACTGGTCCAGGCGGTGCAGGCGGCCAAGCAGCTCCTCACCTACGTCAGCGGAGGGCCGTTCCAGCCCGCGGTGGCGGTCGGGCTGCGCCTCGGCGACGAGTTCTTCGCCGGGCTCGCCGCCGACCTTCAGGCCCGGCGCGACATGCTGTGCGCCGGCCTGTCCGAGGCGGGCTTCGAGCCGGCCGTGCCCCAAGGCACCTACTACATAACGGCCGACATCCGCCCCCTCGGCGCCACCGACGGGCTGGAGTTCTGCCGGGCCCTGCCCGAGATGTGCGGCGTGGTGGCCGTGCCGGTGCAGGTGCTGTGCGACGACAAGGAGTTGGGCGCTCCCTTCGTGCGGTTCGCAGCCTGCAAGCGCCCCACGGTCTTGGAGCAGGCCGTCGAGCGCCTGGCGACCCTGGCCACAGGCCGGTAGCCGCCCCTAGGTGCCGGCGGCGAAGCGGTCCCGAAGCTCGCGCTTGAGGAACTTGCCGTTGGCGTTGCGGGGCAGGGGATCGTCCAGGAACCACACGTAGCGGGGATGCTTGTAGCGGGCCAGCCGTCCCTCGAGGTGTTCGGCGAGGGCGCCCTCGTCGAACCCAGCACCGGGCACGAGCACTACGGCGGCGGCCACTTCCTCACCCAGACGGGCGTCGGGCACGCCGAACACAGCTGCCTCGGCGACCTGGTCGAGCTCGTAGATGGCGGCCTCCACTTCGGAGCAGTGAATGTTCTCCCCGCCGCGGATCACGATGTCCTTGAGACGGTCCTTGATGTGGATCCAGCCCTCGGTGTCGATCTCGGCAACGTCACCCGTGCGGAACCAGCCGTCGGCTATGGCCTCGGCGGTGGCGTCGGGCCGGTTGAGGTAGCCCGTCATCACGTTGGATCCCCGCAGCAGCAGCTCCCCCCGCCGGCCGGTGTCGAGGGCCGAGCCGTTCTCGTCGACGACCTTGGCCTCCATGGACGGCACCAGCGGCCCCACCGACGACGGCCTGGCCAGGTAGAACTCGTTGCTGATGGCGGTGGCCACGCCGGCGGTCTCGGTGAGTCCGTAGCCGACGCCGGGGCGGCCCTCCGAGAGCCCGTCGTCGATCCGGCGGACCAGGTCGGTGGGGAGAGCCGCCCCGCCGCCGCCCATAGAGCGCAGCGACGACGTGTCGGTGCGTCCCCAGTCGGGATGCTGCAGCATCTCCCGGGACATGCTGGGCACGCCGGTGAACACGGTGACGCCCTCGGCCTCGATCAGTCGGAGGGCCTCGGCTGCGTCCCAGCGGTACATCAGCACCAGCCGCCCACCGGCGATCGTGACCGGGTGCAGAACGCAGTTGCAGCCGGTCACATGGAAGAGCGGCACCGGCAGCAGAGCCTTCACCTCTGGAGCCGCCGCAGCGGGCCCGCCGTCTCCGCCGACGCGCTCCGTGCGGCGGGCCCGGGCCGCGTCGCCGCACGCGATCAAGAAGATCATGTTCATCAGGTTGTGCGCCACCGCCCGGTGGGAGAGCTGCGCGCCCTTGGGGAACCCCGTCGTGCCGGAGGTGTAGAAGATCAGGGCGTCGTCATCGGGATCGATCTCCACGTCGGGGAGGCCGTCCGGCGCGGCTGCCCGATCCGCGACCGACTCCCACCGTCGGGCCGACCCGGGAATCTCGCCGTCGTGACGGGTGACGATGAGCGGCACCTCGCCGCGGGCCGATCCCAGTCTGTCCAGGCGCTCGCCGTCGGTGATCAGCGCAACCGGCTCCGAGTCCGCCAGGGCGAACTCCATCTCCGGTCTCGTCCACCAGGAGTTCATGCCCACCACGGCGGCCCCCACCGAGATGGCGGCCCAGTGGGACAGCACCCACTCCGGGTAGTTCCGCATCGACACCGCCACCCGGGTGCCCGGCCCGGCGCCGTAAGCGGTGCGGAGATGGTGGGCCAGGGCCCGCACCCGGGCGTGGGCATCGGCGTAGCTGTAGCGCTCGTCGCCGTACACCAGGTAGTCCTTCTCGCCGTGCGCCGCCGACATGGTCCAGACGGCCCGCATGTCGCCGATGGCGTTGTCGTAGACCCGCACGGGCGCGCCGTTGACCTCCTGCACGGTCCAACCGAACGGCGCACCCGGGGCAGTCAGGGAAGCGAAGGCCGCGTTGAAGTCCTCTACAAGCTGATCGGGTGAGGGCTCGACCGCCACAAGTGCGATCTTAGGACGGCAGGCTCAGCCTGCCCTACCCTCACAGAGTGGCCGAGGCACTGAACGTGGGGTCCGAGGTGGGCGACGCTCTCGCCTCGGGCATCCCGGTGGTGGCGTTGGAGTCGACGATCTTCTCCGACCTGGGCCTGCCCGAGCCCGCGAACCGCCAGTGCTTCCGGCGGGTGCAGGCTGCCGTGCGGACCTCCGGTGCGGTGCCCGCGCTCTGCGGCGTGCTCGACGGCAAGGCAATCGTCGGCGCGAACTTCGCGCAGGCCGAGCGGCTGTTCGACGGCTCCGTCAAGGTCGGGGCCCGCGACCTCGGCCCGGCGGTGGCCGGTGGCCTCGCAGTCGGGGTGACCACCGTGTCGGCCACGGTGACGCTGGCTGCCGCAGCCGGCATCGAGGTGTTCGCCACCGGCGGCATCGGAGGGGTCCATCGGGGTGCGGACCGCAGTGGCGACGTGAGCGCCGACCTGGAGGCCATGGCCCGCCACCGGGTGGTGGTGGTCTCTTCGGGGGTCAAGGCGTTCCTCGACGTGTCGGGAACCTTCGAGCGGCTCGAGACGCTGGGCGTGGCCGTTCTGGGCTGGCGCACGGATCGCTTCCCGGCCTTCTACGTGCGCGACGGGGGGCCGGAGCTGTCCAGCGTCGTGCGCGACGGGCACCAGGTCGCAGCCGCCCTCCGGGCCTCGAAAGACCTTGGGCATCCCGGCGGGATCCTGGTGGCCAACCCGATACCGCCCGACGCGGAACTCGATGCCGCCGCGGTCGCGGAGGCGGTCGCCGACGCTGAGGCCGCAGCCCGCCTCGACGGCGTCTCGGGGGGCGACATCACACCGGTCGTGCTGGCCGCACTGGTCGAGGTCACCGGCGGGGCGGTGGTGCCGGCCAACGTCGCGCTGGCCGAGTCCAACGCGATGGTGGCTGCCGAGATCGCCGGCGCCCTGACCCAATACGGTGCGGATGGACAGGGAGCCTCCCCATGAGCGACCGGGGCCGCCGTCGGTGGCGAGTGGCGCAGCCGAGACCCTGCTCGGCGGCTCGAAGCCTGCGAGCCGTCCCATGAGCGACGAGCTGCTAGTCCGGATCGTGACCGATCCCGATGTGATCGCCGACCCCTACCCGCTGCTGCGGGAGCTGCGGGAGACGGCACCGGTGCACAAGCTCGGGTTTGCGGACTTCTGGATCCTGACCCGCTTCGAGGACTGCCGGGCTGCACTTCGGGACCAGCGCCTGGGCAACCCCGAGCCCGGCGACGATACGCCCGCGCTCATTGTCGGCAGCTCCCGCGATCCCGATGGCCCCCGCTCATTGCTCTCGCTCAACCCGCCTGACCACACCCGGATCCGTTCCCTGGTGAGCCGAGCCTTCACACCCCGGCGGGTGGAGAGGCTCCGTCCAGCGATCGAGGCCATGACCCGTGAACTGCTCGACCCGGTGGCCGAAGCCGGGCAGTGCGACCTCATCGAGGCGCTGGCGTTCCCCCTGCCGGCCAACGTGATCAGCGAGCTGGTCGGGGTTCCCGCCACCGACCGCGACTGGCTCAGGCCGTTGGTGTCGGATCTGGCCGCCACGCTCGAACCCAACCGGCAGCCCGAGGAGACCAAGCAGGCCGCGGCCTCGGGAGCGAAGATCCAGGAGTACCTCCACGACCTTATCGACCGGAGGAGGGCCGAACCCCGTGACGACCTGCTATCGGGACTGATCGAAGCCAGCGACGGCGCGGACCGCCTAACCCAGCAGGAAGTGGCCAGCACCGTCTCGCTCATCTACGGGGCCGGTTTCGAAACAACGATGAACCTGATCGGGAACATGGTCCACACCCTGATGCGCCGTCCCGACCAGCTGGCCCGGCTGCGTGCCGACCGCTCCCTCGTGCCCACCGCGGTGGACGAGGTGCTGAGGTTCGAGCCACCCGTCCAGCTCGATGGCCGCTACGTCCGTGCCGACGCGGAGATCGGCGGGCACGCAGTTCCCAGGGGTCACGCCGTGCTCACCCTGCTGGGCGCGGCCAACCGCGACCCGGCGGCCGTGGAGGACCCGGACCGTTTCGATGTGGGACGCCACGAGGTGCCGATGCTGTCGTTCGGATCAGGCATCCACTATTGCCTCGGCGCGGCCCTGGCCCGCCTGGAGGGCCAAGTGGTCCTCGAGGCCCTGCTGGACCGGTTCGGGACGTGGGCTCCGCTCGTCGACAACCCGCCCTGGAAGCGCCGCCTCACCCTCCGGGGCCTGGCCAGCCTCCCGGTCGCGTTGTCCTGAGAAGCTCAGTAGCCCTTCCACTCGGGGGGGCGGCGCTCACCGAAGGCGGCCACACCCTCGGCGGCGTCGTGTGTGGCCGTGTTGAGCTCAACGGCCACGGCCTCGTCGTGGGCCATGGTGGCCCGGTCGGCGTCCAGGCTGCGGTTGACCAGCCACTTGGTCAGCGCGAACGACCGGCTGGGGCCGCCGGCCAGGCGCTCAGCCCACTCCGCCGCGGCCGTCTGCACGTCTTCGTGGGGAACGACCCGGTTCACCAGGCCGTACTCGTGGGCCCGCTCAGCGGTGAGGTCCTCGGCCAGCAGGAACAGCTCCATGGTGCGGCGCACGCCGATGACGCGGGGCAGCAGCCACGCGCCCAACGCATCGGGCACCAGACCACGGCGAGCGAACACCTCCACGAACTTGGCCCCGTCTCCGGCGATCACCAGGTCGCAGGCCAGGGCCAGATGGGCACCCATCCCGGCCGCGGTGCCGTTCACTGCGGCTAGCACCGGCACGTCGCAGTCGAGCAGCGCCGCGAACAGCGAGTGCTGGCCGTCGAGCATCATCCGGCGGGGGTCGCCCACGATCCGGTCGGGCACGTCCGTCGAGCGGTCGGGGTCGCGGTAGGAGTGGCGCAGGTCGGCGCCCGTGCAGAAGAACCGGTCGCCGGCGCCGGTGATCACCGCGGCCCGGGCCCGGTGGCTGGTGTTGAGCCCGTTGAGGATGTCGCGTACCCGGTCACGGCAGGGCGGGTTCAACGCGTTGGCGGTGTCGGGCCGGTCGATGGTGATCCACGCCACCTGATCGCGGTAGGCCAGGTGGACCTGCTCGTCGATGGGACGCTCATCGGCCACGCCGACAAACTATCCGGCCGGCAGGTCGCCACGGCTCGGATGGGGCACCCTGGGTGCGCACTCAAGGCCCCAGGCGGCTCGCGCCAACGCGCCGCCGAGCGCGGCTGGCAGACTTCCGGCCATGGCAAACACTGACGTTGTGGGACTGTGGGCCATCGCGGAGGCCGACGGTGACTTCCCGGCCGTCATCGACCCCGAGCACAACCAGCTGACGTACGCGGAGCTGGCTGCGCTCACCAACCGGATCTCGAAGGGCCTGCGAGCGGCCGGGCTCGGCAAGGGCGATCAGGTGACCACCGTGCTGCCCAACTGCTTCGAGCAGCTCGCGGTGTGCCTGGCCGCCTACCAGAGCGGGCTGTACGTGACCGCCGTCAACTGGCATTTCGTCGGCGCGGAGATCAACTACATCGTCAACGACGCCGAGACCAAGACGTTCATCGTGCACGAGCGCTTTGGTGACGAGGCCCGCAAGGCTCTCGAGGGCTGCGTGACCCCCGAGGCCAACCGGTTCTGCGTGGGCGGGCCGGTGCCGGGGTTCCGCCCCTTCGAGGACTTGATCGCCCCTCAGAGCGGCGAGCGGCCCGACCCCGAGCATCTCGCCACCGGCTCGTTCATGTTCTACACCTCCGGCACCACCGGGCGGCCCAAGGGGGTACGGCGGGCGCTGGACCCACGCCCCCCGGACGAGGCCGCATCGACCGCGGGCATGCTGCTGATGCTCTTCGGGTCCAAGCCCCATGACGGCAACGTGCAGATCACCCAGGCGCCGCTGTACCACACCGCGGTCAACAACTGGACGACGATGTCGCTGCATCTGGGCCACACCGTGGTGCTGATGGACCGCTGGACCGCCGAGGGCGTCCTGGAGCGCATCGAGCGCTACCGGGTGACCAGCTCGCACATGGTGCCCACCATGTTCAACCGGCTGCTGCACCTGCCCGACGAGGTGCGCTCCCGCTACGACGTGTCGTCGCTGCGGGCCATGGTGCATGCGGCTGCGCCGTGCCCGGTGGAGACCAAGCGGCGCATGATCGAGTGGTGGGGAGACTCCATCTGGGAGTACTACGCGGCCACCGAGGGCGGCGGCACGTCGGTCTCGGCCGCCGAATGGCTCCAGCGGCCCGGCACGGTGGGGAAGGCCTGGCCCGGGTGCGAGGTGATCGTGGTCGACTCCGACGGCAACGACGTGCCGCCGGGGGAGTCGGGCACGGTGTACATGAAGATGCCGGGGGCGGCGTTCGAGTACAAGGGCGACGAAGCCAAGACCGCGGCCAGCCGGCTGCGGGACTTCTTCACCGTGGGCGACGTCGGCTATCTCGACTCCGACGGCTACCTGTTCCTCAACGATCGGGCCAACGACATGATCATCGTCGGCGGGGTGAACATCTATCCCGCGGAGATCGAGGGCGAACTGGTGCAGCATCCCGCGGTGGGCGACGCGGCCGTGTTCGGCGTGCCCAACCCCGACACCGGCGAGGAGATCAAGGCGGTGGTGGAGGTGCGCGAGGGCTGGGAGCCCGGCGACGGGACCACCGAGGCCATCGGTGAGTGGCTGCGGGAGCGCTTGGGGCGCCAGAAGCTGCCCCGCTCCGTCGACTACATCGACGAGATGCCCCGCGACCCCAACGGCAAGCTCTACAAACGCAAGCTGCGCGACCCCTACTGGGCCGGCCACGACCGCGCCATCTGAGGATGGCTGGCGGCCCGGCTGGGGGCGGTTGTGGCGCCCGAGGGTCCGGTCGGGCGATCTGGGCGTGATACTTGGGGCATGACAGACGCCAGCACCATCTCCGACGCCGAGGTCTGGAGGGCGCACCGCTCTCTCGGCCTCACCGCCGAGGTCATCGACCGCGAGGCCTACGCCAACACCGTCGAGCGCTTCCGGTCCCGCCAGGTAGCCCTGCCGACCTTCGCGGAGCTGCGCGACCCGTCCACCATCCCCCAAGCCCGGCTGGCCGCGCTGGCCGGCGTGGACCGCAACGAGCCCGACGCGGCCAACCTGTTCCGGGTCCACTGGTTCGGACGCCTCGACGGCAGCGGTCCGCACGCCGTGCCCGACCATGTGGAGCTGCCCCCGGAGATGACCGGCGTGGACGCCCGCATAGTGCTGGCCCTGGGCAACCGCTTCCCGATGATCCGGGCCCACAAGGTGCTGGCCGCCTACGCCTGCCTGGCCCCGCGCCTGGTCACCGGCCAGTTCGACCCGACACGGCACCGGGCGGTGTGGCCCTCCACCGGCAACTACGCACGCGGCGGTGTGGCCATCAGCCGGATCATGGACTGCCGGGGCGTGGCCGTGCTGCCCGCGGGCATGAGCAAGGCCCGTTTCGACTGGCTCGAGCAGTGGACGCTCGACCCGGCCAACGACATCGTGCGCACGCCCGGCACCGAGTCCAACGTGAAGGAGATCTACGACGCCTGCAACGAGATGGCCCTCGATCCCGCCAACGTGATCGTCAACCAGTTCTCGGAGTTCTCCAACCATCTGGGCCACTACAGCGTCACTGGACCCGCCCTGGAGCGGCTCTACGAGCATGTGGCCGCCGACCGGCCGGGCTCCCGGCTGGCCGCCTTCGTGTCGGCGTCGGGCTCGGCCGGCACCCTGGGCGCGGGCGACTACCTCAAGGACCACCACAGCTGCCGGATCGTGGCCGCCGAGGCGCTGGAGTGCCCCACCCTGCTGGAGAACGGCTACGGCGAGCACAACATCCAGGGCATAGGCGACAAGCACGTCCCGCTGATCCACAACGTGATGAACACCGACGACATCGTGGCGGTCAGCGACGTGTGCACCGACTCGCTCGACGTTCTGTTCAACACGCCGGCGGGCCGGGATCAGCTGGTCGACCGGGCCGGCGTCGATGCCGCCACGGTGGGGTTGCTCACCCACATGGGCTACTCGTCCTCGTGCAACGCCCTGGCCGCCATCGCGGTGGCCAAGGCCTACGACATGGGCCGCGACGACGTGATCGTGACCGTGGCCACCGACGGCTCCGAGCTCTACGACGCCGAACGGGAGGCCTACATCGGCCGCCACCACCGGGGCGGCTACGACGACGTGGCCGCGGCGTCCGCCTTCGGGCGGGGGCTGATCGACGGCGCCGGCGGCGAGGTCCGCCATCTGGCCTGCTCGGACGCGGAGCGGCGCCGGATCTTCAACCTGGGCTACTTCACCTGGGTGGAGCAGCAGGGCACCGCCTTCGAGGACTTCGTGGCCCGCGGCCACCAGGGCTTCTGGGACGGTATGCGCCACTTCGTCGATGACTGGGACACCCAGATCGTCGAGTTCAACGGCCGCACCGGTGCTCGGGACGACGACTGAGAGCCAGAGGCCGAGCGGGTAGGGAGAGGGAAGGCAGTGGCGTCGACGTTCGAGCACTACGCACCGCGACTCGACGCGCACCGGCTTGTGGAGGCCGGGACTGTGCCCGCGGAGGCAGCGTGCCAGGCCATCCGCGACCTTGACGAGGCCGTGGGGGCAGTGGAGGGGCACGGCTTCGAGCCGACACCATTCGGTCCGGCTCCGGAGCTGGCGGACGCGGTCGGGATCGGCGGTTCCGAGTTGTGGATCAAGGACGAGACCGGAAGTGTGTCGGGCTCGCACAAGGCCCGCCACCTGTTCGGCGTCGCCCTGTCCCACCGGTTGGAGGGCGCCGACGCCGGGCCCGCAGCGCCCCCGTACGCCATCGCCAGCTGCGGTAACGCTGCACTGGCTGCTGCCGTGGTGGCCCGGGCCGTCGGCCGGCGAATCGACGTGTTCGTGCCAACCTGGGCCAACGAAGCGGTCGTGTCCCGCATCACGGAACTAGGCGGGCGGGTGGTGCGCTGCGAACGCGAGCCGGGCGTGCCCGGCGACCCCGCCCACCATGCCATGCTGGCTGCCATCGGTGCCGGGGCGGTGCCCTTCTCATGCCAGGGGACTGAGACCCCGGCAACCATCGACGGGGGAAGGACGCTGGCCTGGGAGATGGTTGACGCCCTCGTCGGGCACGACGGTGGCCGACCCGCTCGCCTCGATCGCCTGTTCGTGCAGGTCGGCGGGGGTGCGCTGGCTACCGCGGTCGTGACCGGGCTGTCCGGTGCGGTGGCGCGAGGTGATCTCGCCCGCCTGCCCAGGGTCCATGCCGTGCAGCCGGAGGGCAACCATCCCCTGGTGCGGGCATGGGACACGTTGGCGCTCAAGCTGCGCACTCAGGAGCGCGCCGGCGGCAGCCGTGACCGGAACTACTTCCTCGACCGCGTCGTGACCGCGCAAGCAGCCCCTCTGGGCACCATCGACAATCGACTGCGCGCCAGGATTGCCACCGAGATGGCTCCCATGAGCGACGACCGGCTGCAGGAGTCGGTTGATCGGCTGCGTTACGATCCCGAGCACTACATGCGGGCGTGGGAGCAGGAACCGGTGTCGTACGCGTCTGGAATCCTCGACGACATCACCTACGACTGGATTGACATCGTCGAGGCAATGCTGGCGTCGGGGGGATGGCCCCTCGTCGCCACCGACGACGATTTCCGGCGGGCCCACCGCCTCGCCCACCGGCACACCGGCATCGATGTGTGTCCCACCGGTGCGTCGGGCCTCGGCGGTCTTCTGGCCCTGAACGCAGCGAGCGAGGGTGCCGGGACTCCAGGCGTGTCAGGCGGCGAGCGGGTGGCCGTCCTGTTCACCGGGCGGATGCGGCCCGGCGATCCCGACCCGCTGGAACCCGAGAACTAGCTGGTCGGTGATCGCGATGGGGGAGGACCAGCAGGACGCGAGGAAGGCGGGGCCGTCTCCGTTCGATGAGGATGTGCTGGCATCGATCGCCCCCTTCGTGGCCAAGCAGCACCGCCCCACCATCGACGTACTGGTGTTGACGCTGCTGGCGGGGCGCCAGATCGAGACGTGGCTGTCGGACACGGTGGCCGTCCGTCAGCTCGACACCTCCGGCTATTTCGCCCTCAGCGCGCTTTGGCTGGTCGGCCCGCCGCACCGCATGACGGCCGGCGAGTTGGCCCAGCGGATAGTTCAGACCTCGGGCGGAGCCACCAAGACAGTGCAGCGCCTGATGCGTCGGGGACTGGTGCGCCGGGTGGCCGACCCCGACGACGGCCGCCGCAGCCTCCTGGAGCTGACGCCCGAAGGCCTGAAGCTGGCTCGCGAGACGCTGGACCTGGTGCTCGACGCCTTCGACGCCGAGATCGGCGACCTCGGCGAAGCCGACCGCGCCGGCGTAGCCGCAGCCGTGAAGTACCTCGTGGTCGAACTGGGCGAGCGCCTTAGTCGCTGAGGCCCGCCACGGTCGCCCTCGCGTCTTCCACCGCGGTGCGCAGGTCGGGGAGTTCGGCCTCGACAGCACGGCCACGTTCGAGGAACACGAACACCATGCGGGCGACCGGCTCGCCGGTCACGGCTTCCAGCGCCGCCGCGTAGGCCGCGCCCTGAGGGCGGTAGCGAGCCAGCTTGGCGTCGACGCCGCCATCGCCCGCGACGGAGTCGGTCTTCCAGTCCACCACCACCAGCCCGTCGGGACCGCGGTAGACGAGATCGACGTATCCCTCGACCAAGCGCTCTCCGAACGGCGCGGCCACGAACAGCTCCCGCCAGTGCTGGGAGCCAGCGGCCTCGCGAGCGACGCCGGTGCCGAGCGCGGCCCGAGCCAGGCCGGCGACCGTCCGGGATCGGCCGCTCACTCCCTCGGCCGCGGCCTGCCGATCCGATAGGGCTTCGAGGCCTTGGCCGGTGGCCAGGTCGATGTCCTGGAGCACGCCGTGCACCGCCCGTCCGATGGCGGTGCCGTAGCGTCCCTTGCTCCAAGGGGGCTGCTCCGAGTCGCCGCGGTCCTTGTCCAGGCCAGGGTCGTCGGCCGCCGATTCGCCGTCGCCGGCTGACAGCGCAGTGGGCGACACCGCCAGCGGCACTGCAGCCCGCGCCAGGCAGCGGGCGCGCTCGCGCTCCCACTCGCCGCGCTCGGGAACCGGAGCCCGCTGCGGCTCCGGTTCAGCGGTCCGGCCGGCGGCGGTGACGTCATGCTCGTCGGCCGGGGCGAGGAGGGTCGAGCCGTCCACGGCCCCGGCCTCGGCCGCGCCCGCATCGGTCAGAGCCCAGGCCGCGGTGTTCACCTTGCTGCCCTTCTCGCCGGGATCCCGGCGATGCAGGCTCACCACTAGGTGGTCGCGGGCCCGGGTGCAGGCGACGTAGAGCAGCCGGAGGCGCTCATGGGCGTCCATCTGCTCGTCTATCGGCTTCCACGCCTCGTAGTTCTCGGACTCGATCCCTCCCCGCAGCCTCACCACCGGCTCTTCCGATGCGTCGAAGGCCACCGAGGGCCCGCGGGCGGGTGCGCTGAGCCTGGTGGTCATGCCCGACAGCACCACGATGGGGAACTCCAGGCCCTTGGCGGCGTGCACCGTGAGGATGCGCACGCTGTCGTCGTCGGTCTCGGGCAGGATGGTCTCGGTCACCCGGGCGTTGTCGGCGCCTTGCAGCCGGGCCCAGGCCAGGTAGTCGCGCAGGTTGGTGCCGCCCGCGTCGGCCCAGGCTCGGGCCTGGTCGGTCACGAACCTGAGCCGTCTCCACACGTCGCGTGGCCGCCCGCCGGCCACTGCGGTCTCGAAGGCGCCGCGCTCGCGGACCAGCCGGTCGATCAGGGCGGGCGGGCTGGTCCAGCGCTTGGCCCGGTGCAGTTCGGCGAGGTGGGCGATCCCCTCGGCCACCGGGTGGTCCGCCGGCGCGTCCTCGGGCGGCCTGCGAAGCAGCGAGAACCTCCCCCTGCAAGCCAGACGCCAGTGGGCCAGGTCGTCGTCGCCGCAGCCGTACAGCGGGGAGCGCAGGGCGGCGACCAGGGCCAGCTCGTCGATGGGGTCGGCCACAGCCTGCAGGGCCGACAGCACGTCGCGCACCTCGCGGGTGCTGTACACCAGCGCGGAGGACTCGGCCCGGTAGGGGATCCCGGCTGCGTCGAGGGCGTCCTCGAGGTCTCCCAGGCTGATCCGGGACGGGATGAGGATGGCGATGTCCCCCAGCCGGGCGGGCCGGGGCGCCGGCTCGGTCGGTGACCCCTCATCGACGTCCCATCCGTCCCGGAGGGCCGCGGCCACCACCTGCGCCACCGACTCCGCCTCCCGCCTGCGCAGCTCGGCGGCGGAGGCCCTGCCCTCGATCTCGATCGCCTGAGCACCGACGACGGTGACGGCGGGCCCTCGAGGGACCGGTTCGCGAACCGAGCCCAGTGGCGCGTACTCCGGCTGGCTGCCCTCCACCGGCTGTATCAGCTCTCCGAACACGGCGTTGACCCAATCGATGATCGGCCGCGTGGAGCGGAAGTTGGTGGCCAGGCCCTCGGTCCGGCCCCGGTCCTGGCCGCTGGTCCAGTCGCGGGCCTCCAGGAAAGTGGCGATGTCGGCTCGGCGGAAGCGGTAGATGGACTGCTTGGGGTCGCCGACGAAGAACAGGCGGCCCGGATCGGGGACCATCTCAGCCCAGCGGGCAGTGGCCGGAGCAGGGTCTCCACAGCCCAGCAGCGCGGCCAGCTCGACCTGTATCGGGTCGGTGTCCTGGAACTCGTCGATGAGCAGGCACCGGTAGTGGTCGCGCAGGGCCGCCCGCACCGCCGGTCCGTGGGTGTCGTGGCGCAGCACCTGGCGGGCCCGAACCAGCAGATCGTGGAACTCGAGGCGTCCCCTGGCTCGCCGCTCCTCCGCTGCGCTCAGCGTGAAGGTGGCCAGCCGGGCCACGAGGTGCCTCAACGCAGCCTCCGCCGCGGATCGGAGCGCTCGCTCGCAGACTGCCTTCAGGCGCTTGATGCCGTCGCGGGCGCTCTGGACCTGGCCGTCCCAGCTGCCGGTCCTGCCGAGGTTGGTGCCCTTGCATTCACGCTCCAGGGCCAGCAGCGCCTCGATCCGGTCGGTGCGATCGGCCGCCACCTGGTCGGTGGGGACAGCCTCGCCGGTCACGGCCAGCAGCCGGCTGCGGTGCTTGGCGATCGTGTCGATGCGGACCAGGAGCTTGTCACCCGGGTCCGTGCAGAACGCGCGGATGCCGGCCAGCAGGTCGAGCGCATTGAGGGCTTCTGCGACATCGACGGGCGGAAGGTCGGGCTCGTGGTGGAAGTCGCAGTTCTCGAGGCGGTCCCAGTTCTCGTTCAGCTGCACGGCCAGTGCCCGGATCTGGTTGAGGCGGACCCGCTGCACTTCGAGTCCCAGCAGCGTCGGGCCCATACCCGGCTCGTCGAGGAGCACTTCGAGAAAGTCGCGCCATCGGAGGTCGAACTCGATCTGGGAGCCGATGTCGTCGAGCACTTCGACGCTGGGCGGCAGCCCCGCCTCCACGGGATGCTCGTTCAGCAGCCGCTGCGCGAAGGAGTGCAGCGTTCCCACTGCGGCCCGGTCGAGTTGCCGGAGCGCGGACTCCGCCGCGGCCTCCCCGAGAGCGCCACGAGCGTCGGGGCTGTGCAGCCGGTCCCGGATCCGGTCCCGCAGCTCGGCGCCGGCCTTCTCGGTGAAGGTGATGGCGGCGATGTTCTCCATGGCCACGCCAGAACCGATCAGCGCGACCACCCGCTCGACGAGCGCCCGGGTCTTGCCCGAGCCCGCTCCGGCCTCCACGAACAGGGTGCTGTCGAGGTCCGAGGCGATCCGGTCGCGCGCCGCCTGGTCGACGAGCGGCGGTCTGGCGGCGGTCATCGGGGCGCTCCCTGGGCGCTCTGGGGTGCCTCGGAGCGTTCGCGGTCGGGCTCCACGAGGTCGAGGTAGCGGGCCAGGGCCGGATCGTCACGCTTGCGCTGGAAGTCGCGCCATTGGTCGCGGGTGCCCATGCCGTCGGGGTCGCAGTAGCCGCACGGGACCCACGGCCTCCACACCGGCTCGTCGGGGTGCAGCGGGAACAAGCCGTCGCCGACCCCGTCGACGATGGCGTTCACCGCCTCGAGGACCTGCCGGCGAGCGGCGTTGGTGGCGTAGCCGATGTCGCTGAACTGTCCCTTGGTCGACACGAACCAGTAGGCGCCGTGCCCGTCGGCGCAATCCGCGATGCCGAGCATGCTGCGGGCCGCGAGGTCGTAGAGGACGAGTTGGAGCCGCTGGCCGCCCAGTGTCGGGTCGTCGGGGCCGAGCTTCTCGTAGGCACGGGCGGAGCCCGTCTTGTAGTCGACCACCAGCAGGCTGCCGTGCGGGGTTGTGTCGACGCGGTCGATCGACCCCCGGACGTTCATGGACCGCCCGCTGCCGATCTCGACGCTGACGGGGCCGCTGGCGCTGTCGGGCATTCCGAAGCCGAGTTCCACCGCCGCGGGCTGCGATCCGTAGTGGGAGCGCCGCTCGTCGTCGAAGTCGAGGAAGCGGACCAGGTCGGCGAGGATCTGGCGGCGGTCGTGATCCCAGTAGAGCCTGCGCCCGACCAGGCCGCGGGCTGCGAGCCGGTCGCACTCCTCCTCCCCGACGGCGAGCAGGTGGGCCCGCCGCGACTCGGGCCAGCGCGCGCTGGGTGCGGGCACGGCGCCTTCGGCGATGGCCTCGGCCAGCCAGCGCTCGAGGATCCGGTGCACGAGGCTGCCGCGCTCCAGGGGGCTGATGCGATGCTCGTCGTCGGCGTCGTCGATGGCCTCGACCCTCAGGACGTGGCGCATGAAGTAGGCGTGAGGGCACCCGGCCCACATCTCCAGGCGGGAGGCGGAGGTCGTCTCGCTGCTGCCGGCCGGGTGCGCCAGGGCGGTCCCCCGGAGGTCGCCAGCCGACAGGTTGCCGTCGAAGCGGGTGAGCCGCGGCGACATGCGGGCCCGGCGCAGCTCGACGCCCCGGCTGACCTCGGGGCGCTGGCGCACGCTGGGGAGTCGGGCCAGGTCGCGCCAGGGGTGGTCGCCGCGGGCGCGGGCGTCGTGCCAGTCGAGCACGCACCGGGTGTCGTACTCCTGGGCGTAGGCCGGGAACCCGGTGCGACGCAGCCCGGCCACGAACGACGGCACCTCCCGGGCTTCGCCTGCCTCCTCGGTCAGCCACCGGCTCGGCGACCGGTCCGCGGCGCGGCGGAGATCGCCGCGGGGGTGCAGCAGCAGCGACTGCCCCGCGGCGTCCACGACGGCCAGCAGCGCCCGGTGGTCGTCTCCGGGACGGTCGGCTCTGGCGGGCAGGTCGCCGTCCGTCACCAGCCGCTCCCGGTCCGGCAACAGGGCATCGTCGTTGCGGCGGGCGGGGAAGGTTCCCTCGGCCATGCCGCACACGACGGCCAGGTCGAGCTCCACTCCGAGTGCCAGGTCGACCGGCCCGACCAGCACGCCTGCGCCGAGGCGCCCGTGCCGGTGCGCGGCGCCCTCCAACTCGAGCCGCAGCGCCCGCCCGAACGTGGCCACGGAGGGTTCGTCGTCGGTCCCGTCGAGATCTCCGAGACGGCTGACGGCGCGGTCCACCTGCTCGGCCATCTGCCGTTCCTCGTCCGGCCAGCTCCGGCGCAGTCGCCCGCCGAGGTATTTGTGGATCAGCTTCTGGCACCAGTCGGCCAGCTCCGCCCAGGTGCGCGGCGCCGGGCGGGGGTCAAGGTCGGCGTGGAGCTCCTCGACGAAGCCCAGCAGCTCCCGGGCGCGCGCTGCGCTGCGCCGATGCCTGTCGCCGCGCCATGCCTGCTCCTCGTCGGCGGCGTGACGACCGGCCTCCGCGGTGCAGTCCTCGGCGTACCGGGTGAGCCGGCGCGTCCAGCTGTCGATCCCGGACTCCACCCGGGCGGCTCGGGCCTCCCGCTCCCATGCGGCGCTCGGCACTCCCTGCCATCTGTGGCGAGTCGCCGGCCCGTCGCCGCCGGCCTCGCCTTCGGGATCCGCGGCTCGGCTCGACCCGTCCGGGTCGGGCCGTCTGACGCTCACCGGGGCGCCGGCCAGCCAAGCCATCACGACCCGCCGGGAGAACCCGCGGTCTGGAAGGGCCAGCATCTCCAGCAGCGACCGTCCCAGCAGCGACGTCTCCACCGTCCGGGACGTGGCGCCGCAGCGCGGGATGCCGGCCGCGTCGAGCGCATCGCTGATCAGGCGCACGTAGGGGCTCTCGACGCCGTAGACGATGGCGCATCGCCCCAGAGGGGTCCCGGCCCGGGCGGCGTCGACCACAGCCCGCACGGCATGGCGCACTTCGTCGTCGGCGTCGGAGACGCTGAGGGCCTTCACCGTGGCCCGCGCTCGGGCGCGTCCTCCTGGCAGTGCCGAGGCGTCGAGTTCGGCGCCGAGCCTGCGAACCGAGGCGACCACCGCAGCGTCGGCGTCCTCGGCGCCGGTCGCGCCGGCGACGATCATCGTTTCCGTCGCCCCGGCGACCGCCCGCAGCAGGCCTGCCTGGCTGCCCGTGATCCTCTGGGGCAGGAACACGATCATCGGGCCGAGCTGGCGCGCCACCGCCGAGGGATCGGCCCGCACCGCCGTGACCGCAGCCTGCGAGAGCTGCTGCTCGTTGCTGAAGCCTGCTTCGAGGTCGGCGGCGACCTCCCGGTGGATCCTCACGACGTCGGCGGCCCGCGCCGACTGCGCGGCCAGCGCCCGGAGCTGACCGCCATCGAGTTCGGACAGCTCGCGGTGCGCTCTGGTGAGCGCCCGCTCGGTGGCCGGATGGCTCTCGACGCCCCGGAAATGCCCCGGATCGCGCCGCAGCACGGCGCGGACCGCGGCGGCGATGACCGTCATGGTCACTCCCCGGCGCCCCTCGGCGGCCATCTCGGCCCCTCCGAGACGCTCGGCGAGGTCGTATGCGGTGTGAAAGGCGACCGCGGCAACCCCCCGAGTGCCGTTGTGGGCCCGGCGACCCAGGGCTCGCCGGGCCGCCAGACCCACGTAATGGTTGGGCACGACGACGGTGACCGGAGCCAGCGGATCGTCCCCCTTGGCCTCAGCCACGGCGCGCGCCAGCGCCTCATGGGCGGCCGGCCCATAGGCCGTGGTCACGCAGTCGAACGCCATGGGGGCGCACCCTACGGCAGCGGTGCGACACCCGAGAGGGAGGCCAGTCCCGTCCCGATATCAGTCCACAGGCAGTCGGCGGTTATCCACAGACTGTCGTCGCATGCGGCCGACGACTGCTCGACTAATGGCGCTGGGCTTGTAGGGTCTCTGGCTGATGTCCAGCTGCTTGATCGCGACCGTCTGACTGGCTCCGAGGCCGTGAGCGACCTGCGAGACCTCGACGTCGCGCTGGGGCGCCAGATCCGCGGTCACCGCGTCCGGGCGGGACTGTTCCCATAGATGTTCATACAATCAAATCCTTCATACAATCAAATCCAAGGAGGGGTTGAGATGAAGCGACTGGCTGCCCTTGTCATCCTGGTTGCCTTTGTCGCGGCGGCATGCGGCGACGATGCTGACGAAGGTCCCGCACAGGCCAGGGAACCGGCTGAGACCTCGACGGAGGCGCCTGCGGCGGTAGAGGACGATGCCGAGGAGGAGGAAGAGGCGCCTGCCTCCGAGGAGGAGCCGGAGGAGACCTCAGCCGCCGACCCCGAGCCAGCCGCCGACCCCGAGCCGGCTGCCGACCCCGAGCCGGCCGCCGAGGAGTCGGATGACATGAGGGCTGCGAGCCTCGCCGGGGTATGCCCCGATCCGCTGGTTCTTCAGACGGACTGGTTCCCGTCGCCCGAACACGGCTACGCCTACCGGCTGATCGGCGATGCCGGCGAGTTGGACGCCGAGAACGGGATCTACCGGGGGCCGCTGCTTGACACCGGCATCGACCTCGAGATCCGCGCCGGCGGTCCGTATCTCGGATTCCAGCCCACTACCGCGACGATGCAACTTGATGAGGGTATCCACTTCGGGTATGTGAACACCGACGAGCAGGTGGCCGCGTACGACGTGGTGCCCACCGTCGCGGTGGCCGCGCCCTTTGACACCAACCCTCAGATCCTCATGTGGAACCCCGAGGTGTTCTCATTCGACAGCTTCGAGAACATCGGGCAGTCCGACGCCACGGTCGTCTACTTCGCTGGCGGCGTTTACATCGACTACATGGTGGAAGCCGGAATCCTGCGCGCCGATCAGGTGGATCCCTCCTACGACGGGTCACCGGCTCGGTTCGTCGCCGAGGGAGGCGCCATCGTCCAGCAAGGGTTCGCCACCAGCGAACCCTGGCTCTACGAGAATGCCATTGAGGAGTGGGGCAAGCCGGTGGACTTCCTGCTCGTGCACGATTCAGGCTTCGAGGTCTACGCCCAGCCGCTGGTGGTTCGCAAGGCTGCCCTCGAGGAGCTTCGCCCATGCTTGGAGTTGGTGGTCCCGATCTTCCAGCAGTCCGTGCTCGACCACTACGCCGACCCGGCACCAACCGACGCTGTGATCCTTCAGATCGTGGATGACTTGGCCACCTTCTGGGTGCTGTATCCGGGCCAGATGGAGTACTCCACTGCCACTGCCCTGGAGCTCGGCAACGTCGGCAACGGCCCCGATGACATCGTCGGCAACCTCGACGACGCCCGCATGGAGCGGATCGTCGAACTGCTCAAAGCCGTGCTCGACGGCGTGTCCCAAGACATCCAGGCATCCGACATCTACACCAATGAGTTCATCGATCCGTCCATAGGCTTCTAGGGGCTGCTGAACCGGTACCGACGACAAGGAACTGTCGCATGACCAGTGCACTGAACGTCACTTCCCGCGTGCCGCTGGTGGACTTGACGGGAGCGTTCGAGCCGGGGCCCAAGCGTGACGAAGTGGTCGAGACCATCCGGCAGGCATGTGAGGACGTGGGCTTCCTAGTGATCACCGGCCACGGGGTCTCCGACGAGGTGGTGCACGGGATTGACGCCACCTCCCGCGCGTTCTTCGCCCTCCCAGAAGAGAAGAAGAGGGCGTACGTAGGGCCGCCGGGCGTGTATCGGGGCTTCACGCCCTCGCAGGCTTCGGCTCTCGCGCTGTCCCGTGACGACGAGTCGCTTCCCGATCTGTGCGAGCTGTACACCGTCAACCGGTTCGACGACCCTGACGCAGCGTTGCGGGCTGGGCTTCGGGAGGGCCGGGAGGGGTTCTTCGCGCCCAACATCTGGCCCGACCCTGAGCGGGTCCCTGGCTTCAAGGAGGCCTTCGAGACCTACTACGCGGTCATGGAGGACCTGGCGGTCAAGCTGATGCGGCTGATGGCGCTGGCCTTGAACCTCGACGAGCACTGGTTCGACGACAAGATCGCCGACCACATCACCAACCTGACCGTCAACCACTACCCGTCACTCGACCGGCCCGCAAGGCCCGGCCAGTTCCGGCGGGGGGCGCACTCGGACTGGGGAAGCCTCACCGTGCTCTACCACGACGGCGAGCCCGGTCTGCAGATCATGTCGCCTGAAGGCGACTGGGAGAACGTGCAGGTGGTGCCCGATTCGTTCGTGGTGAATCTCGGGGACCTCATGGCCGCGTGGACCAATGACCGGTGGGTGTCGACCCTGCACCGGGTGGTGGTGCCGGAGGGCGATACGGGCGACCGCATCTCCATTGCCTTCTTCCATCAGCCGACCTATGACGCGCACATCGAGTGCATCCCCACCTGCACGTCACCGGACGATCCGCCCCACCATGAGCCGACCACCTCGGGCGGGTGGATCCTGTCGATGCTTCAGAAGACGATCTACTGATCGGGTTGGTTGGTGGCGCGTCAGCCTGAGTCGGGCGAGTTGCTGAAGCTCGCCTACGACCAGGCTCGAAGGGGACTGGCCGAGGGTGGGGTGCCCATCGGCGCTGCCCTAGTCGACGCGGACGGCGCAGTGCTGGGCGCGGGCTGCAACGGCGCCGTCCAACAAGGGGACTTCCTGCTCCATGCCGAGACGGTCGCCATACGGGACGCGGGCGCATTGAGCGACTACGCCGACACCACCTTGGTGACCACCATGACCCCTTGCTGGTACTGCTCGGGACTGGTGCGGTTCCTCGGCATCGGTGCAGTGGTGGCGGGCGACAGTGAGAGCTGGTCCGACGAGGCGCTGGACTGGCTCGCGACGGCAGGCGTCTCGACCACCCGCCTGCATGATCAAGCCTGTGTCGACATGTTCAACGACTGGATGGCGACGGGCCCAGAGGCGTGGTCGAGCCTGCCGTCGAGCGCGGGCGGCCGTAAGGACGACCGGGCTACTCTGGAGACAGGCGAAGGCAGGCGGTGAGATGGCAGAGACGGTCTCGACCGGGGTCGTGTCTCGGGTTCCGCTGGTGGACCTGTCCGGCGCGTTCGAGCCGGGACCTCGACGGGAAGCCGCGGTGGACGCCATCAGGCGGGCGTGCGAGGACGTCGGCTTCCTGGTGATCACCGGCCACGGGGTTGCTGCGGAAGCGGTGGAGCGTGTCGACGGCGCGGCCCGACGCTTCTTCGATCTGCCTCTGGTCGACAAGATGGAGCTTGTATGCGATACCGGCAACCGCCGGGGCTACAAGCCTCTGCAGAGTTCGACTCTGGCTCTGTCCCGCGACCAGGAGACGCCACCAGACCTCGCCGAGCTATACCTCGTCAACCGCTTCGACGACCGTGACGCCGCCCGCAGAGCCGGGCTGCGCGAGGGCCGCGAGGAGTTCTTCGCCCCCAACGTGTGGCCCGACCCTGACCTGGTGCCGGGCTTCAGGGAGTCGTTCCTGGCCTACTACGCGGTCATGGAGGATCTGGCCGCCAAGCTGATGCGGCTGATGGCGCTGGCCCTGAGCCTCGACGAGCGCTGGTTCGACGACAAGATCGCCGACCACATTACCGGCCTGGCCGCGCTGCGCTATCCCGCCCTGGAGGCGGCGCCGCTGCCGGGGCAGTTCCGGCGGGGGGCGCACTCGGACTGGGGCAGCCTCACCATCCTGTACGGCGACGGGGTGCCGGGCCTGCAGATCCTGTCGCCGGAGGGCGAGTGGGAGGACGTGCCCGCGGTAGAAGGCTCCTTCGTGATCAACCTCGGCGACCTGATGGCGGCCTGGACCAACGACCGGTGGGTCTCCACCCTCCACCGGGTGGTGGTGGCCGATGGCGCCTGGGGCGAGCGCATCTCGGTGGCGTTCTTCCACCAGCCCACCTACGACGCGGTCATCGAGTGCATCCCGACCTGCACCTCGCCCGATGACCCGCCCCGCTACGACCCCATCACCTCCGGGGAGTGGCTCGACTCGATGATCCGCAAGACCACCACCTATAGCTAGGGGGCTGTCGTGTCCCGGGTGCCGTTGGTGGACCTCTCCGGGGCTTTCGAGCCGGGGCCCCGTCGCGACGAGGCGACCGCTGGGTGTCGACCCTCCACCGGGTGGTCACCCCCACCGGCGACCTGGGGGACCGGATCTCGATCGCCTTCTTCCATCAGCCCACCTGCGACGCCCGCATCGAGTGCATACCCACCTGCACAACCCCTGACGATCCGCCCCGGTACGAGCCGACCACCTCGGGCGGATGGATCCTGTCGATGATCGAGAGGACCCTCTATTGAGACGTGCTAGCGGTTCGCCCCGAGCTGACAGCAAGAAGGAATCGCTCGCCCGTGAGTGATGCCGCGCCCGCCTTGAAGTTCGAGCGAATCTCGATGACGTTCCCCGACGGCACGGAGGCCCTCGACGGGATCAGCTTCAGCGTCTCGATGGGGGAGTTCGTCACCATCGTGGGCCCGTCGGGCTGCGGCAAGTCCACGTTGTTGAGGATCGCCTCGGGCCTTCTGGAACCGACCTCGGGACGGGTGGAGGCCGACCGCGAGCGCGTCGGCTATGTCTTCCAGGACGCGACGCTGCTCGATTGGCGGAACGTCCAGAACAACGTCGAGTTGCTCCCCCAGCTTCACGGTTATCCGAAGGCGGAGAGGAAGCGGCTGGCCAGCGAGGCGATCGAGCTCGTCGGGTTGCAGGGCTTCGAGCGCCACTACCCGAAGTCGCTGTCGGGGGGCATGAAGATGCGGGTGTCCCTGGCACGAACGCTTACTCTCGCTCCGCCGCTGTTCCTGTTCGATGAGCCCTTCGCGGCGGTGGACGAGATCACGCGCCAGAGACTGAACGAGGAGACGCAGGCGCTCTTTCAGCGCGAGGGGTTCGCGGGCCTGTTCATTACTCACTCGATCAGCGAGGCGGTGTTCATGTCCACCCGGGTGCTGGTCATGTCGGCCCGGCCCGGACGGATCCTGTCGGAGTATGACGTCCCGTTCGGCTACCCGCGTCAGGCGGACCTGAGGTTCGACCCGGAGTTCGGCGAGCTGTGCGGTGAGGTATCCGTCGCCCTCGAGGGCGCCCACCAGTCGGAGGATGGCCATGAGTGAGCCCGATTCTGGGAGCGAACCGGTTGACAGTCAGGCTGAGACCGACGACGAACAAGGCAAGTCCCGCAGGGGTGCGGCGGTGTGGACCTATCTCGCGCCGCTCATCACGTTCGTTCTCATCATCGGCGTCTGGTACCTCATCTCCTATGGGCGGATGGATGCGGTCAGGCGCCGGACCGCGCTGCCGGCGCCGCACACCGTCTTCGAGGACGGCCTGCTCGTCTGGGAGGACCGCAAGGGGCTGAAGCCGATCCTCGAGGCGCTGCTGGTCACGAGCCGCGTCGCGCTCATCGGTCTGGGGATATCGATCGCGATCGGGGTCCTGCTGGCCATCGTGATGAACACCGCCAAGTGGGCCGAGCGGTCGATATTCCCGTACGCGGTGATCATCCAGGTCACCCCCATCCTCGCCCTGGTGCCGTTGATCCGGAACTGGTACGGGTTCGGCATCACCGCTCGGGTCGTGGTGTGCGTCCTGATCGCGATCTTCCCGGTCATCACCAACACCCTGTTCGGGCTCCAATCGGCCAAGGAGGGTCACCACGACTTGTTCACGCTTCATCACGCCAACTGGTTCACACGCCTCTGGCGCCTGGAGATGCCCGGAGCAATGCCGGCCTTCCTGACCGGCATGAGGATCGCGGCGGGCGGCAGCGTGATCGGGGCCGTCGTCGGGGACTTCTTCTTCCGGCAGGGCGAGATAGGTCTGGGGCGGCTGATCGACAATTACCAGAAGGACACCAGGATTCCGGAACTGTTCACCGCCACGATCGTCGCGTGCTTGTTCGGTATAGCGATCTTCCTTATCGTCGGATGGATATCGAATCGAACGCTCAAGCACTGGCATGAGTCGGCACGGAGCTTGACGTGAGCTACGCCTGATCGGGTGCGGCTCGCGAGCGCACACATGATCTATCAACAACCAGGGGGAGTCAGCAATGACCAGCAAACACCTCTCAAGGCACCTCGCCTTGTTCCTAGCGGTCGGACTCGTCGCTGCGGCCTGCAGCGGCGGTGACGACGAAGAAGCCAGTTCGACGGTCTGCCCGACGAACCTCGTCATCCAGACGGACTGGTGGCCCGAGATCGAGCACATCGGCACCTACCAGTTGATCGGCCCGAACGGCACCTCCGATCCCGAGACGTTCCGCTACAGCGGGCCCATCCAGGAGCAGTACAAGGTCGGCGGCATCGAGACCGTGGAGATCCGGGCCGGCGGCGATGCCATCTCGTTCAGCCCGGTCACCTCGGTGATGTACGAGGACAGCGACATCACTCTGGGCTATGTCAACACGTCGGACGCGGCCAAGGACGCCGGGACCAACCACGTCATCGGTGTGGCCAAGACGCTCGACATCAACCCGCAGATGGTGATGTGGAACCCGGCGCGCTACGACATCTCCGAGCCCGCCGACATGGCCGCCAGCGGGGCCCGGTTCCTGTACTTCGACGGATCGACCTACGTCGACTTCATCGTGAGTTCGGGGTTCATGACCGAGGACCAGCTCGATCCGTCGTACGCGGGCGCGCCCGATCAGTTCATCGAGAGCAACGGCGGCATCATCCAGCAGGGCTTCGCCACCAACGAGATCTACAAGTACGAGAACGAGATCGAGTGGAGCAACGGCGCGCCGGCTGATGTGGAGTTCTTCCTCATCCACGACCTGGGCTTCGAGGACTACCCGGCCATGTACAGCGTCCGCGCCGACCGCCTCGACGAGCTCTCCGGATGCCTGGAGCTGCTCGTGCCCAAGCTGGCCCAGGCCTGGGTCGACTTCTTCGAGAATCCCGGCCCCATAGCCGACGCGCTCATCTCGCTGAACGCCGAGTACAACACGTACTGGGAGCTGTCGACCGGCATCAACGACAAGGCATTGGAGATGTTCGCCGACGGCATCATGGCCAACAGCTCCGACGGCACCTACTGCTCTATGGACGAGGCCCGCGTGAACGGGCTGATCGACATCCTCAAGCCGACGTTCGACAATCGGGGCATCGAGTATCCCGACGACCTGTCGGCGACCACCGTGGTGGACAACTCCTTCTGCGCGGGCGCGCCGGGCCTCAGCTGATCCAGCCGCTACCCTCGTGACTCCGCCGCAGGCGGGACATCGCTCCGACGGCGCCCCGCCTGTCGGCGGGAGTCAACTGGGGTAGGCGCACAGGTCGAACAGGTTCCCGTCGGGATCGGCGAGGTTGGCGATCTTGCCGTAGGGCTCCTGGCGCGGCGGCAGGCACTCCGACGCGCCGAGGGCGATCAGGCGGGCAACCTCCCCGTCGAACTCGTCGGGGTGGCAGGCGAGGTCCAGATGCACGCTTCCGGCGACATGGGCTCCTCGCTGCAACCCGATTCGGCGCTGGCCGTCGGTGCTGGCCAGCACGATCCATCGGTCACCGTCCTCGCGCTGCACCTCCATCAGCCCGAGCGCTGCGCTCCAGAACTCTGCCAGGTCGTCGGTGTTGGGCGAGTCGAGAGTTACGAGGTCGAAGGTCGAGGCCATGGCCGCAGTGTAGGTTGCCCCCAATCACCACCGGGATGACTCTGGCTTCGGTAGCCATCCGCGCATGGTCGCTCCCCCGTCCTTCGGTGAACTTCCTGTAGTCGGTGACCCTATGCGTCCTTGTCTACAGGGATTTAGGCTCGTGAGCAGGACTCGGATCGGCGGGCAGGTCGGTGATGAACATGTGGCCGGGCTCGTGGGTGATGGCGACCTCGGGAGCGGCGTTGGCGATGGCCAGCTGGGGGGTGACGCCGCAGGCCCAGAACATGGGCACTTCGCCGGTGTGGATGTCGACGGCGTCGCCGAAGTCCGGGGAGTGGAGGTCGGCGATACCGAGCCCGGCGGGGTCGCCGGCATGTACCGGGCCGCCGTGGGCCTGGGGGTAGTCCTCGGTGATCCGCCGGGCCTGCTCGACGAGCTCGGCCGGCATGGGCCGCATCGACACCACCAGCGGGCTGGCGAAATCCCCTGCCGGCTCGCAGGCGCGGTCGGTGATGTACATGGGCACGTTGCGGCCCTGCTCGATGTGGCGGACCGGCAGACCGGCCTGCATCAGAGCGGCCTCGAAGCTGAAGCTGCAACCCAGCAGCACCGACACCAGGTCGTCTCGCCACCAGGCGGTGGCGTCGGTGGCCGAGTCGGAGTGGGCGCCGTCCACGAACAACCGGTACCGGGGAATGTCGGTGCGCAGGTCGCTGCCGGGGGCGGCGGTCACCGCTTCCGTGCCGCGTTCGATGACCTCCACGATGGGGCACGGCTTGGGGTTCCGGGTCGCGAAGGCCACGAAGTCGGAGGCCACCGCCCGGGGCAGCACCACCAAGTTGGCCTGAATGCAGCCCGGGGCCAGATGAGCCGTGGGCCCGGTATGCTCCCCAGCCCGTATCCGGAGCCGCGCCCGCTGGGCCGCGGTCACCGGGTCGCCAGCCTCCAGGCCGTGGTCATTGAGGGCCTCGGCCAGGGCGTCCAGTATCGGGGCCTGGCCCTTGTGCAGCTTCGTCCGGGCCGCATCGACCGTCCACCAGGCCGCCTTGTCCACTTCGGGGAACTCCTGGATCTGACCGGAGCGGGGAGGCCACTCGAGCTCGAAGGTGTTGCTGACCACGCGCGTCGCGTCGAAGTCCGCCGCGAGCGCCCATGCGCTGATCCGCTTGCGGCCGGACTGCCCGAACTCGCCGCGGAAGAGCCTCAACCCGACCGGAGGCGGGGATCCAAGCTCCTCCTCGAACTCCCGCAGGGCCACCGTCTCGGCGTCCTCGCCCTCGTCGTACTCGCCCTTGGGAATCGACCAGGCGTGAGCGTCCTTTCGGGCCCAGAACGGTCCGCCGGGATGCACCAGCAGCACTTCGATCTCACCGTCGGCGGTCCTCCGGTGGAGTATCAGTCCGGCGCTGCTCTTGCTTGCCATGCGTGCCGCGATTCTGTAGGCAGACCGACTGCGGTGCAGTGCGTCGAACATAGCGCCGAGCGCCGTCCGCAAGCCCGGTGAAGCACCGCGAGACGTCCTGCCCATACTCTGTGTCAGAGGTCCGAGCCGAGGGGAGCCATGAGCGAGCAAGACCGGGCAGCCGAGCGAGCCGCGGCGGTCGCCGACGCGATGGACGACATCGCCAAGATCGACGCCCACGGCCGCGAGCACGGCGGCATCGACCAGGCCGGCGTGGAGCGCATCAGGGAGCGGCTGCTGCAACTGGCCGAGCGCGACGACCTGTTCGGCGACGACGACTTCCCGCCGCCAGAAGCGCCGGGGGCCTCCGTGAGCTACCGGATCGCCCAGAACGAGGACGACGAGCTGGCGCTGTACGTGCAGTGTGTCGGCGACAGCACCTCGGCGCCGCCCCACGAGCACAACACCTGGGCGGTGATCGTGGGGATGCGCGGCCAGGAGCTGAACCGGCTGTACGGCCCCTGCGCGGGCTCAGGCGAGCCGCAGGTGCAGCAAGAGGTGGTGGTCGAGCGGGGGACCGGGGTGGCCATGCTCGGCAACGATGTGCACGCGATCGACATCGAGGGCGCGGCGACCAACTTCCACTGCTACGGCCTCGCCCTCGAGCGGCTCACCGGCCGCCGCTTCTGGCACGCCCGCAGCGGTGAGTGGCGCCCCTACGACGATGACAGCGTGATTGTCGAGGCCCGCCCCGGCAAGCCAGCCTGAGGCCTACTGCTCGGCAGCCTCCTAGGGGACGTACTCGTAGACGGTGTTGGACCGGGTGGCAGCCGGGTCGTCGGAATCGAGATGTTCGACGACGACCATCCGCCGCACGCCGCAGTCGCCGAAGTCGTCGCAACTGATCGACCCGATGATCCCGCCGTATCCGGACACGCCGTCGAGGTACTCGCGCACTCCCGCCATGTCGATCACGAGCGACTCACCCTCGGGTCGCGAGGCCGCCTCTATCGCCTCGAGCAGCAGGGTGGCTGCGTCGTAGGCGTGCGCCCAGAAGGCCGCCTCCGGCGCCGTTCCGTAGGCGTCCTCGTACTCAGCTAGGAGGTCGGCGCTGTGCCTGCCGGTGCTCTCGTTGGCGTTCATGCCGAAACTGAGGTCCGGCCCGGACAGGAACATCCCCTCGGACTCCTCCAGTCCCAAGAACGCGTCCGACAGCAGCCCGTCGCCGGAGAGCCGAAGTACGCCGTCGAGGCCCGAGACGTCCGGCAGTTGCTGCACGATGGCGGCGCCCACCGTCCGCGAGACGGGCAAGAACAGCGCCTCCGGCGAGCCGCCTTCGAGGTCGGTGAGCGTCGGCACCAGGTCGGTCTCGTCGCGGGCGACCACACCGACGCCGGTGACCGAGCCGCCGAGCTCTTCGAAGGATGCGGCGAACGCCTCTGCGAGACTCTGGGTGTAGGCGTCGCCGTTGTGGATCGCTGCGACCGTGTCGATGTCCTTCTCCTCGCGCAGGAACTGCGCCATCGTCCTTGCCTGGTACAGATCGTTGTCCGCGGTGCGGTAGTAGCCCTCGTGGTGGTCGGAGCTCGGGTTGCCGGCCAGGTCGGAAGTGAGTCGGGGGGAGGTGTTCGACGGGGAGATCATCACCTTGTTGGCGCCGGTCACCAGCGGAGCGGCGGTGACCGCGGCCGCAGAGCACGTCGTGCCGATCACGCCGATCACGTCGGCATCGGTGGCGATCTGCCGTCCGGCCCGTTCGCCGCCCTCGGGTGAGCAGCCGTCGTCGACGGGCGTGCCGAGATCCACGTCGAAACCGTGGATCGTCCCGTAGTGGTCGACGGCGAGTCGCACGACCTTCTCGTTCGTCGGACCGGAGCCCGCGTCGCCGCTCAGCGCCAGGACCGACCGGATCTGGATGGCCTCCCCCGGGCCGACCTCCACGACCCCGAGTGACCCGTCGCCCAGAGCGTCGCCGGCCTCGCCGTCGTCGCCGCTGCATGCTCCGGCTAGCAGGGCCACCGCCGCCACGACGGACAAGGCCGCTGCCAGCCGACACCCGCCCCCGGCCATGATTGTGGTGCGCAGGGTGCTCACGGATGCGAGACTACTAACGACTCGATCTCTTGTGAGTGCTCGCGCCCCCAATAGAGCAGTCCAGCTTCGCCAGAGTGCGCTTGGGCGCGATGAGGTGGAAGCTCTCCAGGATCAGGTCCTCGACGTGGCCCCAATCGTCGACGTCGGCGAGGTCCATCGTCACCCACCCGTGCCGGCCGACGTACTTCGAGGGCGTGAAGCGCGGATCGGCGACGATCATTTCGGCGTGGGGCTTCTCCAGCTTGAAACCCACCGACGGCCTGCCGTCGGTCTCGCCGTACCCAGCGAAGATCTTGTCGCCCACCCGGAAGTAGGGCGAGCCCCACGTCAAGGTCTCCTTGGTGTCGGGCAAGGCAAGGCAGATCTCCCGTACCTTCTCAAGAGTGTCGTCAGCCACGCCCGTCACCCCCCTGTGTCGTGCGTCAGGAGACTAGGGCGCCGCGAGAGCGCCGAAAGGTTCCGAGGCAGTGGGCTCACCCCAGACGGGGTGTGCCCTCTTCGATGGCCACCCGCACGATGCGGCTGATGCGATCAGCGCGGGTGTGCTCCCGCTTCGCGTCGTCCAGCCAAACAAGGCACTCCTTGCGCCTCGACGGCGCCAGTGCCTCCCAGGCCGCGGTCGCGCCGCCTTCGGCCAGAGCCTCATGCAGGTCCGGGTGTGTCTCGGGCGTGCGGTCGCTGTGGTCGAGACGGATCCGGACCTCCACCGAGTCGCCGACGCCCTTGCCGATGGCGGAGCGGACCGCACTGTTGAGAAACAGCCGGTGACGGCCATCGCCGACGGGCATGAGCGTCGCGGTCAGCTCCCTCCCATCCGCAGTTCCTACGACCGGGACGTGGCCCCTCATCCCGAACGCCTCGGACACAGACCCAGGAACATCGACCGCCACGTTCATGATGTGCGAATAGTTGGACGGCAACTCGTAGAGCACGCCCTCGAAACGCTGCTTGTCCACTTCAGACATCAGCAGACCGTGATGTCTTCGGCGGCGGGGGAGAGGGCAGCTAGGTCGCAGAAGGTGGCCTTGGCGACGAACCACCGGCCCTCGATCAGAACCGCCTCTCCCTCTCGGCCGTCGAAGATGACCTGGTCGTTGAGCAGGATCGAATAGACGACACCGGCGGTGGTGGCCGATGTGCGGGAGATCGCGTCGACCCGGGCGCGCACGTCCGCTCCGAGCTCCGCGGTCGCCTCGAACATCAGCCGGGCCGCCTCGCGCATACCGGGAAAGTCCTCCGCCTGATCGATGCGAAGCTCTATGTCCTCGATCGAGCCGTCCATGTAGGTCTCGAACGCGGCGGCGATGGCCTTGGCGGTGACCTTGTCGACCGGCCGGCCCTCTGCCGGCGGGGGATCAGCGGGAGCCTCGGGCAGAGCGGCGACGGCGGCGTCCACGCCGTCGGCTCCGGCGGCGTCGCACACCAGCGTCAGCGCAACCGCGGTGTGGTCGGACGGGAAGACGAGGCCGACGGCCTCCGGCGTGGCGTTGAACAGGCCGGTGCCCTCATCCACCGAACAGTCCCGGCCCGGAGTCGAGTACAGCAGGTAGTCGATGCGACTGCTCTGAAGACTCGACGGATCGGCCATGTCTGCCAGAGACGTGTCCTCTCGCCCCGCTGTGCAGCCCGTCCCGCTGGCCGGGTCGCACTCGCCGAGGCCCGCGGCCAGGTGCGAGTCCACATATCCAGCCTCGCCGAACACCGCCAGCGCGGGACTGTCCGCCGAGTCGTTCAAATCGCCGCCGACCACGGTCACGCCCCCGTCGAGTGCTACCTCCTCGGCGAACTCCAGGACTTGGCGGGCCTGGCAGGTTCGCAGGCTGTCGGCGGCGTCGCACGGGGGAGGGCATAGCCCCGGATTGCAGGCCCGGTCGTCACCGCCGGAGGCCAGATGGGTGGTCAGGAAATTGACCACGCCGACCGGCGACATGACCCGTACGAGGTACGCGGACCGGAATCGGTCGGCCAGCACCCGTCTCTGGGAGTCGATCACCTCCAGCGTGGTCAGCGCCACCTCCCGGTCGAGGCCGGGATCATCGTCCCAGACGACCTCGTAGCCGCAGGCACCGGCCTCGGCAGAAACCAGGCTCACGATTCGCTCGTTGGCTTCTTGGATCGACACCAGCTCGGGGCATCCGGCCTCGGCGAGCTGGTCCATGAACAGTGAAACCCTGTCGCCCACCCGGCACGAATCGCTGTCTTGGGCACACCCCACCCCATGAAGGATGTTCTGGCTGACGAAGCGCACTGAGCCGACCTCCTCTACGGGCGCTGCGTCCTCCTCTGCGGCTGCCTCCTCGGGTTCGGGCTCCTCTGCGGTCGCCTGCTCGGGGTCGGGCTGCTCGACGGCGGGTGCTGAATCAGAAGGCTCCTCTGTCGCGCTCGCTGGAGAATCGTCGACGCTTGCGGGCTCCTCCGTCTTGTCCTCTTCGCCGGCCTCCTCGACAACCGGCGGCTCGGCGGGAGCCGTCGTAGCCGGTGCGGGGGACTCAGCCACAGGTGCGTCTGACCCGCAGGCCGACGCGACGACCAGCGAGACGGCCGCGACGACAATCCACGGCCGAGCGATGCGCGGGCTGGAGCCGACGACGCAGGAGAGCCACCACGAACTGGCATCATCGAATGACACAGTGCCCTCTCGGCGTCATAGGGAGAAGTCGTGCTCCGTGAATGAGGGGAGCGGTGAGCAGGGACCGGGCAGGTTCAGCCTCACTCATCTCCGCCGATCTCGGTAGGCGGCCACCACCGGCGCCAGCTCGGCCGGGGTGGCGCCGTGCATGATCACGCCGTCACAGCCCAAGTCGAGCTGGTGCTGCACCGCCTGGGCGCACTGCTCGGGTGTGCCGGTGGCGCTGGGGGCGAGCCATTCGGACGGGATCACCTCTGCTATCTGCTCCAACTCCTCGACGCTGGCCCCGGCGTCGATGGCGCCTCGGTGCCCCGCCACCGCCGGATGGTCCCGGAAGCGCTGCAGCGCCGCCAGGTCCCACCGGTTGGTGTTCACCATCAGCTCGCCGTAGCCCTGCAGGTAGGTGGCCAACCGGCCCACCGTCTTCATCATCCGGTCCTCGTACGGCAGGTGGTCGCCGACGGTGGCGAAGCACGACCACACCCGCACGTCGGATGGATCGCGGCCGGCCTGCTCCGCCGCGGACCGAACCGTCTCGACGCACCGGACCACCGTCTCATCGGTGAAGAACGTGTGCAGGATCACCTCGTCGAAGCAGCGGCCGGCGAGCTTGAGAGTGTTCTCCCCGAAGGCAGCGAGGCTCATGGGCAGGTGCTCGTCGAGCGAGGAGTCGAGGCGCAGGTACCGGTAGCGGCCCGCGGGGCCATCGTGGTTGACAACCGTCTCGCCCCGGAACAGCCGGCGAAGCAGCCCGGCGAAGTCCTCCATCTCGGCGGTCCTGATCCGGCTGATCCCCATCGCAGCCTGCAGCAGAGGGACGCCCCGGCCTATGCCCAGCACGAACCGGCCGCCGGTGAGGCTCTGCATGGTGAGGGCGAAGCCGGCGGTGACCAGCGGGTGGCGCGTGTTGCTGTTGGTGACCCCGGTCGCGATCGTGATCGTCTCGGAGGCCGCAGCCGCCGCGCCGCACAGCGTGGCCACCTCCTTCCTGTTGTAGCGCTCGGAGATGAAGACCGTCCCCAGGCCCAGCGCCTCACCGTCGGCCACCTCATGAAGAAGATCCCGCGAGCTGTCGGCGTGACCAGCCAGCGCATAGAAGCCCAGCTCCGGGAATTCGCTCACCGCCGTCTCGCCTCCAGGGTGATGCGGCCGACCGATGCTAACCGGCCACCCGCACGCCCTGCATTGATTGCCGCGCCGCACTGCTCCGGCTGAGCGAACCTCCCCGAGCCCGGCCCGGGCGGCGGCCATAATCGTGTCGTGGGGGGCCACTCGCACATCCGCCGATCAATGCCGGGCCTCCGGGCCGGCAGGAGGGCATGGCGCAACGATCGGGCGCTCCTCGCGGTGCTCGTCTTCATTGGCCTTGCAGCTGTGGCCGCCGCGGTGGGACTGGCCGTGCTGTGGCCCACCGGCGAGGGCAGAGACACAGCCCGGGAGCGGGCCGACGAGATCGGGCTGACGTATCAGCGCCTAGCCGCCACTGTGGTGGAGGTGAGCGACCGGGTGTGCAGCTACTCGGCGCCCGACGATCCGCAAGCGTGCCGGTCCATCACGGTGCGCGCCGACGAGGGTCCCGACGAGGGCGCGCAAGTGGCCCTGCCGGAGTTCAACCTCGCATACGACCGCACGTCCATACGGATCTCGCCGGGCGACAAGGTGATCCTCGGATACGAGGAATCCAACGACTACTACTTCTTCGTCGACCGCGATCGCCGCACGCCGCTGGTGTGGCTCGCGGCGCTGTTCGCGGTGGTGGTATTAGCGCTCGGGCGGCTGCGCGGCGGGCTGGCCCTGGCGGGCATGGCCGTCACGCTGGTGGTACTGATCGCCTTCGCCGCGCCCTCAGTACTCGACGGAAACAGTCCAGTGCTTGTGGCGGTGGTGGCTGCGGCGGTGATCGCGTTCGCGAGCCTCTACTTGACTCACGGCCTCAACGCGCACACCACCGTGGCCCTTGCCGGCACGCTGGCGTCGCTGGGGCTCACGTTGGGGCTGTCGTGGATCTTCTTCGGGCTGGCCGAGTTCACCGGACTGGCCACCGAGGAAGGCCTGACCCTGCCCTTGATCGCCGGCGACGTCGACCTGGCCGCGCTGTTGCTGGGCGGGGCCATCATCGGCGCGCTGGGCGCGCTGGACGACGTGACCGTCACCCAGGTGGCCACCGTCGCCGAGCTGCGCCACCGCAGCCCCGATCTGAACGCACGAGAGCTCATTGCGTCGGGCATCAGGGTCGGCCGGGAGCACATAGCCGCCACCGTCAACACGCTGCTGCTCGCCTACGCCGGTGCGGGACTCCCGCTGCTGCTGCTGTTCGCGGTGTCGGACCAGTCGCTGGCCATGGTGGCCAACTCCGAGCTCATCGCGGTGGAGATCGTCCGGACGCTGTGCGGCTCGATGGGCCTGGTCGCCGCGGTGCCGGTCACGACGGTGCTGGCCGCACTGGTGACCGCCGGCACGGGCCCGCTCCGACCAGCCGAGCCGGTCAGCGCCCCGCCGGATGACTCTCATACGCCTCCGGTCGGCAACCGTTCGCAAGAGGCCGACGAACCCGAAGCGGCGCCCCGATGGGAGGACTTCGCTCCCGAGGAAGACCAATCCGGATGGTGAACTCCAGCCGCTGATCACCGGCTGGCGAAGCCGGATCGCGGGTGGCCTATCGGGCGGCGGGAATGCGATCCGTGCCGCTCAGCCGCCGGGCTGCCAGATCATCAGAGCCAGCTGGGCCGTGAACCCGATCGACAGCAGGGCCGAACCCGCCTCGAGGCGCTTGTCGGTGGCCGGCGACGGACCCGCGGCTCCCTGCGCCTTCAGGGCGGGCCTGATGATTCCGTGCAGCACGCCGTTCATCACCACCCAGACCACGATGGCGGCGATCACCCACCCCTCGGTCATCGAGATGGCGTCCTCGGACATCTCGACCATGGCGATGCCCAGCAGGCCGGCCACGATCAGCGCCGGTCCGTACAGGCGCCGCGCGTTGGCCGCCATGGCGACCACCAGTTGCTGTTGCCCGGCTCCGTCCGCGGTGCGCATCTGCCTGCGCAGCAGGGGATTGACGAACACCGGCGCCAGAGCCACCAGAACGGTGAGCACATGGAGTAGTTCGACGATGTTGTATGCCGTGGTTCCGGCTGCAAGGACCATAGCCTGACTCTAGCTGAGCGACCCCGAGCCGAGGGCAACGCCACCGACGCGGCCATGATCGGCGCCGGGCCGCGACTCGTAGCATGGTGGACGTGCCCGACAGTGCTGCTGAGGCCGACGCCGACCACGCGGGTCCCGTGCTCGACCGGGCCGCGCTGGCGGAGCGGGCCAGCGTTCCCGCCTTCGTCGTCGACCTGGCGGTCGACGCCGGGCTGATCTGGCCTCATTTCAACGGCGCTGACGGTGAGCACTTCGGCTCGGACCATGTCGAGATGCTGGCTGCGGCCCGGAACCTGATCGATGAGGGTGTGGCCATCGAGGAGTTGGCTGCGCTGGCCGTGCGCCACGCCACCAACGTCGAGAACCTGATCGACGACGCCATCGACCTGCTCAAGCGCACCGTCAACCGGGACAGACCCGATCAGGCCGCGCTGATCGCCAGCGTGAACCGACTCATCCCGGTGGCCACCAAACTTGTCATCGGCCACTTCGAGAAGACCCTGCTGGACAGGGCGATGGCCCGCATCAGCGACGCCCCCGGTGCTGTGGCCGGGACCATCGTCGTCAGGGCACGCCGGCTCGACCGGCGTGTCGATCCGCTGGCTGTCTACGCCGCGGCCGACGACAGTCCGCGCAGCGTCTGGCTGCGCCCCGATGCAGGCATGGCCGTGGCCGCCATCGGGGCCGTCGAGGCCATCGAGCCGGTCGGCGGCGATCGCTTCTCGGCCGCATCGGCGGCCCGGGCGGTGCTCGCAGCCCGGATCCGGCGCGATGCGGCCCCGAACGCGCCCGCGCCCGTGCTGGTGGGCGGCTTCTCGTTCACGCCCACCGGCGATCGCGGCGGCGACGCGAGACCGTCCGAGCACGACGCGGGGCGCGACCCCGATCGGGGCCCGTGCTGGGATGGCTTCGGGGATTGCCGGCTGGTGCTGCCCGAACTCACCGTGATCGACCGGTCCGACGGCACCTGGGTCCAGGCCGCCACCCGGGTCGGACCGGACGGCGACGAGACTGCTGCCGCGGCCGGGCTCGAACGGCGGTTGGACGCTTTCGGATCCGAGCCGCCCGCCGCCTGGCTCGCGGGCGCGGTCGCCGGAGCGGCCAATGGTGACGGCGCCTGCGACCGGGACGACGACTATCGAGCGCTGGTGAATGCTGCGGTGGGGGCGATCGAGCGAGGCGAGTTTCAGAAGGTGGTTCTGGCCCGCATCCTCGATCTCGACTGCGAACTCGACGCCGTCGCCGTGCTGGATCGGCTGCGACGCCAGAGCCCCGCTTGTGCAACCTTCGCGTTCACGTCGGGCCCTGCCACGTTCCTGGGGGCCACCCCCGAGGAGTTGGTCGCGCTTGACGGCTCGCGGCTTCGCACCGTCGCCCTGGCCGGCACCGCGCCCCGCGGTGACAGCCAAGGAGCTGACCAACGCCTCGCGGCCGGGCTGCTGACATCGGCCAAGAACCGGTCTGAGCACCGCTTCGTGGTGGACGGGATCGTCGACGCGCTGTCCGGGCTGGGGCTGGTGGACCCCGCCCCGGCCGAGCCCGGACTCATGCGCCTCAGCCGCGTCCAGCACCTGCGTACGCCGATCGCTGCCCGGGTGCAGCGCCGGCGCACAGGAGCGAGCGACATGGACGTGCTGAGAGCCGCGGGCGTGCTGCACCCCACCGCGGCCGTAGGCGGCACCCCAACCGGCGCCGCCCTCGAGTTCATCGCCGGCCATGAGGGCTTCGACCGGGGCTGGTACGCGGCTCCGGTGGGATGGTGCGACCTCGACGGCAACGGCGAGCTGGGCGTGGCGCTGCGCTGCGGTCTCACCGGTCCCGGCGGCACGCACCTGTTCGCGGGCGCTGGCATCGTCGCTGACTCCGACCCCGATGATGAACTGCAGGAGACCGCGCTGAAGCTCCGGGCGCTCCTCGATGTAGTCGTCGAGCGCTGATCAGTGCCTGCCGTCGCCGGATGCTCGACTCCCTCATGAGCGCCGACCGCACCCACTGACCGTGACCGAGGCTGTCTACGACGTCGTCGCCGCCTTCGCGGCCCGGTTGGCCTCGCTGGGGGTGACCGACGCGGTGATCAGCCCGGGCTCGCGCTCCACCGCGTTGGCCCTCTGCCTTGACGCCCGGCCCGAGTTGCGCACCTGGATCCAGCTGGACGAGCGTTCGGCGGGGTTCTTCGCCCTCGGATTGGGTCGGGCAACCGGACGGCCGGCCGCGCTCGTGTGCACCTCGGGCACGGCCGCGGCCAACTACCTGCCAGCGGTGGTGGAGGCCTCCCACGCCGGAATCCCGATGATCGTCTGCACCGCCGACCGCCCGCCGGAACTGCGGGGCTGGGGGTCGCCGCAGACCATCGACCAAGTGGGCATCTACGGAACGGCCGTTCGCTGGAGTGTGGACCTACCGGTGCCGGAGGAGGCCAGTCAAGAAGCGGCGGCCGGATGGGCCGAAACCGCCGCTGAACTGGCCTCAGGGTCCGATCCCGGACCGGTCCATCTCAACTGGCCGCTGCGCGAGCCGCTGGAGCCGTCGTCCAAGGTGACCGCGCCCCCGGCTGTCAGGGTTGGGGAGACGGATGAGGATGGCTGCCGGGAGCCATCGCCGGAACTCGCCGACCTAGCCGAGATCGTCGCCCGTCACGAGCGGGGAGTGGTGGTGGCCGGGCCTTGGCCGGGCGGGGGACTGCACAGGGAGCGGCGCTGGGCCGCCGAAACCAGACGGTTCGCGGCCTGGGCCGGCTGGCCCGTCATCGGCGAGCCCATCTCCCAGATCCGGGGCCGCTCCCGCGGTGGCCGCCGCACCGAACGGTCCGCGTGCGTGGTCGCGACGGCCGACCATCTGCTCGCCGACGAGGCCCTCGCCGAGGCGTTGCAACCTGACGTGGCCGTCCTGGTCGGGCGTACGGTGACCACCAAGCCGGTGCGGCTGTGGCTTGAGCACACCCGTCCCGCGCATGTTGTGCTCATCGACCCCGAGGACCGCTGGGAGCACGCGGCGTTCCGGCTCACCGAGCATGTACCGGCCCCTGTCGAGGCGCTGGCCCCGATCACCGCCGGAGCCGCTCCGGCCGGCCGCGACGCTGCCGGCGGATGGCTCGACACATGGGCGCAGCTCGACGCGGCCGCCCGCGCCGCCATCGCCGCCGCCGATGAAGGTGCGATGCTCTCAGCCCGAACTGCCCGTGTGCTCATCGGTGCGTTGCCCAGTGACGCCGTGCTGGTCGCCACCAACTCGCTGCCCGTGAGGGATCTTGACGCATTCGTGTGCGACACCCGGTCGGTCGTCTGCTGCGCCAACCGGGGTGCGGCCGGCATCGACGGGACGGCATCCACCGCACTGGGCATTGCAGCCGCCGATCCGTCGAGGACTGTGGCTCTCTACACCGGAGACCTGGCCCTGCTTCATGATCTGGGCGGTCTCACGGCTGCGGCTCGCCTCGGACTGCACCTGACCGCGGTGTGCGTGGACAACGACGGCGGCGAGATCTTCTCCCTGCTGCCGGTGGCCGGCCGGGTCCCGGCTGACGACTTCGAGCGCCTGTTCCGCACTCCCCACGGGCTCGACCTGTGCGGCCTCGACGGATTCGGCGGCATCCGGGCCCGCCGTGTGGCTACCGCCGGAGAGCTGAGCGAGGCGGTTAGTTCTGCGGTCGCAACCCGGGTGCCGGGTGTGGACCTGTGCATCATCGACGTGTCCCGCGACGACGACGTGGCTCAGCGCAGAGCCCTGACCGCGGCGGCCCAGCAAGCCGCCCTCGCGGTTCTGGCGGCCGCGCAAGGCCCTCCATGAGAACGGACCATTTTGTCAGGGTCCGGGCAGGCGGAGTGGAGCTCGCGGTGAGCGAGCGCGGTCCGGAGTCCGGCGTGCCGGTCCTGGTGCTGCACGGATTCACCGGATCGGCACAGGCCATGGACCCCCTCACCGAGCGCCTCGCGGCCCGGATGGCTGCTCGGATCATCTGTCCCGACCTGGTCGGGCACGGGAGCTCGGAAGTCCCCGACGACGTTGACCTCTACCGGCTGGAGGCCATGGCCGGCCAGGTCGCAGCCATCGCCGACGCCCTCGGGTGCGACACCTTCCACCTTGTCGGCTACTCGATGGGCGGTCGGGTGGCGCTCACACTGGGATGCACGGAACCGCATCGGCTCCGGTCCCTGTGCCTGATCGGGGCTACCGCCGGCATCGCCGATCCCGAGCAGCGACGTAGCCGGGCACAAGCCGACGCAGCCCGCGCCCGACGCATCACCGCTGACTTCGGGGCCTTTGTGGACGAGTGGATGGCCGACCCTCTGTTCGCAGGGCAGGAGGCGCTGGGCGGAACCCACCTGCGGGTCGCCCGAGCTCAGCGGCTGGCGTCGAACCCCGCCGGCCTGGCCCGCAGCCTGCTCGCCGCGGGGACCGGCACGATGGCGCCGCTGTATGAGCGGCTACGAGCCTGCGAGGTCCCGACGCTGGCGCTGGCGGGCGCGCAGGACACCAAGTTCTGCTCGATCGCCGAGCAGCTCGTTGCCGCGTTGCCCGCGGGCAGCGTCGTCCGGATCGACCGTGCCGGCCATGCCGCTCACCTTGAGCGTCCCGATGTCACCGCAGCCGAGATCGCCGGATTCATCTCCGGAACGGAAGCGATCCCACCAACCGGCAAGTGATCAGTGACCGCGATGCACGCTGAGCTTCATCCCTTTCGACTGGCATTGAGAGCCCCCCTCGTCACAGGCGGTGTCTCGGTCCGCTTCCGGGCCGGCTTCCTGGTCTCGGTCGGTGCGGACGGACTCGTTGGCTGGGGTGAGGCCAGCCCGCTGCCGGGATGGTCGCGAACCACCCTGCTCGACACCCAGGCGGCGCTGCGCCGCGTCCTCGACGGGCTCGACGCCGACGGCGAGGGCGCACTCGATGACCTCCTTGAGGGTCTGTGCGACGCGCCGCATGCCCGGGCGGGCGTCGCCGGTGCCTGGGCTGACCTTCGAGCCCAGCGAGCGGGCCGGCCGCTTGCGGCCCATCTCGCCGGAGGCCGGGGTTGCGATGTCGCGGCCCCGGTAATGGCCAACGCTCTGGTCGCCGCTTCTGAGCCGTCCATGGTGGAGTTGGCCGCCCGGGACGCGGCCAGCGATGGCTTCGGAGCGGTCAAGCTCAAAGTCGGCGCGGCCGACCCGGTTGTCGACGTCGCTCGGGTTCGGGCCGCTCGGGCCGGCCTGGGACCTGAGGCCGAGCTGCGGCTCGACGCCAACGGCGCCTGGGACCCGGCCACCGCCCTCGAGGTGCTGGGCCGGGTTCAGGACTGCGACATCGCCTACTGCGAGGAACCGGTCAGCGGAATCGAGGCCATCGCAGCGCTGGGTCAGCGCAGTCCCGTCCCGGTGGCCGCCGACGAGTCGATCCGGGTTGAGGCCGACGCGGTGCGGGCCTTGGAACTCGGCGTGGGCACGCTGATCGTCAAGCCGCAGGCCCTGGGGGGTCCCGACGTGGCCCTTACGGTTGCCTCCCGTGCCCGCGAGGCTGGAGCCTCCGTCATCGTGACGTCGTTCCTCGACTCGGCGGTAGGAGTCGCCCACGCCCTTCACGTGGCCGCTGCCGTGGACGCGGCCGCGGCCCGAGGGCGGGCCCACGGTCTGGCCACGGCGTCGTTCCTGGCCAGCGACGTAGCCGAGGCGCCTCCGGTAGCGGACGGCGCCATGGCGGTACCGGCGACCGGGGGTCTGGGGCTCGTTCCCGCCGCCGACGCGAGTCCGCTCCGTCCGGGCACGGCTCCCCGGTAGCCTCCGGCCCGTGGCCCGAGCGGCCCGTGAGCGAAGCGAACAGGAGCGGGTATGACAACGCCGAGCGGCGAAGTGGTGGCCAACGGCATGGGGATGCTCTAGATGGAGCTGCTGGTGATCCGTCACGCCCGTCCCGTGCGCGACGAGGCTCCCGAGGGCGGATCGGCCGATCCGGTACTGGCCGAGGTCGGCCACCTTCAGGCGCAGGCCACCGCGGCACACCTCGCGCAGGAGGGCATCGACCACATCGTGTCCTCCAGCATGAAGCGTGCACTGCAGACCGCCGAGCCGCTCGCGGACCGCCTCGGACTCGGCGTCGAGATGCTCGACGACCTGCGAGAGTCCGACCATCGGTCCCAGATCTATGTGCCGAGCGAGGAATGGAGTCGCGACGACCCCGCGGTCGCCCACTACTACGACGAGGATCGAGACCTCAGCGACACCATCTTCTCGGACGGGTACGAGGAGTTCCGTGACCGTGTCGGGCGTGGCTTCGAGCATGTGATCCGCACCAACCGGTCCCGCACCGTGGCCGTGTTCTGCCACGGCATGGTCACCGGGGTGTACCTGCAGATCCTCCTGGGCATCGACGATCCCCTGTCGTTGCTGGTCGACTACTGCGGGATCACCCGGGTGGCGGCGTCCGGTACGGGCGTGCGCACGGTGCGCTCCGTGAACGAGACCCAGCATGTGCGCCACCTGCTGGAGCGCTGAGGGGTCCGGCCGCTTCCGGGCGCGCCGACACCCACGTCAAGCCCGCCATGGCATCAAGCCCGCCAAGACGGAGCGCTGAGCGGACGTGTTCACCCTGGTAGTGATGGCCGCAGGCATAGGTCGCCGCTTCGGCGGGGACAAGCAACTCGTCGAGGTGGGACCGAACGGCGAGACATTCCTCGACTACGCCATCGACGGCGCGGTCCGAGCCGGTGCATCGAAGGTCGTGCTGGTGGTGCGCTCCGGCATCGAGGCGGTCCTGCGAGCCCACGTGGACTCCCGCCACCGCTCCCTGCAGAGCGCCGGCATCGAGTTCGCCTACGTCCGCCAGGACGAGCACGGCCCTCCCCGGGCCAAGCCGTGGGGAACCGCACACGCGGTGACGGTGGCCCACAGCGAGGTGAGCGGTCCCTTCGTGGTGTGCAACGCCGACGACTACTACGGCCCCGGGGCGCTGCGCACTCTGGCGGCTGCCGCGGCGGAACTCGGCGACGACGAGGCCTGCCTCTGCGGCTACGGACTGGAGCGCACGCTGTCCGCGACGGGCACGGTCAGCCGCGGCGTCTGCCGGGTGTCTGGCGACCGACTCGTCGGCATCGTCGAGCATCACGGCGTGGCCCGACGCGCCGATGGAACTATCGCGGCGGCAGAACCCGCGGTGGAACTCAGCGACGAGACCATCGTCTCCACCAACCTGTGGGCCTTCCCGGGCGCGGCCCTGGACTGGATCGGCGCCAGCTTCGAGCGCTTCCTCGCCGACCACCGCGACGACGCCGATACCGAGTGCCTGCTGCCGACGGTCGTCGCGGCGCGCATGTCCGAGAGGGCGCTCACCGTCAGAGTGGTGTCCACCGCCGAGCCGTGGATAGGGGTCACCAACCCCGATGACCTGGCGCCGGCCCGTGCCGCGCTGGCCGAGCAGCCGCATACGGACCCGGGGGATGCGTCCTAGAGGCGGCGGCTGAGAATCCCCTGCGATCTCATTCGACAGCGGCTCGAATCCGCGACAGGATGTCTGCCCCACCGGTCCACAACAGGGAGAAGCGCATGACAGCTGTGACCCTGACCGTCAACGGCACCCAACGGAGCCTCGAAGTCGAGCCTCGCACCCTTCTGGTGCATGCGCTGCGCGACGATCTCGGGCTCACAGGCACGAACGTCGGCTGCGACTCCAGCAGCTGCGGTGCGTGCACGGTGCTGGTGGACGGCCAATCCGCCAAATCCTGCACCATGTTCGCGGTGCAGGCCGACGGCGCCGACATCACCACCATCGAGGGTGTCGCCGACGCCGACGGGACGCTGCACCCGATGCAGCAAGCCTTCCACGAGCACCATGCCCTGCAATGCGGGTACTGCACCCCGGGCATGGTGATGGCCGCCATCTCGCTGGTGGAGGAGTACTCCGGCCTCGACGAGGGCGGTGTGCGCCACGGCCTGGAGGGCAACCTCTGCCGCTGCACCGGCTACCAGAACATCGTCGACGCCGTGCTGGCCGCGGCGGGCTCGGGAGGTGACTGACATGACCATCACTGAAGATGCTCCGGCCGGCCATGTCGGCTCCCGCCGGCTCCGCAAGGAGGATCCGGCCCTGCTCACCGGCGAGGCCAAGTTCATCGACGATCTGGCCCTGACCGGCGCGATCTGGGTGGGCGTGGTTCGCTCCACCGAGGCCCACGCCAACATCGTCGGCATCGACGGCTCGGCCGCGCTCGCGATCGACGGCGTCAACGAGGTGCTCTCCGGCGACGACCTGGCCCCGCTATGGGGCGAGGGAGCCCTGCCGTGCGCCTGGCCAGTCACGCCCGACATGAAGAACCCACCGCATCTGCCGGTGGCCCGAGGCACGGCCAAGTACGTGGGCGACGCGGTGGCGGTGGTCCTGGCCGACTCCCGCTACGCGGCAGCCGACGGCGCGGCCGCGGTCGTCGTGGACTACGAGCCGCTGCCGGCGGTGGTCGAGATCGAGGATGCGGTGGCCGACGGCGCGCCGCTGGTCCATCCCGACCTGGAGTCAAACGAGTGCTACACGTGGGGGCTCTGGGGCGACAACGCCGCCGCAGTGGACGCCGCCTTCGCGGATGCCGCCCACGTGGTGAGCGAGCGCTACCTGCAGCAGCGCCTCATCCCGGCGCCGATGGAGCCCCGGGGCTGCGCGGCGGTGCCGTCGCCGGCCGGGGGTGAGCTCACGCTGTACTCGGCCACCCAGATCCCGCACATTCTCAAGGTGATGACTGCGGTGGTGCTCGGCATCGGTGAGAACAAGCTGCGGGTGGTTGCCCCATCGGTGGGCGGCGGCTTCGGCTGCAAGCTCAACGTCTACGCCGAGGAGATCCTGTGCAGCGCCCTGGCGATGCAGCGGGGTGCTCCGGTGCGCTGGACCGAGGGCCGCAGCGAGGGCGCCACGTCCACCATCCAGGGCCGGGGCCAGGTGCAGCACATCGAGCTGGCCGCCGACGCCGGCGGCAAGGTGCAGGCGGTGCGGGTGAAGCTGCTGGCCGACATGGGCGCCTACCTGCAGCTGGTCACGCCGGGCGTGCCGCTGCTGGGCGGGTTCCTGTACCACGGCTGCTACGACATCGGTCTCTACCTGTTCGAGTGCACGTCGGTGTTCACCAACCGGACTCCGACCGACGCCTACCGGGGCGCGGGCCGTCCCGAGGCCACCTACGCCATCGAGCGGGCCATGGACTCGCTGGCGGTGTCGGTGGGGGTGTCGCCCGAG
>LXNJ01000199.1_pt1 | contig 43800 bp, 33 predicted proteins | sample 809081 | NCBI WGS metagenome assembly LXNJ01 (sample SAMN04870510, study PRJNA318959) | sponge metagenome | biome: sponge; feature: marine sponge reef; material: water | host: Petrosia ficiformis | place: Greece: Milos, Mediterranean Sea | collected 2013-05-29 | depth 5-7 m | reverse complement strand
AGCCCCATGCCGATCTCCGTCATGCCGTAGCGCTCGAGGAGGCGGTGCCCGGTGATCTCCTCCCACCGCCGGAACACGCGCACGGGGAGGGCCGCCGAACCCGACACCATCAGCCGGAGCGCGCTGACGCCCCGCGACCAGCGGCCGCGATCGGAGTCTTCCGCAGCTTCCCAGGCGCGCAGGAGCTTGGCGTAGATGGTCGGCACGGCCATGAACACGCTGATGTCGCCCGAGGCGAGTCGCTCCCAGGTGCGCGCCGGGTCGAACGACCCGCCGAACTCCACCGCGGCCCCCGCGTAGAGCGGACAGCAGAGGGCGTTGACGATTCCGTGCGTGTGATGGAGGGGGAGGACGTGAAGGATGCGGTCGTCGCGCTCCCACCTCCACGCATCGAGCAGCGACCGGATGTGCGCCTCGATCTGGCCGTGCGTCGTCACGACTCCCTTGGGGCGTCCCGTCGTGCCGCTGGTGTAGAGGATCATCGCGGGTCGGTCCAGCCCGACCGGTGGCAGCGGACCCCGGTCGGGCGGGTCGAACGCGGCAGAGTCTGCGTTCGTGGCGGATGAGTCGCGAGATGCGTCGTGAAACGGGATGCCGCGCTCCCGTGCGGGACCCTCGATGCGACGTCCGGTTTCTCCAGCCCCGATGAGCGTAGCGCAGTCCGCGTCGTCGATCACGTATTCGATCTCGCGCGCGGGATGGTCCGGACAGAGGGGCACGGCGATCCCGCCCGCGCGCCAGATGGCCCACTGCGTGACGACGTACTCGAATCCCGGCTCCATGAGGAACCCCACCCGGGCCCCGTCCAGATCGGCGGCACCGGCTTCGGCGAGGAGATGTCGGGCCCGCAACCGCGATTCCGCCTCAAGTTCACCGTAAGTGCGGGACGCGCCGCTCGAGACCACAGCGACGCGGGAGAACCACTCCCGTGACGGATGGAAGAGCGTGGGGCCGGTCAAGGCCGGGCGCGGGCGGCGGCGCGCAACAGCACGCGTTCCGTCAAGACGCGGATCAGGTGCCGGCGGTACGCCTCGTTCGCGTGCATGTCGGGGGCGGGGTCGGAGGTTTCCGCGCACGTGGCGGCGGCGGCTTCGATCGCTTCCGGCGTCGGCTGCGCGCCGACGAGCGTCTGCGCGGCCTCTCTCATCAGGCAGGGGGTGGATCCCCCGTTCACGAGCGAGATCGCAGCGTCGTCGCAGACCCCGCCGGAGTTCAGCCGCACCCGCGCCGCGACGCCGGCTAGCGCGTAGTCGCCCCGGCGCCGGGCGATCTCGTCGAAGGCCGTCCCCTCTCCCGCGACGGACGGCGGCACTTCGATCGCGGTCAGGAGTTCATCGGGCTCGAGGACGGAGTAGAACGGGCCGAGGAAGAAGTGGGCCAGATCCAGGGTCCGCTGCGCGCGGGAGCCGTCCTCCCCGTCGCGCGAGCGGCCGGCGATCCGCACCCGGGCCCCGAGCGTGAGGAGCACGGCGGGCAGTTCCGCGGCCGGGTCGGCGTGTGCCACGGATCCCCCGACGGTGCCTCGCGAGCGGATCTGGGGATGCGCGATGAAGCCCGCCGCCTCGGCCAGGAGCGGAGCCCGCTGCGCGATGAGCGATTCGTGTTCCAGCTGACGATGCCGGACCATGGCGCCCAGACGGAGCCCTCCATCCTCCATCTCCTCCACCCGCGCCAGTTCCTCGATCCCGTTCAGGTCCACGAGGCGTTCCGGCGCCGCGAGACGGAAGTTCAGCATCGGGACGAGGCTCTGTCCCCCCGCCAGGGGACGTGTCTCCAGCGACGTGTCCGAGAGCGCCTCCAGGGCCTCGTCGAGCGTGGCCGCGGCCACGTACTCGAAGGGCGGGGGCTTCACGACGCGCCCGCCGGGGGCGCCGCTCGTGGCCCCGGACGCCGCTTCCCATGCGCCTGAAGGAGTTCGAACAGGCGGCGCGGACTCGTGGGGATATCGAGGATCTCGAGTCCCGGTGCGATGTCGGCCAGCGCATCCTCCACGGCCTGCGCGAAGGCGGCCGCGACCGGGATCGCGCCGCCCTCCCCCACCCCCTTCGTCCCGAGAGGGTTCAGCGTCGAAGGCGTCTCGAGGTGCGCCGTCTCGATCGCGGGCACGTCGGTCGAGGTCGGGAGCAGGTAATCCATGAACGAGGCGTTGCTCGTCCCGCCGAACTCGTCGAACACGAGTTCCTCGTAGAACGCGTTGCCGATCCCCGCCGCGACGCCGCCGTGGATCTGCCCTTCCACGATCGTGGGGTTGATGACCGTGCCGCAGTCGTGCACGACGAGGTAGCGCAGGATCTCGACCATCGCCGTCTCCGGGTCGACCGCGACGACGACGGCGTGCGTCCCGTTCGCGGTCGTTCCGTACGGCGGGCCGAAGTACGAGGTCGCCTCGAGGCCCGGCTCGGTGCCCGGTTCCACGGCTCCCCGCAGCGGGTTGGCGGCCAGCGCCAGGGCGCCGAGATCGACGGAGAGGTCCGGGGCGCCCCGCACGCGGGCGGCGCCGTCGGCGAGTTCGAGATCTTCGGGGTCGACCTCGAGCGCCTCCGCGGCATGGCGCAGGATCTTCTCGCGCACCGATTGCGCCGCGGCGTGGATCGCGTTGCCGGCGACGACCGCCCCGCGGCTCGCGAAAGTGCCCGTCCCCCAGTGGAAGTCGCTCGTGTCCCCGGTCACGACCCGCACGTCGGACGGCGTCACCCCGATCGCGTCGGCCACAATCTGCGCGAAGGAAGTGAAGTGCCCCTGGCCCTGGGTTCCGACGCCGGTCGCGAGACGGACCGTGCCGCCGGGCTCGACCGTGATGCGGGCGCCCTCGTAGGGGCCGATCCCCGTCCCCTCCACGTAGTTGACGACGCCGACGCCGACCGCGCGCCCGTCCGCCCGCACCCGCTCGCGTTCCCGCGGGAACGTCTCATCGTAGCCGACGAGGCGGACGGTCTCTTCCAGCGACTCCTCGTAACTGCCGCTGTCGTAGCGGAGCGGGGCGAAGTCCTGGTACATGATCTCGTGATTGTACGGGAACTCGTCCGGGCCGATCACGTTGCGGCGCCGGATCTCGACCGGATCGAGGCCGAGGTCGCGGGCGGCGAGGTCGAGCAGCCGCTCCATGACGAACACGCCGTGCTGCCGGCCGGCGCCGCGCACCGGCGTGACGATCGGCTTGTTCGTGAACGCGACCCGGAACTCGCTCTCGTAGTTGGGCACCCGGTAGGGCCCGAGAAGCGTGCACTGGGTGTTGATGGGGATCGTGAGCCCGTAGGGGTCGTACGCGCCGGAATCGTGGATGAAGAGGTCCTGCACGCCGAGGATCCGGCCCTCGCGCGTGACCGCGATCTCCGCCTCGTGCAGTTGCCCCCGCTCCTGGGTGGTGGCGAAGAAGTTCTCGTACCGGTCCTCGACCCACTTCACGGGCCGCCCCAGCTGGATCGACGCCCAGGGGACGAGGATCTCCTCCGCGTAGAACATGATCTTCGGGCCGAAACCGCCGCCGACGAAGGGGGCGATGAACCGCACCTGCGACTCCGACAGGCCGAGGGCCGCGGCCACGACATTGCGCACGGGAATGGGAGCCTGCGTCGTGTCCCATACCTGCAGCCGGTCGGCCCGCGCATCCCATTCCGCCACGACGGCCCGGTTCTCGATCGCGCCCCCGATCCCCCGGTCGTAGGAGAAGCGGCGCTCCAGGACGAGGTCGGCCCGGGCGCGGGCGCTGGCGTAGTCCCCCTTCGCCTGCCGGACGTGCGCCGCGAGGTTCGACGGGAGGTCGTCGTGCACGCGAGGCGCATCCGCATCGAGCGCCCGCCCGAGATCCACGACGGGATCGAGCGGTTCAATGTCGGCGTCCACGAGTTGGGCCGCGTCCTCGGCCACGTAGCGGCTCTCCGCGACGATCATGGCCAGCGCTTCGCCCTGATGCCGGATCCGGTCGCGGACGAGGGGGAGCGCCGTGCGCGCGTGGAACACCAGTCCTTCGAGCGGCGGCGGCGGCACGAGTACCGCGCCGGGCCGGAGGAGCGAGCCGAGGTCGGCGGCCGTGAAGACGGCGCGGACGCCGGGGTGCGCCCGCGCGCTCTCCACATCGAGGCTCCGCAGCCGCCCGGCCGGAAGGTCGCTCCGCACGAAGGCGACGTGCAGCGCGCCCGGCGGCTCCACGTCCTCCACGAACTGCGCTCGGCCGGTCAGCAGCCGCGCGTCCTCGTTGCGTGGCACCCGCGCCCCGACCCACGTCCCGCCCGCACGGCTCATGCGCGACCCGGCCGGCTCACGGCTTGCCCTCCCCACCGGCGGCGGGACCGTCGGCGGCGGGGCCAGCCGCTGCGAGGCGCTCGGCCGCCAGCGCGACCCCCTCGACGATGTTGTGGTAGCCCGTGCAGCGGCACAGGTGTCCGGACACCGCCTCGCGGATCTCCTCGCGCGAAGGCGCCGGGTTCTCCCGGAGGAAGGCCTCCGCCGTCATCAGGATCCCCGGGGTGCAGAAGCCGCACTGCAGCCCGTGCGCCTCGTGCAGCGCCCGCTGGACCGGGTGCAGGTCCTCGATAGAGAGCCGGCCGCCGGGGCCGCCGTCCGCCAGTCCCTCGACCGTCGTCACCTCGTGACCGTCGATCTGCACCGCGAACATGAGACAGGCTCGCACCGGTTCCCCGTCCAGTTGCACGGTGCACGCCCCGCACACGCCGTGCTCGCACCCCACGTGCGTCCCCGTGAGCCCGACGTCGGAGCGCAGGAAATCCGACAGGAGCAGCCGCGGCTCCACTTCGCCGCGCCACTCGATGCCGTTGATCCGGGCGGATATTCGTACGGAGACCAACGCCGCTACGGGACGAGTTCCTGGCGCGGCTGGAGCTTCACCGCCCACAGCCCGCTGAAGTACTCCGCGAAGAAGAGGTTCCCCTTGTGGACCTGCGGACCCCAGGTGAAGGGCGCGTTCGCCACCACCCCGTCCGGATCGTACGCCATGTAGCGCGCGATCTCACGACCCTGTTCGCCCAGGTTCCCCTTCAGTTCCCCGGAGATGTCGAGTACGCGCAGCCCGCCGTTGTAGAACGCCGCGTACAGCTTGTCGTCCTCGATCCACATGTTGTGCGAGCCCGCCTCGGGGATGTCGTAGCGGGCGACTTCCTCCGGGTTTTCGGGATCCGTGAAGTCCACCACGTGGATGTAGCCCGACATGAACTGGGGCGTACGCTCCGGATCCTGTCCGTCGAAGCCCGGGCGCCCCGACTCGTCTCCCATGAACACGTAGAAGCGCCCCGTCGGACTCCGGTACGGGAAGGCCGCGTGCGTCCGCCCGCCGATGTCGCGGAAACGGGCGATCTCGACGGGATTGGACGGAGAGCCGCCGCGGTCGCCGCCGCCCACGTCGATGAGCACGACCCCGTCGCCCCAGTTCGACGTGTACGCGATCCCGTCCACGATCCAGATGTCGTGGATCGCGTGCCCCGGCGTGTCGAGTTCGAAGCGGCCCACACGGTGCGGGCTGGTCGGATCCTCGATGTTGATCACGTCGAAGCGGCGCCCGTTGTTCACCGCGTACACGTGGTCCTCGTGGATGAAGAGGTTGTGGACGCCGCCCGTAAGCTCGTCGTCGAACACGGAGATCGTCGTCACGTCCCGCGGGTTGCGGCAGTCGAGGATGACGATCCCGTTGCGGCGGTTCGAGGCCCCTTCGCGCGAGATCACGCAGATCTCCCCGTCCTCGCTCACCTTCACGTCGTTCGTCGTGCGTGCATCGACCACGACGGAGTCCGTGAGGACGGGACTCGCCGGATCCGTCACATCCCAGAAATAGACGGCGCCCGCCGCGGCGTGCGTGCCGGTGATCGCGTAGTCGCGCCCGTCGCCGCCCTCCCACACCCACAGGTCCGAGGTGCGCTCGTTGTTCACCTGTCCCTGTCCCACGAAGGTCACTTCCTGCGAGGCGTGTCGCGGATGGACTTCCAAGGAGGTGCGCGCGGCGCGGCCCGGCACGTTGGCGACGACCGTGTACACGCCGGGGAAGTACGCCACGAACCGGCCGTGCTCGTCGATCTCCGCCGGGGGAATGTCCGCCGTCGCCTCAATGGCGGGGTCCGACATCACGGTCCAGGTGACCGGCAGGTCGCCCACGGCGCCGCCCATCGCGTCCTCGACCGTCGCCTCGAACCGCACCACGTCGCCCGTTCGCGCCAGCTCCGCGCTCCCCGACACCGTCAGGCGAGCGGCGGGGTTCTCCCTGACGTCGTAGGGAACGTCCGCGGAGATGCCTTCCGCCTCCGCCTGCAGCACCACCTGTCCCGGAGCGTGCGCGGTGAGGATGCCGAACCGGTCCACCGTCGCGACGGCCTCGTCGGAGGTGGACCAGCGGATCTCGCCGTCGCGCTCGTCCTCCGCCGTGTCGAGCAATCTGGCCCGGTGACGCGTCGCGACGCCCACGTAGGTCGAGCCGTCCGCCGGCGTCACATCGATCCGGTCCAGCGGGGGGAAGGCCACGCTCACCATCGCCTCGCCACGCAGGCCGCGCGCCGTCGCCACGATGGCCGAAATCAGGAACTCACCGCCCTTCACGGCTCGCACCCGGCCGCTGGCGCGGTCCACGTCGATGCTCTGGCGCGCGCTCCCGCTCCGCCCGTCCGCGAAGCTCGGGAAGAAGAGGACCTGTGCGTCAACCGCGTTCCCATCAGCGTCCAGGACGCGGACCTCCAGCGTGGCCTCCTCCCCCACCTCCAGCGACAGCGCGCCGGGCACGATCTCGACCGAAACCGCCTCCTGCGCGGCAACGGGAGCGCCGGTGACCAGACCAAGGAGAACGAGAAGCGTGAGACGAGGGAAAATCGCCGGGTTGCGGTACATCATCGCTCTACCTTCACCGTCGGAGTCACTGCATCGTGAGCAGTTGCAAGATGTCCATCAAACAAGCGACGCCGCAAACGAGAGGAACGGGATCTCAGCCGTGCTTTGCATCTCTCGCCGCTTTGAGTTTCGGTCAGTAGCTGTGGGCGTGGACACCCTGCACGGCGCGGCCTGACGGGTCGGCCATGGCGGCGAAGGCGGGGTCCCAGGCGATCGCGGCGGGGGTGCTGCACGCGATGCTCGGGCCCTCGGGGACGCAGCGCACCGCCGGCTCGCCGGGGAAGTGCGACGCGAAGATCGAGCGGTAGAGATACGCTTCCTTCGTGAGCGGCGTGTTGGTGGGGAAGCGGGCCGCCGCGCGCGCCAGCTGTCCGTCGCTGACCTCGGCCTCGGCGATCTCCTTCAGGCTGTCGATCCAGGAATATCCCACGCCGTCGGAGAACTGTTCCTTCTGGCGCCACAGGATCTCGTCCGGGAGGAGTCCCTCGAACGCCTCGCGCAGGATGTGTTTCTCCATGAGGCCGTCCGACGGTCGCTTCGATTCCGGGGCGAGGGCCATGGCAACATCGAGGAACTCGCGGTCGAGGAAGGGGACCCGCGCCTCGACGCCCCAGGCCGCCATCGACTTGTTCGCCCGCAGGCAGTCGTACTTGTGGAGCTGGTCGAGCTTGCGGACGGTCTCCTCGTGGAACGCCCGCGCGTCGGGCGCCTTGTGGAAGTAGAGGTAGCCCCCGAACACCTCGTCCGCGCCCTCCCCCGAGAGCACCATCTTGATCCCCATCGCCTTGATGCGCCGGGCCATGAGGTACATCGGCGTGGACGCCCGCACCGTCGTCACGTCGAACGTCTCCAGGTGCCGGATGACGTCGGAGACCGCGTCGAGTCCTTCCTGCAGCGTGTAGACGATCTCGTGATGCACGGTACCGATCGCTGCGGCGGCCGCGCGTGCCGCCTCCAGGTCCGGCGCGCCGTCGAGCCCGATCGCGAAGGAATGAAGCCGCGGCCACCACGCCTCCTCGGTGTCCCCCGTCTCCACGCGGCGGCGTGAGAACTTCATGGCCAGCGCCGAGATGATCGACGAGTCGAGGCCGCCCGAGAGGAGCACGCCGTAGGGCACATCCGACATGAGCTGCCGGTGGACCGCCTCCTGCAGCGCCTTCCGCACGCGCTCGGGATCCGTCGGGCCGTCCGCCACCGCCTCGTACTCACGCCACCCCGGTCGATAGTACGGGACCGGCCGGCCGTCGCCGCCATGGCTGTCGAGCAGGTGCCCCGGCGGGAAGTCATGGATCTCCGGGCAGGTGTCGATGAGCGCCTTCATCTCCGAGGCGACGTAGAAGCGTCCTTCCGCGTCCCGACCCGTGTAGAGCGGCATCACGCCGATCGGATCGCGCGCGATCAGGTAGCGGTCGCGGGTCTCGTCGTAGAGGGCGAAGGCGAAGATCCCGCTCAGCTCGTTGAGCCACTCCGCGGGGGCGTCGGGCCGCCCCTCGTACAGCGCGAGGATGACCTCGCAGTCGGAGCGCGTCCGGAACGGGTAGCCGCGCGCCACGCCGCGCTCCAGCTCCGTGTGGTTGTAGATCTCCCCGTTGACCGCCAGCACCGTCGTGCGGTCCGGTCCGAAGAGGGGCTGCGCGCCGCTCTCCACGTCGACGATGGAGAGCCGTTCGTGCGCGAGGATCGCGCGTTCGCCCGCGTAGATCCCGCTCCAGTCCGGGCCCCGGTGCCGTTGGCGCCGCGAAAGGTCGAGCGCCCGGCGGCGGAGGCCCGTCGCGCCGGGTTCGATCTCGAAGATGCCGAGGACGGAACACATGATGGGAAGCGCCCGCCCCTCAGACCCGGGGGAACCGGTTAGGGGACAAGTCGTTCTGCCCGCGGCTTCACGAGGAACAGTCCCTCGCGCCGGCTCGAGAGGAGAATCGTTCCGCTCTCGAAGTACGGATAGACGCTCCACGTCCCGTCGAAGCCGGCCGCATCCTCGCTCCAGGGCGTGGTGTCGAAGCTCCCCGCCTCCGTCGGATTCTCGGGGTCGCTGATGTCGAGCACGCGCAGACCCGCGCGGTTGTTCGACATGTAGAGGCGGTCGCCCCGCACGTAGAGGTTGTGGTCCGTGACGCTGGTCGCGCTGTAGTACTCCCGCACGAGCAGGGGATCGTCGAGGTCGCGCAGGTCCCACACGAGGGTCCGGGTCCGGTCCACCTGCCCGCTCACCTCGTCGAGTTCATCGTTGGAGTAGAAGTACGCGTGGTCTTCCGTGAGCCAGCCCTGGTGCGCGTAGGCCACGTTCGGGTATTCGGCGCGCGCCACCGCGGTGGGGTTCGACTTGTCCGTCACGTCGGCGATGGAGATCGCCGTCTCGTTCGCGTTCACGCAGATCTCGCGGCCCGCGTAGTCCTCGTCCGGTCCGTGGTAGACGACGCACTGCGTGTCGTGCGAGTTGCCGGTGTTGCGGCGCCCGGTGTTGGGATGGGCGAAACAGCCGACGAACATTGGATTGAGTGGATCGTTGATGTCGACGATGTGCGACCCGCCGCCGCACGTCTCCCCTCCGCCGGACGCACCCACGAGGTAGGCGAACCCCGTCGCTTCGTTGATCGCGACGTTGTGGACCGAAGCGACATCTTCGTACAGCGCCGTGGGTTCCCAGTCGCGGGGCTCGGTGACGTCGCGCAACTGCGTGAGGTCGAAGATCTGCATCCCGTGCTGCCCCGCCCCGTCGGCGACGACGAACATGTGGTCCCTGAACACCTTCATGTCGCGCCACGTGTTGGATTGGCTGCCCGGTGTCTTGGCGAAGTTGCCGAGATAGCGCGGGTTGAACGGATCGGTCACATCGACGAACGCGATCCCGTCCATGCGTCCGACGAGCCCGTACTCCCGCCCCGTCGACGGATCGGTCCAGCCCCACACGTCGTTCAGGCGGACGCCGCGGGGGGCGCCGAGTTCCTCCCGGGGGATGAAGGAGAGGAGGTCCACGCGGTCGCAATCGAATCCTTCGGCGAGCCCCTCCTCGCAGTCGACCTGTCCGCCCGAGATCGAGGAGAGGCCGGCCTGCTCGCTCACGAGCCGGATCAACCCGGACCCGTCCATGAGCACGGCGGACCCGGCTCCGAAGTCGTCCGCGGGCAGGCCGGCGACGACCCGGCCGCCTCCTGCGGCCACCACGCGCCCCGTCCGGACCGGTTCCTGGCCCGGCATGTCGAACCCGGCACCGACGGTCCAGCCGTCCTCCGACCGTTCGACCCGATACACGAGGCCCCTGCCGGAGGCCAGGGGCGCACCGACCCACGCGGTGGCGCCGTCCACGGCGAGCGCGGCCCCGAAGGCGGTGGGCGCCGGGTTGTCGGGCGCCACGGTCCCGGCGGGCTGCCATTCCCCGTCGGCATCCCTCGCGAACCGGTGGACCGCGCCGAGCCCGGCGTCCTGTCCGGCCGCGCCGACCAGCGCTTCGTCACCCGCAAACGCGACGGCCGACCCGAAGGCGCGCCCTTCGGCGCCGTCATCGCCGCCGAGTTGCGCGACCTGCCGCCATCCGGCGGCCGCGTCGAAGTGAAAGAGGTACGCCTCGCCCCGAGTCTCGTCGACGAGCGGCGCGCCGACGAGCGCGAGGTCGCCGGCCAGCGCGACCGAGGCCCCGAACCCCGCCGGCGCGGCGTCCGCCGCCAGCCGTGCCGCCTCCTCCCAGCCCCCGCCCGCGCGCCGGTAGGCGACGACGACGTCCGCCCCGCCGGGGCCGTCCGAGGCCGCCACTAGGAGGTGCGTGTCCCCCGCGGCCAGCGCGCGCCCGAACTCCTCCAGTCCGGGAGAAGCGATCTCGGTCGCGTGCCGCCATTCGCCGTCCGCGCGCTCGAACACGTGCACGGCGCCCGCCCCCGGCGCGCCCACGAACAATCGGGCGCCGGCGGTCGCGAGCGCGACCCCGAAGCGGTCTCGCACGACCGCGCCCGGCGCGTACAGCACCTGGGCTTCGGTCCAGTCGCCGGGGCGGAAGACGCGCACGCTTCCGGGCTCACGCTCGGAGGTGGGCTCGCCCACCAGGACTCCGTCCTCGACGATGACGACCGAACTGCCGAACCCCTGCCCGGCCAGCGCCGCGGGACCCGTGATCGACGCCAGGGCGGCGAAGGCGGCGAAGGCGGCGACGGCGGCGGCCAACGAGCGGATCTTCATGACTGTGACCATGATCAAGGTCCTCCGGTTTCCCGCGATCCCGCGTACGCGGTGAACAGGTCGTTGATGTAGCGGACGTCGCGCCCCTCGCGGGCCAGGTAGCTCGCCGCCACCGCGGCGCGCGCGCCGCTCAGGCAGTGTACGAGCAGCGAACCGTTGGACGGCAGCCGGTCCGTGTAGTCGGGCAACCGCGTGTAGGACGCGTTAACCGCCCCGGGCAGGTGCGACGCCGCGTACTCCGATGCGTATCTCACGTCGAGCACGTCGCCGTGCCCCTTCCTCGACAGCCGGCTCGCGGCCTCGAGGTCGATCTCCGGAATCGTGGCCGCTTCCCCGCCTTCGGCAAAGTACCGCTCGAGCGCTTCCGGCTCCACGAACCCCTTCACGTCGTCGAACCCGATCCGCACCAGACGCCGCACCGCCCACTCGAGATCGCGCTCATCGATGACGAGCGTGACCGCCGCGCCCTCGGGCAGCACCGAGCCGGCCGCCGTGCAGAACGACTTCGTGAGCGGGACGTAGACCGAGCCCGGGAGGTGCCGGGCCATGAACGCCGACCGGTCCGGTCGCGTGTCGATCACGACTGCGGCGGCCGTCGAATCGGCCCGTGCGAGTGACGCCGCTTCCTCGGGCGCGAGCCGGCGCGGCTGCGGGAGGCTGCCCAGCACGGGGGCGCCGTCCCGGTTGTCCCGTTTCATGCGGGCGAAGTACATCGGCGGCTCGGGCTGCCCCTCGAGGATATGGGAGACGAACGCGTCCTCCCCCTGAAGCGCCGCCGCGATCGCCGGGCTGAAGCGCCGCTCATAACCCACGGTCGTCTCCGGCACCGCCCCGAGCGCCTTCCCACACGAGGATCCGGCGCCGTGGGCCGGCCACACCTGCAGGTAGTCGGGCAGGTCGAGGAAGCTCCGTACCGAGCCGTACAGCCGGCGCGCGGCGGGAGCCATCGCCCCCCTGACCCGCGCCGCGGTCTCGAGCAGGTCCGGCCGGCCGAGATCGCCCACGAAGACGAAGTCCCCCGAGAGGAGGCCCATCGGCTCGTCGGCCCCCGCCCCGCGGTCCGTGACGAGAAACGACATGTGCTCGGGCGTGTGTCCCGGGGTATGCAGCGCCCGAAAGTCGATGTCGCCGATCTCGAAGCGGGCGCCGTCCCGGAGCGGGACGTGGTCGTAGCCACCGTCGCGGGCCCACTCGTACCGCCAGTCGGGGCCGCCCTCGTCCGAGAGATAGAGCCGGGTCCCGAAGCGTTCGGCGAACTCCCTCGCGCCGGAGAGGAAGTCGGCGTGAATGTGCGTCTCGGCCACGGCGACGACTCGCAGGCCTTCGCTCGCGGCCAGGTCCACGTAGCGGTCGATGTCGCGCTGGGGATCGAAGAGGATCGCGTCTCCGGTACGCTGGCACCCGATCAGGTACGCGTACTGCGCGAGCGTGTCGTCGAAAACCTGTCGAAAGAACATTCCGTCGAAGCCGCCTCTCGAAGCCCCTCCAGCGGGCCGGCTGGCGCTACGGCGCCGCGATCAGCCCCGCCAGCAACGCGACGCGCTCCACGGCCCGGTCGATCCACACGAACTCGTGCCGGGCGTGGGCGCCGTCGCCCACCGCCCCCAGCCCGTCGAGCGTCGCCGTGTACTGGCTCGTCAAGTTACCGTCCGAGCCGCCGCCCGCCGATCCCTCCTCGAGTTCCAGGCCGATTTCGTCGGCCACCCGGAGCGCCCGCTCCCAGAGCGCGACGTTGCGGGGCGTGCGCTCCAGGGGTCCGCGGCGGGCAACCTCCGTGACCGCGATCCGCGTCCCCGGCACGGTGGGCTTCAGTCCGACCATCCCCTCGCGGATCCGCTCGGCCTCCGCGGCCGTCCACACGCGCACGTCCACCTCGCAGTTCGCGCTCGCCGCGACGACGTTGGGGCGGGAGCCGCCCTCGATGAGCCCTACGTTCATCGTCGTCCCGGTCCGGGGGTCCGCCAGGCGGTCGATCCGCGGGATCACGTGGGCAAGTTCGAGGATCGCGGACGCGCCGTCTTCCGGGGCGAGTCCCGCGTGCGAACTCCGCCCGGCGACCTCGACGTGGTACTGGCCGATCCCCTTGCGCCGCGTCTTGAGCCGGCCGCCGGGGCCCAGCGCGGGCTCGAGCACGAAGGCCCTGGACGCGCCACGCGCCAGATCGCGGATCAGCGGCTCGGATTCGGGGCTCCCGATCTCTTCGTCCGAGTTGATGAAGAAGACGGGTGCGACGCCCGCGTCCAGCCCGAGGTCCCGGAGCGCCCGCAGCGCGAACACGCCGATCGCGAGTCCGGTCTTCATGTCGAAGGCGCCGGGACCCGAGAGGCGCCCGTCGGCCACCCGCACCGGCATCTCCCGCAGCGTGCCGACGGGCCACACCGTGTCCATGTGTCCCACGAGAAGTTGTGCTCCGTCCGCCGCTCCGGGACTCCGCGCGAGCAGGTGGCCCCCGCTCGCCCGCCCCGGGATGTGCTCCACATCCAGACCGACATCGCTCAGGGTTTCCGTGAGGATCGCGCGGATGCCGCTCTGAGTCTCCGGTTCGGTGGAAGGGGATTCCTCGCGCACGAGTTGGGAGATGAAGTCGACGAACTCGGCGCGCAGTTCTGTCATGCGGCCGCTCACGGCCTGCGCCGGCGTGCCTCCGTTCGCGCCGGGGCCGGTCATGCGCCGCCCTCCTCGTCGCCTTCTCCCGCTCCGCCGTCCGCCTGCAGCACTCCCTCGATCAGCGTCCGGTGGGCCTGGTATTCGGGGACATCGGGAATCCCCCCGGCCTCCTCTACCCGCGTCCGGATGCGGGCTCTGAGCGCCTCCGCCGCTTCGGCGTCCTCCTCGAAGTCGGCCGCGCGCGCCGCGAGCAGGAGCCCGAGCAGGTGCTCCGGATCCGCGGCGAGGATCTCATCCGCCATGTCCCGGGCGCGGCCGGACTCTCCCATGAGGAGACGCAGGAGGCCGACGTGGAACCGCGCATCCGCGTCGGTCTCTTCCGGAGGGACGGCGTCGTACGCCTGCAGCGCCATGTCGATGAAAAAAGCGGCGCGCTCGAAGTCGCCGCCCTCGTGTTCGCGCATCACGCGCTCGAAGAGCCGGTCCGCGACCCCGCGCGGGCCCATGGCGGCGAGTTCCTCCATGCTCGGCATGCCGGCGCCCCCGGCCCCGCCCTCCGCCGCCGGGACCGCCGCCGGGCCACCCGCCGTCTCGCCCGGGAGACCGCCCGTCATCGTCATGTCTCCGATCCGCGTCACGCTTCCCCGCTGGACGAGCACCGCGATCATCACCGAGAAGGCCACGAGCCCGAGGCCGGAGAGGACCCACGGGAGCAGCGCCGAGCGAGGCTTCCGCGCCGGGGCGCCCACGGGCGTGCCGCACGCGGCGCAGTAGAGGGCGTCCGTCCGGAGCGGCGCCTGGCAGGCCGGACATCCCGCCCGCCGGGCGAGCGGGGCCCCGCATTGCGCGCAGAAGTTGCCTGACGCGGGACTCGCGCAGCGCGGGCACGCTGCGGGCCGGCTCATTGGGGCCGGTCGGCCCGGTCGCCGAGCCGCACGGTCGCCTCGTGCTCTTCCCCGTCCCGCAAGTAGCGGAGCACGATCTCGTCTCCCGGTCTGTGGGCCGCGAGCGCGTCCGTGAACGCCTGCAGGTCGCCGACCTCGTAATCCCCGAGGCCGATGAGGACGTCGCCACGGGCGAGGCCTCCGCCCGCCGCGGGCGACCCTTCGGTGACCCCGGCGAGGAGCACGCCGAAGTCGACCGGCGTGAAGTCGGGCACGGTCCCGAGCCAGGCCCCGTAGCCTCCGGCGCGCTGCTCGCGCTCGCCCACGCCGGGGATGACGGCCAGCCGGTCCGGTCGTTCCGCCAGCGCCCGCGCGACGTTCTCCGTGAGGCGGGCCACACGTCCCAGACCGGCGGCATCGATCTTCTCCGCGTCATCGGTGTGCCGGTGATAATCCGAGTGGACGTTCGTGAAGAAGTGGAGGACGGGGATGTCGTTCGCATAGAACGAGGTGTGGTCGCTGGGCCCGAACCCGGCCTCCTCCCAGACGAGCGGAATCCCGATGTCCGAGTTCGCCGCCGGGACGATCTCCTCCCACTCGGGCGCCGTCCCCATCCCGTATACGATCATCTCGCCGTCCTCGAGCCGCCCCACCATGTCGAGGTTGACCATGGCCACGGTCTCTTCCAGCGGAATCGCCGGATGGCTCGCGTACCAGGCCGAGCCGATCAGCCCCAGTTCCTCTCCCGTGAAAGCGATGAAGACGACCGAGCGCGCCGGACGCGGCCCCCCCCGGAGGGCACGAGCCGCCGCGAGGACGGCCGCCACCCCCGACGCGTTGTCGTCCGCCCCGTTGTGGATCTCGCCCGCCTCGCCGGTACTCCCGAACTCGCCCAACCCGAGGTGGTCGTAGTGCGCGCCCACGACGACCGCGCTCTCGCGCAGCTCGGGATCACTGCCTCGGAGAATCGCGACGACGTTGCGCCCCCGGCCCGGCGGCGCATGCGGCTGCGCCGCGCTCGCGAGCGGAAGCTCCTGGAAGAACCCGTCCTCCCCGCCCGGCTCGAGCCCGAGCGCGGCGAACATCGCCGCGATGTACTCGCCCGCGCACCGCTCCCCCGCGCTCCCCGAGAACCGGCCCCCGAGCGCATCGTCGGCCAGATATCGCACCGTCTCCATCGGCGTCCCGAGCCGCGCGCCGTACACCGGGCAGGCCGTTTCGTCCTGTTCTGCGGCCTGGCCCTGAAGCCCGTCCGGGCTGGTGAGCGAGGCAAACACCAATCCGGGAATCAGCCACCGTCCATGGTGCGGCCGAGCTGACCTCCGCCCTCCCCTCCATTCTCCTGGTTCTCTCATGTCTGTCTCGAAAAACCCAATTGCCTGAGGACGGCCCGGACGGTACCCGTCTTAAGATCCTTACTGCCCCAATCGGGAATCACTGTCTGACGTCCCGTTTCTGGATTGCGCCACTTGCGATGAGATCCGCGGCTCCTGCGAGGGATCTCGTAACATCCGTGCTGTCGGAGCATCCGGGCGAGTTCTCTGTATCTCACACCTCGAGCGGAACCGCCATCTCCAGCGTGACGGGATCGCCGCGGTAGTCATGGTGCGTGGTGGATGGCAACTCTCTCCCCGCCTCGGCATAGAGTTCGAGCACCGCCGTGAGTGCATCGTAGGCATTCGCCACGGCCTCGTCCTGCGTGTCACCTTCGGTCACCAGTTCCGGCAGGTAGGGACAGGTGACGGTATAACCGCCTTCCGGCTGCGGCTCCAGGACGAGTGTAACCCGGATCACGAGGCGAGCTTCTCCTTCTTCGAGGCGAGTACGGTTCTACCCCGCGAGGTTCGCGCCTCGGCGGGCCTGTGGCAAGCGCGGCGCGAAGGCTGCATCTTGCGGGCATTCCGCACGATGGTCTTGGAAGGCGAGGAAACGTTGAGACGCAAACTCTGGATGTTGGCGGGGCTCGGGGCGATCGCGGGAGCGATGACGGTACTCGCGGCGGGCGGGCTGAACGAGAACATGGTGTTCTTTCTCACGCCTGCCGAGCTCGAGGCGCGCGGAGTCGAGATCGTGGATCAGCCGATCCGGCTCGGGGGCCAGGTCAAGCCGGGGAGCGTGGACTGGAATCCGGAGGCCGCCGAACTGCGCTTCGTCATCAGCGAAGGGGGCATCGAGATCTCCGTCGAGAGCACCGGCGCGCCTCCCTCCATGTTCCAGCCGGGGATGGGCGTCGTCGTCGAGGGAGCCTACGGGGAGGACCATGTCTTCCGCGCCACCAACCTGATGGTGAAGCACTCGAACGAGTACGCCCCCCCGGAGCACGCGGGCGACGCGGGCCAGGTCTACAAGTCCCTCCTCGAAGACTCCTGAGGACCTGGTGGAGACCTCGGTGAAGACCCGGTGAAGCTGCACGGGGTCGCCGCATGCTGAGCACGCTCGGCTACGCGTCCGTCATCGCGGCGTTGCTGGCCGCCGTGCTGGCCACCGTGGCCGGCGGCTGGGCCGGCCTCTCCCGCTCGGGCGGCGAGGTATCCAGCTCCCTGGCCCGCCGCGCGGCCTACTTCGCCTTCTTCGCGATGTCGGGCGGCATGCTCGTCATGGAGATCGCCCTCCTCACGCACGACTTCAGCGTCGAGTACGTGGCGCGCGTGGGGAGCCGCGAGACGCCGACGTACTACACGGCGATCTCGCTCTGGAGCAGCCTCGAGGGGTCGATCCTCTTCTGGGGCTGGATCCTCGCCGGCTACGGCGCGCTCTTCGCCTTCACCCGCCGCCGCGAGTTCGGGGCGCTTCGCTCGGCGGGCGAGCCGCTGACCGCGCTCGGGGGCGGACTCGCGCACGGTCTCCGGACGACCCCCCTCGTCCTCGGCGTCATCGGCGTCGTCCAACTCTTCTTCTTCGGACTCCTCGCGGGGGCGGCGAACCCCTTCGGCATCGTGGACCCGGCGCCGGTCAACGGCCCCGGACCCAATCCCCTCCTCCAGAATCACCCGCTCATGGGCCTGCACCCGCCCATGCTCTACTTCGGATTCGTGGGGATGACGGTCCCCTTCGCGTTCGCGGTCGCGGCGCTGCTGCGGGGCAATGTCGAGGCGCGGTGGCTCCGGGACGCCCGCCGCTGGATGGTGGCGGCGTGGGCCTTCCTCACCATGGGCATCATCGGCGGCGGCTGGTGGTCGTACGAGGTCCTGGGCTGGGGCGGCGCCTGGGCGTGGGACCCGGTGGAGAACGCGTCCTTCCTCCCCTGGCTCACGGCCACCGCCTTTCTGCACTCCGCGATGGTTCAGGAGAGGCGGGGGATGCTGAAGACGTGGAACCTCACGCTCATGATCTCGACCTTCCTCCTCACCCTGTTCGGGACGTTCCTCACCCGGTCGGGCGTCATCGACTCGGTGCACGCCTTCACCGAGGGCGTCATCGGGCCCGTGTTCCTCGCTTTCATCGCGGTGGTCGCGATCGCCTCGCTGGCGCTCATCGGGTGGCGGAGCAACCGGCTGCGGGCGCCCGGGCAGGTGGAGAGTCCCGCCTCGCGGGAGTCCGCCTTCATCCTCAACAACCTTCTCTTCGTCGGGTTCACCTTCACCGTCCTCCTGGGCACGATGTGGCCGCTCGTGGTGGAGGCGCTGAGGGGGGACCGGATCAGCGTGGGGCCGCCGTACTTCGACCAGGTCGCGAGCCCGATCGGGCTGGCGCTCATCTTTCTGATGGGGGTCGGGCCGGCGCTCCCGTGGCGGCGGGCGGGGCGGGAGCAGTTGAAGCGGTCGTTCGCGTGGCCGGCCATCGTCGGCGCCGCGGCCGGACTCGTCGTCTTTGCGCTCGGCATGCGGTACTTCCTCCCCATCCTCACGATCGCCTTCGCCGCCTTCGTGCTCACCACGATCGCGGACGAGTTCCGGAAGGGGATCGCGGCGCGGCGGAGGATCGCGGAACGGTCGGTCCTCGGCGCCCTGCGGGATCTGTTCACGCGCACGGGCCAGCGCTACGGGGGCTACGTCGTGCACGTGGGCGTGATCGTCATCGCGCTCGCGATCTCGGTATCGTGGACGTGGAAGACGGAACGCGAGATGACGCTCCGGCCCGGCGAACGCCTCGCGATCGAGGACTACGAGGTGGAACTTATCGATGTGTGGGGGCGGGAAGAACCGCACCGGTTCGTGATAGGGGCGACCTTCGCGGCCTACCGTGACGGACAGGGGATCGGCGAAGAACGGCCCCGCATCAACTTCTACAAGGCCACGTCACAGAACATTGCCACACCGGCGGTGAAGAGTTCGCTCACGAGCGATCTCTACCTCACGCTGATGGCGGTGGACCCGGAGGGCGGAGACCACGCCACGGTGCGGGCGATCGTGAACCCGGGAATCGTGTGGCTCTGGATCGGGGGGATGATCATGGGCGTGGGCGCCCTGATCGCGATCTGTCCCTGGGGGCGGAGCCGGATGCGCGCGGCGGGGGCCGAACTGCTCGCCGATCCGGCGGCCGCGGCGTGAGAGCGGCATGAGGGCGGCATGAACGGCTGGTGGCGGTGGGCCCTGCCGCTGGCGGCGCTGCCCGTCCTGGCGCTCCTCTACTGGGGGCTCGGACAGGACCAGCGGCGGCTTCCGTCCGCCCTCGAGGGGCGCGAGGCACCCGCGTTCCGGCTCGCGAACCTCTACGAGCCGAGCGATTCGGTCAACCTGAGCGACTTCGAGGGGAAGGTCGTCGTACTCAACTACTGGGCCTCGTGGTGCATCCCGTGCATCAGCGAACATCCGGTGCTCGTGCGGCTGCGCGAGACGTACGATCCGGAGGAGGTGGCGCTCATCGGCGTCCTCTTCCAGGACGCGCCGGAGAACGGGATGCGCTTCATCGAGGAACTGGGCGGGGAGTGGCCGCTCGTCACGGATCCGGGGAGTCGGACCGCGATCGAATACGGCGTGTACGGGGTGCCCGAAACGTACTTCATCGGCGCCGACGGCGTGGTCGCGCTGCGGCACGACCTCGCCGTCACGTGGGATCTCGTGGAGCGGAACGTGGACTCGCTGCTGGTCGCGCGGGCCGCGGGCGGTCCGGCGGGAAGCTGATGCGGTCCGCGCGGCGATGGGCGGCCCCGGGGTCGTGGCGGCGCGGCGCGTTCGCCGCGGCCGTGCTCGCCGCGGCCGGGATCGCGCTCCCGGCGGCCCCCGCCGCCGCCCAGACCGTCGACGGGGCCCTCGCCGGCATCGAACGGCCCGCCGCCCCCGGCGACCCGGTCCGCACCGCGGAAATCGACCAGCGGACGGCGGAGATCGGCGCCACTCTGCGCTGCCCCATCTGCCGCCAGCAGTCCGTCGCGGAGTCCTCGGCCCGTATTGCGCGCGAGATGCAGGGCGTAATCCGCACCATGCTGATGGAGGGCCGCACCGCGGAGGAGATCGAAGCCTACTTCGTCGAGGCCTACGGCCCCTGGATCCTCCTCAAGCCCCGGGCCGAGGGCATGAACCTCTTCGTCTACATCGGCCCGGCGCTGGCCTTCCTTCTCGGCGGGTTTCTCGTCGCGCGCCGTATCCGACGGGGCCGGAGTCGCGACGCCGCGGAGGGCGTCGAGCCGAGTACGCCCGACCACCTGCGGAAGGCGGACCGCAGGTGGATCGAGGCCGCGATCAAGGGGTCCTGAGCGGGTCCTGAGCGCCGGGAGACGTTCCCGCGGGAACGTCTCGGCGCGACTCCGGAGTCCGCCGGCTCAGGCTTTCAGTTGCTGGCGCAGGACCGTCTGGAGGATGCCTCCGTTGCGGTAGTAGTCCACCTCGACCTCCGTATCCAGCCGCGCGATGGCCTCGAAACGCTTCTCCGGCCCGTCGTCCGGGACCGCCGTCACCCGGATCGGATCCTTCGGCCGCAGCCCGTCCGCGATCCCCTCGATCGTGAAGGTCTCGCTGCCGGTGAGCCCCAGCGTCGCGGCCGTCTCCCCGTCGCGGAACTGGAGGGGCAGGATCCCCATCCCGATGAGGTTCGAACGGTGGATGCGTTCGTAGCTCACGGCGATGACCGCCTTCACGCCCTGCAGGAAGGGGCCCTTGGCCGCCCAGTCCCGGCTCGAACCCGAGCCGTAGAGCGCGCCTCCGATGACGATGGTGGGCGTCCCCTCCTCCTGATAGCGCGTGGCCGCGTCGAAGATCGTCATCTGCTCGCCGCTGGGGACGTGGCGGGTGAAGCCCCCTTCCACGCCCGGCACCATCTGGTTCCTGAGCCGGATGTTGGCGAACGTCCCCCGCATCATCACCTCGTGGTTCCCGCGGCGGGCCCCGTATGAGTTGAAGTCGCGCAGGGCCACGCCGTGTGCCCTGAGGTAGTCCGCGGCGGGCGAGGTCGGCGCGATCCCGCCGGCGGGCGAGATGTGGTCGGTCGTCACGGCGTCGCCGAGGAGCGCGAGACAGCGGGCGCCCGCGATGTCCGCGGGGGCCGCGGCTTCCTTCGACATCCCGGCGAAGAAGGTCGGCTGCCGCACGTAGGTCGAGGCCTCATCCCACGCGAAGCGGTTGCCCATGGGGATCTCCAGCGCGTTCCAGCGCTCGTCCCCCGCGTACACTTCCGCGTACTTGGCGCGGAACATCTCCGTCTTCACGGAGGTGCGGACGGCCTCGTTGATCTCGTCCCGGCCGGGCCAGATGTCGCGCAGGAAGACCTCCTCGCCCCGGTCGTTCGTCCCCAGCGGCTCGCTGTACAGGTCGATGTCCATCCGGCCCGCGAGCGCGTAGGCGACGACGAGGGGAGGGGAGGCGAGGTAGTTGGCGCGCGAATCGGGGCTGATGCGGCCCTCGAAGTTCCGGTTCCCGGAGAGGACGGAGCAGGCGACGAGGTCGTTCTCGCGGATCGCGCTCGAGATCTCGGCCGGGAGCGGTCCGCTGTTGCCGATGCAGGTCGTACAGCCGTAGCCCACCACGTGGAAGCCGAGTTGCTCGAAGTACGGCATGAGGCCGGCTTCGTTGAGGTATTCCGTCACGACCATCGAGCCGGGGGCGAGGCTGGTCTTCACCCATGGACGCTGCTTGAGACCCGCCTCGACGGCCTTCCTGGCCAGGAGGCCCGCTCCGACCATCACCGAGGGATTCGAGGTGTTCGTGCAACTCGTGATCGCGGCGATGACCACCGATCCGTCGCGGAGGGAGAACTCGTGCGACTCTCCCTGTTCGTCGGTCAGGCGCACGGCGACGCCGGCCGGAGCCTCGGCCACCGCGACGCCGCCGTCCCCCGCACCGCCGGACCAGCCGGTCATCTGCGTGAGGCCGCCGCCCCCCGGGCCCGGGGCCTTCAGCCCTTCGAGCGCCTTCAGGAAACGCGGCTTGCTCTCCGCCAGCGGCACGCGCTGCTGCGGCAGCTTCGGGCCCGCGATCGCCGGCGCGACCGTCGATAGGTCCAGTTCCACGTGGTCGCTGTATTCCGCCTCGGGGGTGTCCTCATCGTGGAAGAGTCCCTGGGCCCGCGCGTACGCCTCGACGAGCGCCACATGCTCGTCGGAACGGCCCGTGAAGCGGAGGTAGGCGAGCGTCTCCGCGTCGATGGGGAAGATCGCGCAGGTGGAGCCGAACTCGGGCGACATGTTGCCGAGCGTCGCCCGGTCGGCGAGCGAGAGGCCGGCCAGACCCGGTCCATGGAACTCGACGAATTTGCCGACAACGCCCGTCCCCCGGAGGACTTCGGTCACGCGGAGCACGAGGTCCGTCGCCGTCGCGCCGTCGGGGAGCCGCCCGCGGAGCCGGAAACCGAGTACGCGCGGGACGAGCATGGAGAGCGCCTGCCCCAGCATCGCCGCCTCGGCCTCGATGCCGCCCACGCCCCACCCGAGGACGCCGAGACCGTTGATCATCGTGGTGTGGCTGTCCGTGCCGACGACGGTGTCGGGATAGGCCACGCGCTCGCCCCCCGTCGCGTCGTCGAACACGACCCGGGCGAGGTACTCGAGGTTCACCTGGTGGACGATCCCGGTGCCCGGCGGGACGACCTTGAAGTTGTCGAACGCCGTCTGCCCCCAGCGCAGGAAGGCGTAGCGCTCATGGTTCCTCTCGAACTCCCGCTCCGCGTTGATGAGGAACGACTGCGCGGTGCCGAACGAGTCCACCTGCACGGAGTGGTCGATGACGAGTTCGCACGGCATGAGCGGGTTGATCGCGGCGGGGTCGCCGCCCAGTTCCGCCATCGCGTCGCGCATCGCGGCCAGATCCACCACGGCCGGCACGCCGGTGAAGTCCTGCAGCAGCACGCGCGCGGGCCGGAAGGACAGTTCCCGCCCGGGCGTCGTCTCGGCGTCCCAGTCCGCGATGGCGGCGATGTCGTCCGCCGTCACCGACTGCCCGTCCTCATGCCGGACCAGATTCTCCAGCACGACCTTGATCGAGAACGGAAGGCGGGACAGGTCGCCACCGGTGGCGGAGGCGACGGCCCGCAGATCGCGGATCGAGACGGGGCCGCCGGGAGCATCCAGCGAAGCGCGCGCGCCGAAGGAGTCGAGATCGGGAAGGTTGGACATGGTGGACCTCATCGAGACCGCGAAGGGTTGTTTTCCGTGGGCTTTCCCGTAGGGCAACGTATCGAATCCGAGGCCTCCGATCGACCGGAGACCGGGCTTCAGGTTGAACATGAATCTACTTGCGAATAAACTCTGATGCCGGTCGGTCGCCACACGACGGACTGGCCTTGGCGACGCGGATGGCCACCGACGTAGGCAAGGAGAGGGTATTGTCCGGAAGTCGAAAAGGGACGCAGCCTTCCGAAGGACCGCCGGTCCCGGAACGCGATCCGGGTCGCGGTCCGGCAGGGTCGACGCCGCCACCCGGCGGACTCCTGACGCGCCGCTCGGCGATCCGCGCCGGGCTCGCCGGTCTGCTCGGCGCGCCCTTCGCCACATCGCTCGGCGCATCCGCCGCATCCGCTGCCTCCTCTTCCCGGCCGCTCGCTCCCGGCCTGCGCTGGAGCGGAAGGAGCCAGGCGCAGCCGGACGACGAGATCCTCCTCGGCGTGTCCGCGGCCTTTTCCGGGCCCTCGCGGGGACTGGGCACCGAGCTGTATCGCGGGGCGATGTCCTGTTTCGGGCAGGTCAACGAGCAGGGCGGCGTCAACGGCCGGCGGATTACTCCCAAGCTCTACGATGACGGCTACCAGCCCGATCCGTGCGTGGAGAACACGCTCAAGCTGATGCTGGAGGACGAGGTCTTCCTGCTGTTCGGCTACGTCGGCACGCCGACCGTGACCCGCGTCCTGCCGCTTCTGAAGAAGTTCCAGGACCAGCAGATGTACATCTTCTTCCCCTTCACCGGTGCACAGCCGCAGCGTGAGCCGCCGTACGGGGAGTTCGCCTTCAACCTGCGCGCCTCCTACGGCCAGGAGACGGCCGGCCTCGTCGACAACTTCGTCCGCATCGGGCGACGGCGGATCGCGGTCTTCTACCAGGCCGATGCGTACGGGCGCAGCGGCTGGGCCGGTGTGAGGGCGGCGCTGGCCAGGCACGGCGAGACGATCGCCGGTGAAGCGACGTACCGGAGGGGCACACAGTTCACGAGCGTGATGCGGCCGCAGGTCGAGATCCTGCAGGAAGCCTCGCCGGACGCCGTGATCTGCGTGGGCGCGTACGCGGCGTGCGCCGCCTTCGCCCGCGACGCGATGGATCTGGGGCTGCACGTGCCCATCGCGAACCTCTCCTTCGTGGGGAGCGAGAACCTGCTCTCCCTCCTCGTGGAGGCGAGCCGCGACGACCCGGCCTACTACACGCCGTGGCTCGTGAACTCGCAGGTCGTGCCCAGTTACGAGGACACGTCGATTCCGGTCGTGCCGGAGTACCGCGACCTGATGGACCGCTACGATCCACAGGTACCGGAGGAGCTGGTGGTGGAGCCGTACGACCCGTTCCCGTACAGCTTCACGAGCCTCGAGGGATACCTCGACGCGAAGCTGCTCACGGAAATCCTGCGTCGGATCGACGGCACGCCTGAGCGCAGCAAGCTGAACGACGCGGTGTTCTCGGTGCGGAACTACGATCTGGGGATCGGCGAAATGGTCTCGTTCGCACCCGACCGCCGGCAGGGGCTCCAGAGCGTCTATTACACGGTCGTCGAGGACGGCCGCTTCGTGACGCTCAACGACTGGGAAGCCAAGTTCTCGTGACGCAACCGGAGCAGCACGAGATCAGGATCAAGAAGCTCTTCCGGAGGACGCGCTTCGGCATCTTCGTCCTCTTCGGGGCGATCGTCGTCTCCACTTCCGCGCTCTCGATCCGCACGGTCTCCAGCCAGCTGTCGGAGGAGTACGAGAGCAACAGCGCGAACATCGCCAAGAACATCGCCGACTCCAGCGTCGACATCCTCCTCAACCGCAACCTCGCCACGTTGCAGTCGCTCATCGACCAGTTCGTGGAGATCCAGAGCATCCGGTACATCTACATCACGAGCGACACCGGCGAGATCCTGACCCATACGTTCGTGCCCGGCGTCCCGGAGGTGATCCGCGAGGGCGACCCGCACGCCACCGAGCCGATCGAGCGCAGCCTGCCGGGGATGGGGGATTTCGTCGAAGTCGGGAGTCCGATCCTGGCCGGCCAGGCCGGCACCGTGCACGTGGGGATGGACCTCGACCTCGTGCGGCTCAAGATCCAGCGGGCCACGGGCCAGCAGATCTACCTCATCTGCATCATCCTCATCCTCGGCGTCCTGGGCTCGATCTGGTTCTTGAAGCTCGCGGTTACGCCGCTGGAGGACCTGCTCTCGTACGTGGTGAAGCTGGCACGCCGCGACGACGACGCGGAGATCGATGCGAGGGTTCTGGCGCGCGATGACGAGATCGGTGAGATGGCCCGCCTCATGCTGCACGCCGTGAAGGGCGAGACGGCGCCGGGAGCGGACTAGGGTGTCCTCATCCTCGGAGGGCTGGAAGGCGCCCCGAGTCGTGATCGCCCTCTTCTGCACCGTCCTGCAGGTCTGCTTCGGCACGGTCTACGCCTGGAGTTTCTTTCAGACGATGCTCGTCCGGCAGGCGGGCTGGACGTTCACCCAGGGATCGCTGGCCTTCTGCATCGCGATCTTCTCTCTCGGGACGGCGGCGGCATGGGCGGGCCAACTGCTGCCCAAGGTGGGGCCCCGGCGTCTCGCCCTCATCGGAAGCACTCTGTTCGCGGGCGGCTACGTCATCGCGAGCTTCGCGCTGCGGATCGACTCGATTCTCCTCTTCTACGCAGGGTACGGGCTCATCGGCGGGATCGGCATCGGACTTGGATACGTGACGCCCGTCACCACGGCCGCGAAGTGGTTCCCGGACCGGAAGGGGCTCGTCACGGGGATCGTCGTGATGGGCTTCGGCATCGGGGCGCTCCTCCTGAGCAAGGGTCTCGCACCGCTCCTGGTGCTGCAGACGGAAGGGGACCTTCCGCAGGTCTTCCTGTGGCTGGGGATCGTCTTCGCCTGCATCCTCATCCCCAGCAGCCTCGTCATCGACGACCCGCCCGCCGCCCAGGTCGCGCCGTGGAAGCAGCCCGCGCAGGTGGGCCCGTATCTGAAGTCCAGCCAGTTCGTCATCATCTGGATCGTCTTCTTCTTCAACATCGCGGCGGGCATCTCGGTCATCAGCTTCCAGTCCGAACTCCTGCAGGAGGTGTGGGGGCTCGCCGATCCCACCGTCGAACCGGCGGTGCTGGCGGAGTACGGCGCGACGCTCATCGCGGCGAGTTCCCTGTGCAACGGGCTGGGGCGGATCCTGTGGGCGTGGCTCTCCGACCGCGTCGGACGCGTGGCGGTGTTCCGCATGCTGCTCGCGAGCCAGATGGTCGTGTTCGGCGTGCTGATGACCGAGTCGAACCCGTGGATCTTCTCCGCACTCGTGTGCTACGTGCTGCTCTGCTTCGGCGGCGGGTTCGCGACCATGCCGTCGTTCATCCTCGAGGTGTACGGCCCCAGGAACATGTCGAAGGTCTACGGCGCCATCCTCACGGCGTGGGCCGCGGCGGGGATCACCGGCCCGCTGTACGTCGGGTACCTCAAGGACTCCTATCCGGACCGGGCGGTCATGTACTGCTTCCTGATCGGAATCCTCATGCTCGGCGCCGGCTACCTGTGCTCCTACCTGCTCGACGATGACCGCGTCCGCCTGGGCCGTCCGACGGTGAAGCAGACCCTGGAGCGCTACCGGATCCCCGTCCCCGACCGGTCCTGACGCTTCACCGAGGACCGGTCCGCGGGCACGGCGGCGAACACTTCGACAGGCATGTTATACACATGTCAGGTAAACCATACCGCGTCGCAGTGGCGGCGCTTGCGATGGCGGTTTCGCTGGGCGGTGCCTGCGATTCGCCGCCCTCTCCCGTGCCCCCGCTGGACGTGGCGTGGGCGCCGGCCGCGCCCGTGCAGGGGCACCTCTTCGTCATCGGCGTCGCGGCGCCGTCGGGCTCGGGGGTCATCTCGGCGGTCGGCGAGGTGGGGGGCGAGGCGCTGCACTTCCGGCGCACCGGCCCGGTGCTCGAGAGTCTCGCCGCGGTCCCGATCTCGACGGGGGACACGCTCGACGCATGGGTGCGGGCGGACTACGCGGACGGCCGCTCTCGGACCGACTCGCTCCGCATTCCGGTGCGGGCGGGCGAATACGCGCACGAGCGGCTCACCGTGGCGCCGCGCTTCGGGTCGCCGCTGAACGAGGAAGACCAGGCGCGGCTGCGGAACGATCGGGAGAAGGCCGCCCGGGCCGCCCGCGAGGCGCACGCCGCGCCGCGTATGTGGAGCAGGGTGCGGCTCCCGCGCGAATCCCGCGTGACGAGCGGGTTCGGCACGGGTCGCGAGTTCAACGGACAGATCACGAGCCGCCACATGGGACTGGACCTGGCCGGCGCACGCGGGGCCATGGTGACGGCGGCGGCCGATGGCGTCGTCGTGATCGTCGACGGATTCCTGCTCGCCGGTAACGTCGTCTACCTCAACCACGGCGGAGGCTTGCTCACCGGCTACTTCCACCTCAGCGAGCCACTCGTCGCCGTGGGCGACACCGTCGCGGCGGGGACGCCCATCGGGAGGGTCGGGGCCACCGGCCGCGTCACCGGCCCCCACCTTCACTGGGTCGTGCGCTACGGGAGCACGAGCGTGGACCCGCGCAGCCTGCTCGCGCTCCCCGCGATCAGAGCCATCCCGGAATGATCGCCCTCCGCCCCGGCGGATAGTCCTCGAACCGTTCCCGGTACCAGCGGTGGTGGCTGAGCGCCCTCGGGACGAGGTTCGCCGCGGTGAACAGAAAGAAGGCGAGCCCGGCCAGCGACCACGTCGCCAGCGCCCAGCCCGCCCATTCCATCACTTCGCCCAGGTAGTTGGGACAGGAGACGTAGCGGAACCCTCCGCCGCGCGGGATCGAATAGCCGGTCTCCCCGGGCTTCCGCAGCCTCAGCAAGGTGTTGTCGGAGTGAAGGTTCAGGGCGAAGCCGGCCGCGAAGACGAGCAGCCCGGCCAGGAACCGGGGATCTCCCAGCCACTGCGGGTCGTATCGTCCGATCTCGGAGACCCAGCGTGCGTTCACATACGCGTTGACCATATTGAAAGTGAACCCGGAGGCCGCGGCGGCGACGGGCATCCGCTTTCCCGTGGTCCGCGTCCGGAGGGGATAGACGAATGTCCGGTGCAGATAGTGACACTGCCAGATGCCGAGAAAGATGAGCGGAGCGGCGCTGCCGGCCGACTGTCCACTGAAATAGACCCAGGCAAAGAAGGCGGGCGCCGGCAGTTCCATCAGGATCCAGCCGACGCGATCCGGGAGGGCCGGACCCCAGCCGCGCCCGGAATAGTGGCGGCCGTAGGGAGCCTTCATCCGGAGCAGACCGATGAACGTCAGCGGAGCGAGCGCGAGGAGGGCCCACACCAGCGCGCCATGGAGCGTGACCTCACCCATCGCGGTCCGCGTTCCGCTAGAAGCGGACGACCGAGCCCAGTCCGAGATCCTCCGCCCGGCTCAGGGCCGCTTCCGCGATCGCGACATCCTGCGCGGCGTTCCCCACCGACTTGAAGAGCGTGAAATCGTGGTCGCCGCGCCCGCCCGGGGCCTGGCCGTTCACGATCTCGCCGAGTTCGGCATCGATCACGTCGCGCCCGACGATCCCCTTCTCCACCGGGATGATGAGGTCGCCGGCCTCCTCCCAGATCGCTTCGCGCTGATCCACGATCACGCGAGAGCGGGCGACGATCTCCTCCGGGATCTCGCGGGTGTGTGGCTGGAAGGCGCCGATCGCGTTGATGTGGGCGCCGGGTTCGAGGTGTTCGGGGGAGAAGACCGGGGCCTCGCTCGTGGTTGCGGTCACGACGAGGCCCGCGCCGTCGAGCGCCTCGGCCGAGGTCGCGGCCGCCCGGACGCGGGGCGGAGCACCCCCTTCACGCGGCACCAGCGACGAGGCCCGCGCGTTGAGCGCCAGGGCCAGTTCCTCGGCGCCTTCGGGAGGGACGGAGACGATCCGTATCTCGCGCAGCGGCCGGCACGCCGCCAGCAGTTCGATGTGCGCGCGGCCCTGGGCGCCGGCCCCGAACGCCGCCAGCACGTCCGCCGCGGGGTCGGCAAGGAGTTCCGTCGCCAGCCCGCTCCCCGCCGCCGTCCGGATCTCGGTCAGCGAGGCGCCGTCGAGGAGGGCACGGACCCTCCCGGTCTCGACGTCCATCACGATAACCGCCCCCTGGATCATCGGCTGACCGATGGAGAGGTTGCCGGGGAAGACGGAGACGATCTTGGCCCCGAGCCCTCCGGAGCCGCCGAGGAAGGCCGGCATGAGGAGAGTGATCCCGCGCCGGCTCTCGACATGCCCCCGCACGGGGACCACCGCCTGGCCGCCGGACACTTCCCCGAACGCCACCCGCATCGCGTCCACCGCCGCCGCCGCGTTCACGGCCCGCTCGATATCGACTCTCGAGAGAACTCGAATGCTCATTCGGATCAGGCTCGCCTCGCAAAAAGGATGAACGCGGCGAATGCGCGCTTGTCACGGAGCTCAGAACTCTCCAGCCGCTCGATAGCGTTCTCGCAATCTTCGATGTCCGCCATCACTTCGCTCCTGATGAGAACTGGGAGATGGATGATAGTCCGCCCGATGCCGCTTGTCCTGCATCTCCGTGAACACATTGGCGAAATCGACGATGGGCTGTGGAAAACCGAACCTGTCGACCTGTGCACATCTCTTCTTGCAGCTTCCATGATCGAGAGCCCTGTACACCTGCCTCCAGGCGGCGTCGCTCCGCTGCGCACCCACGGTGCCGATGAAGCTGTCCGCACACGTCCGCATCACACAGTGAAACAGGGCGTAGTAGGCGGCACTAACTGCGCAGCGCAGGTCGGCTTGGCGCGGTTTGTATGGAGTGCCGCTCGCCAGTTCCCTTGCCGTCTCGATGAGTTCAAGCATTCAAGGCCTCGTGTTCCGCAAGATCCTCGCGCGAAACAAACGACATGATGGGGAATCGATCTTCGCCGAGTCCCCTGAGATGAGGCCGAAGATGCCGGACGAAGCCGACGCGGGCGTTTACGTCGAGCGGCTTGTCCGACCGGAAGACCGCCCTGACGTAAAGAACGGCATCGTCGTCATGGTCCGTGCCCTCGCGGATTCGAACGGAGTCGAAGACCACACCGCTGAACTGCTCGCTGAGAACCTCCCTCAGGACTGTTTCGAGCTTCTCGAGATCTGCCATTCCGTGGGCCCTCCTCGCGCTTCAAGGTGTCGTCCGGATGCGGCCGTGCGGCTGTCAGGGCGACCTTCCTCCAACCTACATGGCCACCGCCGATCCGTTCCACCCGATACTATCGTCCGGGCCATCAATCAGAACTCAACGAGCCCCCGCGGCCCTCGTTCCGTCTGCCGCCGGGCCGGTGCCGGAGCGGCGCTCGTGGAGGGCGGATCGCAGCATCGCGATCGCGGCGTAGAGGACGACGACGACGACGAGCCAGCGCATGGCGGTGAGGGGAATCGACCGGACGATGAACGCGGCGACCAGCACGGCCGGGATCCCTCCGATCGCCAGGCCGAGGGCCGCGCGGAGTCCGTAGCGTCCCGCCTTGAGGAAACGCAGGCCCGCGACCGGCATGAGGAAGGCGGACGCGCCCATCATGATCGGGAAGGCGACGACCGGGTTCAGTCCCATGAGGCTGACGACGATCATCGTCGGGGCGTAGATCCCGATCCCGATCGTCATCAGCGCGCCGAGGACGAACAGGCAGCCCGCCGCGAGGGCGAGCGATCCGCCCGACAGGCCCGATGCTTCCCCGCCCACGGCGGTGATCTCGAAGATCGCCATGAGGAAAGTGGCGGCGGCGATGAGGAGCGCGACCCCCATCCCGATCTGGATCCGGTAGCGGGGCAGCCGGGCCACGATCCCCGAGCCCAGCCATGCTCCCAGCACGGCGGCGGCGATGAGGACGAAGAGCGTCGTCGGCTGGACGCTGATGATCGCGATGAAGATGAAGGCCTGGATCACGACGGGGGGCGTGTGCCCGATCATCATCGTGCCGGGGATCTCCTCGTCGGGCACGACGTTCTTCAGTTTGAACAGCGAGGTCGTGGGGGCGAAGGAGCCGATGCCGAGCGTGTCGAAGAAGTTCGTGCCGAAGCCGACCACGAGTTCGAACGCGTTGGGGCGACCGCGCCAGCCGTCTCGCTCCCGCCCGGCCCGCGTGGCGGCGACGGCGGCGCGCGCCCATGCGGCGAGAAGCCCGGCCGTGAGGAGCGCCAGGGCGGAGAACAGGTAGAGGCGCGGATCGCTCAGGGCGGTGGGTCCTCGGACAGCGCCCGGTAGTAGGCCTCCACGAGTTCGCGGTATTCTTCGGGGACGTCGTCCGACCCGGAGAGGAAGAAGCGCTCGATCTGCGAACCCAGCTCACGGCGCAGGGCGAACTCGAAATCCTTCAGGCCTCGCAGCACGTCCGCCTGGAGCGCGGCGAGTTCCTCCGGATCGTCGAAGTCTCCCGCGGTCCGCAGGCGGTCGAGCCCGGCGATCGCGCGGTCGAGGTCGCCGACGTCGACGCCTTCCTGACGCAGTTCGTCGCGCAGGCGGCGCGCGTCCTGTTCCCGCTCGCGGAATTCCCGCTGGAACTGCCGGACATCTTCCGGCGAAAGCCACGATCCGCCGCCTCTCCCGCCTCCTCCGCCGGGCGCGAACCCCTGACCGCCCTGCGGGGTCTGGCCGGGCTGCCCCGGCTGCCCGCCACGGCCGCCCTGGCCCTGGCCCTGGCCCTCTTCCTGGCCCTCGCCGCCTTGCTGGCCTTCGCCCCCTTGCTGGCCCTCGCCCTGCTGGCCCTGACTCTCCTGGCCGCCCTGGCCCTGCTGCTCGCCCTGTCCCTGCCCGCCCTCGCCTTCCTGCTGACCCTGGCCCTCCTGCCCCTGCCCCTGTTGCCCCTGTTGTCCCTGTTGCAGGCGCTCCTGGAGTGACTCGAGGCCGCGGACCAGGTCTCGCGTCTCGTCCAGTTGGCGGCCGAGACGGCGGGGGTCCGACTCGCCGAGCGCGTCCCGCGCGGCCTGGACCCGGGCCCGCACGTTCTCCGCGTCCCGGGTGATCTGCTCCTCGAAGTTCCGCACGTAGTCCTCGGACTGGGTGCCGAGAACCCCTCGCGAGAAGAGGAGTTTGTCCCGCAGCCGGCTCTCGCGGATCTCGCCCGCGGCTTCTGCCAGGCGGCGGGCGGCGTCCGGCTGGTCCTGGCGGGCCTCGCGCGCCAGACGGTCCAGATCGGTCTCCAACTGGTCGACCTCGCGCGCGAGTTCGGCCTTACGTTCCCGGAGTCCGGTCACGCGGTCCCGATCTCCGCCCGTCGGATCCTCGTTCACGTCGCTCTGGAGTTCCCGCTGACGCTCCGCGATGCGCTCGGCCCGCCGGGCGGCGTCTTCGACTTCCCGTTCCACCGCCGCGACCTGGCGGTTCTCGAGCAGGCGGCGCGCCTCGCGCAGCCGGTCGAGGGCGTTCGAAGCCTCCGCCTGCCCCTGCCCGCGGCGACCCTGCGCCTGCGCCCGCCGCATCTCGTCCGCCGCCTCCTGCAGCCGGCGCGCGGATTCCTCGACCTCCGCCCGGTCGTCCTCGCGAGCCAGGCGCTGCAGTTGCCGGGCCAACTCCTCGGTCTGCTCGATCATCTGCTGCTGCTGGCCCTGGCCTCCGCCGGCGGCGCCGCGCGGCTGCGCGGCCGCGCGTTCGTTCATCTGCTGCTGGCGCCTCGCGAGTTCCTCGAGCTTCTGCAGCGCCTCGTCGACCTCCTGGTCCTGCTGTTGCTGCTGGCCGCGCTGGACGGTCTCGTACTGGTTCCGCAAGCGGTCCAGTTCCAGTTCGAACAGGTCCGCGAGTTCCTCGGCCCCCGCCCCGACGCTCCCGGGCGTACCGCCGCCACCGCCGCCGCCCTGCTGCACCTGGACATCGCGGAACGCGGCCTCGGCGCGCTGCAGGTGCTGGAGCGAGCGCTGCTCGGGCGCGAGCGCTTCCCGCAACCGACGCTCTCCCAGCTTCGTCTCCGCCTCCAGCATCGCGGGCGGCGCCAGCGGGAGTTCGCGAAAAACCGTCTCGAGCGACGGATCGCCCGCCACGCCCCGCTGCTGCATCTGGGCGATCAACTCCTCGACCTGCTGCCGCAGCCGCCCCTGCAGCAGCGTCAGCGTGGCCAGGTTCTCCGACATCTCCTCGTCGTCGAAGTCGTTCTCGTCGCGCTCGAGGCGGAAGGTCGCGGCGACGATCTGGCGCTGCTGTTCGGACAGTTCGCCGCCCATGCCGGCCCCGCCGCCTCCGCCGCCTCCCCCTCCCCCGCCCTGCTCGGCCTGGCGGAAATTCCGGTCGAAGGGACGGATTTCGACGAAGTAGATGTCCGAGCTTTCGACCCCGCCGCCGGGGCCACCGGAGCGCAGGTCCGTCGCGCGGGCGTAGTAGGAGACGACGTCGCCCGGCTCGAGCCCGAACTCCTCCAGAAAGAAGGTGTGTCCGCCGGAGATCCGGGTGGTCCCGCCGCGGGCCGCGCCGTGGAGAACGCGGGACGATTCCTCACCGCCGTTCACCGAGTAGAGGAGCTCCACCCGCCCGAGCCCGAAGTCGTCCTCCGCCTCGACCTCCACGTAAAGTTCCTCGATCGGCGAGAGGCGGGTGTCCCGTCCGGGCTCGGAAATCCGGACCCCGGGGGGCTGGTCGTCGAGCGGTTCGACGAGGTAGTCGGGGGAGCCGATGACGAAGCGGTTGCCCGGACCCATGAATTCGATGCGGTAGAAGGTCTCGCCGGTCACCGTGAAGCTCGTCTCGAACGCGCCGTCCACGAGTTCGAGCGCCGCGCCCTCCTCCTCGCCGTCGAAGGCGAGCCGCGCCGCCTCCGTGGCTATCGTCGGCATCACGCGAAGCCGGACCTCCGTCCCGCGCAGCACGGCGATGTCGCCGCCGTCCTCGACGGTTCGGGGGCTCAGCCCGGTGTAGGCGGGGAAGTGGTACTCGAGGTCGATCCGGTCCACGTAGGGCAGGTCCGCGACCTCGATGGTGAAGACGGGGGAGCGGACGCCCTCGGAGCTCACCGTGTAGTCGGTGGGCTCGTCGAGGTCGAAGAGCAGGATCTCGAACGCGGCGCCCTCCGCGGCCGGCGTCATGAAGTAGCGTTCCCACACCTCCGACTCGCCGCGCCGCACGGCGACCTCCACCTCGTCGGTCTCGAAGCCCTGCGGGAACGCGCGCAGGAGTTGATCCGAGCCGCGAGCGATGAGCGCGTCTCCGGGCTCCACCGTGATCGCGTAGGGATTGGCGGCGTCGGCGGTCTTCCAGGGGCTCAGGAGGAGCGAGCCCGCCGTGCCCTGGAAGGCGGGACCGAAGAGGGCGATGAGCAGCACGGCCGTGGCGACGCCCGCGAACCAGGCGGTCGAACGGCGCAGCCGGTCGCGCTCGACGCGGCGTCCCCGGTCCACCCGGCGGGCGCGCCGGGCCGCGACCTCCAGCAGACGAGCGTCGAGGCCGGTGCGGGCGCCCGGCGACCCGGCACGCTCGATGGCCGCGAGGAACGCCGCCTTGAGCGACGGTTCATGCTCCTCCAGGTAGAGCGCGACCTGCGCGTCCGAGACCCGGCGCAGGAGCGGACGCACCACGAACCAGGCGGCGAGACCCGCCGCGGCGACCCAGAGCAGGATGCGGAAGGCGAGGACCGCGCCGTCGTCGAAGCGCAGCCGGTCGATCCCGAAGGTCGCGATGAAGAAGACGGCGAAACCGATCCCCAGCGTCACGGCGACGCCCTGGATGAGCTGGCGCACGCGCCACCGGCGTCTCACCCCGCGAACGATCTCGAGCAACTGGTGCTCCGTGTTCCGCGTCTTCGCCCATCGCATCATCGTCATCCTCCTTCAGGCGCCCGCCAGCCCCGACACGGGGCGTTGGCGCGTCCAGCGGTTCGCCAGCACGCTCTCCACGGCCAGCACGAGCCCCGCGAGCACCAGGAGCACCCACCAGAGCTCGGCCCGCCGCGGTACGGTCTCTTCGTCCGCCGCCGCGCCGTTCTCGCCGGCGGCTCCGGCCGCGGTCGGCGCGACGCCCGCCACCGCCTCCACGACGCGCTCGGTCGCCACCGGCGCCAGATCAGATTCGGTAATCGGAGGGTTCACCGCCACGGTAATCGCGCGGCCGGCGTCGTCCCGGAGGGCCACCTGGTAGAAGCCCGCGCGGGGAAACTCGATCCACGTCGGCCCTTCGCCGACATCCACCGGCTGACGGTCGCCGTCCGGATCCACCAGGACCCACTCGGCCTCGTCCCCGGCGAGCTCGGTGACGCCCGCGACGCCCGCCCCACCCGTTCCGACGAGCGCGGCAAGCTCGAGCACGCCCCCGGCTTCGATCCAGCGTTCCGGCTCCCGGTACCCGGTGGCGTGGAGCGCGAGCCGGTGCACGAAGGGCAGGAAGACCGGCTGCAGCGCGAGGTCGTTCCAGTAGCGGTCGAGGGTCGACGTCCAGACCAGCACGCGGCCCTCGCCCACCGAATGTTCGAACAGGGCGGGCTCGCCGCTGTCGAAGCGCGCCACCACCACCGTGCCCTCGCCAGGCTCGAGGCTCCAGAAGCGGTCGAAGCGCGCGCCCGAGAAGTCTCCGCTGCGGGGACCGGAGAACAGCTCGAACACGGGGTGGTCGTAGTCGAGCGACGACAGCCGGCGGCCGTCCGCGGCGTCCACGAGGGAGCCGGGGGCGGCGCCGAGCAGTTCCAGTCCGGCGTCGGACCACCGATTCATGCTCGCATCCCGTCCGAGGACGATGAGCAGGCCCCCGCCGTCGCTCACCCACTCGCGCAGCCGGCCGGCCCGGCCCGCGTCGGCGAGGTCGGCGTCGTTGAGGATCGCGAAGTCCGCGGACGACAGCGCCCCGGCATCGAGGCCCGTGGCTGGCGTCCGCGAGGTCTCGATACGGGGCGCGTCGCCGATTTCGAGGGCGCGCTCGAGAAAGAGACTCCCGTCCGACGCCCTGCGGTTGTTTTCCAGGATGAGCGTGCGCAGTCCCGCCTCGGGCGCCGCCACGAAGCGGAACGCGTTGTCGATGGCCAGCCCGTCCTCCGGGATCGTGAGGCGCCCGCGGCTCCGGCCTTCCGGGAGGGCGAGGTCGTCGAAGACCGCCGTGCCGGCCCCGCGCGGCGGCATGTCCACCGGGATCGTCGCGACCGTCCGTCCCGCGATCTCGAGCGACACCGGGAGCCCCTCCACCGCCGCGTCGCCCATATTCGCGAGCCGGGCCAGGAGCCGGACGCGCCCGTCGCCCGCGGCCCGCACCGCCGCCTCCGCGAGCGCCACGTTCGCGCCCTCCTCCGGCGCAACGCTCGCCGCCCGCAGCGCGACTCCGTCGGGAAGCCGCACCCTGCCGCCGTCCTCCCACCCCGTGCGCTGGAAGTCCGAGACGAGCACGACCTCCCGCGTCCGGTCCTCCGACTCCGAGAGGATCCGCTCCGCAAGCTGGATTCCCCCTTCGAGCCGCGTCCCCAGGTCGGTCGTCGCCAGATCCGCGAGCGCGTCCCGGGCGGCCACGAGATCGAGCGTCAACGGCACCCGCTCGCGCGCACGTTCATCGAACGTCGCCACCGCGACGCGGTCCCCCTCCCCGAGGCCGTCGAGGACGGCGCGCGCGGAGTCGAGCGCGGCCTCCCAGCGCCCTTCGTAGCCCAGGCTCGCCGACACGTCGAGGAGGATGACGACGTCGCGGGCCGAACCCGCCTCCATCTCCGCCACCGTGTCGAAGAAGGGCCGGGAAAAGGCGAGTGCGAGGAGGATGACCGCGATGCAGCGCAGCGCGAACAGCAGCGGGTGCCGGATCCGGCGCCGGTTCATCGTCTTGAAGGGCAGCTTCCGGAGGAACATCAGCGACGGGAACACCGTCACCCGGCTGCGCTGGCGATGCGTGAGGTGGATGATGATCGGGATCGAGAGGAGTCCGAGCCCGGCCAGGAACCACGGGGTCAGGAAACTCATCGGTCCTTCCCCTTCAGGCGCCGCGACCGGTGCGACAGGTAGCGGAAGAGCACGGCGTCGAGCGGCGTCGACGTGACGACGAGTTCGTGGTCGATCCCGCGCTCGATCATCAGCTTCGAGATCTCGCCCACATGCCCCTCCACCAGGGAGAGGTACTCCTCGCGCATCACGTCGGGGGTCACCGGAAGCCGCTCTCCCGTCTCCAGGTCCTCGAACGACCTCGCGGCCTCGAACGGGAAGTCGACCTCGGCCGGGTCCATGATCTGGAACACGATGACGTCCTGTCTCTTGCCGCGGAGCGCCCCCACCGAGTCGAGGACGGTCTTCGGTTCCGTGTAGAGATCCGAGACGAGAACGACGATCCCCTTGCGGACCAGACTCTCGGCCACCTGCGTAAGAGGCCGCGTGAGATCGCCCGCCGTCTCGGCCTGGATGCGGTCGAGCGCCGCCAGGATCAGGCGACGGTGCCGGACCGAGGGGGGGATGTATTCGAGCAGCTTCTCATCGAAGATCGCGGCGCCGACGCGGTCGCGCTGGCTCGCGGAAAGATAGGCGAGGCAGGCCGTCAGGTAGCGGGCGTAGTCGAGCTTCGTGATCCCTCGCGAGCCGTAGTCCATGGAACGGGAGGCGTCCACGGCGAAGAAGACGTTCGCGTTGGTCTCGGCCTCGTACTCCTTGATGTAGTGGCGGTCGGTGCGTCCGTAGACCTTCCAGTCGATCTTCCGGATATCGTCGCCCGGCAGGTACTGGCGGTGCGCCGCGAAATCGAGCGACAGCCCGAGGAAGGGCGACCCGTGCGCGCCCGCGATGAACCCCTCGACCACGGATCGCGCCACGAGTTCGAGGTTCCCGATCCGCGTGAGCACCGCCGGATCGAGGAACTGCGTCCCCGGAACCGTCCTCGAGACGATTCGCGCCCGCATGGCTCAGCCCGGCTCCCCGCTCACATCCCCGACTTCGGCGGCTTCACGTCGTCGAGGAGCCGTTCGACGAGGTCGTCCGTCGAGACGCGCTCGGATTCCGCGTGGAAGTTCGTCAGCACGCGGTGGCGGAAGACCGGGGCGCAGAGCGCGCGCACGTCGTCGAACGACACATTGATCTCGCCCCGCAGCAGGGCCCGCGCCTTGCCGCCGAGCACGAGGTACTGCGCGGCGCGCACGCTCCCGCCGTACGCGACGTACTGCTTCACGTAGTCGGGGGCGTCGTCGCGCCCGGGGCGGGTGCGCCGCGCCAACTGCACCGCGTAGCGCGCGACCGACTCCGAGATCGGCACCTTCCTGACCAGGTGCTGGAAGCCGGCGATCGCCTCCGCCGACAGCACCGGCCGCGGGGGCTCGCCCTCGACCGTCGTCGTCTGAAGGATGACCTCGAGTTCCTCGTCCTCGGGCAGGTAGCCGATGTTGATCTGGAACATGAAGCGGTCGAGCTGTGCCTCGGGGAGCGGATACGTGCCTTCCAGCTCGATCGGGTTCTGCGTGGCGAGGACGAAGAACGGGTCCGGAAGGCCGTAGGTCCGCCCCTGGATCGTCACCTGCTTCTCTTCCATCGCCTCGAGGAGGGCGGCCTGCGTCTTGGGCGGGGTGCGGTTGATCTCGTCGGCCAGCACGACGTGCGCGAACAGCGGCCCCTGCATGAAGACGAGCTTGCGCTGTCCCGTCTCCGGGTCCTCCTGGATGATGTCCGTCCCGGTGATGTCCGACGGCATGAGGTCCGGCGTGAACTGGATCCGGTTGAAGCTCAGGTGCAGGACGTCGGAGAGCGTCTGGATGAGGAGCGTCTTGGCAAGTCCCGGGACCCCGACGATGAGGCTGTTTCCGCCGGCGAAGATCGAGATCAGGACTTGCTCGACGACATCGTCCTGGCCGATGATGACCTTCTTGAGTTCCGCGCGGACGGCTTCGGCGCTCTCGCGCAGGCGGTCGGCGAGTTCGGCGTCGTCCGGGGCCGCTTCGGGCCCGGCATCCGGGGCCTGGCTCGGGGCCTCGTCCGGCTCCCGATCCGGCGTCCGGTCCGGCGCGTCAATCCAGCGGGGGTCGGCTTCCATGCCGGCTCCTTCCGGGTTCAGTGTCTCGGCTCCACGTGAGCTCAGTGTGTGAGGGCGTACACCACATAGTTGACGCCCAGCTTGTACGCTTCGTTGGACAGGGCGATGGGAACGAACCCCCGGTCCGACCACTCCATGTAGTCGCCAATGTCGTTGTCGTGATTCACGATGACCATAAGGCGGCCGTCGGGATCGTTATCCTCGAAGACCCCCCAGTAACTCGCCATCCCGCCCCAGTAGGGATGCGGCATCTCGATGTTGCTCTGCTCCAGGTGGAAGAACGAGTCGAAAATCGGGTGGCTCACATCGAGTTCCACGAGTTCGAGCCCCGGGAGCAGGACGCCCAGGACCTGCTCCGTCCAGTCGAGATCCCGCTGGCCGCCCATGTCGTCGATGATGAGGAACCCGCCCTTGCGGAGATAGTTGCTCAGGTTGTCCGCCTCCGCCTCGTTCATGCCCCAGTCGCCGGGCTCCGAGAGGTACGCGACCGGGAACTTGAACAGGTCCGGGTCGTCCATGGCGAGGACGTTGCCGCCCCCGCGCCGCGGGCCGATGGTCGTGAGCGCGTCCATGATCTCGCCGAAGTTGCGCTCGGCCACGGGCCAGTCGTGCGACCAGCCCGGGTTCCAGCCCCGGCCGCCCGTCCGGTAGTAGAGGCGGACGAAGGTGAACTCGCCCGTGTAGGGCGTGTTGTACTCCTGGTAGGCGCCGAGGTCGTCCCCGAATCCGCCGCCACGGCGTCCGCGCCCGCGCTGGCCCTCGAGGTCGGCGGCGGCGAGCAGCGTGAGCAGAGTGGCGAGGCCGCCGGTCGCGAGACGGCGGGCCACGAGTCGTCGGGCCACGAGTCGGGTCCGCGCGGTCATCGCCGGTCCTCCGGGTCGCCGCGGATCTCGAGCAGGAGGTCGAGCGCGGCCTCGAAGTTGGGGGCGATCTCCAGGGCGTCGAGCACCGCGCTGCGCGCGCTTCGGGCGTCCCCGCCCCGGTGGAGGGCGAGGGCAAGCCGGTAATGGGCTTCGGCGAGATCGGCCGGAGCCAGCGCCAGGAGCGCCCGCCGTTCCAGCGCCGCCTCTGGCCAGCTCTCCGCGGCCTCGTAGCCGGCGGCGAGCCGCGTGTGCAGGTCGAGGTGGAAGGGATCGATCCAGATCGCGCGCTCCAGCGCTTCGCGGGCGGCCGCATCGTTGCCGAGCGCCTGTTCGAGGTCTGCCAGCGCGAGGTGCGCCTCGAAATGGTTCTCGTTGAGGGCCGTGTACGTCCGGTACGCCTCCGCGGCCCGCGCGAGGTCGCCCGCCTCGCGGCGGAGTTGGCCGAGAATGAGGATCGGCGCGTCGGGTCCGGCGTACTCCGGGAAGGCCTTGTGCGCCCTTTCCAGCGCCCCCATCGCCTCCTCCGTGCGGCCCGCGCGCTGTGCCTCCGCCGCCGCCATGAGCAGTCCGGCGAAGGTGTCGGGACCGGGCGGCGCGCCGGCTTGGGGCTCGCCCAGCGCCTTCAGCGTCGGACCGAAGCGGGTCTCGATGTAGTCCCGCAACTCCCGGTCGAGGGCCGGAAGCGTCGTCCCCAGCGCCCGTTCCACGACCTCCGGCGTCTCCAGTCCGTCGCGATACCCGGCGAGCATGGCGAGAACGGCGTCGAAACCGCGCGTCGTCTCGATCATCTCGCACAGGAGGGAGGCCATGTAGTAGGCGTGCTGCACCTGTCCGGGGTAGGCGGGCCGCACGAAGCCGTAGTTGAAGCGTTCGAGCGAGGGCAGCCGCTCGTCCCGGAAGGCCGCGAGGAAGCCGGGGTCCACGTCGGATCCCCACCCTTCGCGCGCGTGCCGCTCGTCCAGGACCGCGAGTCCCTCGGACAGCCAGCGGGGGACGCGGTGCTCGGTGTAGCCGAGCGTGAACGCGTGCGAGATCTCGTGCCACAGCGTCGAGCCCCAGTTGAACGCGCCGCCCGGGCGCGCGCCGGGGGAGTCCATGGCGAGGACGGAACCGAAGCTCACGCCGAGCGCGCCGATGCCGGCGAGTCCGACCGTGCGCACGGAGAAATCCGCGTGCCGGTCGTAGACCTCGACCGAGATCGGTGTCGGCGGCTCGAACCCGTAGCGGGCGCTCAGGGCGTCGAACGCTTCCTCGGCGAGCGCCGTGGCGTAGATGGAGAGGGCGCCGGCCTCCTTCGGGTGCATGGAGAAACGGAAGCGCGGACTCTCCACCGTCTCGAACCCGGCCAGTTCCTCGAGCAGGTCGAGCGTATTGAACACCCAGACGTTGAACGGGTCGCCCGCGAAGGAGGCCTCGAGGGTGGCGCGTCCCGCCTCGATTTCGCCTGTGCGGAGCTGGTTCAGGCCGAGTTCCGCCCTGCCGGGCCAGGACAGGGGATCGAGAGCCACGGCCTGCCGCGCGAACTCCACCGCATCGGCGTACCGGTGCGTGCGGTAGGCGACCTGCGCGAGGGCCACGTAGAGGTCGGCATGCCGCGGATCCAGCCGTAGCACGCGGTCGCGCGCCTCCGCGAAGGCGGCGGCGTCCCCCCGAAGGTGAGCGGCGGCCGCGATCTCGGTCCACGCGAGGAGGGAGACGGGGTTCGTCTCCAGCGCTCGCCGGGCCTCCGCCTCGGCCGCGTCCACGTCCTCGAGCTCCAGGTAGAGTCGCGCCATGAAGGCCCGAGCCTCCGTGAAGCGGGGGTTCGTCTCCAGCGCCTGCCCGGCGAGTTCGAGCGCCTCCGTGGAACCGTCGAACTTCGCGCGGCGCGCCTTCGCGAGGAGGGCGCGCGCGTGGGCCGGGTTCCGCGCCAGCGCCTCGTCGATCAGCGGTCCGGCCTCGAAGCTGTCGTACTTGTCGAGAAAGAGGAGGCCGAGGTCGATGCGCGGCTCGGGGTCGCCGGGGTCGGCTGCGATGGCCTCCTCGAAAGCGCGCACGGCGTCGTGGAAGAGGTCGGGGTCGCGGGCTCCGAGGTAAGTGAGCGCGGCGCCGACGGCGCGGAGTTCCTCCGAGTCGAGACGGCGGGCGCGGTTGTAGAAATCGATGAACCCGTCGAACAGGGCGAGGGCTTCCTCGCGCTCGCCGCGGTCGAAGAGGAGGCGGCCCAGGTCGAGCCGCGCGAGCTGGGCGTCGCCGGCTCGGCCTTCGATGGCCCGGCGGAAGTTCGCTTCAGCGTCGTCGAGACGCCCGAGGGCGTACAGCATACGTCCGCGTGCGCGCGCGAGTTCGGTCTCCGCGTCGGCGCCGTCCGGGGCGCGCGCGGCGGCGCGGTCGAGCGCTTCGAGCGCGGATTCGTACTCGCCGGTCGCGGCGAGCGCGCGCGCCCACCCGCGCGCCGAGGCCGGGAATTCGTGCCCGGAGCGGGCCAGCGATCGGTAGGCCGAGACCGCCTGTCCGTAGTCGCCGGTCTGGTGCGCTTCGAGGGCGACGTGCAGGGGACCGCCGCCGTCGTCCGCGCTCGCCCGCTCCTGTGCGCGCCCCGGCAGCGGCGCTCCGAGCACCGATGTGAGCGCGAGCGCCAGCGCCGGGGCCGGGAGCGCGAACCGCATCGGAGACGCGGGCAGCCGGACGACGCGGCGCCGGGTCAGCCGCACGGGTCGCTCCCGCCGTCGCGGATGGCGCGGTTGATGCGGGCGAGTTCAACGAGGAGCGTCTCGAGCTCCGCGTCGTATTCTTCCTCCTCCAACTCGTCCCGGCGCGCCCGGAGGGCGGCGATTCCCTCTTCCACCTCGCGCTTCCGCGCCAGGAGCGCGGCCACGGCCGGGTCGTCCGCCGCCGCCGCGAGCGCGGCCGGCGCCTGGGCGAGGAAGAACCGGTTCGCGAGCGTCCCGTCGGGTCCGTCCGGACTCGGCTCGAGCGATCCCTCGCCGTCCCCGTCGTCGTCGAGCAGGGCGTGTTCGGTCAGCATCTCGTTGTCCCGCTCGTATCGGCGGCGGACCTCGCCGGTCGCGTAGCGGAACGCTTCGAGCAGCGACACCCGCTCGTCCTTGTCCACGTCCGCCTCGTCGAGCGCGAAGGCGTCGACGAAGAAGCCGCCGAAGTGGGTCCGCTCGCGTTCGCGCGGGGAGCGCGTGGCCGTCACGACAATGCGCCGCTCGCCCGCGACTGCGGGCACGAACCCGCCGCTGGCGCTCGCCGCGTTCACGACCGCCACGGTCTGGGTCGGGAACGCGTCCAGCCACATCGAGAGCGCGTCCGCAGACAGGTCCGGGCCGGGCAGGCTGAAGCGCGACTCCTCGCCGCGGCCGCTCCCGTGGCCGAGCAGGAGGATGAGCGCCACGTCCGAGGGCCCCGCCCGGTTCGCCATCGCGAGCACTTCCCGCTCGACCGCTTCCAGGGTGGCCCGGTCCGCGACGCGGGGGGACAGCGCCGCGTCCTCCGCGAGCCAGGTGACGGTCTCGCGCACGCCGAAGCGGCGGTCGAGCGCGTCGAGCAGCGACTCGGCTTCCGTCCGGAACTGCTCGGAGTACTCCGGCGCGCCCCCGAGGCCGGTGACGATGAGCACATGGGTCCGCGGCGCGGCGGGCCCCTGAACCGGGGGAGCGTGGCCGGACGCCGCGCCGGCGCCGAGGAGCAGCGCCGGGACGAGCACCGCGGAGACCGAAGTGAGCCGCGCGCCCCGGGTCACGCGAGATCCTTCCGCCGGCGGTACGCCCACTCCCCGCCCAGCAGTCCCGCCAGGAGGAGGAACAGAATGGGCATGTCCCACAGCGAGCGCTCCTCGTACACGGTGTCGCCGCTCTCGGTGTACAGGATCTCGTCGGCCATCACCTGCGCCTCGTCCGCCGTGTAGAACCGCCCCCCCGTCTCGTCGGCGATCCGGCGCAGCAGTTCCGTGCGGCGCCCGGCCCCGAACTCCTCGATCCGGGGCGTCCCCGCCCGGAAGAAACTCACTTCTTCCGCGATGTCGCGGCTCGTCTC
>LXNJ01000198.1_pt1 | contig 43864 bp, 42 predicted proteins | sample 809081 | NCBI WGS metagenome assembly LXNJ01 (sample SAMN04870510, study PRJNA318959) | sponge metagenome | biome: sponge; feature: marine sponge reef; material: water | host: Petrosia ficiformis | place: Greece: Milos, Mediterranean Sea | collected 2013-05-29 | depth 5-7 m | reverse complement strand
GGATGTACGCCGCGATGGCGGTCCGGCTGCTGCTTCTGACCGGCTGCCGCAAGAACGAGATCGTCTACCTGCACTGGGACCATGTCGACCTGGAGGCCGGCGAGATGCGGCTCCCCGACACCAAGACGGGGCCCCGGACGGTGCAGCTGTCGCCGGCCGCCGTCGAGTTGTTGGAGCGAATCCCGCGGGTGGACGGGAACCCCCATGTCATCGCGGCCGCGCGGGGTGCGAACGCCATGACCAACCTCCAGGCCCACTGGGCGATAATCCGCGAACGCGCCGGGCTGGAGGACATGCGCCTGCATGACTGCCGGCACAGCTTTGCGTCCCGGGCGCTGGCGCTCGGTGAGAGCCTGCCGATGATCGGCAGGATGCTCGGCCACACCGAGGTGAAGACGACCGCGCGCTACGCGCATCTTGCCCGGGATTCGGTGCATGAAGCCGGAGAGCGGGTCGCCGTGAGGATCGAAGGGCTTCTGGAACGGGATTGTCCGCCGATCGGGGCCTGAGGCCGGGAGAGCGGCGCCTTACCCGGTCCTCGACAACCAGCCGGTTATCTTGCCGGCGGAAGGAAATGCTTCCCGAAATCCGCCGTGCCAAACCGCCACCCGGCCGCTTATGTCCCGTTCGAAGTCTCCGTTCTCGATGAAGGGGCGGACAGTCAGCCTTCTTTCGAGGTGGCCCTCGGTTACCCTCCTGGACATATGGCAACACTGTGGTTGTTGCCTGAACGCATGCCGCGCTCGATGAGGCGGTCGGCAGCGTCGTCGAAACTTCTCCCGAGCTCAATGCACGAACGGCCCGGCTCCGGGCGAACCGCCGGCCCCCGATGAGGGTCGCGGAGGATTCCCTCACGACCTGACCGGCGCCGGCTCCCGGCGGCCGCGACTCCGTCCGGCAGCCCCCGGCATCTCCAATCCCGGAAGTCATTTGCGCCGGGCGCCGGATCCGGTCCGGAGAGCCGGTCGCTTGTCCGAAAACCGGATCCGTGACGGCGGCGGAGTCGGCCGTTTTTGGCCCGTCCGGGCAGGGCGTCCTGCCGAAGCCCGCGAGTCCGATCATCGCCGTGCGCCCGTGTGCGCCCCCGCGCGCTCTCAAGGGTGGCCGTTTGCGAATCGCAATTCGTCCATCCCCCCCGGCCGCCTTCTGCGCTTCGATGGCTGCGCATGCGTCCGGAGCGGTCCGGGCGCCATCGAAGCCAGGGAGTCGGAAATGACGGACGAGATCCACTATCTGAATTCGGTTCAGGCGGGGCGCCTGCTCGGCCTGGCGCCGAAGACGTTGGCCCGCTACCGGTGCATGGGGACGGGGCCGGTGTTTTGCCGGTTCGGCAACCGGGTGCGCTATCGGCGGGAGGACCTGGAAGCCTGGGCGGAGACGCGCCGGCGCGCGTCGACCTTTGACGACGGCACCGTGCTTCCGGGAGCCACTCCGTGAGCGGTGGGGCAAGGACGGCGCCGGGCGCCTGCCCCGGACCCCGGATCGGGTCCGGGGCAGGCGCGGACCGCCCGGGAGCCATGCTGCGCGGTCTCGCCGTAGCGTCCCTGGCGGTCGCGGCCCTGCTGGCCGGTGCGGATGCCGCGCTCGCGACCACCGACACGACCTTCGGCGATCCGCTCGACACGGTGCAGGACATCGTGGGCGGCACCGGCGGTCAGCTCGCGGCGGCGCTCGCCGTGGGCGCCGCGCTGGTCGGGTCGGTGCTGCGCTTCAACGCCATGCAGCTGATGGGCGCGGTCGGGGTCGGCATCGCGGCGGGCGCCGGCACCGGCATCGTCACCGGCCTGGTCGGCACGGCGATCGTCTGATGAGCGAGACTGCGCGCCACACCATTCCGCGCCGGCTCGACGACCCGGAGCGCTGGCTGTTCTGGACCGTCGACGAGGCGGCGGCCCTGATGGGCCCCGCCCTGCTCGGCCTCGCGGCCAACCAGTTTGTGCCGGGGCTGATCGCGGGCGTCGGCGGCTGGCTGCTGCTGCGCCGGGTCAAGCGCGGCGGCGGGGCCAACATCGCGCGCTACGCCCTCTACTGGTTCCTGCCGGACTTCGTGCTGCGGCTCAAGGCGACGCCGCCCAGCCATCTCCGGCGGTTCGTCGGCTGATGCGGCGCGGCGACATGGACAATGCGTTCCGCCGGGTGCGGGACATCAGGCTGGCGCTCGGCCTCCTGCTGGCGCTGTCGATGGCCGCCAACCTGGCGCTCACCATGAGCTTCGCCGGGCGCGAGACGGTGACAGTGCTGGTGCCGGCCACGGCGGGACCCAACTGGGAGGTCGGCGGCGGCGGGGTCGGCATCACCCGGGCGGGCGCGCGCTATCTCGAGGACATGGCGCGCACCGTGGCGGTGACGCTGCTGACGCTCACCCCGGAGAACGCGGCCCTTGTCCGGCTCGCAGCGGCCCGTCTCGCCCACGCCTCGGCGCGCGGCGCGATCGGGGCCTGGGTCGAGGCCGAGGCCGGACGCATGGCCGGGCGCGACATGGCGAGCGCCTTCTACCCGACCGAGATCGAGGCGGACCCGGAGCGGCTGGCCGTGGTGATCGCGGGCGAGCTCGTGACGTGGATCGGCCGCGAGGAAGCCTCGCGCGAGGACCGGCGCTACCGGCTCGTCTTCCGGATCGACGCCGGGCGGATCGGGCTGTTGCGCTTCGAGCAACTGGAGAGTGGAAAATGACATTGTTTCATCGGCGGCGGCGCGCGCTGCTGCTTGCCTTGCACCTTCTGTATATCGGCGCGCTCGCGCTGCCCCTGCCGGCGGCGGCGATGCAGATCCTCGACGCGGCCGACCATGCCGAGATCGCGGCCGAAATCTCCGCGACCGGGGTCAACCGCATCGCGCTTGCAGGCGACCGGATCGCGAAGGTGGTGCGTGTGCCGGACGGGTTCGCGGTCGAGCACGACGCCAGCTCGGGCGACCTCTATCTCAGGCCCGCCGCCCGGCGGGCGAATAGCCCTCCGTCCGGGGCGGACCCGCACGGGCCGGTCACGCTCTTCATCGGCACCGAGAAGGGCTTCACCTACCGGCTGACGCTCACCCCCGCGGACCGGGACTCGGCGCAGATCCTGATCCGCAATGCGACAGTCGCCGAGGGCGGGGCAACCGCCGGACCCGCTCCCGGCGGCCCCCACGTTGCGGCACTGGTGAAGCTGGTGCGCGCCGTTGCCCGGCGCGAGCCGCTGCCAAGCTACGAAATCCACGCCGCCGGCGGTCCGCCCGCAGCCGGCTTCACCCTCATCGAGACCTGGCGGGGCCCGCGCTTCCGGGTGCTTGTGCTGGAAGCGGACGCCCTCCCCGCCGCTTCGGCCGAGGGCGCCGAGGCGGGCCTCGCCGGGACCATCGGCGAACTGCCGGGCGCGGGCCGGGCCGTCGCGCTCTGGCTGGCGGCGCCCGGCACCGGGCCCTCGGGCGGCAGGCTCGCCGTAGCGGTGACGGACGTCGCGGGAGACCCCCGGTGAGCGCCCGCGCGGAAAAGCGTCCGGCCGGCCCCGACGACGAGGCCGGTGCGGTCAGGCGGCGCCAGCTGCTGCTGTTCTCGGTCGTGGCGGCGGTCGTGCTGGTCGCGGTCGCCGCCTGGCTCGGCATGGGCGGCGGCAAGGCGCCGGCGCCGGCGGGCGGCATCGACGCCGGGATCGTGACGCCGGACGCGGCCGAGAAGGTCTGGACCCGGCGCTCCGAGGCAAGGCTCGGCAAGATCGAGACGAACCTGCGCCAGATGCAGCAGGAGGCGCGGACGCTGCGCGCCGACAACGACCGGCTGCGCGGGAAGCTGGAGCGGGACGCGGCCGACGCGCGCACGGTGATCGACCGCCAGGCCGCCGTGATCGACGAACTGCAGCGCCGAATGCAGCCGGCTCCACAAACCGGGCAGCCGGGCAAGGCCGAGGGCAACGATCCCTGGTTCCGGGGCCAGGCGGCCCCGCCCGAAGGCGGGAAGCGCCACCCGGGCGCGCCGAGGCGGGGACGCATGATCGAGACCTTCGAGCTCGACGGCGAACCCCGGTCGTCGACGCGCGACCCCCGCAACGGGGCGGAGCTGGTGGCCGACGCAGTGGCGAAGCCGGTCTCGTCCTGGCTGCCGGCCGGCGCCCATGCCGAGGCGGTCGTGCTGGCCGGCGTTGACGCCTCCGCCGGGGTGTCGTCCCAGGGCGATCCCCGCCCGGTGCTGCTGCGCATCACTGGCCCGGCCTGGACCGCGGCAGAAGACGGGACGGCGATGCAGGTCGATATCGAGGGCTGCACCGTGACCGGCGCAGCGCATGGCGATCTCTCTTCGGAGAAGGTCTATGTCCGCTTCCGGACCATGACCTGCGCCGGGCCGAAGCCAGGCACCGTGGTCGAGACCGACGTCGCCGGGTTCGTTGCGGGCTCCGGCAAGACCGGCGTGCGCGGCCCGGTGGTGAGCCGCGAGGGGGCGCTGGTCGAGAAGGCATTCCTCGCCGGCATGGTGTCGGGCATCGGCCAGGGCGTCGCCCAGGCGTTCCAGCCCCAGGCCGTCGCGACCGGGACCGGCGCGACGGTCGCCAACACCGGGATCGGCGACATCGGCCGCGCCGGCCTCGGCGCCGGGGCGTCCTCGGCGGGCCAGAAGGTCGCCGACTACATGATCCGGCGCGCCGAGCAGTACCAGCCGGTGATCCAGCTCCAGGCCGGCACGAAGGTGACGCTGGTGTTCCTCGAAGGCGCCCGCATCGACGGCCGTGCACCGGCGCCGACGCAAACCGCTCAGCAAGGAAAGTGACATGACACGGGGAAAGAAATACGCGCCGCGCCGGGCGGGAATCCCGGCGGCCGCTCTTGCGGCCCTCCTGCTCGCCGGCTGCTCGTCGGGCCATGTCGGCGAGAGCTGGCAGTGCCCGCTGGCCGACACCGGTACCTGCGACAGCGTCGCCGCCGCCGATCCGGCGGTGCCGGATGCCGACGCCGCCCGAACTACGGTCCTCGGGGAGCCGCTCTGGCGGGTGCGCGAAACCGGGCAGGGACAGGCGCCGGAGGCGCCCTGCGCGGCGGCGTGCGATGGCGGGTTCGATCCCTTCGCCTGGCTCGCGCGGCTGTTCGCCCCTGAAACCGCCGACCGGGAGAAGACCGCCACGTCCGACCCGGCCCGGTTGTTGCCGCCCGAAGCCCCGACCCTGGACGCCCTTCCGGCCGCACCGGAATCGGCTGAATTGCTCGCGGGCGGCGAGACCTCCCGCGACGACCATGACGATCTGCGCACCGACGAGGTGGTGGCGCGGATCTGGATCGCGCCCTTCGTCGATGCCGACGGGGTCTACCGCGAGGCGTCCCATGTCCGCGTCGTGCTGGAGCCGGCCGGCTGGAGGCTGAAGTGATCGGTCGTCTCCTCGAACTCTTCGAGGGCCCCGAGGCGCCCGGGCCCTGGGTGCCGCCGGCGATGCCGGCCGCGCTCCATTCCCTGCTGCCGTGGCGCGCCTTCGACGAATCGAGCGAGCTCTACGTCAACGCGGGGTCGGTGGGATTTGTCATGGAGCTGCCGCCGTTCGCGGGCATCGATGCCGAGACCCTGGGGGCGCTTGCCGGCACGCTGGCCGATGCCGCGCCCGAGCGCTGCACGATCCAGGTAATCCACTGGGCGAGCCCGCGCTTCGGCGCGGCGAGCCGGGCCTGGGCGGAGCCCCGCAGCGATGCCGGCGGAGCGCTCGCCCGGATGGGCAAGGGGCGCCGCGACCTGCTCGCCTCCGGCGGCTGGCGCCGTCTGCACGGGGGCGGCCCGCCCTTCACCCTCTCGGACTACCGGGTGTTCGTGACCGCCAGTCTAGCGGGCGGTATGGCGCGTTCGGCGACGCCCGGCCCGGCGGCGGAGACCGCGCTCGGCGCGTTCCGCCGGGCGCTGGAGGGCACACTCGCCTCCGCCGGGGCCGGAACCCGGCGGCTGGAGCCCGACGCGCTGCTGTCATTGGCCGCCGAGCTGGCGGCGCCGGATATCGGCGGCTTCCGCGACGGCGAGACCGAACGCCCGCCGCGCCGCTGGGCGCCGCGCGATCCCCTGCACGAGCAGTGCATCGCGCCGGGCCGCGCGCTCACGGTCCATCCCACCGGCCTCACCTTCCATCATCCGGACGGCGATGGACGCGGCGGGTACGGCGGCGACATCGCCGTGCGGGTGCTGTCGGCCATCGCGTTCCCGGAGGTGTGGCCGGGCTGGCGCGGCAACGCCCTGATCGGTGACTTCCACCGCGACTTCCTCCAGCCCGGCTGCCCGGTGCTGACCTGCCTCACCGTGGTCACGGGCGATGAGGCCGCCGGCGAGAAGGCGTTTCTGAAGTCGGCCCGCGCCACCCAGCAGGCCGGCACCGGCATCGCCCGCTATCTCCCCGGCCTGCCGGAGAAGGCGCGCGACTGGCAGGCGGTCACCGAGCGGATCAAGGACGGCGAGAAGCTGGTGCGGGCCTGCTACATGGCGGCGGTTTACGCCCCGCTCGACGTCCTCGACGAGGCCGAACAGGCGGTGCGCGCGATCTATCACGGCCAGGGCTGGCGGGTGAACGCCGAGCGCTACATGCAGCTGCCGTCCTGGCTGGCGTGCCTGCCGATGGCGTCGGCCGGCGGGCTGGATGCCGATCTCGAGCGCATGGGCCGGATGAAGACCCTGCTGACCTCCTCGGCGGTCAACCTCGCGCCGTGGCACGGCGAGTGGCGGGGGCAGCCCCATAACCCCGACAATCCGCCCGCGCTCTTCCTGATCGGACGCAGGGGCCAGCCGGCCTGCTGGTCGCCCTTCGCCAACGACGCCGGCAACTACAACGTCGCGGTCACCGGCAAGTCCGGCTCGGGCAAGTCGGTGCTGATGCAGGAGCTGGTGACCGGCCTGATCGGCGCCGGCGGCGAGGCCGTGGTGATCGACGACGGGCGGTCGTTCCAGCACACGGCGGAAGCCCTCGGCGGCGCGTTCATCGCGTTCGGCAAGGACCCCGCCTGCCTCAACCCCTTCGCCATGATCGACGCCGGGACCGCGGAGCATGACGGCGACTACCGCGAGGAATGCTTCGCCATGCTGGCGGGCGTGATCGGCCGCATGGCCCGGCGCCGGGGCGGGATCGACGACATCGAGGCCGCGCTGATCGCCGAGGCCATCGCGGCGGCCTGGGACGAGGCCGGCAACGACGCCGATCTCGGCACGGTCAGGAAGAATCTGGAAGCCCGCTCCGACCGCCGCGCCGCCGACATGGCCACCTCCCTCGGGCCCTGGTGTCCGGGCGGGGCCATGGGCCGCCTGTTCGCGGGCTCGAACGTCCCCGACCTGGAGAACGCCATGACGGTGTTCGAACTGGCCGAACTCAAGGGCCGGGGCGACGTCCAGGCGGTGGTGCTGATGCTGGTGGTCTTCCTCGCAACCCAGCGCATGTATCACGGCCCCCGCACCCGGGCGAAGGCGATCGTGATCGACGAGGCCTGGGACCTGCTCTCCGGCGAAGACAGCAAGTCCTTCCTCGAAGGCGCCGCAAGACGCGCGCGCAAGTATCGGGGCGCGCTGGTGACCGGCACGCAGAGCGTCAACGACTATTACGCCAACCCCGCCGCGCGGGCCGCCTGGGAGAACTCGGACTGGGTGATCTTCCTCGCCCAGAAGGACGAGTCGGTCGAGCTCCTGAAATCCGAGAAGCGCATCCACTGCGATCCGGGCATGGAGCGCGCGCTCAAGAGCCTGACCACTGCCGACGGGCGCTATGCCGAGCTGGTGCTGCACGGCCCCGACGGCTGGCGGGTCGCGCGGCTGGTGCTCGACGCCTGGTCGGTCGCGCTGTTCTCGTCGCGCGGTCCCGCCTTCACGGCGGTCGAGACCCTCAAGGCCGAGGGGCTCAGCACTGTCGAGGCCATCGACCGGCTTTCCGGCGGCGGGACCGGACATTCCGAAACGACAGAAACGGGAGAAAGCGCGTGACACGCAAAGCGCCGGGCGGCGACAGGCCGCTCAACTGGCCGGACGACCCGGAAGGTGTGACGGCCGCCGATATCGACTTTGCCGCGCTCGCCCATGTGCTGGCCAACACCTGCCGGAGGGGCGGCTGCTGCCGGCAGTATCACTCGGTCGCCGCGCACGCGGTGATCGTGTCGGAGGAGATCGAGGCGCTCAACGGACTCGGGGACGAGGATCGGCGGACGCTCGCCCTCCATGCGCTTGTCGCCGATGCGCCCTCGGCATGGCTCAGGGGGCGCTGGCTCGGCTCGCGGAGGGCGGCGGACCGGGTCGGGCGACTCGCCACCGGAATCGAGCGCGCGGTACGCGAGGCCGCCGGACTGGATGCGGCACTGGAGGAGGAACCGGCCGAGCTGCTCCGCTTCGTCACCCGGATGGCGGCGGCGGCCGAACGCCGCGATCTGCTGGAGGGGAATGTGCCGGCGGACGCCGGCGTCGTGTTCCCGCCGCTCAAGCGCCGAATCCGGTCGATGCCGCCGGACAAGGCAGCCGAGGCCTGGCTCGCCCGCTTCCGGGCGCTCGCCGGCGACCGGAACGCGCCGCGCAGGCAAAGCGCCCCCGGCTCGGGGGCCGGGGCAGGCGACAAGGGAGCGGGCGATGCAGCCGCATCCTGACCGCCGCCGGCCTGTGCCGCCCGGGATCACCGTCGAGGAGGACGCCGGGGCCGTGTTCCGCGCGGCGATCGCGGCGGGCGTGCTGTCGGGCGAACCGGGCGCCCGCAACTGGGCCGGCCACTATTTCTACATGTTCCATGACAAGGACGGCGCGGCCTGGTTCAAGCACCGGTTGAGCCGGACCCATGTCACCATGACCGCGCGGCCGGCGGGGCACACGGCATGAGCGAGGTCCGCCTGCTGGCCTGCGCGCTGCTGCTCTCCGGCGGGATGGCGGCGGCGGTCGCTGCTGCAACGCTGCGGTACGGCCCGGACCTCGATCCGGGCTACGGCGTCGAGCCGCCGCCGCGCATCGCCGGGGTCCGCCTCGCCGAGATCACTGCCGCATACACGACGCGCGCGGCAACCGAAGGTCGGACGTCCGAGGATGTCCGTGCCTGGGGCGCGGCGCTGGAAGCCGCGCTCGACCATGTGGCCGAGCGTCATGGCGCGGTGCTGCTGCCGGCCCGGGCGGTCGCCGCCGGCGCGCCGGACATGACGCGGCAGGTCGAGGCGGCGCTTGGCCAATTCCTCGCGCGGAGAACGGGCCGGAGTACCGGAGCTGTGCCGGGAGACGGGCGGTGACGGCGCAGCGCCCGGTATTCCATCTGCGGACCGCCGGCCCGCGCCGTCGGCATATCGGCCTGGCGGTCATGATCGCGCTCGCCCTTCTCTGGCTCGGCGCGGCTTCGCGCGTCCATGTCAACGCCAGCTGGTCCGACGGGGCCTGGGGCTATGCCGCGTTCCCGCTGTTCGGCGAAGAACTCAAACCCGGCGACCGGGTGCTGTTCGACCCGCCGGCCGCGATTGCGAGCAAGGTGCCGTATCTCAAGACGGTGCGCGGCGTGCCCGGCATGCGCGTCTCGGTCGAAACAGACAGAACGGTCTTTCTGAACGACCAGCCGATTGCCCGCGCCAAGGCGCATGCGCTCGACGGGCGCCCGCTCGAAGCGGTCGCGCCGGGCGTCATCCCGCCGGGGCATTTCTACCTGCACGCCGATCACGTCGACAGCCACGACAGCCGCTATGCGGAAATCGGGCTCGTGCCGCGCGACCGCATCCTCGGGCGGGCCATCGCCATGCCCGACATTCCCTGGCTCGGACTGAAGGGGCCGCTGGTCGGGCCGCAGCAGACGAATCGCGTGCCCAGTCACTCGACGATCCTGCCGCATGCGCATGACGGGCCGGTGCCAGTGGAGGCGGCACGATGAGGCGCGCATTCCCGACGATCCTTGGCGCCGCCCTGCTGCTTTCGGCCGCGCTTCCGGGCGCCGTGTCCGCGAAGGACCTCGGCGTGCGCGGCGCAACCTGGCCGGTCGCGGAACCCGACCTGCTGGAGCAGATCGAAGCGCGGCTCAGGGAAATGGAGCGCTCGGGCGAACTGGCGCGCCTGGAGCAGGAGGCCCGCGCCAACGCCCGCCGGAAGCTGGAGGAACCCGATCCCGTTCCTGGCATCGCACCTGCGACGCGGGAGCGGGTCCGGCTGTGGGATCCCGCGATCACGGTCGCGCGGGACATCCGCACTCCGGATGGCACGCTCATCGCCGCCGCCGGCACGCGGGTCAATCCGCTGGAGCGCACGACGCTCGTGCGCGACCTGCTGTTCGTCGACGGCCGGCGCGAGGCCGAGATCGCCTGGGCGCTCGCCCATGAACGCCCTTCGAAGATCGTGCTGCTCGCCGGCCGGCCGCTCGACCTGATGCGCCGCCACCGCCGGCCCTTCTTCTTCGACATGGGCGGGCGCCTCGCCGCCCATTTCGGTCTGCGTCTCACGCCGGCCCTGGTCGCGCAGGACGGCGCGCGGCTGCGGATTACCGAGATCCCGGTCGAGGACCGGGAGAATCCTGGATCTGTCACCGGCCTGCCCCGGAGCCCGATCCGGGGGACAGGCCCCAAACCCCAACAGGAGGACTGACCCCATGCTTCATATCAACCGTGCCACCCTGCTCGGCCGCGCCGGCCGGAACCCGGACGTCCGCACGTTGAAGAACGGCGGCAAGGCGGCGACCTTCTCGCTCGCCACCACCGAGAAATGGACCGACCGCGACGGACGCCCGGCCGAGGCCACGGAGTGGCACCGGATCGTGGTCTACGGCCCGGCGGCGGCGGCGGTCGAGACGATGCTGCGCAAGGGCGATCCCGTCCTGGTCGAAGGCCGGGTCGCGACGCGCACTTTTCGCGACAATGAGGGGACGAACCGGACGATCACCGAGATCGTCGTTGCCGGCGCGCAGGGTACTGTCAGCGTCCTCGCCGGGCGCCGGGCGCCGAAGAGCAAAACGGCTCCGGAGGCAGAAGCTCTGGGCGACGCCGGCGCTTCGGAACCGGAGGCCCCGGAAGATGCGGCGGCCGACCCCGGATTGGGCGAACCTGTCCCGGCCGCCAAGCCGGGAGGGCAGGCTCCCGGATCGGTGGGAGCCTGCCCCGGCCTCCGAGCCGGGGGGGCAGGAGCATGACGCGGCGCCTGCCCGCCCCGCTCGCGCTCGTCCTGGCGGTGCTGCTGTGGCCCGGTGCGGCCTCGGCCCAGTCTTGCACCGGGCGCTTCGTCAACCCGATCTCGGACGTCTGCTGGGAGTGCCTGCTGCCGATCTCGATCGGGCCGATCTCCATCGGTGGCGCGGCCGGCGCGCCGGACACACCCAACCCAGGCTCGCCGATCTGCTTCTGCGGCACGCCGATCCCGCGCATCGGCCTGTCGCTCGGGGTCTGGGAGCCCGCGCGGCTGATGGACGTGACCCGCAAGCCCTGGTGCTTTCCCAACCTCGGCGGCCTGACCATCGATCCCGGCCTGCCCGCGGCCAGGGGGCGTACCGGGTCCTCGGGCGGCGACGGCGCCTCGGGTTCGGTCTGGCACGCGCACTACTATTTCTATCCGCTGCTCAGCTGGATCGGCGTGCTGCTCGACCTCGGCTGCCTGGAGGGCGGCGGGCTCGACATCGCCTGGACCTCCGAGCTCGACCCGGCATGGCTCGACGACGAATTGTCTTTCCTGCTCAACCCGGAAGCCGCGCTGTTCGCCAACCTGCCGGCCCAGGCCGCCTGCGCCGCCGACTGCGTGGCCGCCTCTGCCGGCCTGCCGCTCGATCCGATGTTCTGGTGCGCCGGCTGCCAGGGCGGGATGTATCCGCTGACCGGCAACGTCGCGGCCCATGTCGGCGGCGTCCAAGCGTCGCTGCTCGCCGCCCAGCGCCTGGTCTACCGGCTGCACCGGGCCGGTCTCGCCTGGGGCACCTCGGGATCGGCCGCGCTCTGCGGGCGCTATCCGATGCCGGTGATGAAGAAGTCGCAGTACCGCTGGCAGATGACCGAGCCGGTGCCGGCAACCTCGGCGGTGACTGGCTGCAACCCGACCGGGCGTTCCTCGGTGCTCTGGGAATCCCTGCGCGAACTGCCGGTCTCGGGCGAGAGCTTCGGCTACCTGCTGTGGAGAAAACGGACATGTTGTCTCCTCTGAGCGGGCGCCGGATGGCGCGCTTCGGCATGGTCCTTGGCATACTCGCCAGCGTCCAGCTGCTGTCCGGCTGCTGCCGGCCCGCCCTGGCCGACCAGCGCTCGCCGGATACCAACGCTGCCCGGCTGGTCGACGAAGTATTGCGCAAGGCACACGGCAACGGTGAGGATGCGCTCGGCGCCTGGTCCCGGTCGATCATCGACCGCGCGCTCGAACGCGCCGGCCAGGCGGCGCGGCAGACGATCCCCGGATCGGAGTCCGGCCCAGGCTCCAACCGATCCGTGCGGTCCGCTGCGCCGCTCCCGGCCGAACGCCATGCCGGAGCATTTGCCGGCGCGCATTCCGGCACGGCGGAAGTTCTCATCTTCACGAGCCTTTCGGTGCCTGCGGCGAGCTGGCGGCAATGGGCGCGCGATGCGGCGCGGACCGGCGCGCCGCTGGTGCTGCGCGGCGTCGCGGACGGCAGCCTGCGGACGACCGCGAAGCGCATCCGGGAACGCCTCGGCGGCGCCGAGGCCGGGGTCGCCATCGACCCGCGCCTGTTCCGCCTGTTCGGCGTGACGCGCGTGCCTGCGGTGGTCGTCGTGCCGGGCGGCGTGCCGCCCTGCCGGAGCCGGGGCTGCGCAAATGACCCCGCCCGGGCCCACGACCGCATTACCGGAAACATCGGCCTGGTTGCCGCGCTGGAGGCCGTCGTTGCCGAGGGCACGGTCGGTCGCGACGCGGCCCGGCGGCATCTCGAACGTCTGAGGAAAGAACAATGAACGAGCGGCACGAACATGCGCCGGAACGGGTCGACATTCTGGTGGACCGCACGACACGGATCGTTCGCCTGATGGCATGGTCCGCCATGTTCGCGCTGTGCTGCCTCATGCTGTGGACGATGTCGGGCATGGCTGCCCATGCCGGCGACCCGAAGGCGGCGGCCCGCGCTATCGGCAATGCGGGTACGGCGGCAGCCCGCGCGATCGCGCGGGATTCCTCGAAAGCCTCGACGGTGCCGGGCTATGCCGGCACGAACCTGCCGGAGCGCAACATCGGCGTCGGCCGTCTCCAGGACGAGGGCCGGGCCAGGCTTGCCGATCCGGACGATCCGGGCGGCGCGGCCGGACGGACCGTGGTCGAGGGCGTGACGAGCCGGCCCTCCGCGAGCGTGCCGGCGGACGATCCGCTGGCAAGGCGCTCGGAGACCATCGCAGGGTCGCCGCAGTCCTCGGCCCACGGTGCTGACAACCTCGCGTCGGGCAGCGCCACGGACTGCGGGGCGGACCTCGACAATGCCGGGGACGGCGGGTCGTGCGGCTCCGTGCGCTACTGCGTCGGCGCCGGCTGCGAGGCGGTATCTCCCGAGGCCAACACCGGATTCGTGAACGCGGCGACCCGGCTCAACATGGCGGTGGAGCTGGGCGGCGAGGAGTTCGACCGGGACGACATGCGCTTCTTCAAGGGCAAGAAGCGCCGCTGCCACATCTATTTCGGGGGGCTGGCGAACTGCTGCAAGAACTCGGGCCTGCTGGTCGGGCTCGCCAACTGCTCGGCCCGGGAGAAGAAGCTGGCGAAGGAGCGCAACGCCGGCAACACCCACTATCTCGGCAAGTACTGCTCGAAGAAGATCATCTTCGGCATCTGCGTGCGCCGCTCGCGGGCCTGGTGCGTGTTCGGCTCCAAGCTCGGGCGGATTCTCCAGCAGCAGGGCCGCGCGCAGCTCGGCGTCGGCTGGTCCAGCTGCCGCGGGCTCACGGTCGCCGAGGTCGAGAGCATCGACTTTGCCCGCCTCGATCTCTCCGAGTTCACCGAGGACCTGATGGACGCCTCGAAGGAGCCGTCGGTGTCGCTGCCCGACGCGGGCGACACGGGCGAAGCGATGCGTACGCGCATCCGCGACTTCTACCGGCGGGGGCAATGATGGCGGGCGCCGCCTTGCGGGCCCTGAAACAGGCCCTTGCCGCGGTCGGCATTTGGGCCGTCCTCGGCGCGTCCGCGGCCGGCGGGGAATGGCGGTCCTGGTGCGGACCGCGTTCCGGATCGGGGGTGCCTGGTCCGGCCTACGAGCCGGGGGGACAGGCTCCGAACTCGGGTCGGTCGCTCGGCTGGCACTTCTACTGCGACCGGGTGGAAGAACCGGAACAGGCGGAGCCGGTTCTGCCGCCGCCCTCTCCCGGCCCCGCGCAATCGGCGACGGAGCGGATCGAGGCGCTGCGCAAGGCGCTGGAAGAAGCCCGAGCGGAAGCGATCCTCGATCCGACGCCCGCCAAGATGACGGCCTATCTGCGGCTTCAACAGGAGACGCTGCAGCGCGCCGCCGCCTTCTCCGACGCCTTCCGGCGCACCGTCTGGGCAACGCCGGAACTGGATTACACGCTGCGCCGCCCGGTGGGTGCGCTGGCGAAACAGGTCTGGTCGGACCAGCGCCGGGTCGACCGGGACCGGCTATTGGCGCGCCTCGGCGAGCGCTACGGGCTGATCTACCTGGGCCATGCCGGCTGCGCCGGATGCAAGGTGTTCGGCCCGCTGCTGCGCGCCTTCGCGAAGCGCCACGGCCTCGACGTGCTCGCCGTCTCGCTCACCGGCGAGGCGCTGGAGGGCTGGCCCGAGGCGGTCGCGGACAACGGGCGCGCCGCGCGTCTCGGGCTCGGCAACGCGCCGGTGCCCGCCCTGGTGCTGTTCGACACCAAGACGAAACGCGTGCTGCCGGTCGGCTTCGGCGTCCTGGCCGAGGACCAGATGGCCGAGCGGATCTTTGCGCTGACCGCCCTGGAGCCCGGCCATGACTATTAGCGAATCCCGGATGCGTGCCCGATTGCATACCGTATGCCTGACCCCTCGGTGGCGGCGGCCGTCCGGCATGCAGCGGGGATTGCGGCGGGCCGTCCCCGCCGCCGCGGTCGGCCTGCTCGCCGCCGTCCTTGTCGCGGCCGGCCCGGCTAGGGCCGACGTGCTGTCGGAGATGAACCGCTTCTGGCAAGGCGCGGCTGTCAACACCACCGGCCCGACCGCCTTCCAGGGGCAGGCCTCCGGCCACTGGACGCTGGGCAACCTCTACCTGCGCTCGCCGGTGCGCTCCGAGCAGATCGCGACGGTGAACCTGCCCTCCTTCCGGGCCGGCTGCGGCGGTATCGACGCCTTCGCCGGCGCCTTCTCGTTCATCGACTCGGACCAGCTCGTGGCCTTCGCGCGCGCGGTCGCGCAGAACGCGGTGGGCTTCGCCTTCGAGCTGGCGCTGGAAACCATCAGCCCGGTGATCGCCGAGACCATGGCGAAGCTCCGGGCGCTCGCGCAATGGGTCAACAGCCAGAACCTCAACTCCTGCGAGACCGCCCAGGCGCTGGTCGGCGCCCTCTGGTCGAAGAACGACCGCGCCTCGGCGGCGATCTGCGCCGCGATCGGCACCGGCCAGGGCATCTTCTCCGACTATGCCGCCGCGAAGCACGGCTGCGGCGCCGACGGCCGGCGCAACTCGACCCTCGCCAGCGCCTCGGGCGCGATGCGCGACCAGGTGCCGGTCAACGTCAACTATGCCTGGAAGGCGATCCGGGCGTCCTCCTTCCTCGCGGGCGACACGCAGCTGGCCGAGTTCGCCATGGCGGTCACGGGCACGCTGATCGTGACGTCGCCGACGTCCGATTCCGACACGAGCGGCCCCCGCGTGCGCATCCTGGAGCCGCTGGCGCTGGATCGCCGCGTCACCGAGGTGCTGATGGAAGGCGGCGGCCAGCTCCCGGCCTACCGCTGCGACACGTCCGCTGCCTGCCTCAACCCGAGCCTCGGCACGGTGACCATCCCCGCCAACCGGGGCTTCCGCGCGCGGGTGGCGTCGCTGCTGCGCGACCTGGTCGATGCCGTCCGGGCAGACACCGCGCCGCCGGCCGCGGCGCTCGGGCTGGTCAACCTCACCACCCTGCCGGTCTACCGGGTCGCGAACACGGCAGCCGCCTATCGCGGGGCCGTCATCGACCAGGAGATGGACGCGCTCGCGGAAGCCGTGGCGCTCGACGTCATGCAGGTCTGGATCACCGACCTGCATCGCACCGTCGAGGAGCGCGCCGGCACGCTCGACATCGCCGACGGCGAGCAGCTCCAGCGCTGGCGCGAGGGGCTCCGGTCGAACCGGGTGGCGCTGGCGCGGCACCGCCACCAGGGGCTCCAGCGGCTCAACACGGCGCTGGCGGTGGTCGAGAAGCTCCGGCTGATCGAGACCGAACTCGCCGGGGCGCTCTCCGCCGACCTCCGCGCGGCACTGGCGTTCGCCCGCGGCGGCGCCGGCGCGGGGTCCCGATAAGCCGTGAAGAGCTGACACCTTAACTATGTACGAACTCTTTACCCTCGGCGGCGGCGCCTACCTGGTCGACCTGCTGAACGCGGTTGGGGCAATTACTTCGGGCGGCGCCTTCGTCACGCTCGGGCAGCTCGCCGGCATCGCGGGGCTTGCCTGGGTCCTGTTTCGGACCGCCTTCGGCGGGTCCTGGAAAGACAACGCCAAGTGGATCCTGCTGTTCGCCGCGGTCTGGGGCGCGATGATCGTGCCCAAGGCGACGGTGCGCGTGGTCGACCGGCTCGATCCGACGCTGGCGCCGGCGGTGGTGGCCAACGTGCCCATCGGGCTGGCGCTCTTCGCGTCGCTGACGTCGCAGGTGGGTGACGGGCTGACCCGCCTCACCGAGCAGGCCTTCACGCTACCGGACGACCTCCAGTACCAGCGCCACGGGCTGATCTTCGGGGCGCGGCTCGCGGCCAAGACGACCCGGCTCGAGATCACCGACACGGTGTTCGCGCGCAACATCCGTAACTACGCCCGGCAGTGCGTGTTCCATGCCCTGCTGCTCGGCCATATCTCGGCCGACGATCTCCGTGAGAGTACGGATATCTGGCGGCTGGTGACGGCGATCGGGACGCCGTCGGCGGGGGCCTCGCCCGCGCGCATGTTCGAGTTCGCGACCCGGCAGGCGGCGACGGGCACCGGGGCCACGCCGATCGACCGGCAGATCGTGACCTGCCAGGACGGCGCGTCGCGTCTGGGCGCGCAATGGAATGCCGAGATCCAGCGCGCCGGCACCGTGTTCGGGCGCCGAATCTTTCCCGACGCCAGGACCGAGGCTCTGGCGCGCGCCGAGCTGCTCGCGGCGCTGCCGGCCGCGCACGGCTTCCTCATAGGGGCGTCGCGCTCGGCGGGCGAGATCATGCGCCAGCAGATGGTGCTGAACGCCGTCCACGACGCCGGCGAGCAATGGGCGGCCGAGGCCGGCAATGCCGCCGCGCTCCGGGCCTACACGGAAGCAAGGGCGGAAGCCCAGACTGTCTCGGCCTACCGGGCGATCGGCCGGCAGGCCGAGACCTGGGTGCCGCTGCTCCGGATCGTGTTCGAGTGCCTCTATGTCGGGGCCTTCCCGATGGCGGTGCTGCTGATGCTGACGCCGGCGGGGGCGACCATATTCCGGTCCTACGTCACCGGGCTGGTCTGGCTCCAGAGCTGGGGCCCGCTCTACGCCGTGCTGCACCGGATCAGCATGGGCGAGGCGGCAGAACGCATGCAGGCCGCCGCGCTCATGCCGGACGGCGATATCGGCATCTCGCTGGTGGCGCAGGCCGGCATCAGGGCGGTGGCGTCCGACGTCGCGGTGATGTCGGGCTATCTCTCGATGTCGGTGCCGTTCCTCGCCGCCGCGCTGGCGTATGGATTGTCGAAAGCAACCGTGCTCGCGACTTCGGTGCTGGCGGTCGGCCAGGATGCCGCCTCGTCCGCGGCCCATGAGGGCACGACGGGCAATCTCAGCCTCGCCAACACCGGGTACGACACGCACCGGTTCGCGACCCTTGAGGGCCGCCAAATCCGCACTTCGGCCCATGTCGACAGCGACCGCTACACGGGTTACGCCCCGGCCGGCGCTGCCATGACGGTGACCGGGGACGGCACGGTGGTCGCCGACGCCGGCGCCGCGACCAGCCGCATTCCGGCCGCCGGCGTGCGGTTGTCGGAGTCGCTGGCGACCAGCCACGAGCAGAGGGCGGCCGAGGCCAGCACGCTCTCGCGCCATTGGTCGGCCGAGGCGGGTCAGGCGCGCAATGCCGCCGTCACCGATGCGACGGGGCTGATCCAGCGCTACTCCCACGACGTCAGCACGGGCGAGGCCTTCGCGCGCGGCGTCACCGAAAGCGAATCGAGCCAGGCGCAGGCGCTCCAGTCGCATCACGAGCGGGTCGCGGAGATCGCGGGCATCACCCGCGACCAGGCGGCGGTGCTGACCGGCCAGGCCAGCGTCGGCGGCGGCTGGGACTTCATCGTCAAGGCCAAGGCGGACGGCTCCGTCATGTGGCGCGGCCAGACCATCGAGCAGGAGGCCTGGAACCGGGTCAAGGAATACGACCGCCAGCACGGGGTGACGGAAACCTGGTCGCAGGTCGCAGACGCCTCGCGGCGCTACTCCACTCAGACCGGCGACAGCGAGTTGGCGAGCCTCGACGAGAGCATGTCGGCCAACCTCACCCGCATGCGCAGCTTCCAGGAGCGGGCGTCATTGGCGCGCCAGGAATCGGAGAGCTGGTCGGAGCAGGCCGCGCAGGTGCGTTCCGACGCACAGGCGATCGAGCGCGAGCTCGGCCAGCCCTTCTTCGCCTGGCTCTCCGAGCAGAAGGGCACGGACGGGCGCGCGATCGGCGCCGCGGGCGCGATGCGGATCGCCTCGCCGCAGACCGCGGAGGACTCCGAGCAGCTCCGCGAATACGCCGCCGGTTTCATCGCCGAGAAATACCCCGCCCCTGCCGGACCGGATCCGTCGAGCGTCGGCGGCGCGGCGGAGTATGAGGGGGCGACGGGGAAGTTGCGGGAGGCCTACGGGCGCGAGACCGCGGCCGCCCATGCCGGCTGGTCGGCGGGCGTGCGCGACCGGGCGGCACAGGCGGGGGCGCCGCAGCCGGGCGAGGCGCCGGCGAAGGCGGCGGAGGAGCGGGTCGAGACCAGGACCGACCAGATCATGAAGGGCACGGCCCGCGAAGCCCGGCAGACGGTCACCAGGGACGAGGCCGCGACGGGCTCCGCCGGGGTGGAAGCGGAGAGGAAAAAGCCGTTCGAGCAGCAGGCGGCGGAGAACCTGCCCGTGGTCGGCGACTGGCTGGCGGGCAAGCTGTTCGGCTCGGCGAAAAACGCGGTGCCCGACGGCGCGTCCGGCGGCGCCGGGAAGCGGCCGCCGCCCGACGAGACGGGCTGGGGCGACTCCTCGCCGTAATGCAAAGATCCGGCTCAATCCCCACGCATCAGCCGCTCGTTCTCCTCGGCGACGCGCATCCAGGCGTAGGCGCCTGTGCGGGTGCTCCAGTCGAGAGTGTCGCTGTTGTCGGAGAGTTCGGAGCGGCGGAAGGCGCGCCAGTCGCGGTGGCGAAAACCCCGCCGGAGCGCGAGGACCAGCGAAGAGACGAATGCCCATGCGGCTGCGGCCAGCCAGCACCCGGCAACCGCTTCCAAGCCGGTGTCGAGCGGAGCCGCAAGGGCCGTGCAGAGCGCAGCAACGGCAAAGCCGCCGAGCACGACGGCGCGCTCGACAGGAGTGATGCGGGCCGTCGCCCGATCTGTGTCTTTGAGTGTCATAACGATGTCCTCCTCCGCCTGCTTGCCCGGCTCGGAGGCCGGGGCTGGCTCCCACCGATCCGGGGGCTGCCGTTCCGGGCTCTCTCCGGCCCGAACCCATTTGCCCGGCCCCTGCGGGCCTTTCCTCCTGGGGGCGTTTTACACTGAGAGATGGAGAACGCGCATGCGCGGCATCGGCGGCAGCACGCTCTGGGGCGGCCAGACCGTCTTCCACGGCATCCGCATGTGGGGCCAGCTCTTCCAGGCCGCCATGCTGTTCGCGGCCTTCATGACCGTCGCCGTGCCGGCCTGGAACCTGTGGCGGTCGACCACGGGCGCGGAATGGTATGCCGCCGGCATGGTGACGCTCGCCGAAATCAAGCTGACGCTCGGCTACGACCCGGACTCGGGCCAGGAAGTTCGCTTCAGGGACGGCACGCGGCATGTGCTGCGCATCCGCGACATCGCCGTTTCTCTCCCGGCCCTGGAGGCGCGGGAAAGGATCAAGGCCGAGATGTTCGCGAGCGCCGGGCTCGGCGCGGCGGCCGGCGGCGGGCTGATTCTGCTCTTCCTGGTCGTGTTCTGGTATCGCGGCGCCCGGCTCGGGCGGCAGAAGCGCATCCGGGGCGCGGAGATGGTGACGGCCGGGGAGCTGCGCCGACGGTTGCAGACGACCCATGCGCGGCTGCTGACGCGCCTGCCCGGCGGCAGGCGGCTGCGCCCCTACTCGATCGCCGGCATCCCGTATCCGGAGCGCACCGAGACCCAGCACACGATCGTCTCGGGCACCACGGGGTCGGGCAAGACGGTGCTGATCTCGGACTTGGTCTCGCAGATCCGTGCCCGCGGCGAACGCTGCGTCGTCTACGACAAGATGGGGAGCTACACCCGGTCCTTCTTCGACCCGGCGCGCGACGTGCTGATGAACCCGCTGGACGCCCGCGCCCCGCGCTGGTCGCCCTTCCTGGAGGCCCGCGATCCGCGCGACTTCGACATGATGGCCGCCGCGCTCATCCCCCAGCAGAAGGACACGGTGGACCCCTTCTGGGTGACGGCCGCCCGCCAGCTCTTCTCCAACGGCGCCGGCGTGTTCTGGAAGCAGGGTGTCAAGGACAACAGGGTCCTGGTCGACCATTTGCTCAAGACCGAGCTGACCGCGCTTGCCGAGGCGATGGCGGGCACGGTCGCCCAGTCGATCGTCGATCCGGAGAACCCGAAGACCGCCCTCTCGGTCCGCGCCATGCTGACCGCCAACGTCTCGGCGCTGGAGCTCCTGCCGGACACCGGCACGCCCTTCTCGATCCGGGACTGGATATCGGACGAGGCCAGAGACCGAAACGGGGGCGGGTTTCTGTTCCTCACGTCCAGGGGCGACCAGCATGCGAGCCTGCGGGGGCTGATCTCGACCTGGCTGGAGATCGCGGTCAACGCCATGCTGTCGCTCGCCCAGGACGACGGACGGCGCATCTGGGTGATCCTCGACGAACTCCCCACCCTGCACCAGGTGCCGTCGCTTCAGCCGGGGCTCGCCGAGTCGCGCCAGTTCGGCGGCTGCTTCGTGCTCGGCGTGCAGGTGGCGTCCGCCCTGCGCGATCTCTACGGGCGCAACGGCGCCGAGACCATATCGGGGCTCTGCGGTACGCGTGTGGTGCTGGCCGCGCCCGACCGGGACACGGCGCAATGGTCGGCCGACAGCCTGGGCCGGAGCGAGGTCGAGGAGGTCGCCGAGGGCTACTCCTACGGGGCCAACACCATCCGCGACGGCGTCTCGCTGACGCCGCGGCGGGAGCTGCGCGCGCTGGCGCTGCCGTCCGAGATCATGCGGCTCGCCAACCTGGAGGGTTATCTCAAGTTCCCCGGCCCCTTCCCGGTCGCCTCGATCCGCCTGAAATACGTCGCCCGCCCCGCCGCCGCCGAGCGGTTCGTGCCGCGCGAGGGCGACGTGGCGGAGCCGAATGCGCGCCCGGCAGACGGGGCCGATGAAGCGGGTGGCGCAGCGTTTCCGGATGAGGAAGAAATTGGGTTTCCGGAGCCGGCGGACCCGGATGAGGCCGGCGTTGCCGATGCCCCCGACCTGCCGGAGATACCGGCGGAGCCCGCGTCTTGGCAGGGCGAGCTGGCGCTGATTCCGCTGCCGGGCGAGGCCGGTCCGCAGGCCGGTCCGCAGGTCGGCGCAAAGGATAGTCCGGAGGCGGCTCGGGAGGAGACGGCGAGCGGCGAGGATACGCCGGAGGAAACGGCGGATGCGAGCGTGGCGGGCAGGCGTGAGGCCGGGCCCGGCGCCGGCGACTGGTACTGAGCATGCTGTCGATCGGCGCGCTTTCCTCGGCGGCCCAGGGCGCGTCCTACTACGAGCGCGACGGCTACTACGCGAAGGACGATCCCGAGCATCGGGACGCCAGTGGCTGGGCCGGCAAGGGCGCCGAGGAGCTCGGGCTGAAAGGCCCGGTCGACGCCGATACTTTCCGCGCGGTGCTCGAAGGCAAGGTGCCCGACGGCTCCGACACCCGGCTCGGGCGGCGCGGGAAGGACGGGAGCATTGAGCACCGTCCAGGCCGCGACCTCACCTTTTCGGCCCCGAAATCTGTCTCCATCGCGGCGCTCGTCGGTGGCGACGACCGGATTGTCGAAGCCCACGACCGCGCCGTCGGGGCGACCCTTGCCTGGGTCGAGAAGAATGCCGCCGAGACCCGGATGAAGGATCCGGAAACCGGCAGGATGGGGCGCGCCGGCGGGCAGAAGATCGTCGCCGCAACCTTCCGGCACGACACCTCGCGCAACCTCGATCCGCAGCTCCACTCCCACGTCGTGCTGGCCAACATGGTGCAGGGCGGAGACGGCAAGTGGCGCTCGATGGCCAACGAGGGCCTCTACGAGCGCCAGAAGCTGATCGGCATGCTCTACCGCAACGAGCTTGCCGCCGGCCTCGGGAAGCTCGGCTACGGCATCGAGAAGACCCACGCCGACGGTCGATTCGAGATCGCGGGCGTTTCGCGGGAAGCGGTGGAGGCCTTCTCGACCCGCCGCGCGGAGATCGAGGCGGCAATGAACGACCGGGCGCTGGGCGCGACGGCCGACAATCCGCGCCTGGCCGAGCGCGCGGCGCTGATGACGCGGGCCGCGAAACGCGACATCGACCGTGAGGAATTGCGCGGCGTCTGGCAGAAACAGGCCGCCGATCTCGGGCTCGATGCGAGGTCGCTGGTGTCGAATGCCGTCGAAGTATCCGCCCCGCCCGCGCGGCAGACAGCGGCGGGACCGGCTCAGGCGCCGGGCAGAGAAAGCAGACTCGCGCCTCCGACGGTTCCGGAGTCGGACAGAATGGTCCCCCGGGCCGGGTTGCCGTTAGACAATGCGCAAGCGCCCGGACGCGAGACGGCGTCCGCAGCTGCGCCATCGCACGCGGCGGAGGCCGTCGCCTGGGCGACGGCGCATCTTTCGGAGCGCGCGGCGGTGTTTTCGCGCGCCGACCTGTTTGCCGCCACGCTCGCCCACGCGCCGGGCGCCGTGACGATTGAGGAGGCCGAGCGCGCGGTCGCCGCCCTCGAACGCGGCGGCGCGCTTCACGCCGTGAACATGCCGGGGGCCGAGGACTCGCTCGCGACCGAGCGCACCGTCGGCGAGGAGCGCGAGGCGATCTCGCAGATGCGGCTCGGAGAAGGCCAGGGCCGCGCGCTCATGCGGGGTTGGGAGGTGCAGGAGCACCTCAACAAGGGGCCGCTCACGGCCGGGCAGAAAGAGGCGGTGAAGCTGATCCTGTCGGCGAAGGACCGGACGGTCGGTATCCAGGGCTATGCCGGCACCGGCAAGACCACCATGCTGAACCGGGCCAGGGCACTCGCGGAGAAGAAGGGCTGGCGCATGATCGGCCTGGCGCCGTCCGCTTCGGCGGTGCAAACGCTCGCGTCGGAAGCGGGCATCGAGACCGAGACCCTGCAGCGCTTCCTCGCGCGCAACGCCGGCGTCGCCGAAGGCAGGCTCACGAAGAAGGGCGCGAAGGAAATGCGCGCCGCCTTCGCGAAGACCGTCCTGGTGGTCGACGAGGGCTCGCTGGCATCCACCGTGCAGGCAAGGGACCTGCTGCGCATCGCCGGCGCGGTGCGTATCCCCCGGGTCGTTCTCGTCGGGGATTCCAAACAGCTGGACGCGGTCGACGCCGGCAAGCCGTTCGCCCAGCTCCAGGCCGCCGGCATGCCGACCGCGACGATGGACGAGATCATGCGCCAGCGCGATCCCGCCCTGAAGGAAGCGGTCGAGGCGAGCCTCAAGGGGGATATCGTCCGGGCGTTCGAGAAGCTCGGAGGCAACGTCGCCGAGGTCAAACCCGATAATATCGCAGGCGCCGTCGCGGCCCGCTGGCTCAGGCTCGACGAGGAGGCGCGCGCGAACACGGGCGTGATGGCGCCCTCCCACGAGCTGCGGCAGGCGATCAACGGCCATATCCGCGAGCGTCTCGCCCGCGAGGGGCGCATCCACGGGCCGGCGATGGAGAGCGAGCGGCTGGTCTCGAAGGGCTACACCAACGCCGAGAAGGCGCTCGCTGCCAACTACGGACCGGGCGATGTGGTCGCCTTCCACCGCCCCTACAAGCGCATCGGCGTCGAGAAGGGCGATGAGCGGCGCGTCGCCAGGGTCGATTACAGGACGAACGAGGTGCTGCTCGACGATCGCCATGGCGGCAGCGTCGCCTGGAAGCCGGAGGACATCGGCGGCCGCCGGGGCGGCAGCGAGGTCTATCGCGCGGCGGAAATCGAGCTCAGGGCCGGCGACCGCATCCGCTGGACGCGCAACGACGCCGGCCTCGGGCTGGTCAACAGCCGCACGGCGGAGGTCCTCAGGGTCGCGAACGGCCGGGTGACGTTCCGCCTGGAGGACGGCAAGACGCTCGAACTGGGACGGAACGACCCGCAGCTGCGCCATCTCGACCATGCCTGGGCGTCCACCGTGCACGCCTTCCAGGGCCGCACGGTGGACAACGTGATCGCGGCGATGGAGGCGAGACATCCGCACCTAACCACGCAGAAGAGCTTCTATGTCGAAATCAGCCGGGCGCGCGATCGGGCCGAACTGGTCACCGACGACGCGACAGAGCTCCGGACCCAGCTCCAGGAAGCCACCGGCGAGCGCATCGCGGCGCTCGAAGGCATCGGCGAAATGAAGCGCGAGGCCGCCGACGGTGCAGAGGGAGCCGGCAGAGGCCGGGGGGTCCTGCCCGACGAGGCCTCCGGGAAAGGTACAGGCAAGGACGGGGACGCTGCAAAGACGTCTACGAAGGAGCCGGACATGCCGATCCGCGAGCGCGGCCGGGGAGGCATGGACCTCGGTCTCTGACGCCGCGGCCGGGCCTTGAAGGGCGGATGACAAAGACATGCAGGGCCGGCGTACGAAGCGCCGTTCAGGGCATGGCGCTGCGAACGGCAAGACCGTAAGAAGACCCGGAATCGAGACCGGAATAGACAAGCGGGCGTTCCCAGAAACGGGAGGCCCGAAAGGAGCATCCATGCCGGACGCCCGGGAAACGAAGAGCCTCGCTGTCCTGATCGACGCCGACAACACCAGCGCCAAACACGCCCAGGCGATCTTCGACGAGATCGTCAAGCTGGGCGAGGCCAACGTGCGGCGCATCTACGGCGATTTCTCGGGCAGCCGCCTCGCCAGCTGGGACAAGGCGGTCGGGTCGCTCGCCATCCTCCAGCAGCAGCAGCGCAGCAATTCGAAGGGCAAGAACGCCTCCGATATCGCCCTGGTGATCGATGCGATGGACCTCATGTACAAGCGCACCCTCGACGGGGTCGTGCTGGTCAGCTCCGACAGCGACTTCACGCGGCTCGCCCAGCGCCTGCGCGAGGAAGGCCTCGAAGTATACGGCTTCGGCGAGCGCAAGGCGGTAGAGGCCTTCCGCAATGCCTGCAACCGCTTCATCTATGTCGAAAACCTTCTTGAGGCGGAGCCTGAGGAGAAGAAGGACGGCGCGGCACCGGCCGGGACCGAGGCGCAGAAGAAGGACTCCCCGAACAAGGCTCGAAAGATCATTGCGGACGGGATCGGCGACCCTGACGCCGACGGCTGGGAGAACCTCGCCAGCGTCGGGAATCGCATTCAGGGTGCGCATCCGGACTTCGATCCGCGCAGCTACGGCTGCGCGAACCTGAGCACGCTGGTCGAGAAATCGGGTGGGTTCGATGTCCGAAAGGAACGGGGTGCCGTTCATGTTCGCCGCAAGATTGCGGCGAGAAAGGGATCGGGCGCCGGCAAGGGCTCGGCGGCGTGACTTCGGCACAATTCGAAGCCGAGGCCTGGATAGAACGCCTGGCGGAGCTGCTTCCTCCGCTGGCGCGGGTGCAGGAGCCCTTTCTTCGCGAAGATCAGGGTAGGTATGGACGCGTGATCGACCTGAGGGACGGCGCACCGCCACCGTTCCCGCTGGAGGATCTGCGCCTGCTCTATGACGAGGTGCGCAATGGCAGGCTGATGGGCATGGAAGCGCACTACGCGCCGTTGCGCGCGGTGCTGGATCCGGTGCGGCACGCGCTGCTGGTCCATCCGACGCTGAAGAGGGTCGCGGTAACGGGCCGCTTGATCGGAGACAACATTTTCTCGATGGAGATCCCCGGTTCCGGCGGGGATATCTATGCGGGGACCCTGATTGCCGGGCTGATGGCGCGGGCCGCGGAACTGCCTCAAGACGGGTTCCGGACGGCTCTTCGCGAGTTGAACGCATTCCTTTCTCCGATCGGAGACGGGGCGGTGGCGGACACGCTCGGCAGTCTCGACGAGGCTTGCGACGTGTTCCTGTTCTATGGCCTCACCGTGTCCGAGAGAATCGAGGTTGCAGACGGCATGGTGCTCCTTCCGTACGAGGAGGTGCTGCGGTTCGTGGACGAGGAGACGGTCAGGAACTTCGCCCCGTCAGGCGCGGGTTTCCACGGCTGGGGGCCGGTGGGGGCAGTAACCAGGCCGTTCCGCTGGCGGCCCGAATTGCGCCAAAAGGCCAACCTGAACAAGCTGATGTGGCCGACGCCGCCGTTTTTCGAGGCGGCGGTGGTGTTGCTGGACTTGCTCGCGGTGAGTCACGCCACGCGTGTTGCACCGCTGGCAGCATTGTCGAACCGAATCGACGCGTCAGCTGGCCGGCTCCTCGGCCGGGAGACGCAAAGTCCGGGGTTCTACCAGAGCTGGTCGGCAGAGGGCTTGAGCGGATTTGACAAGTCTCCGGAGGTAAGCCCGAAGGCGCTGGCGGAAGCGCTGGAAGCGTTTCGCAACCGGGAGAGCACTAGGTACGAGAGGGTGGCCCCGATCGTTGCGCGGCTGTCGGAGGCGCTTGCCAGGAATGGGCGGTTCGCGGCCGGTGACAGGATTCTGGATGTCGCGATGGCGCTCGAGCGGATGTATGTGGTGGATGAGGGGAATATCGGACGCAAGTTGCGCAACCGGACGGCCAGATTTCTGGCAACCGACGAGGCAAGTGAGCAGGGAATCAAGGACGCCGTAAGGGAGCTCTACGAAGTGCGATCGGACATCGTACACAACCGGTTGCACAAGCTAACGCCGGAAAGGGTGCGCTCGGCGTTCGTCGAAGGCTTCGACCTCGCGCGGGAGTCGCTGTTCAAGCTGCTGTGTGAGGGTCCTCCCGAAGACTGCGACCGGCCGTTAGTTTCAGGTGACCGAGGCTGAGGCAATGGTGCAGTGGGCCGGGTTGGCGGGTCGCGTTTGTTGGTCTTGGCGACGCCGATAATGTGTTGTCAGTGGAGACTGGCGGCGTCTTGGAGTACAGCGCCTCACCGTCTCGTCCTGGACTGTCCGTCCGGTGCCCCTCTGCGCTCGCGAACTGGCGAGAGATCCCGGGGGTAACTGCGACAGGATGTGCGCACCAACACGATCAAGGATACCGTCGCTGCACTCAAGGCACGTTCAATCACGATAGAGACGCCGTTTCAACGTAACGTGATTCGGCACGGAGAAATTCGTGCAACCGGGTTGGGGGCAGCGCATTCCACCGGTGCCCAAGCACGACGGAGAACGCTGCAGGACCCGCCATGTAGAGGCAAATCCTTCGGGGACGGAAACGAGCGGCGACGGTGTCAACGGAACGCTTGACGAAAGAAGCGCTCGCTTGGGCCATGGGGGCGGAAACGATCGGCTGGTCCAAGTGAAGACGAAGGTTCAGGGCATCTGGTATTCCTGCCGTCTCCCGTAACGACTCGCCGGGATCTCGAAGTACCCCGACGGTGACTACGAGCTGGTCGTTATAGAGCCCAGCAGGGGGAGTCATGGTCCATCCCGGAACCGGAGCACCAAGATCGGGACGGGAATCCGTCGACCACGCGCCCTCTCGCGTCGGAACCTCCAGCTCAAAGCCGACGGCCGATCGGAACGACCACCCCAGCATCATGGCAGTCGTCAGCCGATACGAGCCACCCAGGCTGACTCGTGAAATGCCGCGTGAGCGTAGCCAACGTGCCGTGCGTTCCAAAGGCTCGAGCAGCTCGGGCTTCCAAGTGGGAGGAGGAGGGAAGGGCATCGCGCCACCTGAGAATGCAGCCGCATCGATCTCAAGGGCCGTGTCATCGGTCTCGTTCCGGTCGGAGCGAACATGTAAACGAAATACGCTGGGGAGCGGCAGCGATGCACCGAGCCCCTTCTCGACCGCCTCGACGAGAGCGGTCCGCTCAATCGGGATCCCGGTGGATCGCCTGACCAGGTTCTCAAGGGCTTCGAAGGCAGCCGTGAATCGCCGAGCGCCGACATCGATGGAGTAGACGCGCTCGAGCTCTAGGCCGAAGCTGGCCACCGCGGCGTTCCGATCTGGCAGATTGCGCTGCTCAAAGTCGATCGACTCCGCGACATACCCACCCAGGTCCGCACCGAAGTCGCTTTCCAGGCGAGCTCGGAGCGCGTCGTCATTCGCGGAGAGGACGTCCGAAAATGGGGCGTAGAATGGGCGAGCGTTCCGTACGCGGGCTGGAACTCGAGAAAGCCAGGAAAGGGATAGTGGGAGCCGGGGGGTCACCAGGGTCTGCACCCTCGCCGCCTGCGCATACGCTGTCTCGAATTCTCGAAAAGATTCGACCACCCCGCGAACGTCCCCGGGGGAAAGGTTGCCAGACTTGGCTTGGTATCGCTCCAGCAGATAGCGGCGCGGGGCATGCGGTGCGAAGAACCGTACTTCCAGATCTTCCAGGCCCTCGAAGATCAGCTGCTCGAATCCGGGATTCGAGAGCCAGGCTGGCAGGCGGATGAGACCATCCCAGAGCTGATAGTCAAAACCGTCTTGGGCGATGACACCTCCCATCCCCTTGGAATCGATCAGGGTCGGAGATTCCCGGTCGCTATGCATGATCCATCTCGAGGTCGACTCCATGCTCGCCACCGTCTGGATCGAAGACCCATGCGGCGGCGGCCAAGGTATTCCCATCCAAGCGAACGATCATCAGTATGGCAAAGGTGCCGCTGAACTCTGGATCGCGGACGAGTTCGCGCATCGTGGCGATATCGGGTCCACTCGGCTGGACGGGGAAGCTCGGGTGACTGTGCCATTCGCCAATGTAGTTGTAGCGGGCATAGCGGTGCCCTGTGCGTCTGAAGAACCGGGCAGCGTCCCTTGCCGCCTGGACCAAGTCGACAAAGAACCGGGCAACGCTTCCGATACGTTTCTGAATCGCGAGTTCCGTGACAAGGAAGACGGACGGTGCGAGCTGCTCGCCAAAGAGCTGACCGCCGATCTCCCGGTTACCAGCACCTTCCAACGCGGCAACGAGTTTCGCCACCTGATCAGGCTTCAGCCTCAGCCTCACGAACCGCGTCCTGGAGCAAGGTTTTGACGAAGGACTTGGCCTCTGCATCCTCGCCAACTCTCGTGGGCGCCTCGCGCTCGCCGACATTGATGCGAAAGGTGTGCCCATGGCAGTCGAATAACCATCCCGGGCGGTAGCCGAGCAGCAGCCACGCGGATGGAGCAGGGACTGGTGCCCCGTCCATGATGTCGAGAATCGACCGGGCTGCATGACCTGCCGTCGTGGTTACCGAGGCATCATCAGCGGTCATGGGGGTGCCGTCGTCTCCGAGCACCTCGTACCGTCTTGGCCCGGGGTCTGGGGGCGGCGCGCCCCGTTCCTCACACCATGCGAGAAAGGCGGCACGTCCCTCGACGAACGAGGGATCGCGCGGCGGCACGCAGGTTGCGATGAGGCCGCCTATCCCCCCTTCGAAGACTTCCACGGAGACGAAAGGACGTGCATTCGCGTCGGCCACGGCCCCGAGAAAAAGCGAGGTCGGCGCGTCCCCGGTGGCATCGACCACAATATCGCAACTTGCGAACGCTAAAACCTGCCAAGCGTGCACTTGGGCTGATCGCTGCCAGTTCAGGTTGTCAGAAAGGATTTCGATGTCGGCTCCAGGAACGATGTGCAAGAGGCGTCGCTTGACCGCTTCCACCTTCCGCAACCCGATGTCGCGCCAGTCAAGCGTGTGGCGTTCAAGATTGTCGGGAAGCAGCACGTCTCCATCGACCAGCTTGAGACGTGTGATGCCGGAGCGAAGGAGGCACTCGGCGATCTTTGAGCCAACGGAGCCTGCACCGACGATCGCGACCTGTTTGGAGTCGACACCCGGGGATCGACCCGAGCGGATTCCACTCTGCTCGGGTAGCACGAAGACCCGGCGCCTACTCGGGGCAGCGTCGTTCTTGGCGTGGTACGCGATAATCTCATGGTCGGCGACGAAGAGAACCACGATTCCGAAGGGAGTGGGGATTGCGTCCAAGCGCTCAGCGTCGATACCACCTGCGGAAATGAGCGCCGCGCGGTCCGCAAGTTCAGACGGAGCGGGAGACAACGACGCGAATGCTGGAACATCGAAATGCAACGACAAAAAGTCGGGCTCAGGGGGTCGGCGTTGGGTTTGGCGGTCATGCGAATCGTAGACGAGGATCGGATAACTCCCGCCCGGCAACGCCCACATGAGCGCATTGAGCTCAATCGAATCGCGATTCTTGATCCGCTCAACGCAGGCGGCCCCGATGAGAATCGGACTGGCCCCCCAGTTAAAGGCCTGGACCTCCCCGATATGATGTGCGGACGGTGCCGGTGTCCCGCCTTCCCCCAACGGGTCTTCTTGTAGGAGCAGGCGCTGCGCACTGCATAGCACGTCTACGCCTGTCATGGTCGGGGTCCAGTTGTCCGGACGGTACTCGAGGCAGAGGAGATTGTGACCATACTGGTGGTGCGTCCACCGGAAATCGTTCTGAGGCTCGACCCAAGCGGGAACCTCAGGGAACTGATCCGGGTAAACGAGGCGAACCGGGTAGCTGTGCTCGTGAGCTGAGATCACCCCCTCAGCGCAGAGATTCCACCGGTAGATTCGCCAACGGTCCAGTTGGAACCAGCCTTCATCGCGGGCCAAGGCCTCGACCGAACGCCACTCGGCACCGCACCGGACGGTGTCGACGTACCACCAGAACTTCAAGCGAATCCTCGAGGCTTGCTTGGCGGGGCGGCGGGGGTATTGGGGAAGGTATACCCAGGGGAAGGCGCGACCGCAGCGGCGAGACCTCCGTAGGCAGCAGCAGTAGACGCCTTGGCCGTCGCCTTGAACCTGTTGCCGAAGACACGTTGCCACTGCTTGGTCGCCTCGTCCATGTCATCGGTGTTCTGTGCTTTCCGCGCGATATCGGCGTAGACACGGACCTTCTCGATGAAAATGTTCCACTGAGGGGCAGTGACTTTGGAAAGGATGTCGTTCTGCGGTACCGCCGGATCGGGGATCGTAGGCTTGATGCCCAAGGAGGCTTGGTAGGCGTATGCGTCGCGGATGTTCTCGAGCGTCTGGGCAAACGCCTCCCCGTAGTGAGTCTCCGCGATCGGTCCATGCATCGAGACAAGGACCTCGAGGACGAAACCCTTCGGTCGCCGACTGGGGGTCGGGTTGATACGGCGCCACCACTTGAGCATCTTCACGCGTGCCTTGAAGCGTCCCTTGAAACGGGAATTCTGCTGAGAACTCCAATCGGTATGCACAGGTGGATTGGTGAAGAGCCAGGAGTCGGTCTCCCGGTCGGGAATCATGTAGCCGCCGTACGGACGCTTGAAGACGGGAACGATGTCCATGTCGGCCCGCGAGGTCTCGACCCGGACGGAACGCTTGTTGACGCGCTTGACCGAGTAGCCTGATCCCCCATCCTCAAGGGCGTCCTTGACGTCTTGGAGGACGTCGTCCGGACGATCATATTCCGTGTAGTTGGTGACGATGACAATGTCGACGTCGGGACGGTCCTGGTCGTCCCCGGAGGTCCGCGGTCGGATTGCTGTATCGCGCGCGTAGCTGCCGGCCAGGAAGCTCGACACATAGCGATCTTTGAATTCCTCTTGGGTCCGAAGATGCTCCCGAATGGAGGTGTGGGCGCCCGACGCGCGGGTCTTCGTCGTCGGGCTGGGCTCGATATCTTTCAGGAGTTCAATGAATCGTTCGTTCGGAACCGGCATGTGTCTTCCCTACTGCGTTCTGACTTGGTGCGAGATGGGTACCCCGCAGTTGAACGTGACGCATGAAATACGTCCGAGCCGACTGTTGCGCAAGTTGGCGTCATATCCGCGCCAGCACGGCCTGGCCGTCGCTTTTCGGGGAAACGGATGGGTCGAATGCAGCCTGCAGCCAAGAACGCCCTGTTCGCAGGCCACGACGGAGGCGCGTGCGCACTCGACGGCAGTTATCGGTTCACAGGGCGTGATCGGTAGCGAGACTGTCGCCTCCGAGTGGGGAGTTTTTTCGTTTAGCTTGTTGAGCTGCACCATCGCGCCGGGAACAGATTTGTAGACCTCGATCGTTTAGCGTTCGGTGGATATTCGGCCGAGTCGGTCAACGTCGACGCCGAAGGTCTGAACGACACTGTCGCGAAGCAATCGGGTTGACGAATCGTTCTGGTCGCTAATCACCTTTTTTCTCTAAATCACTGAGGACGCGCGGGCCAGGGTCGCAATCCAACGACCGGAGTTGCGCTGATTGGACCTTTGGTCGAGGGAGAAGGCTCCCTTGCAGACCAGTTCGAGATCGCTTGCGGTCTCCGCAATTCGCTCGAACTTGTCCTTGTGCCTGCCGGTAATATGGGGCCCCGTCGTCGGGGCGCGTCGGTGATCGACAGGAACCGGCCGTTTCGTCGATTGCCGGTGTGTCGGTTGCGGCAGGGTTTTCACTGCTCATCTCGATTTCCTACGGCAAGGCTCTTCATCGGGTGATTTTCGAGAATGGAATTCTGTAACTCGCGGGTTGACCTGACCAGTTCGGCCAGCTCCTCGGCGCGCCCTTCGCGAACCAATTCGTCGCGTTTCAGCGTCACCAGGATGTGGGTGCTGCGAAAAATCCGTTCGACCAGGTTTACATATTGCGGCGGTAGGGCGCTTCCATTGTCACTGTATCGGCCGTTGGCGACCCCCAATGCGGTGTGTCGAGTGTACTCCGCGGCGTTCATGCCACGGTCATTTGCGGCCTTCTCGACTGCTTCCCATTCGGAATCGGAGAAACGGATTGAGCGGGCACGGCGGGATTCGCCGCCTCTTTCCTCCGATTCCGGGCCGGATTCCGGCGCGTCTGACGTCGCATCGTTCATTTCTTGGCGGCTCCTTCAGCTCGGTATCGGGGACACATCGAAGAAAAAAGAGCGGTAATCGCGGTCGAGTCCGAGCCGGGAAGAACCGCTCTGAGCGTGTGCCTATGGCATACATGACCGGCGGGGAGGATGCGAGAGACGTATGCTCAGAGCATACGCGCGAATCAGTTATCGAATGATTTCAATGGGATAGGCCCGTATGCTCCAGAGCATACGCTCGGTCCAACAACTCCGGGGCCCCGGTTGACCGCGAAAGACCCTGAAAGGGCAGCTCAAGGGGCCGCCTGGCACACCTGCATCATCGATGCGTGGGGTGTGAAACCCAAGGCCGCCCCGGGCGGTCAAGAGCCTGATTCATGCTGAACGGGAAATCGGGAAGATCGACGCCGGCCGGCCCGGCGGATCGGAGCCGCCGCGGCGAGTGAGCGGCGGGCACTGCGGCGCGGAGTGCGCGAGGCAGTGTCGAGCGGACTGCGCGGGTATCGGCGCAGTGCCCGGTGCACTCATGCGAAGCATGGTGCAGAGACGCGTGACGCGACGGACGCGCGGAGCGTCGAGCGGAGCCGACGGCGGGAGCGCGCGGCGCGATGCCGGAGGCGAGCGCAGCGGGTCGAGCGAAGCGAGGCGGCGAGCGTGGCGCGAAGCGCGCGCGAGGACGACGGTGCCGCCGCAACACCGTCGGTCGGAAACGAAACGGACCGCGCCGCCGCCGGAGCGACGACGCGGCCCGCGATGCGTTGCGGATCAGGCAGCGCACCGGGCGACAGGGATGCCGAGCTGCCGCGCCTTGTCGACGAGGTTCTCGGTGATGCCGGAGCCGGGGAAGGCGATGACGCCCTTCGGCAGGAGGTTCAGCAGCTCGTCGTTGCGCCTGAACGGGGCGGCGCGTCCGTGGCGGTCCCAGTCCGGCTTGCACACGATCTGGTGGACGCCGTTCTTCTCTGCCCAGCTTGCCGCGATCTTCTCGACGCCGGGACCGCCGCCATGCACGAGCACCATGTCGGCGTATTTCTCGCGGGCCCTGTCGAGGCGCTCGATCACCGCCGCCGGGTTGGCGATGTCCTTGCCGCCCGCGATGGCGACGAGGGTGCCCTGGGGCAGGTGGGCCATGGTCTTGCGGTCCTTGCGGGCGCGCTGGTAGTCGCGGGCGTCGATGGCGGCGGAGGTCAGCTTGCCGGTCTGGCTCGCATGCGATCCGCGCCGGGGCCGCCACATGCCGCCGGTCTCTGCGCGGTAGGCCTCGGCGGCTGCGTCGCGCATCTGCTCGAACGCGTCGCGGCGGTCGGTGAGGTTCTGCGCTCTGGCGGTCGTCAGCTCCAGCTCGCGCGACTTGATCTCGGTGCCGTCCTGGGCGCGCTGGAGGTCGCGGAGGTCGGGCATGAGCTTGTCGGCGGCGCGGTCGAGGCGCTGGGTCTGGCTGTCGAGCATGTTGACGAAGCCCCAGAGCAGGCTCTCGCGCTCGTCCGCCAGCTGGAACCCGTCCGGTGCGACGCCCTGGGCCAGGATGCGGAACGCCTCGGTCACGGCGTCGGTCGCGTCGTCGGCGTCCCAGATTTCGCGGGTGTCGAACTCGTCGCGCTCGGGCGCCGCGCCGAACAGCGCCGCGTTCTCGCAGATAGTCGCGGTGACGGACTGCCCGGCGGTCTCGATGGTGTCGATATCGAAGGTCATGTCGATCTCCTTTGCGATCGGTTTCACGTCCGGGGCCGATCCCCGATGTGATGGCTCTTTGGGACACGCGCGCGGACCGCAGCCACGCGGGGTTGGTGGAGCTTGGCGTCGCGTCGGGGCGAGTGGTGCGGGCGCAAGGCCCTATCGGAGCTTAGGCCTGAGGAACGAAGGCCTTAGCGGAGGTTGGGCCTGAGCCACGGTCGCCCCGGCGGGGTGCCTAGCGGAGCCTCCCCGCGCCGGAGCGCAGCGGAGGACCCGCAGGGTTGGCGGAGGGAGCACGTGTGGCACAATGAGCGATCACGTCGGTTGGCCAATTCTCTCCACCTGCACGGCCCCCTTGCGGCGGTGCGGTTCTGCGCGGCCTCCGAAACGACGCACCGTCCTGGCAGCCATCCTTGCAAGCGCAGCGCGCAGCGAGCCTGCGAGCGAAGGCGCGAGGGATAGGAGCGGTTATCGGAGGGAGCGCCAGCGACCGGAGATTTGAGCGGATAGCCCGGTCGCGAAGCGACGCGCCCAACATCCCCCGCAGCATTAGAAGCGTTGCCGCTCGGACTCCTGCCATTGCCGATCAACCCCAAAGCGGATGCGAGAGAACCAGACGCTCGGTCGCCTCGCGAATGCGGTTGCGGTCATGGATGCGGCATGGACCGCGCGGGTCCTCGTCGAGATGCACCACGAAATACCGCGCGCCCGCGTGAAGCGGATCGTCGAGCGCGCAGACGTCGCCGACATGGTCGCCGTCCTGGTAAATGCGGGATTCGTCCGGAGCGATGCGCCGGAAGGCGATGGCGCTCATGACGCCATCCCGTCCGCCTGCCGCGCGTTGCGCGCCGCCAGCACCTGCGAGGCCCATTCCGCCGCGCGCGCCAGCACATCGCCGTGACAGGGCAGCGGCTCGCAATGGCAGGCCAGCCAGCATCCGTCCAGCTCGGCGAGCTCTTCCAAGGTAATCTCGCCCGCGCGGATGCGGCGCCAGAGATCCACGCGGTAGCGCGCGATCGCTTGCGCGCGGTCCTGGCCGGGGCCGATCCGGAACGGATTGCCCCATTTCGTGCGGCGGTCGACCAGCACGGTGTTGTTCACGACATGGGCGTATTGGAATGCCTCGCGCAGCTTCGGCTCGTGCCGGAGATTGATGACGGCGCTCATGGACTCCCTCCTCCCTTCGGGTCGGCTCGCCCGACCCGCCGCTCCCCTCTTCCTCCCGCGCAGCGGAACAGCGGTGCGAAGCGGGCGCGCAGCGCCGCCGCGCCGAGATCGACCAGGTCGTCGTTGAAGTCGTTGCCGGCAGGCACGATCACCGTGGTGGCGACGCCCGCCCGCGCGCAGCGCCGGGCGAGGCGTTCGGCCGCGAGCACGCCGTCCTCGTCGTTGTCCCTTGCGATCACCAGCCGCGCGACGCCGGGCGGAGGCGGGAACGCGCCGAGGCTTCCGGCGGAAAGCGCGGCGGCGGCCGTGATCTCCGGCACGGCGGTGACGAGCGAGAGCACCGTCTCGATGCCCTCGCCGACGACGAGCGGAGCGAGGCTGGAAGGCGCGCCGAAGCGCACGGCGAGGCCATGGATGCGGCCGAGCGCCTTGCGCGGCGCCGCGACGTCCGCCTTGGCGGGCGAGCGGGGATCGAGCCAGGTGCGCTGTATACCCGTGATCGCACCGTCGTCGGCGGTGACGGCGGCGACCAGCGCCGGGAACCGGCGCACGGTCGAGCCTTCGCGGTAGCGAAGCTCGGGATGGAAGCGCAGCGCCGCGAAGCGGCAGCGCGACAGACCCCGTGCCTGGAGATAGCGCTCCGCGTGGCTGCCGTCGATAGCGCGGCAATGCCGCCACAGGCGGCGTGCCGCTTGCGCTCCGTCGTAGGGCGCGTCCGAGGCCGTTGCCCGCGCAGCGGGCAAGGCGAGGAAGGCGCGCGCCTCGTCGAGCGCAGCGCGCAGCGTCGGCGCTCCTGAGCGATAGCGGATGAGGTCGAGCAGGTCGCCGTGCTGGCCCGTTGCTGCATCGGTCCAGCCACCTTGCTTTCCGGAACCCGAGAGCCTGACGAAGAGCGAGCGTCCGCGGGCGCCGTCGAGGTCGCCGCAGATCCAGTAGCGGCCGAGCCTGCGGCCATTGGGGAGATAGCGCCGGCATACCTCCTCGGCGCGCGCGGCGAGGGCCGCGGCGATGGCGGCGGCGGGAGACGGTTCGTGCTGCATGAGAGACCTCCATCGAGCCATGCGGGACGCCCGATACCGGCCGGCCTCCGCCTCCGGCCGGCGCGCAAGCGCGAGCGGCCCGAGCGAAGCGCGGGCGCGAGGTCCGGACGGCGGCAGGCCGGCGGGGCGCTACCGCGCGAGGGTGCGGAAGGTGGCGGAGAGGCGGGTGGCGGTTGCGTGCGCGCTGTCCGAGCGGTCGATGCCGTGCATCCACGCACTGCGCGCGGCGCCCGCGAGCACCAGGACCGAGCGGCGGGGCAGCACCGCCACCTCGTCGCCGGGCTGCCCGTCGCGCGTGTAGGGGCGCACCGAGCGCGGGCGGAAGCGCATCGGCCAGTCGTCGGCGAGCGATAAGGACGCCACGACCGGCCCGAAGTCACGGTGGTCGGCGTGCATGCCGATGCCCTGGCCGGGGCGGTACTCGTTGACGATGCACTGCGCCGGCAGCGCTCCGCCGAAGTGTCCCCGGAGCCGGTCCGCCATGACCTCGGCCCAGCGCGGGAACGGGGCGGCCGGGACCGGGTGGCTGGCGCCGCTGTAGCTGTAGCGGTAGCCGTAGTGCTGCACCCGGCGGCTGAGCTCGGTCATCCACGGCGCCTCGGAAATCCGCAGGAGGAGGCGCTCCTCCTCGGCCGGGGTGACGAAGTCGGGGACGATGAGCGCCCCCTGGGCGAAGATGCTGTCGCGCGCCATTCTCTCTCTCCTCATATAAGCGAACGCCCTCATCCACGCTCTCCCCGGACTCCGGCGGCGAGGCGGCCGACGCGGATCCGGCCGGCCCAGGCGGCGGCGCGCGCGGCGGGATCGCCGTCGCGCAGCTGCCGGCGCAACTCCATCCAGAGCCGCCCCAGCACGTTTGCGCCGCGCAAGGTGTCGCCGGCGGGCTTTGCGCCCCACCAGGCGTCGCGGGTCGAGACCTCGACAATCGCGCGGTCGCCGGTCGCGGCAAGCGCGGCGTCGATCGCGGCGGCGTTCGCCTCGCGCTTCATGCGCAGCACCCAGCGCATGACGTTCACCCGCTGCTCGTTCCAGCGCGGGTCGAGGCCGGCGGTCGTGCCGCGCCCGATGGCGGCCGCCTCGCGCGCCGTCGACACGCGGGCGATCCGGCGCTGCACCGCAGGGGCGGCGCCGAACTTCGCCGCCTGGTAGAGCGCTTCTGAGGTCCGGAATTGCCAAGGTCCGGCGTCGACCGGCACGGCAAGCGGCGCGAAGTTGCTGAATGCGCCCCAGGCCGCCTGGGTGAACCGGAAGGGGCAAACCTCTTCGCGGTGGTAGATTCGCATGCCGACATCCTCCGTTACGGTCGGCGGGCACCCTCCAGCCCTGCCGCACTTCGCTCAACCGCAAGCGAACCTCCCCTCCGGCGGGGACGGCGGAGCGGACTGCGCGGAGCGCGGACGCGCAGCCGGGAGGGGCGCCTCCGGATCGGCAGCAAAAAGAAAGGGACCGACGCCGGAGCGCCGGTCCCGAGTTGGGGAGGGAGGAACGATGATCCACTAAAAGGGAATCTCGTCGTCCAGGTCCGCGGGCGCCGAAGCCGGGGCGGCGGCGGTGTCGCCCGCCATGTCCGGGTCGGGCTGCATCCCCGCGCCGTTGCCGTTCGGCTTGTCGAGGAACTGCACCCGGCCGCCCGGGACCAGCAGGATCTCGGTCGAGAAGCGGTCGCCGTCCTCGCCCGGCTTCGACCAGCGGCGGGTCTGGAGCTTGCCGTCGACGTAGACCAGGCGGCCCTTCACCGCGTGCTTCTCGAACATGTCGATCAGCCCGTCCTGGAAGGTGACGACCCGGTGCCACTCGGTCTTGTCGACCTTCTCGCCGGTCTGCTTGTTGATGTACGACTCATCGGTCGCGATGCTCAGGTTGGCGACGCGCCCGCCCGAGGTGAGGTGGTTGACGGTGACGTCGGCGCCGAGGCGGCCGATGATCTGCACCTTGTTCAGTCCGAAGGCCATGACGATCTCCTCATGGGTCCAAGTGTTGACGATGGGTTGCGAACGACCGGGGCCGGGTCACTCCCCCGAACCCCCGACCGTTCAATCTCCTCAAGCCCTCCTCCACCTCCATCACGCCGGAGGGAGCGACGACGCCGGGTCCCAGGGTTCCGCCGGCGCCGCGTCCTGGAGGGTCATGCCGAACGCCGGTTCCGGGGCGAGGCTCGCGAAGCCGTAGTCCGGATAGACCGCCCCCCGGTCCGGACACCGGATGGCGCGCTCGTCCTCGGCGATCTCGCGGACGGTGCGGCGATCGACGCCCAGCTCGGCGAGCAGATCGGTGCCGATCGGAAGGTCGAGGGATGTATCGCGACGAAACATGGCGGGGATCCTTTGCCGTTTCCCTGCCCGGCATCGGCGCGGGAGCCCCTCTCCCTCCACCCTGCCGGACACTTGCCCGGCAGGCGCTCGCCTCTTCCTCTACGAGGGATGGACGGCGCGGCGGATCGCGGCCAGGCGCTCGCACACGGCACGCGGCGTCATCGATCCGAGATTGAGCACCGGGATGCCGCGGCTCTCGGCAATGCGAATGGCCATGCCCGTACCGCCCTCAACGCGCGCTTCCGACGTCCATGCCACCACCGCATCGACCGGCCGATCCAGCGTCAATCCGAGCACCGCCGCGTTCCTGGCATGCAGCTTCCGGACGGCCGGCGAACACCGCTCCCACGCCGGATGCAGGGGCGCCGCGATTTCGATGCACGCCGCCATCGCCGCCGCCGACAGCACCCGGCAGTCCGGCCCGCGCAGCCCGTTGTAGCCCCGCCACGGCAGCCAGATCGTCCGCTGCCCGGCCGGAGCTCCCGCGGCGAACGCGCTGTCGGCCCCGTCCGCTCCGCCGGTCGAAAGAGTCCAGCCGGTCCGCGCCAGCCATCCCGCGATCACCGTCATATCCGCCAACACGGATGCCGGCGTCGCCCGCGCCCCGATCCCCGCATACATCAATGCCGCCATGTCCCGATCTCCCCGGTTGCGAATACCGCCGCTCCCTCTCCGTCAGCGGCTTCGCTCCCGGCCGGCTCTCCTCCACCTCTGCCTCGGCCCGGTTTCCGAAGTGGTTGATTTACCGGCCCGCCCGGTGCATCGCTACGTCATGGAACAGCGGGGGTGGATCGCACGGCACGGGTTCTGGCAGCTGGCGCTGCTCTGGCTGCCCGCCGGGGTGGTTGCGCAGGCGGCGGTGCGGTTCGAGCCGGCGACAGACGGGCCGTCGGACCCCGCGATGTGGGCGGCGACGGTCCCGATGGCGGTGTCGTCGCTGGTCGTGGCGGCTCCCTGCGGCTTGCCGCTGGCGCTGGGTTGCCGCCGCCTCTGGCGCCTGGGCTACCGGCGCGGCGCCTGGTGGGCCGGCGTTGCGCTGGGCGCTGTCACGGTCGCGGCGTCGGTGTTCGCGGGGTTGATCGGTCCGGTGGCGATCGCCGTCTGTGCGGCGATATTCAGCCTTCCGGCCTGGGCCCTCTGGTGGTGGCTGGCGCATAACGGGTGAGCGCGGCGGATGGCGGGCCGGCTGCGCAGCTGGACAGCCGGCTATTGGGGAGACGTGCCGAGGTATACGCCGGACGGTGTTCCGGAGATACGGTACAGGATTGTCAACGTGGGAGGGGGAGCCGGATGGCGAGCGAATACGAAGAGCACCTGGCGGCGGTCGCGGCAAAGGGTATGGCGATCATGTGTTTCCGTAACACGCCCATCGAGGATTTTCACGACCGGACGCCGCCGGTCAGCCATACCGGCGACTTCTCGGACGTGGTGGTGATCGACGCCGACGGGCGGCGGATCCCCTGGCCTGAGGTGTCGCATATCTCGCAGGACGAGATGCGCGACCTGATGCGCACGGTGGTGAACCGGCTGTACACCTGCCAGCTGTATGCCGGCGATCCGGACTTCTTCGGGATATTGAGCTCGGCGGTTGCAGAGGCGCGGCCGTGGGACGAGCCGGAACTCGACGAGGTAATGCTGAAGAGCTTCGAATCGAGACGGAAGCGGGGGCTGGAGGAAGAAGACGGCCGCTGAGGTGTATCGACGCCCGGCAAGGGCGCGCCGGCAAACGGGATACCGGGGGCGGGCCGGCTGCGCAGCAGAGGGCCGGTCTCAATGCCAGGGGTTGGTCTCCGGATCGTCGTCCTCGGCGCGCATGGAGGCGGCCGCCATGGCGGTCCAAGCCTCCCTGTCGTATCCGATGCGCCGGTTTAATTTATCGCAAATGCTGAGAGCATCGTCCAGATCGAGCGCGATCAGCGCAGTGGGGACGTGCCCGGACAAGCCCTCGATCACAATTCGGATCTGTTGCACGTCGGTCTCGACGTCGTAGGCCGGCACGAAACAGAAATTCGGTTCGTCGGGCAGGGTCTGCGCGGTCATCGCGGCTCTCCTCGTCCGTGACATGGGGTTTGCGGTTGGCGGGCCGGCGGTACGTACCTCCGGCCCGCCGGCGATTGAAATTGCGGCGGGCGTCGAGCCGGCCATACGTATCACGCGCGCCGTTCAGGCGGCGAGCGGCCAGCGGTCGAGGAGGCGCGCAACGACGTCCGCATTTGGCGCGAACACACGGGTTCGCCATGAGACGATCTCGGTCGCGCATCCCATGCGCTTCAGCGCGCCCATGTCGGTGTCGGCCGGCCCCTCGATCTCGATCCGGTCGGCGCCCATGAGGCGGCGGCGCGCGAGCCGCCAGCCGTTGGCGAGGGAGAGCGCGTTGCCGCGTCCCATGACCGCCTCGAAGGCCTCCTTGCCGGTCATGGCGGGTCCGCCGTCGAGGCCGAAGCCGGCGCGGACGGCACGCACCTGCTCCGCGTCGAGGACGCGCCCGATGAGGCTGTGACCGTCATCCGACGTGAGGCGCCTGACCCGCATGTTCTCCTCGGGCAGGCGGTCCCAGACCGGCAGCAAGAGGCCGGTGGCGAGCCAGAAGCGCGATTCCCGGTGCGACGGCAGTCCGGCGATCTCGGCGTCCCAGACGCGCCGCCATTGCGCCTCGTCGGCGCGGCGCCAGTTTGAGGCGTCGAGCTCGGCCCTCGCCATGGTTTCGCCGGTGGCGGGCCGGATCAGGCGCACCCGCTCCTGCACCCCGCCGTCGTCGATCATGCGCGAGGATGCGGGCAGGATGACGGCGGCGCGCTTCGAGCGGACGTTGACGGCCAGCCGGGGCTTTCCGTCCGGTCCGGGATCGCGTGCGCCGATCTCCAGCGCCGATTCCGCCGTGAGCGGAACCAGCCTGTCGCGGCGGACGATCTCGACCAGCTCGGTGGCGGCCCCGGTGCCGGGATGCTCGTAAAGCGTCTCCCGGCCGGCGACGGAGAGCGAATCGGCGGTCACGGTCTCGACGCCGACCTCGTAGCTGCCGGCCTCGATCGCCTGCTCGATGTTGGAAGCGATGCGGCTCTCCAGCTCGGCGAAGAGCTGGTTCTGCTCGGCGATGGGCAACGCCAATAGCCGGTTGAGGAACCGGGGCATGGGCGGCAAATCCTCCTTGAGACTGCCCTCCCAGGTGAGCTTTAGCCCGGTGGCCTTCTCGAAGCGCTCCAGGGTCCAGCCCTCAATGCTGCCCCGCCACAGCGCGCCGTAGAACTGGCGCAATGCGGCCTTGGCGTAGAGGCTCTCGAGGTTGTCGCTCTCGCGGAACAGCGCTGCATCGCTGCCGCCCATCGCGGTCTGGCTGTCGCGCTGGCCCCGCGTGATGGCGCCGAGCGAATCCAGCCGCCTTGCGATGGTGGCGATGAACCTGCGCTCGCCCTTCACGTCCGTGGTGACGGGGCGGAACATCGGCGCACTGGCCTGGTGCGTCCGGTGGGTGCGTCCCAGCCCCTGGATCGCCTGGTCCGCACGCCAGCCGGGCTCCAGCAGATAGTGGATGCGCCGCTCGGTGTTCCCGCAGGAGAGGTCGGCGTGATAGCTGCGCCCGGTGCCGCCGGCCATGGAGAACACGAGGATGCGCTTCTCGCCGTCCATGAACGCGGCGGTCTCGGCGAGATTGGCGGAGGCCGGCCGGCTGCGCAGCGCGAGGCGTTCGCCCTTCGCATCGGCGATCCGCAATACCCGCCGCGACCGGCCCGTCACCTCCGCCACGGCCTCGTGCCCAAAATGCTGCACGATCTGGTCGAGCGCCGTCGGCACCGGCGGCAGGGCGGCAAGCTTCTCGATCAGCGCGTCGCGCCGGTCCTCGGCTTCCTTGCAGATGACGGGGTTGCCGTCGGCGTCCCTGGCGGGCCGGCTGAGGAGATTGTCGCCGTCGTCGGTGAACGGCTCCTGCAACTGCACCGGGAAGGCGTGCATCAGGTAGGAGAGGATCGCGTCCCTCGGGGTGAGGTCGATATTGAGATCGTCCCACTCGGATGTGGGTACGTCGGCAATGCGGCGCTCCATCAAGGCCTCGCCGGTGGACACGAGCTGGACCACGGCCGACCGCCCGGCGGCGAGATCGGCCTCGATCGCGCGGATGGTCGAGGGGCACTTCATCCCGGTCAGCAGATGGCCGAAAAACCTCTGTTTCGTCCCCTCGAAGGCGCTGAGCGCGGCGGCCTTGGCATTCTTGTTGAGCGTGTCCTCGCCCTGGACGATGCCGGTGGCCTTCAGCGCCTCCTCGATGTTGGCGTGGATGACCTTGAAGGCGCCGGCATAGGCGTCGTAGATGCGCCGCTGTTCCGGCGTGAGCGGGTGTTCGAGGATGTCGACCTCGATCCCGTCATAGGCGAGCGCGCGGGCTTGATAGAGGCCAAGCGCCTTCAGATCGCGGGCCACTACCTCCATCGCGGCGACGCCCCCCGCCTCCATCGCGGAGACGAACTCGGTGCGCTTCTCGAACGGCGTCTCGCCGGC